>Ga0163162_10000680_pt1 | contig 31595 bp, 30 predicted proteins | sample S55metaG_FD_115310 | JGI IMG/M metagenome (GOLD analysis project Ga0163162, IMG submission 115310) | Switchgrass rhizosphere microbial communities from Kellogg Biological Station, Michigan, USA - S5-5 metaG | ecosystem: Host-associated > Plants > Roots > Rhizosphere > Soil | place: USA... | reverse complement strand
TTAAGTCCCGATTTAAGTCCCGAATGAGGATCTTGGATTTGGATGTGCACTGAATCGGTTTTTTGCTGGAGCAGCTTGGATAGCGAGACGAGCATCTGGCCCTGACTCTGTTCAGGAGCTCGCGATGGCACTTTCGGATACGACCGTTCGGCAAGCCCGAATCACCGGCAATGACTACACGATAGGCGACACGGATGGGCTCGCGCTCAACGTGACCGCACGCGGCGGGAAAATCTGGCGTTTCAGATATTACTGGGCGGGCGTGCAGAAGCGCATGTCTCTGGGTAGTTATCCGCAAATCAGCCTTAAAGAAGCCCGTGCCCGACGCGATGAGGCGCGCGCCTTGGTCGCCCAAGGCATCAATCCCTATGAGCACCGTAAGCAACAGCGTCGTGCTGTTCGTTTTGCGGCGGAGCATACCTTCGAGGCCGTGTTCAATCAGTGGGTAGAGTTCCGCAGGCTGAGCCTGAAGGAAGGACGCCAGAGCACGCTCTCGCAGATCTTGAGAATCTTCAATAAAGACGTCCTGCCCGCCCTGGGCGGGCGGTCCATCTACGATATCAATCGTCACGATCTGCTGGATTTACTGAGCAGGATCGAACAGCGCAAGGCCTTAACGACCGCCGAAAAATGCCGGACTTGGTTCAACCAATTGTTCCGTTATGCGCTGGTGAAGATCGAGGGACTGGAGCACAACCCAGCTTCAGACCTTGATGTGGTCGCGCTCCCCAAACCTCCTGTTACGCACAATCCATTTCTTCGTATGGACGAGCTCCCGGCATTGATGGCTGCTCTTCGAAACTACGGTGGCGCCAACCAAACTCGGCTTGGCCTTCGGTTGTTGTTGCTGACCGGTGTCCGCACGGGCGAATTGCGCTTGGCAACACCCGACCAGTTCGATCTGGAGAAGCGTTTGTGGGTCATACCGGCGGAGGTGGTGAAGCAGCTCCAGTTAGCGATGCGAAAGCCGAGTAAGCAGATCCAAAACGTACCGCCCTACATCGTGCCGCTGTCGGTGCAGGCGCTCGAGATCGTGCGTCACTTGCTGGACCAGGTTGTTCCGGCACAGCGTTACTTGTTTGCGCATCGAAGCGACCTGAGCAAGCGCATCAGCGAGAACACGCTGAATGGCGCGTTGCGCCGGATGGGGTATGCCGATCAACTCACCGGTCATGGCATGAGGGCGACGATCTCGACGGCGCTGAACGAGATCGGATACCCGAAGGTGTGGGTGGATGCTCAGCTTTCTCATGCCGATCCGGACAAGGTGAGTGCGGCCTACAATCACGCGGAATACGTGGAGCAGCGCCGGACGATGATGCAGGATTGGGCGAACCGCCTGGATCTGTGGGGGCAGGGCCAGCTGAAAGCGGCAAGCTCTCCGCTTACTATTCGTTTAGAGGGCGCAGCTTCGTTACCTTCGTTGGAAAGCGCGAACACAAACGCCATTCTGTACAGCAGTGGCTTCCCAGCGACGACGGTCTCAGCCTCTAAAATGTCCGTCAGCAACGAACCGGTCCTTAACGCTGCTCAGTATTCATCAGTCCTACCTGCTCCAACGCAGACTGAACAGCTGCGCGACCCCCAAGTATCTGAGATACAACGTCAGCGCGCCGAGATGCTCGCGACCTATGAAGCTTCGAATAATTTGCCGCTGCTTGTCTTCGCCAAACTGGCAGGCAAATCCCGAGATCAGATCAACCGTGATATCAAGGCTCGCCGCCTGCTGTCCCTGAGCCTGGGGAATCGCGGTCAGCGCATTCCCGATTGGCAGCTTGATCCATTGCGGCACAAGTTGGTACTTGCTGCATTAGAGCGGTTTCCGGATGTCGATGCGTGGCGGCTTTATCGGACGGTCTGCGAGCCTCATGAGCGATTTAAGGGTCGTTCGCCAATCGATGCGCTCACTCTGGAGAATTTCGACGTGACTGTGCGAATCGTTTGCAGTGCGCTGGGTTCAAGCTGAGGTGCTGTTTTCGTGCTGTGATAACGGATGTCGTTGCTTGCTTGGGTCCATCTAGCTCGGGCTGCCCTAAATGCGTGGACTTCACGCGTTGCCTGAGGTGCGGCGGAGATGCTCGGCAAGAGGCGTCTATTACGCAGGAATACATCCTTTTGGCATCTTGCTCCCGCCCTCTCTTGTCAGCTCTTCATCCCGAAGGAACCTGACGCACACGGGTTCAGGATCATGTTCGTCAAGATTTTCGATTCGTCCGCTCGGCATAAAAACGGCCTTTGCAATCAGCGCTTGTGAAGTGCTGTTGGAGGCATTGGTTGAAATAAACAGCTTGGGTGTTTTGCTCATGGCTTCGGCTGCAGACCGTAGACGTCACACCCAGACGCTGATGAGCCGGTGACACGATCATCAGCGCCACAAAAGCGTGGTTGAAGAAGTCGTGAGTGAGTACCAGATAGCCTACGCAATGTCCGGCATCGATTGCTATCAGGCACTGCTGACGAAAGACGGCTTCATAGATAAAGACGTGACGAGTGCAGAGGGAAGTTGCGTAGGTATCCAGTTCGATCAATATGCGTGAACATCGTCGGGCATCGCCTGGCGGATAATCCAGCGGGTGCTTGAGGGAAGGTTATCGATGCGCAGCACTGGAGTTATCCTCCTGAAATTACCCGGTGGGAGATTGCGTCAGCAAGTGTCGAAAAAACAAAGCCTATGATGAAGTGCAATCGATGATGGTCCAGCCCGTCTTGCGAATGAGGTCGAGTTCTCTATCTTTCAGGGCATCCTTTCGCAGGGCAAGACACAGTAAGTGAGACGGGCGCGTCATTGCAACGTAGTGCAGTTTGAGGCGCTCCATTAAAGCTGAGTTCTCGCCTGTGTTATCGGTGGAGATCTTGGGTTTTTTACCTGTTAGCCATGGAATTAGAGTTTTTAATTGGTGAGCCTTTTGAAAGGTTTCTAGCACTAGTGTTGCCGTGTGAGTTTCACCCTTTACACCGTGGATTGATCCTAGGCGTATGGTTACTTTCGGATCGATTCCAGGGTATAGAAACCTATTCTCCCTGCCTAACGGGCCGACTGCGATTGCATCTGTGAAGGCTTCTGAGTCTGTCCATTCAAGATAATTGTCGTGTTCTGCGATTTCGACACGTGCAATGGTTCCGGCGATGGCTTTTATGGCGGATGTGAATTCTGGCCATTCCGATTTCTTGGGTGCGGATTTGCAGGCGATCAGATATTCAAGAGCGTCTTGGTACTGATGACGGGCTGCATCATGTTCGGATAGCAACTCGAGAACATGTCTGTGCGGGGATTTTCTCGTCTGAGTGGCAAAGTCGCTCGTGCTCAGGTGGATCGCGTGAAGAATGCCCTCAGCAAATCTATTTACTACGGGGCTGGTGCTGCCAGCGGTGGATAGTTCCATTCTGGCGCAAGCGAGGTACATGCCAAGTGTGCTTGGCTTGGGCTGTTGTCCAGCCAATTGCGAAGTATAGTCGGGTGCGTAGTGACCCATGAATCGCGGAAGTTTATCGGTCTTATCTGATCGGTGAACGGCTGCTACGGCTGTGAAATCGCCATGCACCAGTGCTTCTGGAGTGAATGCGTCTATGAGGTACTGGGCATATGTGGGAAGTACTTGCAGAATGGATTGATCATCGAAAAGAAAAATGGCGTTTTGACAGCTTGGGTGATTAATTTTGCTCGTCGTCGGACCTCTGCCAATCAGTGGTTGCGGCCTTAATCCGAGTGGGGCTGCAATGGAGGCTATTGACTGACCAAATCGGAAACTGTTCGGCAGATCTATTTTGTTTGTGCCCGGAAATGGATGTGTTGTACCACCGGTATCAGTCGAGGTGCCACCGTAGATCGCCTGATTGGAGTCGCCATAACGTTGCCGGATGGAGGGCGCGTCTCCATCGCAAAAGAGTTTGTGGATGAACTCAGATTGGAGTCCGCTGTTATCTTGCACTTCGTCTACAAGCACGAGTGGAAATCGCTGTCGGATTGTAGTGATCACTTCGGGGTGTTTGTTAATCAACTCATAAGCCCAGACAAACATTTCGTCAAAGCAATAGAAGCCTGCTGCTGTGGACTCCCGGCAGGCTTTCTGGATTGATTTTGCTGTTGCTGTATGGGGTGGATGCCTATTCCCCGAAAAATCGGGTTTTGTATAGATTAATGGTGTGTATTCATATTGATTCTCAAGGTACGTCCTTGTGCCATACGGTAGCCGCCACCGACGATCCTTCTCGGCAAGCTCTGTATCGATGATCTTGACGTTCTTGCCGTTTGAGCGAAGCCAGGGAAGCGCCAAGAATTCGTTCACGAACGAATGAATCGTGCCTATAAAGTGTGGGTGCTGAAGGAGGCTATAAGATGTGCTATTGGTGCTGAGGCGTGCGCCAATTTCTGCACGAGCAGCATTAGTGTGGGAGATTACGCAAATTCCCTGCCCTTTTTGCTGCCAGCGATCGGCAAGGATTCCAAGCTTCGCGACGAGCAGAGTGGTCTTCCCGCTGCCTGGGCAAGCTTCGACATCAAGTGTATCTAAGGAGCGGATGACTTCCAGGCGGGGATCATCTCCGTCGGGTCCGGAAAATGCGTTAGATGGCAGGCCCATACTAAGACATGCCCGCTCAACGTCAGCCTGGGAGATCGTGCCTATACGTTCTATTCCATATGCCACTTTCGGTCATCCATTTCGATAAATGTATAAGTGCTACGCTATAAGGTTTTGTGGGCAGGCTAAGCTAACGCTGCCGCGTTTATATCTGCACTTGGTGACGGTGGCGCGCTACTTTCCGATTGAGTTACCGTTGGCAGGGGTTCGGTAACATGAGCGATTGCTTGTTTAACATATTCAGGCAGAGACTCGATTAACACTTCTGCAGTCAAAGAACCTTCAGAGATTGAGTCTTCAAGTATTTCACACAAATATTGTGCGGCGATTGCTTTTGATACACTTGAGCCGGTGAATGGTCCGTAGATATTGGAGCAGTGGGCATCCTTTGGTAGATCAAGTGCTTTCAGTGCGTTGTATCCTAAGTTTGCAGTCTTGATTACGTCGGCTTTTGTGGTGGATGCATCGTTTAGCTTGTCATCATTCTTCGCAAGTTGTCCTGCAAGATATAATTGTTGTGCAAGCCCCGAGAATGCCAGGTCATACTCAAGCGTCCACTCATCTGCCACAAACGTTCGGACCCATTGCTCGTTCGCCTTGTCGCGTATGGTGAGTTTTTTCGCTTCAAGCTCGACAGCTGTAAAGTCAGACTTTACCCGCCAGCGGCGGGTTGAAGTAGTCAGGGGAGGTGTGGGCGCGCCTTTTTCTACTTTTCCGATGATCTGCGGGGCGCAATCTGGCATGACATCAAGGTCTGTAATGCACGAAACAGGAATTCGAAGTTCTCCCGTCAATTCGGGTTCTTTGCGCATAAAAATGCGCCCATAACGCCCGAGCCCCACGCCCCCGACATTTACAACTGAGACGCCGTAATGTTCAAAGTCTCTACCAATAAGTTTGGCGATTACAGGCAGTAGGATGTTCTCGGCATCGCCTTCTACAATAACTACGCCGCGTGCGAAAAATAGATTTGCTTTTGTGACGTCAAGAAAGCGTTGGAGAAAACGGTAGTCCGATGAAGTGAGCTTCGTATGGCCTTCCGTCAGAGGGTAGGCGCGCCCCTCTCGGATGAGCACGAGGTTGTTGAGTTTGACGTCTGCGCCAAGATTTGGGCTGTGCGTTGTGACGATGATTTGTATCTGTTGGTCGTCGATTCTTTTCTTTTCAGTCTGTGCTTGTAGGAATGAAATTAGCCGTAATTGGCGCTGTGGATGAAGATGCGCCTCAGGTTCCTCAATAAGAAGCAGGGGGAAGCCGTCTGCTTCGGTTCCCATCAACAGTAACTCACAGGCCATAAAGAGAATGTTGTTTGAGCCAAGGCCGCGTAGATAGGACTCTTCCTGATCATTGCTGAGGTTGACCTCTAGCTTTTCCAGAAGCTGTCTAAGCCGAACGCTGTCATCACTGTGCCCGCTGATCTGTACTCTGGCGATCAGGTCATCGTCTTTGAATGAGAGAGGCTGCAAATAGTCCTGGTTTAGTTTTTCGCGTGTTGTTTTCACCCCATGTGCATTCGCGATTAAGTGGCTGGAATAGTCACCGATACCAAGTACGCTGAGATCTTCGGGAACCGGAGTGGGGTTGGTGTTTGCATCAAATTTGTCACCGTGATCCTTTATGTCCTTGGTGTGCTGAAGTATCTGGGAGAGGCGTGAGCCGCGACCTGCAGCCATTGCGCGCTCGGCATCGCGTAATGGCCTCAGGTAGGTGGCTTGCAGCATAAAACGCGCCCCTGAGTCCATTAGTGGGCCGTCGCCGTCCCTGCCAGTCCGCCACTCGATCGGTATGTACCTTCGCGTCGAGGTGCCCAACTCGCTGCGCCGTGCAATCCAAGTGATGATCAGTGACGTATAGGGGCCATCTTCATAAGTGAGGTACTCGGCAAAGGCGCTGCGGTCACTTTTCGTCAGCCCAGAAAACGTCAGTTGTATTTTTATTTCACGTGAATGGCCTTTGACTGCGCAGTTGTGGAAGTCGGTGAACTCGAGGCGTAATGACTCTTGATCCCGGGTGCCCAGCACGAATCTGAGTGCATCGATAAATGCTGTTTTTCCTGCATCGTTCTCACCCACAAGTGCTGTTAGCCCGGGGTTTAGAGAAAGCTCGAATTTTTTGTCGCCGGACCCAAAAAGACGAAAATTCTCAATATTAACTTTGGCTATATACAACGCTGGCGCTCCTTGCAGGTATATTCTTAGTCTTCGAAAGGCATCTTGCCACTATGCCATTAGCGGTTTTTTTTACCAGCCCTACTTTCGTCAAGCAATGACTCAGGGAGGCCCTACGTCCGCCGATGATGCCCTTACGGCCGACTGCCCCAAAACCCCACCCTAGTGGCAGCTGCGGCATCAACAGCAGATGCCAGTAGATGTCGCCCTTCGCACCCTTGTTGAACAGCTCGACCAGTGGCGAGGTCGACCCGCGTCAGTACGATGGCTGAGGCCACCGCCCGGTCGGGTATCGCGTCCAAGCACATATAACACCACATGTCCGGGGTGCTTGGTTTTTTCGATATTCATGATCGGATGCGTGTCGTTGGGGTCGATAATGACCTCTAGCGGCAGGCTGCGGCGCTGAGGTTGCTGGAGGTCAGCATCGACAGAAGATTGCCTGGGACGCGGTCAACGTGGCGCAGGCAGTTACCTCTCGCCGCCCAACACCATCGCGGTGGAGGAACCACCAACTATCCGCCCCCGCTGCGGGCAATGGCGTGTTTCACCTCTAATCGCGCGGCGGTGGTGGTGCCCCCTCCCGACGGTGTGACAGTGCGCCGGGCCGTCACGATTGCATCAGTACCGGTGGGCCGCAGGCCGCCTGAGCGGATCAGGTTTCGGGCGGAGGGCTCGCCCATCAGCAGGTCGATGGACACGGCGCCCCACTAACTGGAAGGGACGCCGATGACCATGCGCTCTTCCAGCAGATCCGCGAGTATGTGACTGAGCTGGATGCCAAGCAAGGTTGGAGTTTCGATGAAACCAGCAAGTGCATGACGGCCAGCCTGCTGGTTCTGGACAAGGACATCGTGCTGGATCGGATCCATATTTGCGTCGGATTACGTTATAAAGACATCCAGTTTGATTCGCACTTAGCAACCCTTAACTCGGGAATATGGAAGGAATCTATGCCTATAAGTGACTATTGGAAGGGCCCAGCGCATCGGCAGCGGGCGGATGATCTGGCAAGGCAGCTTGCAGCCTTACAGGTGCGTTATGCGGAACTGGAGGCGCTCTCCAAGGCGCTCGGCGCCATGGAAGTTGTGGAAGTCCGAGGGTTGATCGAACAAGAGAAAGCGAAGCTTTCAGCTGTGCGCCAGGAGGCTCACAGTGCTGAGCGGGACGTGGCGGCGCTCGCGCAACGTTCCTCTGAATTGAAGGGGGAGATTCTTGTCTGGGAAGAAGTGCTGCTTCTGGAAAGCTTTGCGCTGTATCAGCCCAAGTTCAAGCTGACCACCAGCCATGAATACAAATCCCGCCTCGACAGTGTTCGAGAGCGCCAGAAGGCGATGATCAAGAGCGCAGAGGCTGCGACCGGGAATATGGGTTGGACGGTTAACAACAGTGAGGCGCAAGGGCGCAAGCTGGTCAACGATATGATCAAGCTGGTGATTCGCTCGTTCAATAACGAAGCCGACAGTTGCGTAGACAACGTAAAGTTCGACAACGTCGAATTGGGTGAGAAACGAATTCTCAAATCATTCGAAGCCTGCAACCGCCTCGGCAAGGTGATGAGTGTGGAAATATCACGCCGATACCTGAACCTCAAACTTGATGAACTGCACCTAGCCCACGAGTTTCAGATCAAGAAGCAGGAGGAGAAGGAAGAGGCAAAGCGCGCCCGAGAAGAGCTGCGGGAACAACAGAAGCTTGAGCAGGAAATTCGCGCAGCGCGGGAAAAAATCGCCAAGGAGCGCAAACACTTCACAGCGGCAATGCGTGACCTTCAAGCGCGCTTGGACAAAACCGAGTCCGAAGAAGAGCGGGCTACCCTCTTGGCGAAACTGGCAGAGGTTGAAGCGGGCCGGGCCGAGCTGGAAAGCGAAGAAAAGCTGATTGACTATCGCGAACAGAATGCCAAAGCCGGCTATGTGTACGTGATCTCCAACGTCGGTGCGTTTGGGGAAGGGGTCTTCAAGATTGGCATGACACGCCGCCTGGAACCCATGGACCGCGTCGATGAGTTGGGAGACGCATCGGTGCCGTTTTGGTTTGACGTCCATGCGATGGTCTTCTCAAACAATGCCCCGGCATTGGAGGCGAAATTGCATGAACGCTTTGCGGCCGGTCGCCTGAACAAGGTCAACGGTCGCAAGGAGTTCTTCCGTGCGGACATTGCTGAGATCGAGTCGGTTATTCGAGAAAACTACGATGCTGCTGTCGAGGTTAGCCACGAGGCGCCGGCTGAGCAGTATCGCGAAAGCCTTCGAATGGCGTTGCCCAAACCCGAAATCCAGCAAGCAGAGCGGGCCGTAGCTCAAAGCTAAAATTACCGTCGGACGCCCTTGATTGGCCGCTTCTGTCTGAGCAAAGGGCATTCCGACGGGAACATTGAGCGATCCATCAAACACCGCTTCCGGCTAAAAGTTGCTGCTCGCAGGGCTGCTTCCGAGTCACTGGGAAAAAAGTGCAATCTTGAACTCAAGAGAGGTTGCTAAACTTCGGACTTTCTTTCATCGCTGTAAGGAGCAAGCATGTCTTTTGATGACTTTATGACGGATAACATCATCGTTCGAAAACAGAACGGTGACCTGCTCGAAGGGTTAAAAGCTAGCGTACAGAGCGACAAAATTTTCCTAGAGCGTTCGGATGTACTCATTGAGCCCAGGGATTTGATCGAGCGGCGTATGTCCAATGGCGCCGTTGAAACTTTCGAAGTAATTGACCCTGGCTTTTTCGAAGCCTTTCAGGGGTTTCAGGCGCACTATCAGATGTCGGTGCGTAAATTAGGTCTTCCGGAGGCCAAGCAACGTGTTGAAAGTATTACTTACAACATAAGCGGTCATAACGCCCGTATCAATAATCACTCGGTCGACCAATCGACGAACACAGTGAATATGGGCACTGACCTGGGAGGGTACATCGAAGGTTTACGTCAAGTCATACAGAGTCTGACTGACGCCCAGCAAAAGCAGGATGCGCTGGAAATTGTTAATGCAGTTGAGGTTCAGCTTGCCTCGCCGAAACCCAGTAAGGCTGTCGTATCCTCCTTGTTGAAAGCGTTGCCCAACCTAGCAAGCATCGCCACGCTGGCTTCTGCAATTATCTCCGTACTCTGACAGGGATCGAAAATACTGAGATGAGGCTGGGTCATTCAGTGAATGTCATGGTGAGCCAGCCAACGTTCCTCGTACAGGCGCTAGTTCGAGCGGTTTTCTGCGTATCGCGAGAGGCAGAAAACGGCCAAAGTCAATGGGATACGTCCACGGAACTAGGGGCGATTCATTGAGTATCATCACGCGATCATATTAGAAGCGGAGTCTTTGTCGTACAAAGAGCTCCATGTCGCTCTGACTCGTGGAGTCAAGACGATCATTATCGTTACGACTGCAACCGCCATTCCAGGGTGACGGAACACTAGGGAACGATTTTCTTTGTGCCATTACCTTATCTCTAGCATGAGGTAGGGGTTGTCCGGGGGGAGTGATTTTAAGATTAGTTCGGGATCTTCGAGTAGATAACCTTTGAGTTTTGCCCTCTTGCGGGGGCCTTGGATCTGGCAAGTCCATATGTTTAGACCATTATCACGCTTTTTGTGAACCTTCAATTTTTCAAACTGCTTCTGCACCCAGCGCCACTCTTCAATTTCATGGTCAGTCCCCTGTGAGATACCAGGAAACTCCTGGGCAAAGCGTTGGAAAAGACCAGGAGTGACCAGGAAGAAGGTACCACCCACCGTGTGGATTTTGGCCTTGCTGTCGTTGATGATCAGTTTGTGGCTCAGAATGCCTTCCTTGACCCAATTCAGGAATGCCTGGCCTGGGTTATCCGATTGAAGCGGTGAAGTTTCGATAGCACTTTCTGACAGTGCGTCACTGGCCTCAGGCTCTTCCAACTCGAACATGTCCAGCAGCGTGCCGAGGTAGTCTGCATCCTCTAGTGCCAAGGGATCCGGCTGCGGTTGGCTTTGACCAGGTCCTGCACCGCCTGTCTCGGGCGCTGCTACTGGTACCGGGGTATCAGTTGAGTGGTCATGGGCTGCAATGCTCACCGTTCCGTTGAAAGCCTCGGGGCGCTCTTCGCTCCCCCAAATCAACGCTGGTTGAAGGCGCAGAAAGGTAAAGGTTTGCTCCCAGTTCTCCTGGGCGACGAGCGCAGTCCAGATGGCTTTGCCTTCCGGCGTGGACTCAACCAATCCATGTGACTGCAGCTCGTCAAACACCGCGAGGTTGGACGAGGGAATGCCTTCAATCGATTGCGACAGCAGGTAGGCTCGCAGCTTGTCTGTGACAACCTTGCTGACTAGCCATAGTGAGTCGTGCGTCAGCCATCCCGCGGCACCTGGCTGGTTGAGTTTCAGTTCGTGCTGAACCAGATGACGAAGTCCGCTCATCAAGTGATGTTGCAGTGAATGAATGGGGGCTTGCAGCGCCTTGCTTGGGTTGCCACCGATGTTCTGCGCAGTGGAAAAGCGGTCGGCCTGCATCACCAATTCACCGAGCACGCCAGCACGTTCGTACTGGTCGGCCAGGACATACAGCAGGCTGGCCCACAGCGTAGGAAATCCACTGAGCCAATCGAGGATTGAGCGGTCGAGAATCTGGGTGTAGAGCAAGCCTGCGGCCGCGCCGTGCAGGTGGTAGTCGCGATCCTTGAGGTAGCGAAAACGGTAGGGCTGATCCAGCGATCCCTGCCAAGGATGCCAGACACGGCCATCCTGGCGTTCGACCAGCAGGTCCACGGCGATCTTGCCGATGTCATGGAGCAACGCGCCATAGGCGATGCCAGCAGACCAAGCGTCGGTCTGGGCGGCTTGGTCTTCGGGTGCGGCGCCGGTGGGAAGCAGATACGACTGACGCAATTTCAAACTGCAAGCAACCAGCTCGAGGCCATGGTCGAGCATGCCGCCGAGATAAGCATGATGGTGCGTCTCGCTGGCCGGGAGTTGTTGGACCAGTTCGGCGTAGCGATGGATCGGATTTAAATAGAGCTGGCTGAATTGCGGATGGGAGAGGGCGGTGTACTGCCAAATGCGATCAAGCAACTGGCGGCGATGCTCGGCTGCTAACAAGCGCTGGGACGATTCGATGGGCAGATACCCGTCGGCGACGTTTACGATGGGTGGCGGAGAAGGCTTTTGCCTTTTGTGCCGAAACAAACTGAACATCATGATCCTCCCGGGAACCGACAGAGTCAGTGGCCTTTTAGCCTTTTAGCCTTTTCGGATAGGGCTCTTACCCTTGACTCCCATTCCCCTTCCAACCCTTACCCGTCCTTTTGCCGTGTGTCCTTTTATGCAGCAATCGGAATATCGATTTGCCCTGGTGCCGTTTGTTGGATGCGCATGCTGGTACGAAAAAGGAAAGTGTCGGTACACTGCGGTGCGAATTTTATCGGGTCTTGCCATGAACCTCACTGACGCCACGCTCATACTGCTGCTCGCGGCACGTATCCATGGAACAGATGAAGCCGTCAGGGCTTCGGCGAAGAGCGTGGTCAAGAAGTTACCGCGCAGCAAACGCGATCTGATCTACAAGGTGATCGACAGCCGAAGTCCACTCGAGCTGATGGATTACCTGGCGGAGAATCTGGATACGTAACGGTGTACTGCGGTTACGGGATTACCTCATGTTCTTTGCGTCAGAGCTCCGCAGTGTGGGGATTTTTCTGGGCATAGAAAAAGGGTCCAACTCGTGTTGGACCCTGTGAAGCGATTGCAGCAGTGAGGTAACGATCAAGCTCCATCGTTCATGCATCGCGAATTATCCATTACCGTCTGCTTCTGTTGCTGCTCCAGGTCGAGCACATACTCCGAGGCGCATCGGGCCTGGCCACTGGCGCGGAAAATCGCGCGGTTGTCAGACTTGAGCAGGCCGAGCCAGGAGTCGATATAGCCCTCGTGCCGAAGCTCTCCCCGTATACCGGCGTAGGCACATAAAAAAGCGGCTCCCATTTCGGCGATCAACTCTTCAAATGCATAGCCTGGCGAGCCAAATGGACACGGAGAGGTCACGCCTTCGCGCTGCAATCGAGAGTGGTGTCCGGTCCAGTGCGTCAGCTCGTGAAGTGCAGTGGCGTAGTATCCACCTTGATCGTGGAACTGCGATTTTGTCGGCAGTTGGATGAGATCCCTGATCGGGTGTTAAAAGGCTTCGTCGGCAAATCGATGGATGATATGTGCGCCCGAACTTCGCAACAAACTTTCTGCAGCAGCGTTAGGGAAGAAGGGATCGCTCGATTCCGTCTCGAGCACCGTTTCGTTGAGCGTTTCGAGCCCCTCCGTTTGCTCGATGTTGAACAGAAAATGCGTCCTGAGAATGCCAAAGTGAGCGACCTTGGGCTGACCGTTTTCATCTAGTACGGGTTGGCCTGATTCGGTCTGTTCCTCGCGTTCCATCGGTTTGTAGAGCACTGCCAGGGTGCTGTGCTCACCCTTCCGGATGTGCCCGCCGGCTTTTTTGGCTTGGTTGAAAGTCAGCCAGCGATCTTGAGTGAACCCCTGCAACCTAGCCTCGGTCCAGAGCAGCGGTAAATTGATGCCCGAATAGGGACGCTGGGTGATGGCGTTGATGGGGTAGGGGTGGTGATGACCGACGTCAGCTGAGCCACTTGAGGACCAAGGTTTGATCCAGGGCGCTACGCCTTGGTCTAACGCGGTAACGATCTTGTCTGTGACGTCTTGGTAGATATTGCGCATGGCATTTCCCTCGAAAAACCGGAGGAACGCCTTGCCCGTCGGGGAGGGTTCCCCGGTGGGTGTTGATTGGATTGGTGCAGGACTGCGTATAGCCTGAGTTGGATCAGTGGCCGGGTATGGCCGTTTGCGTTTAGCGTTGCTGCTCTTCCGCAAGCGCTATCAGTAAGGCGTTAGGTTGGTCTGATGCCTGAAGTAAGCTGAGGCTCAGTCGCAGCAATGGTTCATGATCTGCATCACTCACTGAGACGAACTTGGCTACCTCAAACACCACGTAGGGTGCGTTTGGATCGGCCAGGTGCGCTTTGAAGGCTGCGCGTACGATGTTGCTCAGCCTATCGAGCTGCAGCTTTTCAGGATGATTTGAACCATCGATCAATACTGCGTGTTGCCACGCCTCTGGAGTGAACACAACGGGCAAGCGCAGAGTGTTCAGTGCTTCGCTTGTGAGTGAGTCGGACATGGTGTGCCTCCGTTGATAGCGCGACCGAGTAAGCTGATAAACGGTTAAGCATGGGCGGTTTTCAGTAGTAGTCTGTAATCTCGATTTCCACAGGAACACGCTCAGAAGAGGGCGCAACCATGCCGGCTCAGCAGCCACTTCAGATCTCCCGCGCACACCGCTGGGCATATGCATGCGGTATGTCCGTAAAACGTGTTTATCGCAGGTTGAAAGGATTTGAATCTCGTATGGCTAAACGTGCGGTGGCGACAGGTATGCCTGCGGGTGGGCTATTGGTTCGTGGGAGCTTTCTGGTTACGAAGCTGGCACTCATCCTTGGGTTGCTCTTTATCGGTTTCTGGTTGGTAGCTTCTGTCGTAACGATGATTGCTGTGATTGGTCTCCTATTGTCCAGGGCTGCCATTGATTGGGATCTTGAAGGCAATGATCCAGGTCCAGACTTTTTAGGGGCCAACTCCTATCTAGGCAATTACGACGACAACGGCCATTACATCGGGCATTCCAAATCATCGAGTAGTGACGTCAGATGATCCTTTTCGTAGCTCCCATCAACTGATCTGTGCCTTTGCTTGCCGCGCCATGCGCTGCCTTGCTCGCACTTCCTAGCATCCCTTCAAGGCTGCTGCCAATTGAGTAGCCTGCCCAGCTCATGGCAACTAGAAATAGTCCTGGCAGAACCAAGAACATCGCCCCCATCACATACTCAATCACCTGTGCCGTGACGGTCCCGTCCATAAAACCGGATGTGGGCAGCGACAGCAGCACCTGATTGGACGCCGACACTTGGTTGTACAAGGTATCGAGCATGCTGGAGTCAACCCAGCGGGCCAACTCCCACCAGAAGGTCAGCATGTGCAGCGTGAACAGCGCGAACGTCACCGTCATGACGGTCTTTAGCTGGTAGGTACTGACCAGCAGGATCAGTGGCAGGCTGATGATGACGCCCATGATCAGGAAAGCCTGCACCATGGGCAGGGCGGCGCGTAGTGCATTCATCGCCGGGAAGTTGCTGAAGGAACCGAGGGCCAGCCCAGTGTTGGTCGCCAGGTTATTGAGCCCCTGATTGATCGACCCTCCGCGAGCACTGGAGCCATAGTCCTGGTACACCTGTCCGGGCGACATGGACATCGATTGTTGGCGCGGGCTGACCAGTTCGCGCAGCGTGGCATCCTCGATTTCGTTGCTTGAACGGCCAGTCAACCAGCTTTTCAGTTGAGTCAGCAGCGACGGATCAAGCTGCTCGATCAACCGTTCGCGCAACCCGATACCGCTGTCACTCCACCATTGTTTGCAAGTGGGGTAGCCCGCGCCATTCTCCAACCGTGGCAAAGAAATATCGCGGGTTTCATCATAGGGCCAGCTGACTCGCGGTGTCCGTGAGCGATCGGTGTCGTAGTAGCCCGGCGTGTCGAGAAAATAGCGTGAGCCGATCCAGGACGCATCGTGACTTTGTGCCTTGTCCAACTGAGGACGGTTGGTGAAAAGTCGAGAGCGGGAATAGCCGTAGCAGTCGCGAGTGAAGTCGGCGACTTCCTGTAGCAATACCTGGTTATCGATGCGAGAACTGTCGATCTCCATGCGCATCTGTCGGATATCCGGTGCGCAGGGGATGGCCGCGGTGGCCGCTGCGGTCACTCCTTTGCTCAGGGCGTGCACCAGAAACCACCAGATTGGCACGTTGGCAGAGCGTTCTCCGATGGTGTTGAAAGTGGTACCCCAGGCGGTTTCTGCTGGCTTGGCCACACTGATGCCGCAGCGCTGGCTGGCCGCATCATCGAACGCCATTGAGGCAAGGTTCAACGGAAAGACGGGCGCACAGGCGAACAGTACGACGATGTAGGCCAGCCATAATCGGTTCTCAATCCGCGGCACCGAAAGCAATCCCTTGTTGCCTTCATCCGCGCCTTGCTGACGGGCCGACAACCACTCTTGCAAGATGATCGCGCCGAAGGGCGCGGCGAACAATCCAGTATCGGACAGGACGTTCCAGATACCGTTGTTGATGATCCATGCCAGCAGGGAGAGGTAAAACTCCAGGTAGCTGTTGGTGCTCATGAGCATGGTCGTGACCTCACAATCGAGTGAGCTCGACGCAGGTAAAGAGCAAGAGCCCTAATGTCCCGGCGCGTTTCACGCGCAGTCGGTCCTGTGGTCGATGTCGGTAGCGCCTCAGCAGGTCCCACCAGAGCGCAAAGAGGACGCCGTAGAGCAGGGCACGCCACCACCGCAAATAAGGCCGTATCGATTCCAAGGCTTGCTGCCAGACCTCGAAACTGCCCAGCGCAGTGCGGCCGATCCAGGCGACCAGTGCGGCGGTCAGGATCATCACTGCTGCAGCCCAAAGGCTTGAAAGCATAGTGAATAGCAGTGAGTGTTTCATGGCTCACTTGCGCCTGGTGTCAGCGTCGTTGAGTCGCTTAGGTTCGGGGTCGCCTTGCTCAACGGTACGCGAAGCATCGGCACCTCCGGTATGCCGATCGAGCACGAGGCTGGCGGTATTGGTAGCCAATATTTGCCGGACCTGCAGCTCGGTCTGCAGCAGGCGTATTTCACGTTCCAGCGTGTCGATGTTTTTCGTCAAGGCCGTTTGGGCCGGCTCGGCGGAAGCGATGTTCGGTTCGTGGCTGCCTGCCAACAGCGTGCGCAATAGCAGGAGCGCTTTGTCGAGCACGCTGGACAGGGCCGTCTCACTGGCCAGGCGCCGCGCCAGGATTTCCTGATCAGGATCGTCGCGCAGGGCTTCGATCACACCTCGGGTCACCGGCAGCATCGGGCTGGAGGCTTTGCTCAGATTGTCAGGGGTAGGCTGCAGAGAACCGGACAGTAATCCTTGCAGGGTCTTGAGGTGTTCACTGTAGGCCTCCTGAACCAGCGGCGTCAGTCCGCTGCCAGCGGTAGCCCGCAGAGTCTCGCAGGTGTCGCAGGTGGCGACTTCGGTCTCGCCCAACACTCGAACAGCCCATTCGGATTCCTCTTGGGGTGAGGTCCATGCTTGGCAAATAGCGCCGCCCAGGCAATCACCGCTACTGATCGAGGCGCTGTCATCCACCGACCGGTTATGCAGCAGGTTGTAGCCCGCGCGCACCACATCGGAGGTTGCCCGGATGGGCGTTTGTCCGCTACCTCCAGCCTTCTGCCCGCCGACCCAAGACACCCCATTATTGCCGTTACGGGCCTCGGTGTTTTTCACCGCGGCCACCGCATCACCGCCGGTTTGTTCGAGGTTGCCCTGCATCTCCTGGTTCTTGGCCAATGCGCCCCAACCGGCTTGACCGACCTTATCCGCCATCTTCTCGGCCATGGCCTGGCAGGTCAGCTTGGAACGGTCGAAGTCGATGCGCCCTTGCATCACCCCGTTACTCAACAACTCATAGAGACCGGGGTTGGCGCGCTGGATGATCAACGCCGGCAGCGACATCACCGCCTGGGTCGCGTTCTGCACGATGCTGCCCATGATCTGCTGGAAGCCTTCGGTAGCGCCGTTCAGCTGGTTTTGCAGGGTGTTGGTGAGACTCATGTTTCCACACATCATGTTCGCTCGCCATGAAGCGCCGACACCGAGCCCGTTGGGGCGATAGAGCGAGCTCGGCGAGCCCGCTGCCGAGCCGCCACCGATGGTGTACATCACCCGGTCGTCGAGCACTTCGCCTTGTGTACCTAGACGGAAAGCATCTTCGGCGGCGTGGGCATGCGTGGTCACGGCGAGCAGTCCGCAGAGCAACAAACTCATCGGGCCCAACCATGGTCCTGCAAGAAGCCGACTCATGAAGCACCACCTTCGAAGTCGATGCTGAACAGGAAGGTCTGTCCCTCACGCTTGCAGCAGCTATATGGACGCCACAGCGACCAGGCGTAGCCGCCATCCGCGCTCTGCACCGGATCACTGGGGAAGATGGCACATGTGGGTTGAACCACGGGGGAGAGCAATTGCCATTTGTGGGTCGAAGCGTCGTTTTCAACGATTGGGCCAGGAGGCCAATAACCATCGCGTGGTACGGGTATGAGAGGGACATACACGTGCGGTTGCCAGTTGCGGGTAATGACATCACCCGCCCGTTGCGCCATCACCGCGGCGGCTTTGAAGTCGTCGGGCTGCACCAAAAATCCTTGCCGGGGATAGACGTTGCCCCACATGTTTCCCGCGAGCTGACGACCGATTTCACGGATCCCGGGCACGAGCGACTCGGGGTAAAAGCTTTCCGGGATGCCATCACGCCAGGCCAGTGAGTCCAAAGTACTCAGGTAGTAGGGCATGAACGCAGTGGCGCCGCTGGCGCAGGCGTAGCCGGTTTGCGAGGCAAGTTGCGTGGCGGCCCAGCCACCGGGATGGCCGATGCCATCAACGTTTTTGAAACGAGGCAGGTTGTCGCGTTGCGTGTTCGGCGTGATCAGGTTACCACCACCTTCCGCACCGCTGATGGGAGAGGAGAGTGCGGCCATCTCGGTCCAAGGATTGGCACCGGTGGTGGCATAGCTCGAGACCACCAGCTCAGGAATGAAGTGACGAACCTTGGTTGAGGTTTTCACGGTGCAGCCGAAGGGGGTGCAGAGCAACCAGAAACAGATGCCGACGACCCTATACTCAAGACAGTCCGGAGAAAGCACCGAGGCGGTAATGTTGCCGGTATCCAGCGCTACGCTTGACCCGGATGCCAGCAGAATGCTCATCACCAAAGGATGTAGCTTCTGGGGCGAAATGTGCGGGCAGGCAGCAGACATGATCCTGGCTCTGGTTGTATGGCCTGGACAGGTTCAATAATCGAGAGAGGGGTGTCAGTGAGAAAGCCGAACGCAGGATTGTCGGTTTATAACGATCTTCTAGATCAGCAGAGGGTCATTCAGCGCTCAGCGTACGAGCAAGCGCGTCAGACTCGATGAGCAACTGATCCGTTTTGATCTCGAAAATGTTGGCGAGTTTGCAGAGGACCAATAACGACGGGTTGCCTACCCCTCGTTCGATTTGACTCACGTAGGTACGATCCACCTCGGCCATGAGCGCCAATTGCTCCTGGGTAAGGTTCTTCACGCGTCGCATCGAGCGGATATTTTCCGCGAGTTGCAGACGGAGCTGTTCGAAGTCTTGAGTCATGCGCGCAAACTGCGCCTTGAGGGACTCTCAATCCACGGGATATAGTCTACATTGGCTCTGATTCGGGCTTTTTTGATGCTTAAGCCGAGTGTCAATTTTGTTTCTATGCTGCTTAGAACAGACCGAGCATTAATAAATAATCGAAAGCTAAGGTGTCTATGGACGAAAATTACGTTTCAATTCCGGCGGCGGACGGCTGCCCGAGCCTTTTGACACCGTGGGGCAGCGAATTTGCGCCTATGATCGAACGTGGCGTGCAATGCGCCCAGGCCTGGCTTAATACACCCGGTGACGTACCGCTGTGGTGGGAACTGGCGCAGGCACGGAAGACTTGTCCGGCAGGAGAATCTCAGGATGCTTTCGAAGCAGGATTTTTATTGAGAATTCAGCAACGGCTTCAAGGCGTTTCACCGTAGCCGTGCGGCTCCAACCCTGACGATATGGCCTACACGGGAAAATTTACTGGAAGGTATGGTTCCAGGCTCCATTCCTCTAGAATGGAGATCTGACAGAAGTGGCGTTGGTCTGTGATAAACAGATTTACGTAGCTAGGATTCTGATAAGTGCAGATTCTGCACGCTCTGAGAACGTGGAGCGCGATATGAAAGCCGACCAAGTGTTGAGTGACGATCTGGTGAGCCGACTGGAGGGTAAAATCCCAGCCATGGCTGAAGGTGCGATCAATACGGCCTATATCAACGCGCTGGCGGCCGGACGCAGCGTGATGGAAGTGATGGACGGCAAGCTCGTTGAGACGACTGCCGACGGTAAGCACAAGGTTATTCGAGTGGCCAAGCCCAAGCATAAAGTGACCTTGGGCGGGATTATCAAGGTGCACCGCTGCTCATGACCGTCCCTCGGCTGAGGGTGTTTGCCGGCCCTAATGGTTCCGGTAAAAGCACAATGAAAAGTGCCGTCCCTTCCCACCTGATCGGGATCTACATCAACCCGGATGAAATCGAAAAGGCTGCCAAAGAGGGCGGACGCCTGGAATTCAGCGATTTTCAACTGGAAGTCGAAGGCGACGAGGTTCTCGGCTTTATCAAGGCGCACCGACTGATTCGGTCGACCCAGCTCGTTGAAGAGGCATCCAATATAGACTTCAGCAATAACGGCCTGAATTTCCAGTCCGTCGCGATGAATTCCTATTTTGCTTCCGTGCTCTCTGATTTCATGCGGCACAAGCTCCTTGAAGCCCAGTTGTCTTTCACCTTCGAAACGGTGATGTCTAGCGAGGACAAAGTCGCTTTTATGCTTAAGGCAAAGGCGTCGGGATATCGAGCCTACCTCTACTTTGTCGCCACTGAAGATCCTGACATCAATATCAACAGGGTCAAGAACCGTGTTGCGGCAGGTGGGCACCCAGTCCCCACGGAAAAAATTGTGCAGCGCTACGGTCGTTGCCTGAACCTATTGCCAGCAGTCATCGCAGCCTCGAACCGGGCTTATATCTTTGATAACTCCGGCGCTGATCTGGTGCTGCTCGCTGAAGTAACAGACGGGACTGACCTTGAATTCAGGGCTGATGAGATCCCTGACTGGTTCATGCAAGCCTACGTGGAGAAGGTGTTCAAGGATTTGCTGCCGGGTTGATCGAAACCTAGGATCAGCTCCGTTTCACTTAATTCCTCGCATCCTATCGATCCGTTCAGCTACCCGGTAAGCCGCCTCCAGTTCCGAGCAGCCGGTGCTCTGCATCAGTGTCCAGCGCTCGGCTTTTTCCTCGGGTTCCGTCATGGCCAGGGCGAGATAAAGACTGGGCGGCACGGCCCGAAACAGCGTTTCCAGCTTCTTCGACAGCACCACTCCTTCGGTGTACTTACCCGGCTCCTTGCTGGCGGAGAGCAGCAAGACTTTCTGCGCTGGTGAAAGCTTCTTGAACCGCGCGATTTCTTCAATCTCCGCTGGTGGCATGTTCAAACAAATCCACCATTCGATCATGTTGAGCATGGTCTGCGCGGCAGTGGGAAAGTCGGCAAGGTTTTGCGTCGCCAGCCAGAACCACGCGCCGAGCTTGCGCCACATCTTCGTTCCCTTGACCACGAACGGCGCCAGCAACGGGTTCTTGGTGATGATATGGCCCTCGTCGGTGACCATGATGATCGGTCGGCCCAGGTACTGGTCTCGTTCGGCAAGGTTATTCACGGTGTTCATCAGGCTGATGTAGCTGATGGACATCTGTGCCTCGTAGCCTTCGCGAGCGTACGTGGCCAGATCGACAACGGTCACATCGCTTTCGGGCCAAGGCGTACCCTCGCGATCGAACAGTTCGCCCTCGAATCCCTGGCAAAACAGGTCGATGGATTCGCCCATTTCCTGGGCACGTTCACGACGCTTCTCCGGTAAGTGCAAGTCGGCGGCGGTGCGCAGCAAGGCGTCACGCACGTCGCGGGTCAGTACCTGGCGACCCGCCGAGATACACGCCTGCGCCGCATCCAGAATGCATTCACGGATCAGGCTGCGATCGGCCCGGCTGAGACGAGCTTCTTCCTTGGCCTCGCCTCCAGTGATCATCAGCCGGGCGGTGATCTCCAGTTCGCCGAGAACATCGCGCTGGTCTTCGCGGCTGGCTGCCGTCTCATCATCCCACTCATCAACGGAAAGACTCGCCACCTGATCTGGCTGCTCGACCAGACGGTAGGCATCAGCGAAGGGTGCGAGGCTGACTGAGGCGCCAGGTTTCAACTGGACCTTGTTGACCGACAGGCCTTGCGTTGCGAAGTAGTCGCCTTGTAAGCCGAATGAGTTGCCGGCTTCGACGATAAACAGGCGAGGGCGGTACACCGCCATGACCTGCATCAGCAGGGTGACCAGGGTGGCCGACTTGCCTGCGCCGGTAGGGCCGAACAACAGCAGATGGCCGTTCATGGCCCGGTCCAGAGGTGATAGCGGATCAAAGCTTAACGGCGAGCCACCACGATTGAACAGGGTGATGCCCGGGTGGCCGGTGCCCGTGCTGCGGCCCCACACCGGGACGAGGTTCGCCAGGTGCTGGGCGAACATCAGGCGGGTGTACCAGTTGCGTGTGTCGCGGGCCGGGTTATAGGCCATCGGCAACCAACGCAGGTAGCTGTTGCAGGCGGCGACTTCATCGCCTTCGCGTACCGGTTGCAGCCCCGCGCCCAACAGCGCGTTGGCAAGGCTGACCGAGCGCTGGTGCAGTTGCTGTTCATCGTGACCGCGCACATAGAACGCCAGGGTGCCGCGGTACAGCTTGTGCCGGCGACCGATGATCGCACGAGCCTCTTCGACATCCTGACGGGTCTGGGTCGAGGCCAGGTTTTCACCGATGGCTTTGCGCGCCAACCGGTTTAACTGGTCTTCGAGCACATCCTGCGGCTTGACCACCAAGGTCAGACTCATCACCGTGCCTTCGGGTAACTGGTCGAACAGGGCATTGACTGCATCACCCTTACGGGTTTCTCCGGTAAGGTGACCAATCGACGGTGCCCGTCGCAGTTTGTCCACCACCATGACCCGATGTGGTTGCCCATCGAAGTACCAGAGTCCTCGTTGCACATCCGAACACGGTTCGTTGAAGAACAACCGTTCGGCGAAGTCGTGATCGAAGGGCAATTCCAGCGAGTCGCCATCAGTAGGTTCCGGATAGACAACACGTTTGTAAAAGTCCTCGGGCGCTTCATCGGTGAGCCTGGGCGCCGGATTGAACCAGGGCAATAACCAGGCATACAGACCGCGGCCATCAACTGGTACTGATTGCACGCCGGACGCCTGCAACGAAGCCGCAATACGTTCGCAAGCCTGCTGCAGGGATTGCACCGGGGTGAGTCCTGTCTCCTCGGCGCCAGACTCAAGCCAGCGATAGACCACCAGGCGCACCCGGCGGTTATTGCCGCGCCACGGCAGGCGCGTCACCACCTTATCCTCGAACAGCCCGCCGGACTTGGCGATGGCCTTCAGATGATGGCGAGTGAGTTCCAAGTATGCCTCGGTGAAGATCGTGCCTCGGGCGCTGTCCTGAATATAATCGGTGAGACGCGTCAGGTAGGGACTGAAGCCGTAGTCATCCTGGCAGAAAAACTGCGCCACCCAAGGCGCTTGGTCCAGCTCATCAAAACTGTCCTGTAGGGCATCCTCAAGGGCATCACGGGCGGCCATCAACCAATCGGGTTCGCGCCCTTCGGTGCCGATGGGCAGTAACTCAAACACCGCGCCCACTGAGCGATTGTCATCAAGCAGAAAACACTGCTCGGTATCGAGGTATTCGACCCAAGGCAGGTGATCGGTGAAGCTGGGGTTGTGTGCATAGAGTGCGGCGTCATCGGCCAACGTGGCGCGAGGACGTAATGGGGTGCGCCAGGCTTTCCACGCGCCAGTGCGGTTACCCGAATCGTCGCTAGGCATTACAAGTCTTCCTGACGTTCACCTGGCAATGCGTACTGCACACGTTGGTAGAACGGAAAGACGGTTGAGTAACCCGGGATCGGTGCCTGCTCGGTACCACTCAGATGCGGATAAACGTACAGCACCAGATCGGGATTGGGCAGGCGAGGGAACAGGTTGTGGATCTCGTTCGCCGCTGTGCGGGTGTACGGCTCGTGGAGAGCGGCGGAGAACTCTGCCTGAGCCAGTGGGCGGCGTAACTGCTGCCGAGCATCCAGCAGTTGCTGCTGAGTGCCTTGTGAGCCGGCGCCGTTCCAGATGTCCAGCATGGTTTGCTCGCCATGGGGCAACAGCGTGTCCTTGTCGGTGGAGCACCCCGCCAGTACCCAGCAGAGCACGCTAATCCAGGTCAGGCAGTGAAGCTTGGTCTTTTTCATGGCGAACGCTCCGGCCCTTGGGCTCGTAGTCGATGGTGATCTCCTGGTCGAGGTGCAGTGCGACTTGGGCGGCCGGTGGCACGTACACGGCAGCAAAGGTCTCGCCATAGAGTTTGTTGATCCACTCACGGATGTCGCTGACCCCACCACTGAGAATTGAATTCAGTGCGCTATTACCACTGCTGCTGGTGACTCCGAGCGTACTGCCGCCCGAACTGATCACGCTGCTGTTGTTCTGCTCATCCCCGAGCAAGGCGGCGACACCGGCGCCGGCGGCAGTGATCAAGCTCTGGCTGCCGAGGTACTGTTGAGCGTTTGAGCGGCGCTCACCGGCAATGCAAGGAATGCCATACGGATCGGACAGGTAACCGAGTCCGCCACGAATCTTGTCGGTGTTCGAGCTCTGGGTGGTGGAGGCATTGCGGCTGGCTACCGTCTTCGGCTGAGGCACCGTGCGGATGGTGCCGTCTGTGAACACGAAAGTGATCGACTCGACTTGCCCACGAACGCAGGACAGCGTCCAGTCACCGGACGCTGTGCCGCTCATCACGGCACCCGCGACATCCGGCAGGTCGATGCCGTTGGCCGTCAGGTTCTCCGGACCAACCAGTACCTTGAAGGGATAGGGATCATTCACGGTGCCGTCCACCGGGACTCGGCCGATCAGCGCAGTCATGGCGACCGAGCCCATCAATGTCGCGTTTTCGGGAATGGTGTAGACCGGTTTCGCGCCTTCGGTACGATCAGCGGAGCGTGTCAGATTACGTTCACCCTTGGTGGCCTCGCGTAACTGCTTCTGGCTGCGGTCGATGGCATTGTCCTTCGAACCCTCCAGTGAGTTGAACGCAGTAGGCAGACTCAGGGCGGACGCGGTCTTGGCTTTGCCTCGGGCGTCGGTGGGCGGAGCATCCGAGGGCTCAATCCACTGCAGCGCATCATCGGCTGAGTGCTGCCCTTCGAACCGCGCCCCGTCGCCCGGCTCAAGCCCCAATCCAACCGGCATATCCTTGCCTTTGCCGGTCAGCCCCGACAGCTGTTCCTGCAATTGCGTCAGCAGACCATGGGCCTGGCGACTGTCTTGTTCCGCTTTGAGTCGGGCCTCGTTGGCTTGTCGGCGGCCTTCGTCGACCTGTTGGGTTACGCTGCCAAGCGCGGTCTGGATGCGCGAATCGACACTATTCTCCCGCTCACGAAGGCGGTTGTTCTCCGTCTGCAGCGAATCGTTGTGTTTTTTCAGGCCGAGCATGTCGCTGCGCATGGCCTTCACCTGGCCGACCAAGGTGGCAACCGTGTCGCGTGGGGTATCACCCGCAATACCGAGCGACTTGGCCTGCTCGGCGGATAACTGGAGGTTGTCCTGAGCAGGCGGACTGTCTGACGAAGGCGAGGTACCACCCGCAACCCAAGTTTTCAGGATGATCAACACCACGGCCAGCAGCGCAGCCGGTACCAGCCATTTGAGCAAGGCGTTAGCCTTCATCGTCAGCACCTCGCGCACCGGGCGGGAGCAGCACGGCGTTTTCGAGGCCGGCACCGCGGGTGACGAGGTAGGCAATCGAGGTGTCTTCAGCGCTGCCGACAGGCCCGAGGAAAGCATGCTGGAAGGCCGCGGCGAACAGCTTGGCCTGAAGCCGACGCGGGTCGAGTTGCACCGTCGCTGAACCACGATTGCGCAACTTCACCGCCGTCACCCAGTAATCACCGAGTCGCCAGGCGGCGACAGGTGTGCTGGACACGTTTTCGGTCGGCAGCAGGGTTGGCAGTTCGGTGCGCAGCTTGAGCGGGAAGCGGCGTACCCCGGGCAAGGACTCCACGGTGCGCAGCGGCGCGTACAGGCTCTGTGCGGCGTAGCGCGTCAAAGCGACCGGGATCGGTGTACGTTCTGGAACAGGGACGGTGCTCGATTCAGCCTCGGCAGCCTGCACCTGAGCATTCTTGAGAATACGCACGGGCTCTAGCGGTTGACCGCCAGGCGTGGCCGCGATATCCAGGAGGATGATCTCGCCCGTCGCGACTGATTGCAGTTGCAGTCGGGTCGGTGCAATGGCTTCCGACGCCCGCAGGTACAGCGTGCCACCGGCTGATTGCACGCGTAGCTTGCCTGTCAGGGTTGAGGGCACACCGACGCGAACGGCCTCATCGACAAAGATCACCCGCTCCTGATTGATCACCAGTGGGACCGCGAGGGGGAGGCGTTCCCAGTGCATGAGCTCGACGGCCTGCGTTGCCGCTCCCCATAGCATCAGTGCGACGGTGAGTCCCAGTGTAGACATCCGCTTCATGGCTCACCTCCAGGCAGGGAGAGCTTTTGCGGAGTGCCCTGATAACAATCCAGTGCCAGCCCCCACTTGTTGCGCTCGGGATCAAGGTCAAAACGCACCACACGCAATGGATAACGCACCACCACCCGTTTCACCGGTTCGGCGGCGTAATACTCATCGGCGTTGAGGTCGAGTTTGACCAGCCAGCTGTCGCGGTCAAGTTGCTTGACCCTGAGTTCCGGATCTTCGCTATAGCCTCGGCCCAAAATTTCGTAGACGCCACGCACCCGCTGGCGCAGTTCGCCGGCGGCCTTGCGGTACTCGTAGTCGCCGTCGAGGAAGGCCTTGCACGCGGGGGTCAGATAGGGCAGCAAGCCATAGATGGCGCGGCGGTAGTCCTGCTCGCCGTCGGAAGGCCAGCGGTTGAGTTGGCCAAAGATGTACAGGGCAAACGCATACACATTCTCTGAAGGAATATCCCACCACTTGCGGGTACTGCCGGAGCGCAGATCCGGCGGTACATGCACGGTCAGATCGGTCGGTGCCGAGCGCCAGCCATACCAGAGCCCGGCGCAGACCAGGGCGAGGATCGCTACCGCCATACGCAGGCTGAAGATATGGGCCTGTTGGGCATCCACCTTGTTCCGAAAACGACTCATGGTTGCCACCGGGACAGAGCAGGGCGCAGTCGACGCGAACGGCGAACTGTCCAGGCGCCGGAGTGAAGGACCAAACTGCCGCGACCCAGGCGCCAACGGCTGGCGAGTATCCATTCGAGCTTGCGGTACAACCAGGTCTCGGGACGGGCCCGTTTGGCCCGACGCAGTAGCGTGCCACCGGCAAATAACACCAGCGCCATGCCCGCGATCATGCCGGTTGGCGCCACAGCAATGGAGGCAGTGGCGATCGCCAGAGGAGCACCCAGCAGCAGGCCAATGACGGCGCCGGTGCCGAGCGCCACCCACATCTCATCGTTGGTCAATCCGCGCAAAACGGCAGGATCGCGATTGAGTCGCTCCGGGAGAAAAACCAAAGTGCCGTCGGCAAGGCGTTCGATAGCGTCGTTCATGCCAACCTCACAGAATCGCGGCAGCCTTGGTCAAAAACCAGATGATGATCACCACCAGCAGGGCACCGATGCCGACTACAGCACCCAAATCCTTCCAGGTCTTGCGCTGATTCTGTACGTCGGCATAGACAGTCAACGAGTGCCAAGCCACACCAAGAAAGGCGAGCAAGGCGATCAGTAGACCGAGCAGGATGCCGCCGTCGTAGGCGTAGTTTTTGATCGTCTCGATCAACCCGGAACCTTCGCCACGTGAAGGAGCCTCCATGGTGGGAAGCTCGGCAAAAGCCAGGCTTGGACCGAGTACCAGGAGCAGACCGATCAAGCGTTGGCTGGCACGATCTCGCAGATTGTTTTTCAGAGGGGCAAAGCACTTGAGCATGGTGGCGATCTCCTGGGTTAGGACAGGGTGAAGAACATCAGGACCAACAAGGTGAGCAGCACGCGTGCGGTACTCCCGCCAAGCGCGCCGAAGCGCACACTGCCGGTGGCCCAACCCCGGTAAGCCGTCCACATCACCCAGGTACACCAAAGCAAAGCCAGGACCAGTGCTAGGGAGATCCACAGCGTCGAACTGCTCTGCGTCGAGAAGCCGGAGGCATTTTGGAAGGAAGCGATCTGAGCGTCAGTCATGCTCATGGCGACGGCTCCGCGGGTAGTGCGTCCAGACGGTAATCGCCGACCAATTCAGTAGCATCGCGGGGTTGAGCGCGAGAGGGGGACATATAGCCCTGCACCCCCTGGCGAATACGTTGGATGTCCTTAGACAGACGGCGATAGTCGAAACGATAGCGCTCGACTGGTTCAGCCGTGCTGGCTGCCTCAGCTCGTGTCGCAAAGCGTTCGATGGTGTCGAGTTGCTGCTGGATAAGGCTGAGTTGATCCTGCTCATGAGCCGAGGCGGCATAGCTGCTGCCGTGAACGATAGCCAGCGAGAGTAGTAAGCAGCGAAAGACGGTAGTCGGCATGATGCTCTCCCATATGGAGCTGGGAGCAGAATCAAGTCAAAGGTCGAATTTTTCCGTAAGAAACCTGAGGTCTGATGAATCGCTTTTTCTGGGGAGGTACTGGAGATGTTTACTTACAGCTATGTGGTCCTTCGATCTTTGATGGAGAGAGTGGTTGAGGCTCTAGGGAAATTCCACTCTCGATGAGCTTCGTTGATGACGATATCGTCACAACCCATTTTCCGTGAACACCAGGTGGGGCCTGCTGATACCCTTGTCAGGAGGCCCCGGCCTGACTCTCTCCAGATCCAGCACGATTACCGTGCAATCCTGACAGAGAGCCCCCGTATGACCATTCGCCGCGCTACTTCGATTCGCCCTGGACAACTCAAACACTTGATCCGCGTTGCGTCCGTCACTGGCCGCATGCCAGAGAGGGATGTGGCCTTGTTGTGGCTCACCCATACCACAGGTATTCGCGTCACCGAGCTGGCCTTGTTGGAGGTCGCAGACGTACTGTACCAAAGCGGTGCCATTAAACCCGAGGTTTACTTGCGAGCTGACATCAAGAAGGGTTGCAGGCCACGAAATATCTATCTAACGCATGCCAAATGTCTTGCCGCGCTCGATGCATGGTTTGCGGTACGTCATCGGCGCCGCTGGGGGCTTTCCGGCGCGGATGAATACCGAGGGTTTCGCCCAGGTTCAAAGCTGGTTATGACGCATAAGGGGCAAGCCTTTGAACTTGCGTTCAAGCATCGCCAGTTGGATAGCGGGCCGGAGGTGTACCGAGCCTGTGACGCGTTGCAACAGACAATCAGCAGGCTCTACCGGCAGGCCGGTATCAAACACGGTTCATCCCACAGCGGCAGACGCTCGCTTGCGACTAAGGTGCTTGCTGCAACCGGCGATGTCGAGACTGTGCAAACGATCCTCGGGCATTCGTCCCTCGATCACAGCAAGCCATATCTAAGCATCGACCAAGCCGTTATCAGGCGAGCATTTGAGATCGCGCTTTAGCGTGCCAGTATCTAGCGATTCATGAAGCAGTGATTTTATGCATGAGATTGTGTTTTTATGCGTGTTAATAGCATATTGTGCTTTTACGAGTTGACTTGGTGGAGTATGAGCATGGCATTTAGGGCTGATGAAGCAGCGAGAACTGGCTATGAGTACGTGGAGGCCTACTTGGTGTCGCGCAGCATCGAAGATTCGGAGCGCGACCGCAGCCGGGAGGCTTTGCGGCAGCTAGCGGTCGACCTCGGGCCAGTCGTTGACCACTATCCTTCTTGGCACCCGTTGGTTTGCCATCACGATGATCGGCATCCAGTGATCGTTCCTAGCAGCGGCTGTGGATATAAGGGGATCGATCACACCCGTTTTTTTGCCAACGGGTTCATTACCTGTCCTTACGGTGATGGCCAAGACGTCATCGACTCGGTGAACGCTCTCCCGCATCATCCCGTCGCAACAGTTACGGCAGAACGGCTTGATGTGCAGTTCTATAACTCTCATGCCGCGCCGGTGCTTGTGAAATGCAATTGGGATAAACCGCTACTGTTGGACGGCACGATCCCTCTGTCAGTAGCACTGCCCCTGATCTTGGAGAAAGAGGTCCCAGGTTGGCGGTGGGCTGAGGTTGCTGAGACATGGGAGACAATGCGGCCATACTTTTTGGGCAGTCCTCATGGGGCTCGATCATCTCTGTTTGTGAACCAAGAAGCTGGGCTCGCTATAAAGAAAATATGGAACGCTCTGATCTACACAGGGATGTACGGTCCGATCAAGGTATGAGTTAAGGGAATTCGAGCTACGACTCGTCGCTGCGCATCACTGGCCCTTGATCGGGCCTTCCGCAGTATCAGGGCGCGGCTTTGGCGCTTAAAAGTCTAAGGAATGTTTATAGATGCTCGCTTACAAAATCATGCGCTCAAAGCACTACAAGCCCGGAGCGAAGGTCCTCACGTCGAAAGCGAACTATGGCAAGCGCATGTTCAAGGACCAGCCCACAACCGCCCTTATCCATTCGGCGCTCGATCTATCCCGACAGTACAGCCTATCGTTCCAGCAGATCTTGTGGATGTTTCTCGACTTCCAGAACAGGAGCTTCCAGCCTCGCATTCCTGACCAAATTCCCGGGGCTCACAGGCATGAGTTGATTGCACTGGCCAACTCATCAAAGAGAATCCTGGATGGCAATTTTAGTGCCACCTTCTGGGAAACCTTGTACGAACAGGTTCGAGTCGCAGACCGGCCTGCATGTCCAACCAGGTTGAAGTCCTACTTCGCCAGCAAAGACATAGCATCGCTCAGTCAGTACCGAGATAACCACTGGGGTGACAAAATGGGCGATAAGCTAGCTTGCGAGATCGAAATTGAAGCCTGCCAAGTTGTTTTTGAAGCGGATATGGTGATCTTGGATCGCGTGACTGAAGAAATGAACTTCGAGAGCGCTCGGCCGCACATCCTCCGTTACTGGGATCAGGAAGTGTCAAACCAACCAATCGCTGAGCTATTGCTACAAGGCACCGTAGCTCTTGGGAAACGTGTCCAGCTGGCCTGAGTCCGCCGTCCGTGCCGGCCTTCGGATCAATTGAAGATACATCCGCCCGTGAAGTGTGATTTTAAAGGAAATGCCTCATCAAATGGACATTTCAAACGCCGATAGTGAACAGAAGCAGAGACTGTATGAACGCCTCTACGTCGCCGCCGAGGACCTGGGGCTTGCACGCCAATATGCACAACATTTGCTGAAAAAAGGCTGGCACTCAGCACCTTGGGAGCGTCGGGGCTCCATCTACATGCAGCAATCCGCATTTGTTACGGCGCTCGTTGTTAGCTACGCGAGAGCATTCACCAAAAGCTACGGATGGCCACGGCTTCCAGAAGGTACTTTGCCTGAAGGTCAGGGCGCGACAGCTTTGCATAAGCAGCTGATGGACCTTCGCCACGAGGTATACGCACATTCGGACAGCAAGCACCATAAAGTCCAGCCATGGCGGATAGATTCTGAGGCGCTAACGGACGTACGCGGTGCACCATCTTTGCGTTTTACGAAGGATGAATGTGAGCAGATAACCGAATTGATTGACGAAATTCGGAAGCGGCTCTTGCCGAAGATAATCACCATGCGAGCCGAAATCGCTGATGCATAGGAAAAGAAGGGGCCAGCGCGCAATCAGGCAGGCGTACCTTGGCAGTGAAATTGAAGCGCCGGGGGATCGACCTGCGACACATCAGCGAGATACTTGGCATTGAGAGCCTTGAAGCGGTCAAGAAGCTCTGCGCGGGCGATCCTGCGCGGCTGGGCGACATAGTTCGGAGAATCATTTGATGGAAGTTAGCCGATGAGTAAGGTGTTCCTAAGTCATAACCATGCGGACAAACCTTTTACAAGGCGTCTCGCGAGCGATCTTCGCCAAGCTGGTCATTCTGTTTGTATGCGTCCGGGCATCACGCCTTGCGTGATTAGACCGGCTGCCACTTATGCGGCAGCAACTGATCGATTTCACTCGCCCGCTGCGTCGGCAGGCGCGTGAGAACATCCTTCAGATACGCGTA
>Ga0163162_10000679_pt1 | contig 31608 bp, 30 predicted proteins | sample S55metaG_FD_115310 | JGI IMG/M metagenome (GOLD analysis project Ga0163162, IMG submission 115310) | Switchgrass rhizosphere microbial communities from Kellogg Biological Station, Michigan, USA - S5-5 metaG | ecosystem: Host-associated > Plants > Roots > Rhizosphere > Soil | place: USA... | reverse complement strand
CGGGCGTCGGGCGAGCGTACGTTTCGAGACGTGCGCTTACCATGGGCGGCGCGCACTTCGGCCGTTGCGCGCCACCGCTGCGAATGCGGCATGATGCGCCGTCGCACGAGCCGACGACAAAGCCGCGACGCAGCTCGCATGGGCCAGCAAGTGCATCACGATCGCGCCCCGGGCGCGCAGCACGCGCGACGCGGCCACCCGCACATTCGGCGAACTGCACGTTCGCACCCCGGGCCTAGCCCACACGCGTTGAAATAAACCGCCGATGCGCAATCACCCGCGCGCGGGTACGCTAGTCTGTGGCTCCCGCAATCTCGCTTCACACCTCGATGCAACTCGGCCCGTTCGCCCTCCCGCTTCCTCCCCTGCTCTTCGCGCTCGGCGTGCTGATCGCGCTCGCCGCGGGCCGCCGCATCGCGGGCGGCGCACAGCAGGCCGGGCAGTACGAGACCGCCCTGCTTTCGACGCTCCTCCTCGCCCTGTGTGCCGCGCGCGCATCGTTCGCCGCCATGCACTGGACGCAGTTTTCCGACGCGTGGCTGCGCATCGCCGACATCCGCGACCTCGGCTTCGAGCCGGTCGCGGGCATCGCGGTGGCGATCGCGTGCGTGGCCTTTTACGTCGTGCGCTCGAAGCCGCTGCGCCGGCCGCTCGTATTCGGCATCGCGGCCGGGCTCGCGAGCGGCGCGCTGGCGTTCGGTATCGCGGCGCGGCTCGCCGGGCCGCTGCCGCCGCTTCCCGCCATCACGCTGACGACGCTCGACGGCCGTCCCGCGCCGCTGCGTGCATCGGACGGCCGCCCCACGATCCTGAACGTCTGGGCCACCTGGTGCGGGCCGTGCCGTCGCGAGCTGCCGGTGTTCGAAGCGGCGCAACGGCGGCATCCCGACGTGCGATTCGTGTTCGCCAACGTCGGCGAATCGCGCGAGACCGTGGGCACTTTCCTCCTGAGCCAGCAGCTTCGGCTCGACAACACGCTGCTCGACCGCGAACGGCAGCTCGAAGCGGCGCTGCATATCGCGGGCTTTCCGAGCACCTTCACCTACGACGCCGACGGCCGCTCGATCGCGTCGCACTTCGGCGAGATGTCCGAAGCGACGCTCGCGGATGCGATCGCGCGGGTCACGCACGCGGGCCGCTGACGCACGAGCCGGCGCACGACACAAGGCCCGCGCACGGCCCGCGCACGCGACGTTGGTAAAATGCGCGACTCACTCTCCGCTCTCCGATGGACCTCGAAAGCATCCTCTTTTCCCAAGGCTTCGGTTCGCGCCGGCAATGCCGCACGATCGTCGCGCAAGGCCGCGTGCGGATCGCGGGCAGCGTCTGCACGGACGCGGATGCCGAATTCGCGAGCGCACCCGCGCCCGAGTTCGAAGTCGACGGGACCGCGTGGCGGTATCGCGAGAAAGCGTACATCGCGCTCAACAAGCCGGCGGGCTACGAGTGCTCGCGCGATCCGCAGCACCATCTGAGCGTGTTCCATCTGCTGCCCGCGCAGCTCTGCGCGCGCGGCGTGCAGAGCGTCGGCCGGCTCGACCAGGACACGACCGGCCTCTTGCTGCTCTCCGACGACGGCGCCTTCGTCCACGCGTTCACCTCGCCCAGGCGCAAGGTGCCGAAGGTCTATCTCGCGCGCACGCGCCATCCGCTCGACGATGCGCAGATCGACGCGCTGCGCGGGGGCGTGCTGCTGCACGGCGAGCCGAAGCCGATCGCCGCCGTCGCGGCAGAGCGGCGCGACGAGCGCCTGCTTGAGCTGACCGTGCTCGAGGGCAAGTATCACCAGGTCAAGCGCATGGTCGCGGCCGCGGGCAACCGGGTGGAGGCGCTGCATCGCGAGCGGATCGGCGGATTCGCACTGCCGCCGACGCTCGCCGAAGGTGCGTGGTGCTGGCTCGACGGAGCGGATCTCGCGGCGCTGCGCAGCAACTGAGGGCGCCCGGCGCCGGACGCCCCGACGCCTGTGTGGCATAGCGCTCGTACGCTTTCGCACACAAGGCGCGAAATCGGTGTAAGCACCTACCACCGGGCGTTGCGGCGCAGCATGCCTTCTGTAAGGCGGAAACTTATACTTTTCCTACGGGTACCGAATACGACTACCAAAAAAAGCAGGAGGGCATCATGGTCTCCCATATGACCGTCGCGCTGATCGCGTTCGCTGCGCTAAGCGTGGTTCTGATCGGGGTCTTGCTCATCTCGATGCACATACGCCACAAGTACGAGCCGAACCTCATCGGCGCACTGATCGGCGCGCTGATGTGCTTCCTGCTTCTCGAGACCATTCCGGCGCTGATCTAGCCGCGCAGGAAATCGTCGACCGTCGGGTAGCGCAAGGCGTAGCGCAGTTCGCGCTTCATCCGCGTGTTGAGAAGCCGGCGCGACTCGCGCATGAACGAGAGCGTCATCGGCTCGAGCCGGGTCTCGGCCGCTTCCCGCGTGATGCGCGGCACGCGCGGCAGGCCACGCGCGTCGGCCACGCGATCAAAATAGTCCGCCATGCGCAAATCCGTGTCGTCCGACGCGTGGATCACGCGCTGCGGCCGGGCGCGTCCGATGGAGCGCACGAGGATGGCCGCGAGGTCGTCGGCGTGGATGTGATTGGTGAAGACGTCGTCTTCGGCGACGAGCGCCGGAGCGCGCCGCCTGAGGCGTTCGAGCGGCAACCGGCTGGCGGCGTAGATGCCCGGAATCCGCACGATCGACACGCGCAAGCGGCCCCGCGCCGCCGCGCGCCGCAATTGCGACTCGGCGTCGACACGCCGCTTCGCGCGCGCGTTTTCCGGGCGCACCGGCCGCGTTTCGTCGATCAGCGCGCCGCCGCAGTCGCCATACACCCCCGTCGTGCTCGCATAGACAAGCCTCACGGACCGCCGCGGCGCGGTGCGCAATACCCGTTGACGCATCGGCCGGCCGGTCTCGTCCTGTGGCCGCCGGCGCGGCGCCCGGGAGGACCCGTCGGGTACAATGCAAGGAGCTTTCGCGGACTTTCGCGCACGCGCCGGAGCTTTCGCGGCGGCGGCACGGAACCAGGCGCGCCACGCGCGATGTGCCGCGCTCGCGCTGCAGGCGCTGTACGCGACGCTGCGGTGCGGCGCGCATAGGGCCGCGATTAGCGCGCGGGTGCGGCGATCGTCGTCGCCGTCCTTCTGGGGAGGCGCGAGGTGCAGCACGGTTGGCGCGAGGCCCGCGAGCCGGCAGAGGCTGGCGCGGCGGTCGAGGTCGCCGACGATCGGCGTCGTGCCCGCGGCGCGCAGTTCGCCGCTGCGCTCGGCGTGGCTCGTGAGCGCGATCACGCGGGGCGCAGCGGCGCGCGACCTGAAAAGCGGCACGGAGCGCAGCCCGACATCGCCGCATCCGACGATGAGCACGCGCCGGCGGCGCAGGATTCGAGTGGCAATCATGCCGTGCATTGTATCCGCCGCATGACGCACGTCAGGCATCACGTATTCGACTCACCCAACTCATGACGATCTATGGCTTTTAACGTAACGCTCCGGCAAAGCGGCCGGCAGTTTCAAGTGGAACCCGACGAAGCCGTGCTCACCGCGGCGCTGCGCCAGGGCATCGGCCTGCCATACGGCTGCAAGAACGGCGCCTGCGGCTCGTGCAAGGGCACCATCGTGACCGGCGAAGTCGAGCAGGCGCCGCACTCGTCGTCGGCGCTGTCGAACGACGAAAAAACACGCGGAATGGCGCTCTTTTGCTGCGCGACCGCGCAGACCGACCTCGAAATCGACGTGCGCGAAGTGGCGGGCGTCGGCGACGTGCAGGTGAAGAAGCTCCCCTGCCGCGTCAACGCGCTCGAGCGCCGCGCGGACGACGTCATCGAACTGAAGCTGCAGTTGCCCGCGAACGAGCGGCTGCAATATCTCGCGGGCCAGTACATCGAATTCATCCTGAAGGACGGCAAGCGCCGCAGCTATTCGATGGCGAGCCCGCCGCACCACGAAGGCCCGCTCGAACTGCACATCCGCCACATGCCCGGCGGCACGTTCACGGACCACGTGTTCGGCGCGATGAAGGAGCGCGACATCCTGCGCTTCGAAGGCCCGCTCGGCACGTTCTTCCTGCGCGACGAATCCGACAAGCCGATCGTGCTGCTCGCCTCGGGTACGGGCTTCGCACCGATCAAGGCGATCATCGAGCATGCGGTGTTCAAGAACCTGAACCGCCCGATGACACTCTACTGGGGCGGGCGCCGCAAGAAAGACCTGTACATGATGGAGCTCGCCGAGCAATGGGCGAAGGAAGTGCCGGACTTCAAGTTCGTGCCGGTGCTCTCGGAGCCCGACGCGAGCGACGCATGGACCGGCCGTACCGGCTTCGTTCATCGTGCCGTCATCGAGGATCTGCCAGACTTGAGCGCGTATCAGGTGTATGCGTGCGGCGCGCCGGTGATGGTCGAATCGGCGCAGCGCGATTTCACGAACCATCACCGCCTGCCGGACGACGAGTTCTACGCCGACGCGTTCACGAGCGCGGCCGATCTCGCGCATCCGGTCTGACGCTTTCAGCCTGCCTCGGGCGGAAAAAAATCCGTCCGTTGCGGTTTACATGCACAAACCTCGTATCGTATCCTTCGCGAATGATCGAAATCCAGACCAGCCTCCGACGTCGCCGCTCGCCGCTTCCCTAGGGATGCCGCTGGCTCGTCACGGATTTGCGCTCATGTAAGCTTTCGAAGCGCAGGAAATGAAGCCACGGTATCCCGTGGCTTTTGTTTTTTCCGGCGCCGCTTGTAATTGACCCTGCCATCAACCCGTTGTCGCCCTCGTGGAGCCCGCTGTCATGAATTTCAATGAGTACCCTGTCGAATCGCTGATGTTCATCACGAACCGTCCTGAAATCGTGTTCACGCACGGCAAGGGCTCATGGCTCTACGACAATACCGGCAAGCGCTACCTGGACTTCATCCAGGGCTGGGCGGTCAATGCGCTCGGCCATTGCAACGACGGCATGATCGAGGCGATCGAGAAGCAGGCGCGCACGCTGATCAACCCGTCGCCGGCTTTCTACAACGCGCCGATGGCGCAGCTCGCGGGCCTGCTCACCGAGCACAGCTGCTTTGACAAGGTGTTCTTCGCGAACAGCGGCGCCGAGGCGAACGAAGGCGCAATCAAGCTCGCGCGCAAGTGGGGCCGCAAGTTCAAGGGCGGCGCGTACGAAATCATTACGTTCGACCACAGCTTCCACGGCCGCACGCTCGCGACCATGTCGGCGAGCGGCAAGGCCGGCTGGGACACGATCTACGCGCCGCAGGTGCCGGGCTTCCCGAAGGCCGATCTGAACGACATCGCGTCGGTGGAAAAGCTCATCACCGACAAGACCGTCGGCGTGATGCTCGAACCGATCCAGGGCGAAGGCGGCGTGATTCCCGCAACGCGCGAATTCATGCAGCAACTGCGCGCGCTCACGAAGAAGCACAACATCCTGCTGATCGTCGATGAAGTGCAAAGCGGCTGCGGGCGCGCCGGAACGCTCTTCGCGTACGAGCTTTCGGGCGTCGAGCCGGACATCATGACGCTCGGCAAGGGCATCGGCGGCGGCGTGCCGCTCGCGGCGCTGCTGTCGAAGGCGGAGATTGCCTGCTTCGAGCCGGGCGATCAGGGCGGCACGTACAACGGCAATCCGCTGATGACGGCGGTCGGTTTCTCGGTGATCTCCCAGCTGACGGCGCCCGGCTTTCTCGAAGGCGTGCGCGAACGCGGCGAATATCTGAAGGCGCAGTTGCTTCAACTGTCGGACGAGCGCGGATTCAATGGCGAACGCGGCGATGGCCTGCTGCGCGCGCTGCTGCTCGACAGCGACAAGGGGCCGCAGATCGTCGAAAAGGCGCGTCTCATGCAGCCCGACGGCCTGCTGCTCAATGCCGCGCGCCCGAATCTGCTGCGCTTCATGCCGGCGCTGAACGTGACGAACGACGAGATCGACCAGATGATGGCGATGCTGCGTTCGGTGCTGGACTCGCTGTGAAGATCCGCGTGTTCGAGGCGCGCGACACCGATGCGGTGATCGCGCTCTGGCAGCGCTCGTTTCCCGAATACGCCGACCCCGCGAAGCCGCAGCGCGACCCGCGCGTGTCGATCGCGAACAAGCTCGCGACGCAGCCGGAGCTGTTCTTCGTGGGCGAGGTCGGAGCGCGCGTGATCGGCACGATCATGGCGGGTTACGACGGGCATCGCGGATGGCTGTACTCGCTCGCCGTCGCCGAAGAGATGCGCGGCAAGGGTTTCGGCCGCGCGCTCGTCCATCACGCGGAGGCCGAACTCGCGCGGCTCGGCTGTCCGAAGGTGAACCTGCAGGTCCTGGCCGCGAAAGCCGGCGTGCAGGCGTTTTACGCGAAGCTCGGATATCACGCCGACGAAGTCGTGAGCCTCGGCAAGCGGCTTCAACGCGCATAAAAAAACCGCATGCGTTTCAGCGCATGCGGTTTTTTCGTTCGAAGCGGCGAAATCAGCTCGAAGCCGTGGGGGATCACTCGCCCAGATAAGCCGCCCGCACCTTCGGATCGTCGAGCATCTGCTTCGCGTCGCCCGTCATGGTGACGAGCCCCGAGTCCATCACGTAGCCGCGGTTCGCCGCCTGCAGCGCGAGCCGCGCGTTCTGCTCGACGAGCAGCACCGTCAGCCCTTCCGCGGAAATCTCGCGCACCACCTCGAAGATCTTCTCGACCATGATCGGCGAGAGGCCCATCGACGGCTCGTCGAGCAGCAGCAGCTTGGGACGCGAAAGCAGCGCGCGCGCCATCGCGAGCATCTGCTGTTCGCCACCCGAGAGCGTGCCCGCGTACTGCGAGGCGCGCTCCTTCAGCCGCGGGAAGAAGCCGAACATGCGCTCGGTGTCCTTCTGGATGCCGTCGTTGTCGTTGCGCAGGTACGCGCCCATCTGCATGTTTTCCAGAATCGACATGCGCGCGAAAATGCCGCGCCCTTCCGGCACCATCGCGAGACCGCGCTTGAGCAACTCGTGCGTCGGCACGCCCTTGATCGACTTGCCCATGTACTCGATGTCGCCCGCCGAATACGGCTTGAGACCCGTGATCGCCTTCATCGTGGTCGTCTTGCCCGCGCCGTTCGCGCCGATCAGCGTGACCAGTTCGCCCTGCCCGACTTCCAGATCCACGCCCTTGACGGCCTGAATGCCGCCGTAATTGACCTGCAGGCCCTTGATTTTCAACATCGCGTTCGTCGTAGCCATCAGTGGACCCCTGCACCCAGATATGCCTCGATCACCTTCGGGTCCTTCTGCACGTCCTGCGGCAGACCCTCGGCGATCACCTTGCCGTAATCGAGCACCGTCATGCGGTTGCACAATCCCATCACCAGCTTCACGTCGTGTTCGATCAGGAGAATCGTCTTGCCATCGGAGCGAATCTTGTCGAGCAGCCGCGTGAGTTCGACCTTTTCCGTCGCGTTCATGCCGGCGGCGGGTTCGTCGAGGGCGAGCAGCTTCGGATCGGTCGCAAGCGCGCGCGCGATTTCCAGACGCCGCTGGTGACCGTACGACAGGTTGCGCGACGTGTAGTCCGCGTACTGCAGCACGCCCACGTAGTCGAGCAGTTCCAGTGCGCGCTCCTTGATCTCGCGCTCTTCGCGGCGCTCGGCCGGCGTCTGGAACACCGCGCCGATCAGGCCGTGCTTCGTGCGCACGTGGCGCCCGACCATCACGTTTTCCAGCGCGGTCATGCCGCCGAAGAGACGAATGTTCTGGAACGTGCGCGCGATGCCCGCCTTCGCCACCTGATAGACGGCGGTCGGCGTGTACGCTTCGCCGTCGAGCTTGAATTCGCCAGAATCCGGCGTGTAGAGGCCCGTGATCACGTTGAAGAACGTGGTCTTGCCCGCGCCGTTCGGGCCGATCAGGCCGTAGATCTCGCCTTCCTTGATTTCGAGGCGCACTTCCGAAAGAGCCTGCAAGCCGCCAAAGCGCTTGTTCACGCCCGTCACGGACAATCGTGTACGTTTATCGCTCATTTTTATTCCCCCGCCTCAGGCGCGCACCGGCTTCTTGCCAGCGCGCTTCGCGATCTTCGCGATCTTGTCTTCGTGTTTCGCCGCCGGCCATAGGCCTTCCGAGCGATACAGCATGATCAGCACCATCGCCAGGCCGTACAGCAGCTGACGGATGACTTCGGTATCGACGATCTGATGGCCGAAGATGGCGTGCTGCAGCGGTCCCATCGTCGAGCGCAGGAATTCGGGGAACACGGCGAGCAGCACCGCGCCGAGAATCACGCCCGGAATGTGGCCCATGCCGCCGAGCACCACGCACGCCAGCACGACGATCGATTCCCAGAACGTGAACGATTCCGGCGACACGAAGCCCTGGAACGCACCGAACATCGCGCCCGACAGCCCGCCGAACGACGCGCCCATCGCGAACGCGAGCAGCTTGACGTTACGGGTGTTGATGCCCATCGCCTTCGCGGCGATTTCGTCCTCGCGGATCGCGGCCCACGCGCGGCCGATGCGCGAGTGCTGCAGGCGCGTGCAGACCCAGATCACGAACAGCGCGCACAGCACGAACAGGTAGTAATACATGTAGACGGACGGGAACTTCAGTCCGAACAGTTCATGAGTCTGCGACAGGTTGAAGCCCACCACCGTCACCGGATCGATACCGGTAATGCCCTTCGGGCCGTTCGTGATGTTGATCGGGCGATCGAGGTTGTTCATGAAGATCCGGACGATTTCCCCGAAGCCCAACGTCACGATGGCCAGGTAGTCGCCGCGCAGACGCAGCGTCGGTGCGCCGAGCAGCACGCCGAAGGTCGCTGCGAGCGCCATCGCGCACGGCACGATCAGCAGGAACGGCACGTGCAGCCCGCCGGGTGCGAGATGCGCGATCCATTCGAACTGCGTCGACAGTTGCGGCGAGGAAAGCAGTGCCGCCGTGTAGGCGCCGACCGCGTAGAACGCGATGTAGCCCAGATCCAGCAGGCCGGCGAAGCCGACCACCACGTTCAGGCCCAGCGCGAGCATCACGTACAGCATCGCGAAGTCGAGCACGCGCACCCAGTAGTTGCCGCCCGCCGCGCCGATCACCATCGGCGCCATGATCACGAGCGCCGCCACCAGGATGGTGATTGCGTAGGTCTTCGCGCCTTTTTTCTCGGGAATGAGCGTTGTGGACGGCTCAATCGGTTGAATCGATGTCATTTTGGTCTTCTCCCTTAAGCCCGGTCTGCAACACGTTCGCCGAGCAAGCCGGACGGACGGAACACAAGCACGATGATCAGCACGATGAAAGCGAACACGTCCTGGTAGTTACTGCCGAAGACGCCGCCCGTCAGGTTGCCGATGTAACCCGCGCCAAGCTGTTCGATGAGACCCAGCAGCACGCCGCCGACCATGGCGCCGCCCAGGTTGCCGATCCCGCCCAGCACCGCGGCCGTGAACGCCTTCAGGCCCGGAATGAAGCCCATGTAGAAGTGCGCGTTGCCGTATTCGGACGCGATCATGACGCCGGCGAGCGCGGCAAGCGCCGAGCCGATCATGAAGGTCGCGGAAATCACGAAGTTCGGGTTCACGCCCATCAGGCTCGCGACGCCGGGGTTCTCGGCGATCGCCCGCATCGCGCGGCCGAGCTTGGTCTTGTGCACGAGCAGGAGCAAGCCCGCCATCACGAGGAACGCGACCACGATGATCACGATTTCGGTCATCGAGATCACGGCGCCCGGACGCGTTTCCGTCGCGGCGATCACGTTGATCGGATCGGTGGGCAGCAGTTGCGGGAACGGCAGCGGGTTGCGGCCCCAGATCATCATCGCGAGCGTCTGGAGAAGGATCGAGACGCCGATCGCCGTGATGAGCGGCGCGAGGCGCGGTGCCTTGCGTAACGGCCGGTAGGCCACCCGCTCGATCGTGTAGCCGACCAGCGCACACACCACCGCCGCCACCGCCAGCGCGATCACGAGCATGATCGGCCCGGGCAAGCCCGGAAAGTGGTTCGTCATGACGCCGATGGCAGAGAGCGCCACCATGGCGCCGACCATCAGCACATCGCCGTGGGCGAAGTTGATGATGCCCAGAATGCCGTACACCATCGTGTAGCCCAGTGCGATGATGGCGTAGACGCTGCCAAGCACCAGACCGTTCAAGATCTGCTGGATGAAAATATCCATTTAAAGCTCCTTAGCCCGTGCGACTGGATATCCGCTTTATCACCGGCCGATAAACCGGTGTGAAGCGAAATCGAGAACGGCACTGCGCGTACTTGAAAAAAAGACCGGTAAGGGTTAAACGCCTCGACCCGCGCCCGCTGCCGGATGTGGCGGCGAGTACATGTCGGACGGATACGAAAACGGCGCCGTCGGGTAGCCGGCGCCGTCAGGCTGCAAACGCCCCGACGTCACTGTTTCACGACGTCGAGGACATTTTTCTTCTTGTCCTTGAAGTCATACAGCGTGATCGTGCCTGCCTTCAAATCGCCCTTGTCGTCGAATGCGATGTGTCCCGTCAGACCATTGAAATCGGTCGACGCGATCGCAGCGAGCACCTTGGGCGCTTCGATGGAATTGGCGCGCTTCATTGCATCGACGATCACGTACACGGCGTCATACGTGAAAGGCGCGTAAATCTGCACTGGCGTGTGAAAACGGGCTTCGTACTTCTGGGAGAAGTCCGCTCCCTTGTCCATCTTCGAAAGCGCGAGACCCGCCTCCGAACAGACCAGGTTTTGCACCGCGTCGCCCGCGAGCTCCACCACCTTGTCGGTACATACGCCGTCGCCGGCAAGGATTTTTGCCTTGATGCCCAGTGCGGCCGCTTCCTTGGCGAACGGCCCGCCCGTCACGTCCATTCCCCCGTACATCACGGCATCGGGCTGGGCACGTTTGATTTTTGTCAGTATGGCCTTGAAGTTGCGGGCCTTTTCGCTGGTCGCCTCGCGGGCGATGACCTTCACGCCCCCCGCCTCCACCGTCTTTGCAAACTCGTCCGCGAGACCGCGGCCGTAGGCCGACGTGTCATCGACGATCACGACTTTCTTCACGTGCAGCGTCTTCATCGCGTAGTCGGCGAGCACGGGCCCCTGCAGCGCGTCTGTCGCGACGACGCGAAACGTCGTCTTGTAACCTTGCTTCGTGTATTCCGGGTTGGTCGTCGAGGGCGAGATCTGCGCCACGTTCGCGTCGCTGTAGATCTTCGATGCCGGAATCGACACGCCCGAGTTCAGGTGACCGATCACCGCGACCACGTGGTCGTCGACGAGCTTCTGCGCCGCTTCGGTTCCCACGCGCGGATCGGCCCCGTCGTCCTGCGCGTCCAGTTCGAGATGGATCGCGCGGCCGTCGATGGTGAGGCCCTGCGCGCTGATTTCCTCCACCGCGAGCCGCGCGCCGTTCTCGTTGTCCTTGCCGAGATGCGCCTGCAAGCCGGTCAGCGGAGCCACATGGCCGATCTTCACGACAGTCGCCGCGCTCGCCGGTGCCGCCGCGGCCGGCGCGGCGGCGGAACTTGCAGCCGATGCCTCAGTGCCCGCCCCGCCATCGCTCTTCTTGCCGCATGCGGTTGCCATTGCAACCGCAGCCGCGATGGACACGGCGTAAGCAAACTTGACTCGCATTCAGTAGGTCTCCTGCGCCCTGAAAAACCGATGTTTCAGGCCCCTTCCGGCCTGGAACGCGCGCATTGTAACTCTAATTATGGGACGGGCAATATTGTTATGTGACAGGGGTTTTCCTGCATTGCAACCGCTATTTTCGACCGATTTTCGCGCTCTGGCGCAACCAGGTTGCGATCCGCATTTGTGCAGCAGTTGCACCATAATCGACTGACGATGCGCAATCTGGATTGTAAGGTTTTTGTATTGCGCTTCGTTATAAGGGGATAGCCGAAGTCAGCCGCCTGACGCGGCGCACCATTTTAGTGCGATCGTGCGTGCTTTTGTTCGCACCGTTTCCGCTGGAGCCCGGCACATGACGATAAATATAGCGCAGACGGGCTAATGATTGACCATGAAAAACGCCCCGAAGGGCGTCTCTGATTTACTGTGGCAAGGACAATCCGCGCGGCAATGGAAACGAAATCGTCTCCTCGATGCCTTCCAGCGAGCGCACGTTGCGCACCCCCAGATCCCGCAATCTCGCGATCACCGCCTGCGCGAGCACTTCCGGCGCCGATGCGCCCGCCGTCACGCCGATGCGCTTCTTGCCCTCCACCCATTTCGGATCGATCTGCGTCGGCGAATCCACCATATAGGCGGGAATGCCGCGCTTTTCCGCCACTTCGCGCAGACGGCTCGAATTCGAGCTGTTCGGGCTGCCGACCACGATCACCACGTCGCACTGCGGCGCGAGAAACTTCACCGCGTCCTGGCGGTTCTGCGTCGCGTAGCAGATGTCCTGCTTCTTCGGTTCCTTGACGAGCGGGTATTTCGACTTGAGCGCGTCGATGATCGCCGAGGCATCGTCCACCGAAAGCGTCGTCTGCGTCACGTAGGCGATGCGCTCCGGATCCGGCAGCGCGAGTGCCATGACGTCGTCGATGTCCTCGACGAGGTGCATGCCTTCGCCCGTCTGCCCCATCGTGCCCTCGACCTCGGGGTGCCCCTTGTGGCCGATCATGACGATGTCGAATCCCTCCTGGCGCATCTTCGCCACTTCCATGTGCACCTTGGTCACGAGCGGACAGGTGGCGTCGAACACGCGCAGGCCGCGCGTTTCGGCTTCCGCACGCACCGCCTTCGAGACGCCGTGCGCGCTGAAGATCAGCGTGCTGCCCATCGGCACGTCCGCGAGGTCTTCGATGAAAATCGCCCCCTTCTTGCGCAGATCCTCCACCACGTAGGCGTTGTGCACGATTTCGTGACGCACGTAGATCGGCGCGCCGAACAGCTTGATCGCGCGCTCCACGATCTCGATCGCGCGATCGACGCCCGCGCAGAACCCGCGCGGCTGCGCGAGCAGGATTTCGACTTCCGTGAGGGTATCAGCGAGGCTCATGGCTACAGAATTCCGATGATTTTCACTTCGAAGGCCAGCGCCTGGCCGGCGAGCGGATGGTTGAAATCGAACAGCGCCGACGTTTCGCCGACTTCCTTCAGCACGCCCGCATAGCGGCCGCCGCCGGGCGCGTTGAATTCGACGAGATCGCCCGGAGAAAAATCCTCACCGATCATGCTGTTTTCGCGCAGCGTCGCGAGCGACACGCGCTGGATCAATTCCGGATTACGGGGACCGAACGCCTCATCCGGCGTTAGCTGAAAGGTCGAATGGTGGCCGACCTTCAGCCCGAGCAGAATGGCTTCGAGCGGCGGTGCGAGCTGGCCCGCGCCGAGCAGGAGCGTCGCGGGCTTGTCGGTGAAGGTATTGATGATGTCTGCACCGTCGGCCAGTGCGAGCCGGTAATGAAGCGTGACGTGCGAGCCGGGCTTCACCTCGGAGATATCGATGATGCTCATGTGTATTGGATCAAGCCTTTCAGTCGGCCACCAGACGCACACACGGTGTGCCATGGCTGCCGGGGGGCGCAGCGCGCGAAACCGCTATTGTAAGCCACAGTGGCGAACCGACGCGCCGCGCCGGATCACCACGGATGACTGCGCATACTATATAGAACACGGCCCGCGGAGCGCGCCATGAACGCAAAACTGAGACTCGTCGCCGCCGGCGCGCCGCTCGCGGCGGCCCATGCCGCGTCGCCCGTCACGCCGATTTGCGACTGGGCCGAGAGTGAGCGTCCGCGCGAGCGGCTGCTCGCAAACGGCGCCGCCTCGCTTTCCGACGCCGAGCTCTTCGCGCTGTTCCTGCATGCGGGCATCCCCGGCTGGACGGCCGTGGACCTCGCGCGCGAGCTCCTGAAGCATTTCGGTACCCTGAGAAGCGTCCTCGACGCCTCCGCCACGGAGTTGCGCGCGCTGCGCGGCATCGGACCGGCGCGCGCGGCGCAGTTGCTGGCGGTATCCGAGCTGTGCCGCCGCGCGCTCGCCGAGAAGGCCCGCGACCGGACGCTGCTCGACTCCCCCAGCGCCGTCGAGGACTATCTGAAGCTCCTGATCGGCACGCGTCAGTATGAGGTTTTCGTGTGTCTTTATCTCGACGCACGGCATCAGCTGCTGCTCGCGGAGGAATCCGCGCGCGGCTCCATCACCCGGGTTGCCGTCTATCCGCGTGAAATCGTGCGGCGGGCGCTCTCGCTGAATGCGGCAGGACTGATCGTCGCGCATAATCACCCTTCGGGCGGTGTAGCGCCGAGCGCAAACGACCGCCGCCTCACGCGCACGCTTCAGGACGCGCTCGCGCTCATCGACGTGCGGCTGCTCGACCACCTCGTCGTCGCGTCGAACGAGATCTTCTCTTTTGCCCGGCAGGGATGGCTGTGAAGTGAATGCCACAAGGCTTCGACCCTGGCGGCGGAGAGAATAAGACCAAAAAGGCTTGATATTGCTGAGTTTTTGCTGCTAGAATCGCGGTTTGCTTCTTTCAACCAACCTGTTCCGAGCGCCGAATGTTAGTGTGATTTCCTGTCGGTACCCCTGAAGCGGTAATCCCAAGGGTGCAAGACCGAAGGTGTCACAAGGCGTTCGAACTCAGAATTTAAGCGTATTAGGAGTGCTCTCATGGCACGCGTATGCCAAGTAACTGGGAAGGCGCCGATGAGCGGCAACAACGTTTCCCACGCGAACAACCGTACCAAGCGTCGTTTCCTGCCGAACCTGCAGAACCGCCGTTTCTTCGTTGAAAGCGAAAACCGTTGGGTGCGTCTGCGCGTGTCGAACGCCGGCCTGCGCCTGATCGACAAGAACGGTATCGACGCCGTGCTCGCAGATCTGCGCGCACGCGGTGAAGTCTAAGGAGCACGGAAATGGCCAAGGGCGCACGCGACAAGATCAAGCTGGAATCGACCGCAGGTACGGGTCACTTCTACACCACGACGAAGAACAAACGCAATATGCCGGAAAAAATGGCGATCAAGAAATTCGATCCCGTTGTCCGCAAGCACGTCGAATACAAAGAAACCAAGATCAAATAAATCTGGTTTCTCGAGCCTGAAGACAACAAGAAAGCCCCGCACACGCGGGGCTTTTTTGTTATTTCCGGCCCGCCCGCCCTTTCGGCCGACTGTCCGTCGCGTGCGTCGCACGGTATCCTTGCTGGCTACGGACTTTCGTGCGCACGACGCGCCCGAAGCCGCACACAGCCATATCGACGGAGAAGCGGCAGCATGATTTTCGATGTAGCAATCGTAGGCAGCGGCCTCGCGGGCCTGAGCGTCGCACTGAACCTCGCCGAAACGCGGCGCGTCGCGATCATCGCCAAGCGCACCGTCAGCGACGGCGCGAGCGACTGGGCGCAGGGCGGCATCGCGGCGGTGCTCGATTCCGCCGACAGCACCGACAACCACGTCGACGACACGCTCGTCGCGGGCGGCGGACTGTGTGACGAGGCGGCGACGCGCTTCATCGTCGAAAACGGGCGCGCCGCGATCGAATGGCTGATCAGCGAGGGCGTGCCATTCACGAAGGACGTGTCCGCCGAACTCGGATTCCACCTGACGCGCGAAGGCGGCCACAGCCACCGGCGCATCATTCACGCGGCGGACGCGACCGGCCACGCCGTCGTCACCACGCTCAACGAGCGTGTGCGCAATCATCCGAACATCTCCGTTCTGGAAGACCACTACGCGATCGATCTGATCACGTCCGACCGCCTCGGACTGCCCGGCCACCGCTGCCACGGCCTGTACGCGCTAGACCTGAAAAGCGGGCGCACGGTCACGATCGAGGCGCCCCACACCGTGCTGGCGACGGGCGGCGCCGGCAAGGTCTATCTGTATACAACCAATCCCGACACCGCGACCGGCGACGGCATCGCGATGGCCTGGCGCGCGGGCTGCCGCGTGTCGAACATGGAGTTCATCCAGTTCCATCCGACCTGCCTGTTCCACCCTTACGCCAAATCGTTTCTGATTTCGGAAGCGGTGCGCGGCGAAGGCGGCATTCTGCGTCTGCCCGACGGCACGCGCTTCATGCCCGCCCACGACGAGCGCGCCGAACTGGCGCCGCGCGACATCGTCGCGCGGGCGATCGACTTCGAAATCAAGAAGCGCGGCATCGACTGCGTTTATCTCGATATCAGCCACCAGCCGCGGGCGTTTCTCGAAGAGCATTTCCCGACCATCCTCGCGCGCTGCCGCGAGTTCGGCATCGACATCAGCAAGCAGCCGATTCCGGTCGTGCCCGCCGCGCATTACACGTGCGGCGGCGTCGTCACCGATCTGGCGGGCCGCACCGATCGCGCAGGGCTCTACGCGGTCGGCGAGACATCGTGCACAGGTCTGCACGGCGCGAACCGGCTTGCCAGCAATTCGCTGCTCGAGTGCCTCGTGGTCGGCCGTGCGGCGGCGCAGGCGATTGAAGCCGACGGTTTCTCGGCGGGCTGCCACGCGCCGCTGCCCGACTGGGACGAAAGTCGCGTTTCCGATCCGGACGAGGAAGTGGTCGTCGCGCACAACTGGGACGAACTGCGGCGCCTGATGTGGAACTACGTGGGCATCGTGCGCACGGACAAGCGGCTCGCCCGCGCACAGCACCGGATCGCGCTCCTTCGCGACGAGATCCACGAGTACTACGCGAATTTCAAGGTGAGCCGCGATTTACTGGAGCTGCGCAATCTGGTCGATGTGGCGTCGCTGATCGTGGAAAGCGCGTGCTCGCGGCGCGAAAGCCGCGGACTGCACTACAGCCGCGACTGGCCGGACACGCTGCCGAAGGCCCTGCCGACCGTGCTGACGCCGCCGGTCGCCCGGCGGATCAAGGTCTAGCGTCTGGCGAGAAGCTCTAGATCAGGCGCATGGAGTAATCGGTCGCGCGCACGTCCTTCGTGAGCGCGCCGATCGAAATCCTGTCGACGCCGGTTTCCGCGATCGTGCGCACGGTCTCGAAATTGACGCCGCCCGACACTTCCAGTACGGCCCGTCCGCCCGCGATGCGCACGGCATCACGCATCGCGTCGAAGGTGAAATTGTCGAGCAGGATCGACTCCGCGCGGTGAGCCAGCGCCGATTCGAGCTGTTCGAGCGTTTCCACTTCGATCTGGATCGGCACGCCGGCATCGAGCGCGATCGCGGCGTCCATCGCCGCACCGACACCGCCCGCCGCGGCGATGTGATTTTCCTTGATGAGAATGCCGTCGTAGAGCGCGAGCCGCTGATTCGCGCCGCCGCCCACGCGCACCGCGTACTTCTGCGCGAGGCGCAGGCCCGGCAGCGTCTTGCGCGTATCGAGGATGCGCGCGCGAGTGCCTTCGATCGCATCGACGAAGCGGCGCGTCGCAGTCGCGACGCCGGACAGCAATTGCAGAAAATTCAGGCCGTTGCGCTCGGCGGTCAAGAGTGAGCGAGCCGGGCCGTCGAGCAGCACGACCGGCGTGTTCGCCGCCATCCGGTCCCCTTCCCGATACTGCCACGTCACCGCAATCGACGGATCGACGCGACGCATCACCTCCTCAAACCACGGCACGCCGCAGAGCACCGCCTCCTCGCGCACCGTGATGCGCGCCGTGCGGCGGGCGTCGGCGGGAACGAGGCGCCCGGTCTGGTCGCCGGTGCCGACATCTTCCGCCAGCGCATCCGTGACATTGCGAACGAGCGCTGCATCGAATGCTTCGCCGTATTGCGCGCGAATTTCCGCCCAAAGCGGTGACACGAAATCGTTCGACGCCATCACGCCGCCCCCACGTTGGAAAAGAGCGCGCCGTCCTTCGCCAGATCGCCGCTCGCCTGCACGCGCTTCTTGTGGCGCGCCGCGAAGTCGAGCATGCGGTCGATCGGAAGACGCGCACGCGCACCGATCGCCGGATCGACGAAGATTTCGTTGTGACCGCGCTCCAGCACCTCCGCGAGATTCGCGAGGCCGTTCATCGCCATCCACGGGCAATGCGCGCAACTCTTGCAGGTCGCACTGTTGCCGGCCGTCGGGGCTTCGATGAAGGTCTTGCCGGGCGCGGCGAGCCGCATCTTGTGCAAAATCCCGAGATCCGTCGCGACGATGAAGCGCTTCGCGTCGAGGCGCACGGCGGCGTCGATGAGCTGGGTCGTCGAGCCGACGACATCCGCGAGCGCCACCACCGCTTCCGGCGATTCCGGGTGAACGAGAGTCTTCGCGTCGGGATATTCGGCGCGCAGCAGATCGAGTTCGATGCCCTTGAACTCGTCGTGCACGAGACACGAGCCCTGCCACAGCAGCATGTCGGCGCCGGTCTTTTTCTGGATGTAGCCGCCGAGATGGCGATCCGGCGCCCACAGGATCTTTTCGCCGCGCGCGTGCAGGTCGGCCACGATTTCCAGCCCGATCGACGACGTCACCATCCAGTCCGCCCGCGCCTTCACGGCCGCGCTGGTATTCGCGTAGACCACGACAGTGCGGTCCGGATGCGCGTCGCAGAAAGCGGAGAATTCGTCGGCGGGACAGCCGAGGTCGAGCGAGCAGGTGGCGTCGAGATCGGGCATCAGCACGCGCTTTTCGGGGCTCAGGATTTTCGCGGTCTCGCCCATGAAGCGCACGCCGGCGACGACGAGCGTCTGCGCCGCGTGATCGCGGCCGAAGCGCGCCATTTCGAGCGAATCCGCGACGCAGCCGCCGGTCTCGTCGGCGAGTTCCTGCAATTCGGGGTCGACGTAGTAGTGCGCGACGAGCACCGCCTTCTCGCGCCTGAGCAGCGCGCGGATCTGCTCCTTCAATTCCCGCCTGCGCTCGGCCGACGGCGCATCCGGCACCCTCGCCCAAGCCTCTCCGACTCCACACGTCAAGCCCTGCGGCCGATCGTACTCGACGCTCCTGATGATCGCTTCCATGCTGTCCTCTGTCTCCCGCCGAACCTGCAGCACAAACCCTGGCGCCCAAAAACAAAAACCCCGCCAGAGCGGGGTCTTGTGACGTCACGAAATTTTAACGGATATTGATCCGTCAGGCGTAACGGCGAAGGCGTATCGCGAAATCCTGCAGCGCCTTGATGCCGCTTTGCTCCGCGCGATGGCACCAGTCCTGCAATTGCGCGAGCAGCTGTTCACGCGATGCGTTCGACCGGTCCCACATTGCCGACAGATCCTTGCGCAATTCGATGTATGTGCGCAATTTCTGGTTGTCGGAGAAGATTTCGGGCAACTGTTTGCGCTGCGGCTCGTTCAGGCCGTCTTCTTCCTTGTGGAACCACTTGCGCGCGCCGTGCATCAGCTGATATTTCTCGCGCGCACCGGCTTCCTTGAGCTTCGCGAGTTCCTGGCGATACGCCCGCTTGACCGCCTTTCCGTAGCGCGCCATCACTTCATAGCGGTTCGACAGGACGGCTTGCAGCGTATCGTGATCGAGCACCGGCTTGGTGGCGGAGAGGCGCGGCGTCGGCGCGAGCTTCTTCACCTTGGCGAGCTTGAACGCCGAGAGGATGCGGATATACATCCAGCCGATGTCGAACTCGTACCACTTGTTCGACAGCTTCGCGGACGTCGCGTAGGTATGGTGGTTGTTATGCAGTTCCTCACCGCCGATGATGATGCCGAGCGGGAAAATGTTGGTGCTGGCATCCGCCGAGTTGAAGTTGCGGTAGCCCCACCAGTGTGCGAGACCGTTGACCACACCCGCGGCCCAGAACGGAATCCAGATCATCTGCACTGCCCACACCGACAGCCCGACGATGCCGAAGAGCGCAACATCGATCACCATCATGATGCTGATGCCGAGAATCGGGTAACGCGTGTAGACGCTGCGCTCCATCCAGTCGTTCGGCGTGCCGTGGCTGAACTTGCGCATGGTTTCTTCGTTCTTCGCTTCCGTGCGATACAGTTCCGCGCCTTCGAGCAGCACCTTCCAGATGCCGCGCGTCTGCGGGCTGTGCGGATCTTCCTCGGTCTCGCACTTGGCGTGGTGCTTGCGGTGGATCGCCGCCCACTGGCCGGTCAGCATGCCCGTCGTCATCCAGAGCCAGAAGCGGAAAAAGTGGCTCGCGACGGGATGCAGGTCCAGCGCCCGGTGCGCCTGGCAGCGGTGCAGATAGACCGTGACGCCGATGATCGTGATGTGCGTCATCACGAGCGTGAACAGCAAGATTTGCCACCAGGAAAAGTCGAGCAATCCGTTGGCAAGAAATTCAAGCGAGGAATTCAGCAAGGCAATTTACCTGTTGAGGCGGAAAAATTGGCCGGTTGTGGCCGGTTGTGAGTGCGCTTCGACGACTGTCGGGCACCTGAAAGAAACATGCACAACTTCGATCGCATTCTACTTCATGCGTTCCAAGTCGTTGTGTCAAAGGAGAAATTTTTTGATTGCAGCCAAAATGAAGAAGATCTGACGCCCGCGCGATAGGCAGCTATCCGTATGATCGAAAGGATTTTGGCTTTCGATACGCGGATTGCCGATTTACCGGAGCATCGGGACGGCCGGCGCCGGTATTTATTGCCGGGGCGGGGGCGCGGCAGGCGTGCATTCGACGATCCGGATCTCGCGCTGCGCGAACGGAATCTCGATGCCGCGCTCGGAAAACAGCCGCCAGATGTTTCGGTTCACCTGCGACTTTACGCCGCCCGTCCCCTTCGCCGCATCTTCGATCCAGAAGCTCAGCTCCAGATTGATGCCGTCGGTGCCGAAACTGGCGAGGAGCGCCGCGGGCGCCGGGTCCTGCAGCACGCGTTCGACGTCCCGGGTCGCCTCGACCAGCAGTTGCATCGCGAGTTCGAGATCGCAGCGGTAGCTGACCTGCACGGCCACCTTGGCGTTGCCGCGCGTCAGGTACGACGAATGGTTCTGCACGACATCGGTGATCAGCTTTTCGTTCGGAATCAGCGTCTCGATGCCGTCGAGCCCGCGCACCACGGTGTAGCGCGTGCGGATCTGCGTGACGGTGCCCTGATAGTTCGCGACGTTGATCATGTCGCCGAGGCGCAGCGAGCGGTCGAGCAGGATGATGAACCCCGACACGTAGTTGCTCGCGATCTTCTGCAAGCCGAAACCGAGCCCCACGCCGAGCGCGCCGCCGAACACGCCGAGCACGGTCACGTCGATGCCGACGATCGACAGGCTGATCAGGATCGCGGCCAGGATCATCAGCGCCCGGCCGACGCGCGCGAGCACCACCTTGACGTTGGCGTCGAGCGAGCGCGAGCGCATCAGGCGATCTTCGAGCGCCGCGCCCGCCCAGAGGGCCACGATCAGCGTCACGCACACCCACAGCACGCCGGTCGCAAGCGAAAGGAGCGTCAGGTGCGCATTCGCGAAGTCGAAGCGCACGCTCGCCATCCAGGCGACGACGTCGTCCTGGATGCCCATCACGGTGAGCAGCATCACGACCCAGACGAGCGTCGTCACGACCTTCTCGAACAAGAAAAGGAGCGCGTGCGTCTCGCCGCCGCGGCTGAACACGCGCCGCGCGATGTAGAACATCGTGTAGATGACCGTGATGCCGCAAAGCGGCACGAGCGCGAGCCGCAGCAGGGACGTGTGCATGAACTGCGACATCACGAGCTGCGCAACGCTCACGAGCACGGTGCCGAGCAGCGGGAAGAGCGCCTTGTTCAGGCTCTCCGCGCCGAAACGCAGCGCCTCGAAGCGCGACTGGCGGCGCGCGTCGAGCCGTTTGCGCAGGCTCCGGGCGAGCCACCACGCGATCGCGAGCGAGCCCGCCAGCACGAGCGCCTGCCAGATCACCGCGGGCTCGCCGAAGTCGCGGATGAGGCCGCCGGACAGAGGCGAAGAGGAGCCGTTCGGCATGCTGGCGGCGCGTCAGATCACTCGGACGGCGCTTCGGACGCCGCTTCGTCCGGCAATCCGGCTTTCGCGGGCGCGGCCACGCGCTCGAGCACGGCGGCAAAAAAGCCGTCGGTGCCGTGCCGGTGCGGCCAGAGCGACAAATAGTCGCCCGTATCGAGGTCGATGCGCTGCTCCGCCAGCACGTCGCGCGCAGGGACGAGCCTGAAGTTCGGATGCGTTTCCAGGAATTGGGCGACGATGCCCTCGTTTTCCGCCTCGAGCATGCTGCACGTGGCATAGACGAGCCGGCCGCCCGTCTTCACGAGCCGCGCCGCGCTCGAAAGAATCGACAGCTGCTTCGGCGTCAGTTCCGCCACCGATTCCGGCGACTGCCGCCACTTCAGGTCGGGATTGCGGCGCAGCGTGCCGAGACCGGAACAAGGCGCGTCGACGAGCACGCGGTCGATCTTGCCCGCGAGCCGCTTGATCTTCGCGTCGTGCTCGCTGTCGATCAGCACCGGATTCACGTTCGACAGGCCGCTCCTCGCGAGCCGCGGCTTGAGCTTGGCGAGCCGCCGGTCGGACACGTCGAACGCATAGAGACGGCCCGTGGAGCGCATCATCGCGCCGAGCGCGAGCGTCTTGCCGCCCGCGCCCGCGCAGAAGTCGACGATCATCTCGCCGCGCCGGGGCGCGACGAGCGAGCAAAGCAGCTGGCTGCCTTCGTCCTGCACCTCGATCCAGCCCTCCTGAAACGCCGGCAGGCGCGTAAGCGCGGGTTTGCCGTCGACGCGGACGCCGAACGGCGCGAACGGCATTTCGCCCGCGTCGATGCCGGCCTCGGTCAGCGCCTTGATGACCGCGTCGCGGGTGGCCTTGACCGGATTGGCGCGCAAATCCAGCGGCGCCGGGTAATTCAGCGCCGCGGCGAGCAGCGCGAGCTCCTCGGGGTCGAACTGCTTGCCCATCGCGTCGTAGATCCATTGCGGCAGGTTCGTGCGCACGCGCACGGGCAGGCTCGCCGGATCGATCTTGGAGACCTGGTTCAGCCACTGGTACTCGTCGGCGGAAACGAACGGCTTCACCGCCGAGAGCCCCGCCGTCTGCATCAGCCCGAGCAGCGCGAGGCGGCGCGCCTGGCTACCGCTGCCGCTTTCCGCGAGATGCGAGAACTCCATCTTCCGGCGCAGCACGGCGAAGACCGCTTCCGCGATCACGCCGCGCTCGCTGTGGCCGAGCTTCGGGTGCGCGCGGAAAAAGCGGCTCGTCGCGGCGTCGGCGGGGCCGGAAAAGCGCAGCACGTCGGCAAGCAGCGTCTCGGTTTGTCCAATCAGAAATCCGTGCAGCCTCATACGCCCTCCCCGGCAATGTCGGCAAAGAGCCATTGCGGCTCCGGTGGCGTGAGCACGACGCGCTCGCCGTCGATGGCAAGACGCCCCTCGACGAACCAGCGCACCGCACGCGGATAAATAATGTGTTCGACGGCCAGCACCCGCGTGGCGAGCGCCGCGGCGTCATCGCCGGCGATGACGGGCACCGCGCCCTGGGCCACGATCGGCCCGTGATCGAGCGCCGGTGTCACGAAATGCACGCTCGCGCCATGCACGCGCACGCCGGCGTCGAGCGCCCGCTGGTGCGTCTTCAGGCCCGCGAAGCAGGGCAGCAGCGACGGATGGATGTTCAGCATGCGCCCGGCGTAACGGTGGACGAACCCGTCCGTCAGCACGCGCATGAAACCGGCGAGCACGACGAGATCGGGTGCAAACTGGTCGACAGCGGCGGCGAGCGCCGCATCGAACGCTTCACGGCTTGCGAAGCCGCGATGGTCGACCACCGCGGTTTCGATGCCATTCGCGGCCGCAAAGCCAAGCCCGGCGGCATCCGGCCGGTTTGAAACGACGGCGCGAACCTCGGCCGGCCAGCCTTCGCGAGCGCATGCGCGCACGACGGCCTCCATGTTGGTTCCTCGCCCGGAAATCAGAATGACGATTTTTTTCATGCGCGGATTTTATCATTCGGCGGTGCGAAAACCGTGCCAAAAGCGCCGCTGGCCGGCGGGCGGTCGTGCGAGCGTTTATAATTGAACGCTTTGCTGCATCAGCCCCAAGCATCAGGCGAAGCATCAGCCCAACCACCGACCATCCGCTATCGTGAGAGTCTTTCGCGGCCTACCCAATGCCGAGAGCCGGGCGCCCTGCGCACTGACCATCGGCAACTTCGACGGTGTCCACCGCGGCCACCAGGCGCTGCTCGCGCGCGTGCGGGCCGCCGCCGACGCCCGCGGCCTGCCGGTCTGCGTGATGACCTTCGAGCCGCATCCCCGCGAGTTCTTCAATCCGGCCGGCGCCCCGCCGCGCATCGCGATGCTGCGCGACAAGCTGGAGGCGCTGCGCACGAACGGCGTCGACCGCGTGGTGGTCGAGCATTTCAATCACACGTTCGCGAGCCAGTCGCCGGACACGTTCGTCGAGAACATCATCGTGAACGGGCTGCACGCGCGCTGGATCATGATCGGCGACGATTTCCGCTACGGCGCGAAGCGCGCGGGCGACTTCGCTTCGCTCAGGGCCGCGGGCGAGAAGCACGGCTTCGAGGTCGAGCAAATGGCGACCGTCGCGCATCCGAACGGCGCGCGCATTTCGTCGTCGTCGGTGCGGGCGTCGCTGGTGGCGGGCGACCTCGATGCCGCGCACGTCGCGCTCGGCCGCCCGTACGTGATCAGCGGACATGTCGTGCACGGCGCGAAGCTCGGCCGCGATCTCGGCTTTCCCACGCTCAACCTGCCGATCGCCCACAAGCGGCCGGCGCTCGCGGGCATCTTCGTCGTGCGCGTGCACGGCCTTGGGCCGGAGCCGCTGCCGGCGGTCGCGAGCCTCGGGCTGCGCCCGACCGTCGACGATTCGGGCCGCGTGCTGCTCGAAGTCTTCATACTCGACTGGCACGGCGACGCGTACGGCAAGCTCGTGCGCGTCGAATTCCTGAAAAAGCTGCGCGACGAGGAGAAGTTCGTCGATCTCGAAACCCTGACGGCCGCAATCGCCCGCGACGTCCAGAACGCACGCGAATACTTCGGCGCGAGCGCACGCACGCACGGCAGCGCGAGCGGCTTCGCCATTTCGGCGACCGATCGAATTAGGTAAGCGCGCGGCGCTTGTGATTGCGCGTCGCCCGCTGCCTCGCCCGTCGATTCATGGCACGCCGGAAAAGCGCCGCCCCACAGAATTCACACTGAATATTCCATGAGCAACAAGAAAGCCCCTTCGAAGCCTGACGCCAAGCCGCAGTCGAAATACCCGGTCAACCTGCTCGACACCCCGTTTCCGATGCGCGGCGACCTGCCCAAGCGCGAACCCGCGTGGGTGCGCGAGTGGCAGGAGAACAAGGTCTACGAGAAGATCCGCGCCGCGAGCCGCGGCCGCGCGAAGTTCATCCTGCACGACGGGCCGCCGTATGCGAACGGCGACATTCACCTCGGCCACGCGGTCAACAAGATCCTGAAGGACATGATCGTCAAGGCGCGCAATCTCGCGGGCTTCGACGCTGTCTACGTGCCCGGCTGGGACTGCCACGGCATGCCGATCGAGCTCCAGATCGAAAAGCAGTTCGGCAAGTCGCTGCCGGCGGCCGAGGTGATGCAGAAGGCCCGCGCCTACGCGACCGAGCAGATCGAGAAGCAGAAGGCGGGCTTCCGGCGCCTGGGCGTGCTCGGCGACTGGGACAACCCGTACAAGACGATGAATTTCGTCAACGAGGCCGGCGAAATCCGCGCGCTCGCGAAGATTCTGGAAAAGGGCTATGTGTTTCGCGGGCTGAAGCCGGTGAACTGGTGTTTCGACTGCGGCTCGGCGCTCGCCGAGGCGGAAGTGGAATACAAGGACAAGACCGATCCGACCATCGACGTGATGTTCGCCTTCGCCGAGCCTGACAGAACCGCGCAGGCCTTCGGGCTCGCCGCGCTGCCGAAGGCGGAAGGCGGCATCGTCATCTGGACCACGACGCCCTGGACCATCCCGGCGAACCAGGCGCTCAACGTGCACCCGGAGATCGTGTACAGCCTCGTCGATACGGCGCGCGGCCTCCTGATCCTCGCCGAGGAGCGCGTCGATGAGTGCCTGAAGAACTACGGCCTCACCGGCACGACGCTCGCAATGGCGAAGGGCGAAAAGCTCGCCAACCTGCGCTTTCACCATCCGCTCGCGGCGGCGCATCCCGGTTACAAGCGCACGGCGCCCGTGTATCTCGGCGACTACGTGACCACCGAAAGCGGCACCGGCATCGTGCATTCGTCGCCGGCGTACGGCGTGGAGGACTTCGTGTCGTGCAAGGCGCACGGCATGGCGGACTCCGACATCATCAACCCGGTGCTCGGCGACGGCCGCTATATCGAATCGCTGCCGCTCTTCGGCGGGCTGTCGATCTGGAAGGCGAATCCGCAGATCGTCGAGGCGCTCGCGGGCGCGAAGTCACTGCTCAAGTCGGAAAAGTACACGCACAGTTACATGCACTGCTGGCGCCACAAGACGCCGATCATCTATCGCGCGACGTCGCAATGGTTCGCCGGCATGGACGTGAAGCCGCGCGACGCCGGCAAGACGCTGCGCGAGACCGCGCTGGAAGGCATCGAGGCGACGGCGTTCTATCCGTCGTGGGGCAAGCAGCGTCTTTACAGCATGATCGCGAACCGTCCCGACTGGACGCTCTCGCGCCAGCGCCAGTGGGGCGTGCCGATGGCGTTTTTCGTGCACAAGGAAACGGGCGAGCTGCATCCGCGCACGCTGGAGCTGCTGGAGGAAGTGGCGAAGCGCGTCGAGACGAGCGGCATCGAGGCGTGGCAGACGCTCGATGCAGAGGAGCTGATCGGCAACGATGCCAACATGTACGAGAAGAACCGCGACACGCTCGACGTCTGGTTCGACTCGGGCACGACGCACTGGCACGTGCTGCGCGGCTCGCACAAGGACTCGCTGCAGTTTCCCGCCGACCTGTATCTGGAAGGCTCGGATCAGCATCGCGGGTGGTTCCATTCGTCGCTGCTCACCGCATCGATGCTCGATGGCCGGCCGCCGTACAACGCGCTGCTCACGCACGGTTTCACCGTCGATGGCGAAGGCCGCAAGATGTCGAAGTCGCTCGGCAACGGCGTCGATCCGCATGAGGTGTCCAATCGCCTGGGCGCGGAAATCATCCGCCTCTGGATCGCGTCGACCGACTATTCGGGCGAACTCGCGATCTCCGAGGAAATCCTGAAGCGCGTGACCGAGACGTACCGGCGCATCCGCAACACGTTGCGTTTTCTGCTCGCGAACCTGTCGGACTTCGACTTCGAGAAGGACGCGGTGCCTGTCGGGGACTGGCTCGAACTCGACCGCTACGCGATCGCGCTCGCGCAGAACCTCCAGGACGACGTGCTCGCGCATTACGAAAAATACGAGTTCCATCCGGTCGTCTCGAAACTCGCGACGTTCTGCTCGGAAGACCTGGGCGGCTTCTACCTCGACGTGCTGAAGGACCGTCTCTACACGACGAAACCCGATTCGCGCGAGCGCCGCGCGGCGCAGACCGCGCTTCATCACATCGCGCATGGCCTGCTGCGGCTGATCGCGCCGTACCTGTCGTTCACGGCCGAAGAAGCGTACAAGGTGCTCAAGCCGGGCCAGGACACGATCTTCACCGAGGTTTATCACACGTATCCGCAGATCCCCGATGCGGGCGAGCTGCTCGACAAGTGGACCCTCGTGCGCGCGGCCCGCGGCGACGTGACGAAGGCGCTGGAAGAAGCGCGCACGGCGAACGAGATCGGTTCGTCGCTGCAGGCCGAAGTCGAAGTGCGCGCGAGCGGCGCGCGCTACGACGCGCTCGCGAGCCTCGGCGCGGATCTGAAATTCGTGCTGATCACGTCGGCGGCCGGGCTGGTCAAGGTCGCGAGCGAAGCGGAGGAAGGGGTCGACGTGACCGCGTCGAAGTACCTGAAGTGCGAGCGCTGCTGGCACTATTGCGCGGATGTCGGCGCGAACGCCGAGCATCCCGGCCTGTGCGGCCGCTGCATCTCCAACCTCTTCGGCGCCGGCGAAACGCGGAGCGCAGCATAATGGCAAGGACGATGGCGAAACAAGGCAGTGGTTCTCTCGCGCCGTGGCTGGGCGTCGCGGCAATCGTGATTCTCTTCGACCAGTTGACGAAAATCGCCGTCGCGCGCGTGTTCGCCTATGGCGAGCCCCACGCGCTGACGCCGTTCTTCAACCTGCTGCTCGTCTACAACCGCGGCGCGGCGTTCAGCTTTCTCGCGGCCGCGGGCGGCTGGCAGCGCTGGGCGTTCACGGCGCTCGGCGTCGTCGCGGCGGTCGTGATCTGCTACCTGCTGAAAAAGCACGGCACGCAGCGGCTTTTCTGCACGGCGCTCGCGCTCATCATGGGCGGCGCGATCGGCAATGTGATCGACCGGCTCGCCTATGGCCACGTGATCGATTTTCTCGACTTCCACGTGAACAACTGGCACTGGCCGGCGTTCAATCTCGCTGACAGCGCGATCACGATCGGCGCGGTGCTGCTCGTGTTCGACGAACTTCGGCGCGTGCGCGGGTCGCGCTGAAGCCGCACCATACAGCGGTAACCCCACGCAGACAAACCGTATTCAGGCGCCGCGCGCTCGGACAACGCGAAGCAGTCAGCCCGCGAGCGGCGCAACCCAGCGGAGGCAAGTTGGACACGAATGCAGAACTCGCAGGAAAGCACCTGGTCCTCGGACTGACGGGCGGCATCGCCTGCTACAAGATCGCCGAGCTCACGCGCCTGCTCACCAAGGCGGGCGCGACCGTCCAGATCGTGATGACCGAGGCGGCGACCCAGTTCATCACGCCCGTCACGATGCAGGCGCTCTCCGGCCGGCCCGTCTACACGTCGCAGTGGGACGCGCGCGTGCCGAACAACATGCCGCACATCGATCTGTCGCGTGAAGCCGACGCGATCGTCATCGCGCCCGCCTCCACCGATTTCCTCGCCAAACTCGCACACGGCATGTGCGACGACCTGCTCTCGACGCTGTGCATCGCCCGCGACTGCCCGCTGCTCGTCGTGCCCGCGATGAACCGCCAGATGTGGCAGAACCCGGCGACGCAGCGCAACGTCGCGCAGCTTCGCGGCGACGGCGTCGAAGTGCTCGGGCCGGACTCGGGTGCGCAGGCGTGCGGGGAAGTCGGCGACGGGCGAATGCTCGAACCCTCCGCCACGTTCGAGGCGATCTGTGCATTCTTCCAGCCCAAGATCCTGCGCGGACGGCGCGTGCTGATCACGGCCGGCCCGACTTTCGAGCCGCTCGATCCGGTACGCGGCATCACGAACCGCTCGTCGGGGAAGATGGGCTTCTCGCTCGCGCGCGCAGCCGCGCAGGCCGGCGCCGACGTCCACCTGATCGCCGGCCCCGTTGCGCTGGAGACGCCGTGGGGCGTCTATCGCGAGGACGTGCAGGCCGCGCAGCAGATGTACGACGCCGTCATGCGCGCCACGCCGGACGTCGACATCTTCATCGCGGTCGCCGCCGTGGCCGACTGGCGCGTCGATCACGTGAGCGATCACAAGATCAAGAAGGCAGAGGGCCAGCCGCTGCCGGCGTTCAGTTTCGTCGAGAATCCCGACATCCTCGCGTCGGTCGCGAAGCTCCCGAACCCGCCGTTTTGCGTGGGTTTCGCAGCGGAGAGCGGTGATCTCGACGTGCACGGCGAAGAAAAACGCGTGCGCAAGAACGTGCCGCTCCTGATCGGCAATCTCGGCCCGCTGACCTTCGGACTCGACGACAACGAGGTCGTGCTGTTCGAAGCATCGGGCAAGACGCGCCTGCCGCGCGCCGACAAGAAGCTGCTTGCTCGCACGCTGATCGGCGAGATCGCGAAACGCGCGCCGCGCGCCGGCGGCTCGCTCCTCACCTGACGCCATGACGCCATGACGAAGCTCTCGGTTCTCGATCAGACGCCGGTCATTCACGGCCACAGCACCGCCGACGCACTCGCCGCCACGCTCGATCTGGCGCAGCTCGCCGACGACCTCGGCTACACGCGCTACTGGTGCGCGGAACATCACGGCTTGCGCGGCGTCTCGAACCCGTGCCCCGAAGTGCTGCTCGCGCGCATCGGCAGCCTGACGAAGCGCATCCGCATCGGCTCGGGCGGCGTCATGCTGCCCTACTACAGCCCGTTCAAGGTGGCCGAGCAGTTCCTGATGCTCGAGGCGCTGTTTCCGAACCGCGTCGATCTGGGCGTCGGGCGCGCGCCGGGCGGCGACATGCGCACGGCGCAGGCCGTCGCGGCGGGCTCGTATAACCGCGGCGACATTTTTCCGCAGCAGGTCGCCGATCTGGTCGGTCTCTTCAACGGCAGGCTTGCCGACGACCATCTCGCGAACGGCGTGCTCCTTCAGCCGCAGATCGACACGCGGCCCGAGCTGTGGATGCTCGGATCGAGCGACTTCGGCGGGCTGCTCGCGGCGGAACTCGGCATCCGCTTCGCGTTTGCGCATTTCATCAATGCGCAGTACGGGCATCGCGTGGGCGAGTCGTATCGCGAGCGCTTCACGGCCGGCAACGAGACCACGCCGTATCTCGCCGCCGCCGTGTTCGTGATCTGCGCCGACACCGATGAAGAAGCCGCCGCCCTGGAAAAAGCCGTCGACTTGCGCCGCGTGCAGATGGCCTACGGTCTGAACATGCCAATTCCGTCCATCGAGCAAGCCGCCGCGCAGCACTACGGCGAGCGCGAACTCGCTGTGATTGCGCGGGAGAAAAGCCGCAGCATCATCGGCACACCCGAGCGCGTGACCGAAGCGCTTCACGCGCTGCAAGAGCGCTTCGACGCCGACGAACTGATCGTGCTGACCGTTGCCGGCAGCTACCAGGCGCGCACCCGTTCCTATCAACTACTGGCCGAAGCCTTCGATCTCGGCCGCTCCGACTGAACTCATGAAACTCGACGTCAAGATCCTCGATGCGCGCATGCGCGACTTCCTGCCCGCCTACGCCACGCCCGGCAGCGCCGGACTCGACCTGCGGGCGTGCATCGACGAACCGCTCGTCATCGCGCCGGGGCAGACGTCGCTCGTGCCGACCGGCCTCGCGATCCACCTGGGCGACCCGGGCTATGCCGCGGTGATCCTCCCGCGCTCGGGCCTCGGCCACAAGCACGGCGTCGTGCTCGGCAATCTCGTCGGACTGATCGACTCGGATTACCAAGGCCAGTTGATGATCTCGACGTGGAATCGCGGCGACACGGCCTTCACGCTGAACCCGATGGAACGGCTCGCGCAGATGGTCATCGTGCCGGTCGTGCAGGCAGAGCTCAATATCGTCGACGATTTCGAGGAAAGCGAGCGCGGCGCAGGGGGCTTCGGGAGCACCGGCAAGCATTGACCTGCGGCCGGACGGCCGCGTGCCGCCCGTCTCACGAGAAGCACATTCGAGCGCCTTTCACGCCGATTGCCGCTCACAATCGCGATGATGCCGCGCATTGTTTCAGCGCGCGGCACGGCGAGCAGTTTCCTTTCGATCAATAAAAAAGCGAGGCGGCGCGGATAAATCCGCCTCGCCTCGCTTTGCGTGACGCACCTCGACGGCGCGTCAGCCTGCACGGTCAACCTTGAATCACTCCACTTCCACCGCTTCCGGATTCGGATTGCGCGGAACCGGGTTTTCATCGAACGTCAGCTGCACCTTGTCGTTCTCGTCCACATCGACGGTCACGCGGCCACCCGACAGCAGCTTGCCGAACAGCAATTCGTCGGCGAGTGCGCGGCGAATCGTGTCCTGAATCAGGCGCTGCATCGGACGCGCACCCATCAGCGGATCGAAACCGTGCTTCGCGAGATGCTTGCGCAAAGCATCGGTGAAGAGCGCATCGACCTTCTTCTCGTGCAACTGATCTTCCAGCTGCATGAGGAACTTGT
>Ga0163162_10000675_pt1 | contig 31705 bp, 22 predicted proteins | sample S55metaG_FD_115310 | JGI IMG/M metagenome (GOLD analysis project Ga0163162, IMG submission 115310) | Switchgrass rhizosphere microbial communities from Kellogg Biological Station, Michigan, USA - S5-5 metaG | ecosystem: Host-associated > Plants > Roots > Rhizosphere > Soil | place: USA... | reverse complement strand
TGCCAAAACCATTGCCTTTTTTAATAAAACTATTGTTTAAGCCGGCTGTAATCCATCGCCATGGTTCGTGTCTTCACGCACCATAAGATCGGCCTTAGGGGATAAACCTCAAATCACTCCTTACCGGAAAATGATCAGATAATTTAGCCTGGGTAATTTTGTAATTTAATACCTCAAGTTCTTTGGAAGTGGCAATATAATCGATCTGAAAATTAGGAAATTTACCATTATAGGTTTTGCCAAAACCATTGCCTTTTTTAATAAAACTATTGTTTAAGCCGGCTGTAATCTGCGTAACTACGTAAGATGCTGGCGTATCATTAAAATCGCCTGCAATAAGGTAGGGTGTTTTGCAGGTGGCCATTTCCTTTTTCATAATATCTACCTGACCGCTACGTTTAAAAAAAGCACTTTTCAGCATTCTTAAAATTCGTTTAGATGGCTGTAGCTCGGTATTCATTTCCTTAACCTTATCCAGGTATTCATAATCCTGTTTTTCGAAAGAAATAGATTGAAAATGTACATTGTAAACCCTTAAGGTTTTGCCTTTAATATTTAAATCAGCATAAATACTCATGTTGCCGGGATAGCCCTCAACAAAAGGGATTTTACCAGAATTTTTAATGGGGAATTTAGAAAATATAGCTAAACCTGTGGCTTCGTAATCGTTTTTATTGGTGGGTACAAAGTAATAATATTTGGTGTTTAGCAGTACCTTTAAGCTATCAACCGTATCAAATGCACCTTTGTAGCGGGTAAAAAACTCCTGAAAGCAGATAATATCAGGATTTTGGTCTTTCACTACCTGGAGCATTTTTTCTTTTACCGATTCGGTATTGTCTTCGCCATATAGTTTAAAACTATGTACATTATAGGTCATCATTCTGATGCTATGATCAGCCTTTTCGGCACCACCTTCATCGCCGCCAATGGCAAAGGTGGCTTTTAAAGTTTTGGCACCAAATGCGATAACCAAAATGGTAGCGATTGCAAAAATCCATTTTTTGCTTAAAAACCACCAAACCAGGAAGATAATATTAGCGAATAGGACAAAGGGATAGGCAAGTCCGAAAAAAGCAATAATGGCGTGTTTTCTTGGATCCATATTTCCGGCCAGCACTCCTAAAAGCAAAGCTATTGCCAATAGAACGGCAATAGGCAAGAGGAGTTTATCCATGAAATTGTATTTCTTCTTTTTCGTGGCCATTAATCTTTACTTGCCTTAAATAGTTTTTCTTTTTCTACGGCTGTTAATTTATCGTATCCTGAAGTAGATATTTTATCTAAAATGGTATCTATTTCCTGTTGTGATACACCACCTTTGAATTCAGGTTTTTTAACAGGTTTTTCATTCCGAACTACCTTTAGTTTCGGCTTGCGCTCAAACACTTTGCTCCAGTCTCTTCCGTTTTGCAAACTTTTAATGAAAGTAAAGCCTAAAAGTGCACCGCCAATATGCGCTAAACTTCCACCAGCATTTATGGAGCCGATAGCAATAAAATCAAGAATAAAATATACAATGGCAATCCACTTAATTTTAACCTCACCGAAGAAAAGCAGCATGATGCTGTAATTTGGTACCAGTGTTGCCGTAGCAAAAATAATGGCCATTACGGCGGCTGATGCTCCAATAATGGTTACACCAGCTAATCCATCTGCATAAACAGGGAATATATTTAATGCAGCAAGGGCAAATAAACCACCAAACAAACCACCCGCGAGGTACACAAAATGAAACTGCCTGCTTTTTAAGAAATTCATAAATATGTTGCCGAACCAAAATAAGCCGAGCATGTTAAACAAAACGTGGAGAATCCCGTCATGAAAAAACATATACGTGAATAGGGTATAAAAACGTTCGGGTAGTTTTGAAATACTGGCAGGTAGGCCTACATATTCTCTGATCCATAAATTAGCATCGATGGGAATACGGCCAAAAAATACAATCAGGCCAATAATAGCGGTAACTAAAAACAGGATTACATTAATCCCAATGTAAAAGAATAATGGGTTGCCCGATTGAAAAACCTTGTATTTTAAATCTTTGAAAGTATTATTCATAGAGGGTATAAAATGTATCGTTTTTATCTTTCCATATTTTAACCAGTATAAAGCCGATTAAGGCCCCACCCAGGTGCGCATAATGGGCAATAGAATCGCCTTCAAACTGGGCAACACCCAAAGATAACTCAACTAAAATATAAATGGGTATAATATATTTAGCTTTTACCGGAACCGGAATAAACATGATTAATAATTCGGCATTTGGATAAAGCATACCAAAGGCAACCAGTAAACCAAAAATAGCACCAGAGGCGCCAACCATGCCGCCAAAATAAATACTCCTGAGGGTAACTGCCTGCGCCATGGAAAGTTGTGAAGTATTAAACTCGCCTTGAAATAATGCGTTTAGGTTTATTTTTCCATTATTGGTGGCGCTGCCTATAATCTGGTGTACCTCGTAAGCCTGCACGGCCCACTGCAATGCCAGTGCGCCCAATCCGGTAATGAAATAAAAAATAATAAACTTTTTGCCACCCCATCTCGATTCGAGGATGCTTCCAAAAGAATACAAAGCAAACATGTTAAAAAAGATGTGTGCTATGCCACCATGCATAAACATATAGCTAATGGGCTGCCATATCTGAAACTTCGGAGAATCAAAATAATATACCGCTAACCGATCATCCAGGTGGAGCGTGGTGAGCAGGTAACTGGCCACGAAAAATAAAACGTTAATAATCAGTAGGTTTTTTACTACCGGTGGAATATATATGTTATTCATTTAATTTTTTTCTTGTTTTTAAGCGGCAAAGTTTAATCTTCAATTGTTTTCCCTAAACGCTAAACGCTAAACGCTAAACCTATTTCTCAAACTTCTTATCCAGCTCGGCCAAAGTAATGGTTTGGATAATCGGCTTGCCACTCACACTAAAGTTAGGCGTTTTACAGGCAAAAAGCTCATCAATCAAGGTGTTCATTTCCTCTTGGCCAAGGCTTGTTCCTGCTTTTATCGCACTGTTTTTAGCCAGGCTTCTAGCGAGGCTATCGCGTTTACTCAGTTTTAATTCTTGTTGTGAGTTTTTAAAGCCCTCAATCAACTGTTCAAATAACTGCGTTTCATTAACATTGCTGCTGCCCAGATCAACCGGTACGCCTTCTACTACCAACGTATTTTTCCCAAATTCCCGTACATCGAAGCCCAAACTTTTTATATCCTCCAATAAACTTTTAGCCAATTCAAAATCATTGGCATTAAGTGTAATGGTTTGCGGAAATAAACTTTGCTGCGATGCGCCTTTGCGGTCATCCAGATGTACGAGAAAACGCTCATAAAGGATTCGCTCATGTGCCATTTGCTGATCAATAACCATCAAACCCGACTTAATCTGCGAAACAATGTAACGGTTATGCAATTGCATATATTGTTTCTGTTTGGTTTCTATAACAGTCTCATCAGCATAAATAGAAGTTTGCGCTACAACAGGTTGTTCGGTTATATCGTAAAGAGAACCCCAATTTTTGGCACTCGGTTTTGCATCGTAATTTCTTGGCGACGTAGCGTAACCAGAGGTAGAGCTGCTATCGCTGGCAAATGGATTAAAATCAGGATTGAAATTAATGCTCGGTGGCACAATATCTTCAACCGCTTTATGCGTAATCATATTACTAAAACCCGTTTCCTGATCAAAATCTAAAGTTGGGGAGATATTGTATCGTCCGATAGACCGTTTTACTGCCGATCTCATGATTGCATAAATCGACTTTTCATCAAGATATTTAATCTCTGTTTTAGTAGGATGTACGTTTACATCGATTTTAGATGGATCGATCTCAATAAACAATACATATAGCGGGTAACTATCGTCAGGCAATAACTCTTCAAAAGCAGAGCTTACCGCGTGGTTTAAGTAAGGGTCTTTAATAAAACGGTTATTCACAAAAAAGAACTGTTCGCCCCTGGTTTTTTTTGCAAAAGCAGGTTTTCCGATATATCCTTTCAGGTTGATGATCGTGGTTTCTTCTTCAACAGGAACCAGACGTTCGTTGTAGTTGTTCCCGAAAAGATGAACAATACGCTGTTTTAAATTACCTTTTGGCAGGTTGAAAATTTCAACCCCATCGTGGTGGAGGCTAAAAAAAACACCCGGGTGTGCCAATGCTACACGCTGAAATTCATCCAGGATATGGCGCATTTCTACCGGATTACTTTTAAGGAAGTTTCTTCTGGCGGGCGTGTTAAAAAACAGGTTTTTAATCGAAATCTGCGTTCCGGGAGCGGTAGCTACCGGTTCCTGATTGGTTACCTGCGCGCCTTCAATAGAGATGCACGTACCTATTTCATCTTCATGCCTGCGGGTTTTCATTTCTACCTGTGCAATGGCCGCAATAGAAGCCATGGCTTCACCACGGAAACCCATGGTGCGGATAGCGAATAAATCTTCAGCTTTTTTTACTTTAGATGTAGCATGGCGTTCGAAACACATCCTTGCATCGGTAACGCTCATTCCACAGCCATTATCAATAATCTGAATCAATGCCTTGCCAGCATCTTTTACTACCAGTTGAATTTTATCTGCGCCGGCATCTATCGAGTTTTCGAGCAATTCTTTTACTGCAGAAGCAGGTCGTTGAACAACTTCTCCGGCAGCAATCTGATTGGCAACAGCATCAGGCAATAAGTGAATAATATCAGTCATGTAGTAAGGCAAAGTGAATTCGCTAAATTATGCAAAATAAGCTTAAAGAACCCGATTTGTTTAAAACTCAACATGTAAATGACTGTTGGTAAATAGGATTGAATTGCTACCTGTCCTTCTGAACGTAGTGAAGAATCTTTGTCAGGAACAATTTGTTATTCCTGCCTAGGTTTTTTTTGAAAAGCAGGTTCCTGTATCAATTGGTTCCGGTAGTCCTGCTGTACACTATACTTTTGGCTCCCCTTCGACTCCGCTCAGGGTGACAGCCAAAAAGGTGCCGTTCCCATCAGGTTTATTTTACGTAGGCCTGGCGTTCTGAACTACTGAAAATTTTTCCCCAGGCTTACTGGTATTTTATTCACTCAAGATATATTCTCCGTGCTTTCTATGCCTCCGTGGCAAAAAAATATTATCAATAATACAGCAGTCTTAACGAAATGCTAAGAGAAAGGAAAGTGGTCTGTGGAGACAGGCCACGGATTTGGCTGTCATTCTGAACGCAGTGAAGAATCTTTTACCGAATAAATATAGTCACTGAATTAGCCAGAAGAATTAAACAGATGTGCTGATCGGTTACAGATGCTTCGTGCCTCAGCATGACAATAGACATTTCTGTAAAACCGAATTTACAAATCCAAATGCTTTCAATTTTCTATCTTTATCGATATGAAACCCATCCTATACAGCCTTTTGCTTACTTTACTTTTTACTTCCTGCTCTAAAAAAGAAACAGTTGATGTAATTGTTTACAACGCCAAAGTTTATACCGTTAACAGTAAGTTTGATACGGTTGAAGCTTTCGCAGTAAAAGGTGGAAAAATCCTCGCGCTGGGTAAAAGTGATGAGATAAAAGGTAAATATACTGCCAAAGAAGAAGTTAATGCCAGTGGAAAAGCTGTATATCCAGGTTTTATAGATGCACATGCACATTTTTATGGTTATGGGCAAAGTTTGCAGTCAGCCGATCTGCGGGAAACAAAGTCGTGGGATGAAGTACTTGCACGTTTAACAGAGTTTGCCAAAACGCATCCTGATGGCTGGTTAATTGGTAATGGATGGGACCAAAACGATTGGCAGGATAAAGCTTTCCCAACCAATGAAAAGTTGACAGCACTTTTTCCCGGTCGACCGGTGTTTTTAAACCGTATTGATGGGCACGCAGCTATTGCTAACCAGAAAGCATTGGATGATGCTGGTATTAAGAGTGAGCAAAAATTGGTAGGCGGCGATATACTTACCCAAAATGGAAAACTCACCGGTGTGTTAATTGATAATGCTGTAACTTTAGTAGAACGTAAAATCCCATCACCAGATGCTAAGTTGGCCGAAAAAATATTTTTAGATGCACAAAAAAACTGTTTTGCTGCTGGCTTAACCACCATTGATGATTGCGGCTTGAGTTACCTGGCGGTAGAATTCATTGAAAAACTGCAGCAATCTAATAAATTGAAAATGAGGCTTTATGTAATGCTTTCAGATGAGCCTGATAATTATAAATATCTTTTTAACCGTGGCCCAATTAAAACCGATCGGTTAAATGTTCGGGCTTTTAAGGTATATGCCGACGGTGCTTTAGGTTCACGTGGCGCCTGCTTGCTTCATCCTTACAGCGACATGAAAGATAAAACAGGCTTTCTGTTGAGCAATCAGAAACATTTTGAAGAAGTAGCCACAAAAATTGCGGCCAATCATTTCCAGATGTGTACCCACGCTATTGGCGATTCTGCGAATCGGGTAATCCTGAATATCTACAATAAAATATTAAAGGGTAAAAACGATCAGCGCTGGCGTATCGAACATGCACAGGTAATTAACACTAAAGATTTTGACCTGTTCGGCAAAGCCAGTATTATTCCTTCGGTTCAACCTACGCATGCTACTTCCGATATGTACTGGGCTAAACAGCGTTTAGGTGCCGAAAGGTTAAAAAGTGCTTATGCCTACAAACAATTGTTAAAACAAAATGGTTGGATTCCCCTGGGGACCGATTTCCCGGTAGAAAACATTAATCCATTATTAACGTTTTATGCAGCAACAGTAAGAGCAGATGTAAAAGGCTTTCCGAAAGGCGGCTTTCAGATTGAAAATGCTTTAACGCCAGAAGAAGCCTTACGCGGAATGACCATTTGGGCGGCCAAAGCCAATTTTGAGGAAGAAGAAAAAGGAAGTTTGGAGAAAGGGAAATTAGCTGATTTTGTTATGCTCGATCACGATATTTTAAAATCAACACCACAGAACATATTAAAAACCAAAGTCTTAAAAACCTATTTGAACGGAGAAAAAGTATATGAAGCGAAATAGATTGTGTATCCTGGCTGTAGCATTTTGCTGCAATGTTTTATGTTTAATAGCTTGCGCACAGGATCATACAGCGAATGAGAAAAAACTGGCTGTTGCCAATGCGATTGCTAACACAACAGTATTGTTAAACAACCAGGATGGAATTATTCCTTTAAAATCATTAGAGAAGAAGAATATTGCTTTTGTCAGCCTTAGTTTTGCTTATAGTGCAGTTTTCGATAGTTTGGCCAATAAATACGATAAAATTACATCATTTTCTGCCGGTTCTTATAAAGATAGCCTGAATTTGAACGATTTAGAAGATGACCTTAAATATTTCAATACCATTTTAATTGCTATTGATGATCAAAATGTAAGTAAAGCCAGATACATTAACTTCATTAATAATATCAGTAAAAATAAACAGGTGATTATCTCTTTTTTTGGTAACGGACCTGGCTTAAAATCATTTGATCTGTTAAAATCGCCAATTGTATGGACCGGTCAGAACAATGCAGATGCGGCAGCCATTGTACCGCAATATATTTTTGGAGGCATTGCTGCTTCAAATAAGTTAACTACTGCTTATTCTTCTCGTTATACTACGGGCTCTGGTTTTACTACAACAGCCACGCGCTTAAAATACACTGTGCCCGAAGATGCAGGTTTAAATTCGAACAATTTAAAAGAAATTGATGCGATTGCTGCTGAAGCCATAGCACAGAAAGCTACTCCGGGGCTGGTGGTTTTAGTAGCTAAAGATGGGAAGGTGATCTTTAATAAGGCTTATGGCACTCACACCTATGATACCAATGTGCCAGATAAGGTAACTGATATTTTCGATCTGGCTTCCGTAACCAAAATAACAGCGACAACACCTGCGGTAATGCGTTTGTTCGAAGAAGGAAAACTAAAGCTAGACACTAATATTGGCGCTTATATCCCTAAAGCGCGTACCACGCCCATGAACAATATCCAGGTGCGCGAAGTAATGTTACACCAGGCTGGTTTTATCCCTTACATTCCTTTTCATGATTATGTGAAAACCGGCGATTACAGCAGAGATTCATCTGCAGCATATCCAACAAAAGTAGCCGATAACTATTATATCAAAAAAGGCTTTTTTAAAGATTTTATGTGGCCAAAAATGCTCAATTCGCCAATAAGAACCCGTGGTAAATATGTGTACAGCGATATCAGTATGTATGTAATGAAAGATATTGTAGAGCATATCAGCGAAGAACCGCTAAATCAATATACTTACGAAAACTTTTATAAACCATTGGGTATGCAAACCGCAGGTTTCTTGCCACGGAACCGTTTTAAACCGGAGCAGATTATTCCAACGGAAATGGATACTTATTTTAGGAAAACGCTTTTAGTTGGCTACGTTCACGATCAGGGGGCAGCTTTGGCTGGTGGTGTATCTGGCCATGCAGGTTTATTTGCCAGCGCCAACGATCTGGCCATTATTTACCAGATGCTGTTGAACCGCGGTACTTATGGTGGGGTGGAGTATTTCAAAAACTCAACAGTTGATATGTTTACGGCGAAACAATCAAATGTGAGTCGCAGAGGTTTGGGTTTCGATCGCTGGGATCCGGATAGTACCAAGCATTACCCTTCTAATTTGGCTTCGCCACAAACTTATGGACATACGGGTTATACCGGAACCTGCGTTTGGGTAGATCCATCACGTGGTTTGGTTTATGTGTTTCTGTCAAATCGTGTTAACCCTACCGTTACCGATAAGCTTTCTAACCTGAAAATCAGGGGTAGGATACAAGATGTGGTAAACAAAGCAATTGACGAATCGAAGAAATAGAATCAGCTAATCATTGATCAAGTTTATTTTTATTCTTAATTTCAGAACACAAACCTAGAAACAGCTTAATACTATGAAATTAATTAAAACATTAACTTTTTTATTGCCTTTTTTAGCAGTGATTTCAATCGCAAATGCACAGCAGATTAAAGATGGAGAAACCGTAAATGTAAACGGAATTGCTGTAACCTATTCTGTTACCAATAAAGAAAAGTTGACCATAAAAGACCAGGATTTCGACCGCTACAAAGTTTTAGCTTCTATAAAAAACAATACGGGCAAATCTTTTAACATCCGTTTGGCCAATTCATTGGATCTGTCGGGTATAAATAGTTCGAAAATAATAGAATTGGATTGTGTGAATGCCACAGGTGCGAGGTTAACCTCCAAAAAGGTTCAGGTGAGCATGAAAAGCCATTTAATTAATGTCACCTATCCTACAAAAGATAAAGACGGAAAATCAACCACAGCGATTCTTCCGGTTACTGCCGGATACTATTTTGATGAAGGGCAGGTAATCGAAAACGATGCGATTTTTATTGTGCCGGCTGGAGAAACGCCAAAGGTTAGTGTAAGGAGTTTGTTGAAAAATTAAAATTTAGAGTTGTTAACTTTATGGAAAACAGGCTATTAAAGTTGACAGCTCTTCTATCTAAAAATTAATTATCAACTTATAAATTACCGTTTTAAGTTCTTCCGTATCGCGGTCTTCACATAAAAGAAATGTGGTCGTCCGCTCATTTTGATGAAGCAGTGTAAGGCCTTCGAACTTATGCCTGCCTGAAATTTTATTGCTAAAAGTTAGTTTTAGACTTTGTAGGTTAATGCTGCCAATAAAACTGCCCAAAATTTCTCCATCAGCATAAGTAGATTTGGTATCCTCAGCTGTGGCAATGAAAAATATTTCATTTTTAACCAGGGTAGCATCAGTAAAAGATGATTCTACGTGATCAATATTTGCGAGCTTAAAGCTGTTAAATTTAATCCATTCGGCTTTGGTTAGATCGGTCCCTTCAATTTTAAATATACCATTCTTCGCATCGATCCCGTTGCCACGGTTAAAAAGCAACCACGTTTTGCCTGTGAAAATTGCACCTTCCAGGTTAAAATTCTCATCATCTATTCCGGCAATAGTTTTAAGCTTATTGTAGGTATCGGTCAGTTCTTTTTGAACAATTATTTGTGTTTTTATATCGAATTCGATCATCAGGTTTCTCTTAGGTGTAGAACCTGAACCTAAAATGTAGAGTTTATCTCCATGTCGACAAAGAATTTCGAAATCAGGTTTTAAGGATTTAGGTATATTTTCTAACTGATTAAGTGATCGATCAAATAAGATCTGAATTTTCTGCAGCTTCCTGGTTTTGATGTTATATTCGTTCAAATAGCCACTATTATCGCCAATGATATACAGTAAATCTTCCTGAAGGAACAAGCCTGAGGCAGAACCAATCCCATCAATCTCGGTGAAAACTTCTAATTGTGTAGAATGCATATTTCAAAATAACAAAAAAGCACCGGTTTTAGCCGATGCTTTTATTTTTGTTTACGATTCGCGAGGGACTCATGACTGAGGACTCACGACTCCGAACTACTTCTTCAATCCAATTTCTCTTAATCGTTCATCTAAATACTCTCCGGCAGTCATATCGCTATAAGCTTTAGGATGTTCCGCATCAATGGTTGATGGTAAACTGGTTAAATCCATATCGCTGCGTGGATGCAAGAAAAATGGAACAGAGAAGCGTGAAGTTTTCATTAATTCGCGAGGTGGATTTACCACTCTGTGCGTGGTCGATTTTAATTTGTTATTGGTTAAACGCTGTAGCATATCGCCCACATTTACCACAATATCCGTATGATGTGCTTTAATTGGCAGCCACTCATTGCTTCGTGTTAATACTTCAAGACCATCGGCACTGGCGCCAATGAGTAAGGTGATCAGGTTAATATCCTCATGTGCACCAGCACGTACCGCGTCATCAGGAATGGTTTCCGGATTTTCGATCGGGAAGTAGTGGATACCTCTCAAAATCGAATTTCCATTATGGACATGCTTATCGAAATAATTGATCGGCAATGCTAAATAGGTAGCTATGGCACGTAATAAATGCGTTCCGTTTTCTTCCAGTTTTTTATAGATATCACCCGTTACTTTATTAAATTCAGGTAACTCCTCTAAAATTTCGTTGTCAGGATATTCATTTTTAACAGGGTCACCATCAGTAACTTCCTGACCAATTTGCCAAAATTCTTTTAAATCGGGTGTTTTAGCGCCTTTAGCCGTTTCTTTACCTGCACTGGTATAACCACGCTGACCTGCTAATTCTGGTTTTTCGTATTTCCTTTTGATTTCAATGGGTAACGAAAAGGCAGCTTTTATGTTTTCGTAAAGTTTATCAATTAATTCCTGGCTTAAACCATGGTTGGTAATGGTAACAAAACCCGAATCGTTAAAAGCCCTGCCCAGTTCATCAGAAAATTTTTTACGTTCTTCTTCAGAACCATTGATATAGGAACCTAAATCTAAACAAGGAATATACGGTGTTGACATAATTTTAAATTTTAATGTTATACGAATTTAAAAAGAATTGTTAATAAGTGCGTTTTGCAGATGGATTGTCTGTTTAAAAATTTGTTGATCAGTAATTTAAGTTATTAACATTAACAGTAAAACTAACAAATTGTTGCGATTGTCATACAAAATCCATTATTGTTAGAATGCAAACTACAGCCTTTTATTTTCCGTATAATTAAACATAAATAATTCTATGCAGCCACAAGGTTAGCCATTATTTACAACTAATAATTAAACACACACACATGAAAAGAATAATTTTGATCCTACTTGCAGTATTGGCATTAAACCAAGCCAACGCACAAGGAAAAAAGACAGAAAAGGCCACTTTCGGTATGGGCTGTTTCTGGTGTACCGAAGCCATATTTCAAAGATTAAAAGGTGTAATTTCAGTTAAATCGGGTTATGAAGGCGGCACATTAAGCAATCCAACTTATGAAGAGGTATGTACGGGGGCTACCGGCCATGCCGAGGTTTTGGAAATTACTTATAACCCAATGGTTATATCGTACGATGACTTATTAGAGGTTTTTTGGAAAAGCCATGATCCAACAACATTAAACCGCCAGGGGGCTGATAGTGGTACACAATATCGCTCTGTAATTTTTTACCATACACCAGAGCAAAAAGCATTGGCAGAAAAGTACAAGGCAGAATTGAATAAAACTAATGCCTATGGTAAAAAAGTGGTAACCGCTATAGAGGCGGCTAAACCTTTTTATGTGGCTGAGAATTACCATCAGAACTATTTCAATAAAAATGGAAGTGAGCCGTATTGCAGGTTGGTAATCCTTCCAAAAATACAGAAACTGGAAAAAGTATTTAAAGCAAAACTTAAAAATTAATAGGGGAGGTTTCCATTGTATTCGTCATTCTCGCGTATGCGGGAATCTTATAAGCATGCATAATGTAGTAAGATTCCCAATCAAGTTGGGAATGACGAATCATCTTAATTTATCATGACGATTGCAATTAATTCCATAATCCTTTGGCTTTTTCTAGCAGTTCGCTGCCTTTCTTGCCAATTTCTTTCTTTCCCTTTTCTATCGTTGATGGCTGAGTATACTCACTCACCGAATTGGAAAGTGCTTTAAACTTGCCTATACTGGCAAATACTTCTTCGGTATAAGGAACACCTTGCTGTTTCATCAGTTTTTCCCAATCTATTTTCGAAAGTAACGCAATCATGTATTTAGTCGCAATTTTGCCGATAAATGCTTTATCATACACATTGGTTAAAGCCTTGTCTGACTTGCGGTCTTTTACGTAAACTATCGTTTGTTGTATGGCTTCGCGCTCGCTGTTAGAAAATAAAGGGCTTTTGCTCAATTTTTCCAATGCCGGAAGTGATTTCTCGGGCCTCTCTCTCTTTAAATTCAAATAAGCTGTTATTCCCCAAACCAGTTCGTTTTGGACGCCTAGTTTATTCATATCGTTTAAAAAAGCTTCAAAATCTTCTAGGGATCTTTCTTCGTCAATTTTTCGCTCCATCCTCATGCGGTCAAAGCCTCTGAAAAGATAATTCATACTATGAAAAGCAACGTGGGTTTGCGCATCATTTAAATGGCTCCAGCCAAAGAATGACTTTGTATAAGGTAGCGGAATCTTCTCATTTTTATCCAGCCATTTAATGTTTCTGGAAAGGCCATCTTCTGAAAGATAAAATAGGTTATTGCCAAAAAATAAAAAGCCGCGGACAAATTCGAGCAGGGTCTTAATTTTGCAGTCATCAAGTAGCTCCGGCTGGGTTTTAGAACATTCGTATAATGCAAAAGGCTGCCCTAAATCTCTTGTAGTTAACACAGCCATACTTAAAATGGCATGTTCTATGTTTTGATAGTAGGCTTTGTTAAAATCTTTAAAAAAGGGAACAGGGGTTCTTGCCCGGTTATTCATGGCAATAAGTCCAGCAGTTAAGAGAGGGAAAACATCTTCGTCGGTTTCTTTCACAAACTGTTTAACCGATCGATATTCTTTATACATTCTTAGGGCATCTATTACAGAAATGTTTTCATTTCCATGCCCGTTCACTTTATTTAAGGTTCGAACAACACTTTGCGCCTGTTTGCTGAATTTTTGATACTCGGGCTGGGTAGTATCCTGAACAGCAGTTGAGCGGACAGCTATTTTAGCAAACTTATAGAAAGTGATCTTATCGTAGTTAATATTTTCGGCCAGTTTCTTTTTGTCGAGTTCGAGCAAAAGCTGATCGGTTTTTTCGCCAGAACAGGCAGCTAAAAATAGTATGGTGCAAAATAAAACTAAATTCTTCATGGTATGTTTTAAGCAGATTAGAGATATAAAACTAACATTTTAAGAGAGAAAAAAGCATGTATTCTGGTTTCTGTCTTGTTTGTCTTTCTTAAAGATAGAACTTGTTGTAGAAATTTGAATTTTTTTGATCATTCGAAGATAAAATCACAAAATTCATAAAGAAATAGATGAAGGAATTAGTAAGTTAACAATAAGCTTTTCATCGTGAATTAATGTAATTTTTTGTCTGTATTTGCTCAAAATGTTTTTTGGATTAAAATTTGATTATAAGTTGTTTGAAAAAAGAAAATATTTCTAATTTTTAGGCAATTTTTTAAGATTTAATGACTTAAAATTCGTGCTATGTTTAAAATCATTCTAAATTTGTAACTCCTTTAAACTAAGATGACAAAAAAGAAAAAGACAGTTGGCAAAACTGACGTTGATGTAATTTTAATAGGGGCTGGCATCATGAGTGCGACCCTTGGTGTTTTATTAAAACAATTAGAGCCTAATTTAAGCATAGAAATTTACGAACGTTTAGATATTGCGGCAGCAGAAAGTTCTGATGCATGGAATAATGCTGGAACGGGACATTCTGCTTTTTGCGAGTTAAACTACACGCCCGAAAATAAAGATGGCACTATCGAGATAAAAAAGGCTGTTCAAATTGCAGAACATTTTGAAGTTTCTAAACAATTTTGGTCATACCTGGTGAACAAGGGACTGGTTTCTGATCCTGGTAATTTTATCCGCAACATTCCTCACATGAGTTTTGTTTGGGGTAAAAAGAATGTAGAATACCTTAAAAAACGTTACGATGCATTAACGCAATGCGATCTGTTTAGCGACATGCAATATACAGAGGATGCTGAACTTGTAAAAAGCTGGGCACCCTTAATTATGGACGGCCGTAAAAAAGCTGAAAAAATTGCGGCTACAAAAATGGATTTGGGTACCGATGTTAACTTTGGTAGTTTAACCCGTGATATGTTTAACCATTTAAAGGAAGAAAGCAATGTTAACCTGTATTTCAACCACGAAATCCGAGATCTTAAAAAGAATAAAGATGGCAATTGGATTGTAAAGGTTAAAGATCTGGAAAGCGGAGACAAGCGCAAACGTGTAGCCAAATTTGTATTTATTGGTGCTGGTGGTGGGTCATTACCATTGTTAGAAAAATCTGATATTCCTGAAGGAAAAGGTTTTGGCGGTTTCCCGGTTAGTGGACAATGGTTAAAATGTACCAACGAAGAAATCATCAGAAAACACCATGCTAAAGTTTACGGTAAAGCCGCTGTTGGTGCGCCACCCATGTCGGTACCACACCTGGATACCCGTATGATTAATGGTAAGCAGGCATTATTGTTTGGACCTTATGCAGGTTTTTCTACTAAATTTCTTAAAAACGGGTCATTCCTGGATTTACCAAAATCGATAAAATTTAACAATATCCGTCCAATGATTTCGGCAGGCTTACATAACCTCGATTTAACAAAATATTTAATTGAGCAGGTTAGGCAATCGCCGGAAGATAGGTTGGAGGCGTTGAAAGAATATTTGCCAACAGCCGAATTAAAAGATTGGGAATTGGAATATGCTGGTCAACGCGTTCAAGTGATTAAAAAGGATGAGAAACAAGGTGGTATTTTAGAATTTGGTACTGAAGTGGTAAGTGCCGCTGATGGTTCTATTGCAGCCTTGTTGGGTGCATCACCTGGTGCTTCAACAGCAGTTTCTATCATGCTTGACTTGTTAAACCGTTGTTTTGCTGATGATTTAGCGACTGATGAATGGCAGGCAAAAATTAAGGCAATGATTCCTACTTATGGAAAATCGCTTGCGCAGGATCCTGAACTGTGCAAAGAAACCAGAACAAGAACATCCAAAGTATTGAAAATAGAAAATACGGTAGTAGCTTAGCTATAGCAAATATGGATTTTATAAGGTCTTGGTATAAACCGAGACCTTTTTTGTTGCTAGCCATGTCTGTTCGTAGAGTTAAGCGTAGCGTCTCTACGAATTGGTGAATGATATTGAGTTTTTAACTCAATGTTAAAGCGCGAGTCGGAGACTCTTTTCTATGTTGCAATCCGTAGTGCCCTTCGGAACACTACGGACAGATACGACAGATACAGAAGTGCAGCTTTTCTTAAAAAACATGTCTGTTCGTAGAGTTAAGCGTAGCGTCTCTACGAATTGGTGAATGATATTGAGTTTTTAACTCAATGTTAAAGCGCGAGTCGGAGACTCTTTTCTATGCTGCAATCCGTAGTGCCCTTCGGAACACTACTGACAGATACAGAGTTGCAGCTTTTCTTAAAAAACGAATTATATTAAAAAAGGGTATCCAATAACTTGAATACCCTTTTAGCTAATTTTTTATGGTTATGCCGCGATCACTTCTGCAACTTCATCGGCCGAAATATCACTATGCGATGCTTCTAGTACACAATCTCCATTTTTAATCAACAAAATCTGAGGTGATTGGTGTGCTACCTGAAATACTTCTGCAATCCGATTAGAAATATCACGATAGCTAATTAAATCTAAAAAGTAAAGTTTTGTTTCTGCCGGAATAACATCCCAATCGAATTCGAAGTTCCTTTTAGCCATTAAACTAATTGAACAACGCGTGCTATGTTTAAAAATTAGACTAAAACCGCTTGCATTCTTGATCTCGTCAAGCTGTTCTGTTGAAGTTAAGTTAACCCAAGTCATGATATTTATGATATTATTTACAGAATAACAATTGCAGTTAAATAAAGTTCTGCAAATGACCTGAAAATGAAAAATGAGATAGATTAGTTTCTTCTGCGTCTTCCTTCAGGATAAGATCCGTAAGCTGGGCAAAGCTTAGAAGAACAAGATTCTAAAATGGTAATGGTGCAAAACACCGCCAATAATAAAATGGCTACTTTTTTCATCTGTTTAAGTTTGTTTCAATGGTAATGAAGCTATGATGAACTAGTCATAATATTTCATTTGGTCTGATAATTTTAAACCGCTAAGTTACAAATAATTATTAAACTGCAAGTTTAAATTTGAGCAGAAAAATCGGCCATTTTAATTGCCGTAATTGCCGCTTCATCACCTTTATTGCCATGTTTACCACCGGCACGGTCTTGGGCTTGCTCAAGGTTATTGGTAGTTAAAACCCCGAAGATAACCGGTTTGCTATATTTGATGCCAACATTGGTTATCCCTTGTGCTACAGCATCACAAATAAAATCGAAATGTTTCGTGTCGCCCTGGATTACACAACCTAAGCAGATTACGGCATCTATATCACTTCTTTTGCTCAATAAAATTTCTGCACCACCTGTTAATTCGAAACTTCCCGGCACGGATAAAGAAATTATATTTTCTTCGGCTACGCCATTGGCTAGCAGGGTTTTTAATGCACCATTGTATAATGAACCGGTAATTTCGGCATTCCACTCGGCTACAATAATTCCGAATTTATAGTTTTCACCGCTAGGAACTGTAGTGTGAGAGAAATCAGATAGATTTTTTAATTGTGTTGACATGGAGCAAAGATAATGTTATGCTTTGAATGTTAAAAACGTTAATGTTTGCGGCTTGCAACATTTAATCTGGTTATCGTTACATTTAGCATCATAATCAGATAAAATTTTAACAGATTATGGAATTTTTGAGTTTTGTCTATCTATATTAAAACGCAATTCATCTTATGAACATATCATTACGTATCTCCGCTTTACTTCTTTTTACCTTTTTGTTTTCCTTCGATGTTGCTGCGCAGCATAAATATACGCTGGCGGATTTTTATAAGGTGGATTCAATTGCTAACCAGGCCAAACCAAAAGACGCGCTTACTTTGATTAAAAAAATAAATGAGCAGGCCCGTCAAACCCATAATCTACCTTTGCTCGTTAAATCGGTTATTTACCGCATGATGTTTCAAAGTTACCTGGAAGAAAATGCCTTTGATCAGATTTTGGTCGATTTACGCAAAGATATTAATACCGCCAAACAACCTGAGAAAAGCATTTTACAGTCGCTTTTAGCCGAAACTTACTGGAATTATCTGCAACAGAACCAATGGCAGATTAACCAACGTACACAGGTACAGGGCGATATTGGAGATGATATTAAGACCTGGAGCATTAAAAAACTAAATGATGAAACATTAAAATATTACCTGTTATCGTTAAAAGAGCATCAGATTTTACAACAGATAAAAATAGACACATTAGATGCGGTTTTGGCTGGAGATAAAACATACAGAAGTTTTAGGCCTACATTATACGATCTAATGGCCCACCGTGCCCTCGATGTTTTAAGTAATACACAGCTAGGCCTCACCCAATATGATGATGAATTAATTGATATGGGCAATGTTGATTGGTTTGGAGACAGAAAGACATTTTTAAACATTCCAATACCTATCGACAGTACTTCGTTTAAAACGCAGGCTTTACAGCTGTTTAAAAACCTGATCAGATTCCATGAGAACAGCCGAAATTCTTCGACACTGGCAGATGTGGATTTAAAACGGTTAAAGTTTATACAAGGGCATTTTACCGGAGACAGTCAGGAATTATATTATAACGCTTTAAGCCGGTTGGCTGACGAAAGTACAAAAAGCGAAGTTTTTGCTGATATTTTGTACGAACAGGCCGTTATCCATAAAAATGCACAATTGCCTGTTGATACCAGTAAACAAAACATGATCAAGGCAGTTACTTTGGCCGACAGCGCAATAAAAACTTTTCCGAAAAGCATTGGGGCAGAGAATGCCAGGCATTTAATTGAAGAGATAAAAAGTAGTAGTTTATTGGTTAAAGTAAAAGAATTTGTACTGCCCGGTCAACCTAGCCAATTATATCTATCTTACAAAAATACTGATACCGTACAGTTGAGGTTGTACCATTCGCCCGACTTTAAAAATGAATATGAACAATTTAATAACAGGGCCGATTTTTTAGCTTTTTTAAGAAAGAATAAAACAATTAAACAGTGGACCATTGCTGTTCCCAAAACCGACGATTATCAAACCCACAGTTTGGTTGATAAAATTGAATCATTGCCTTTTGGTGGTTATACTTTGATTGCACAGACTATTAACCGTAAACAGAACGATACCGTTTATAGCAACATCAATTTTAAGGTTACGGCAATGGCGGTTATTAACAGGCGTAATATTGATAAACATGAATATTTTGTGAGCCAGTTGAATAATGGTGCTCCTTTAAAAAATGTTAAAATTCAGCAACGGAGATATGATTACAGTACCCGAAAGCTTATTAATGGTGCTTTAATTACAACCAATGATAAAGGCTATGCCAGTACATACGAGACGGACGGAAATACGTCGCAGGCAGTAGTGATGTTCGGAAAAGATGAATTGAAATTAAACATCAACAATTATAATGGCTACCGGGATGACGAAGATGAAGAAGAGGAACGTGTAATTCTTTTTACCGATAGACCCATCTACCGTCCGGGGCAAACCATTTATTATAAGGGATTGTGTCTGAATGTCCTGAAAGGAAAAAATAAAATAGCAGCAAATAAGGCCGTTGATGTTTCTTTTAATGATGCCAATAGAAAAGAAATTACCAAAACGAAGTTGATAAGCAATGATTATGGCACATTCCAAGGCTCTTTTACCATCCCAATGGGCATATTAAACGGTCAGATGGAAATTGAAACCGATTATGGCAGTATTGCTGTACAGGTTGAAGAATATAAGCGACCTACTTTCGAAGTGGTTTTTGATAAGCCCAACAAACACTATAAATTAAACGATAGCATTAAAGTAGCCGGTAAGGCCAGTTCTTTTTCGGGCTATTCAGTAAACAACGCTAAGGTAAATTATAAAGTTTTCAGGAACCTGATGTATGATTACAGGCTCAGCTACGAGCAACAGCGTGCAATTTATGGCTCAAGGATAAATGCGGAAAGAAAACAGGTAGCTATTGGTAAAACAAATACTAAAGCAGGTGGTAAATTCGAGATTACCTTTTTTGCAAGCGCTACCGATATCAATGCAAATTATAGCTATGAAATTGTGGCTGATGTCACAGATTTGAATGGAGAAACCCGTTCAAAGACAATCAACCTATCGGTAGGAAAGAAAGACATTATGCTTAACATCAGCACAGAACAAGTGGTTTATTTGAGCAATAAAACAGATAGTATCTCATTTTCGGTTACCAATTTAAATCATGAAGCCATTAAAGCTGATGTTAAAGCAGAATGGAGCTTGTTGCAGGCGCCATCCAGGTTGATGAACAAAAGCCCGTTTTATGCCGAAAACTATGCCATGAGCAAGGAAGATTTTATCAAAAACTTTCCTGATGACGATTATAATAATGAACTTGAAGTAGCCAAATGGCCGGTAAAATCTGTTGAATTTAAACAGAACCTGATTGCTAAAAATGGCCGTGGAAATTTAACTTTCAGCAAGAAAGACCTGAAGCCAGGTTATTATAAAATCAGCTTAACGGCTGTGAATGGACAAAATGATACGGTTAAATTAGATAAATATCTGGTAATTTATCATGAAGCGCCAGTAGTCATACAATCAAACAGCGAATGGATTACACCAGAAGTTACGGCGATCAAACCAAAAGAAAGTGCCATATTCCGTTTGGCAGGTTTGGCAGAGAACAGCAAGGCTTATTACGAAGTTTATTATCGAGATAGCATAGCCGAAAAAGTGTGGATCAATTTATCGCCGAAACAGACCATTGTTAAAATACAACCAAAAATTAATGTTGAAGATGGTTTTGCCGTACAGTTTACCATGGTGCATCAGGGTACTGTTTACAATTCCATGCAGCAGGTTAAAATTGTAGATCCGCAGAAAGAACTGAATATCCGTTTTTTAACTTTTCGAGATAAATTACAGCCAGGTGAAAAGGAAAGCTGGAAATTGCAGATCAGTAATAACAAGGGAGAAAAGCAAATGGCCGAAATGGTGGCCACACTTTACGATGCAAGTTTGGATGATCTTAAGCAAATGGACTGGAACACGAATCTGCAGAACAGTTTTAATTATGGTTTTTATAACTGGAATTTTAATGTAAATAATGTTGCTAACCCAGGTTACCTATGGTTTTTAAGACGTGATAGAGATTATAGCGTGATTTCACGGGTTTATGAAAACCTTAGCCTGTTTGGTTATAACTACTATGGCGGTTACAATTCTGGCTACCGGAACTATATCAGCAATTTACAAAATGCTAAACGAAAAAGCCTATCCAAGGAAGCGTTAAAAAAACTCGCGGAGTTGGAAAACAGTAAATTAATTTATGGGGTGGTGTTCGATAATCAGGGCGAAATACTGCCAGGCGTACAGGTTAGTATAGGTAAAAAGGTAACCTCCACCAATGTTTTTGGTATTTATACCATCGATGGCAAAGCTGGGGAAACACTTCATTTTTCTTATATAGGCTATAAACGCTTTTCTGTGAAAATAGGTAGTAAAAAACGAATTGATATAACGCTGAAAGAGGATGGGAATGCTTTAAATGAAGTAATGGTTGTAGGCTATGGGGCGCAGAAAAAGGAGATGACAAGTGCAGCAATACAGATTAGAGGTTCGGCTACCTTGCAGGGGAGGGTTGCGGGGTTAAGTGCTGCGCCACCTACCGTTGAAATATTAAAGAGTGCGGCTTCAGGAGACGCATTACCAACATTGCGTCAAGAAGTAGAGGCGCTCAAATATCAAAAACCAAATATTACAGCCCGTACTAATTTCAACGAGCTTGCATTTTTCTACCCGCAGTTGTTAACTGATGCCAAAGGTGAAATCAAGATCGAATTTACTATACCACAAAGTTTAACCCGCTATAAAATGATGGGTTTTGCGCACACCAAAGATTTAAAAACGGCAACGATTACCGATGAGCTGATTACGCAAAAACAATTAGCTATTGGCATTAATGCACCACGGTTTTTTAGAGCGGGCGATACCATTTTATTAAGCGCCAAACTCAATAACCTTTCAGGTAAAAAACTTACAGGCAACGCTAGTTTGGCACTTACCGATGCCTTGACAGGAAAAGCCATCCAGATTTTTGAGGCAAATGAAAAATCTGAAAAAACTTTCGAAGTGGACAATGAGGGAAACTCGGTTTTAAAATGGACATTAATTATCCCTTCGGGCGTTAATGCCATTACCTATAAAGTTTTAGCCCAAAGCGGTCGATTTAGCGATGGCGAAGAAAATACCATTCCGGTTTTAGCAAATGCCATGTTGGTTACCGAAAGTATGCCGATAAATGTGCGTGGTAATACCAGCAAAACTTTCGATTTTGAGAAACTGGAGAAATCAGGAGCCTCTAAAACCTTACGCAACCAAAGTTTAACTTTCGAGTTTACTTCCAATCCGGTTTGGTATGCAGTGCAGGCTTTGCCTTATCTAATGGAATATCCTTACGAATGTGCAGAGCAAACTTTTAGCCGCTTTTATGCCAATAGTTTTGCAACGGGAATCATCAATTCATCGCCAAAAATTAAAACGGTTTTTGAGCAATGGAAAAACACCAATAATGGCGAAGCATTATTATCCAACCTGGAGAAAAACCAGGAACTGAAATCAATTTTATTAGAAGAAACGCCCTGGGTACGCTCTGCTAATAATGAAACCGAGCGTAAAAAACGTTTGGCTGTACTTTTCGATTTAAACAGAATGACTCACGAGTTAAAAACCAATTTTGAGAAGCTGGAAAAAATGCAGTTTAATAATGGGGCTTTTCCATGGTTTAATGGGATGCAAGAAGATCGTTACATTACCCAACACATCGTTTTAGGCATGGGCCAGTTAAAAAAGCTAAAACTGATAGACGAAAAAGCTTATCCAAATTTTAATGCCATGCTTAATAAGGCCATTATTTATTTAGATGCAAAATTTGTTAAGGATTATAAAAAAGAACTGAAAGAAAAACGCTTTGCTTACTTGCCACTACACTATCTGTTTGCCAGAAGTTATACCAATCATAAAAATACAAGCGCTGATTTTGAAAAAGCTAAAGATTTTTACCTTAAAAAATTAGTTTCCGAATGGAAAACATTTGATACTTACCAACTGGCGCAGGCAGCTTTGGTTTTAAATAGAAACGGCAATCATGTGGAAGCAAAAAAAATCATCACCCTGTTAAGTCAAACCGCACAACAAAATGATGAAATGGGCATGTACTGGGCTACCAATAAAGCGGGTTGGTGGTGGTACCAAAGCCCGATTGAAACACAAGCTTTATTGATTGAGGCTTTTGATGAAGTGGCCAACGATACCAAAGCGGTAGAGGAAATGAAAATCTGGTTGCTCAAAAATAAACAAACCAACGATTGGCAAACCACAAAAGCTACTACAGCTGCCTGTTATGCATTATTAATGAAAGGTACCGACTTATTAAGCGAAAGTAATGAACCAGAAATCACCATTGGTGGTCAGAAATTAGCGGAGCTGCAGCAACCCAATGCTGCAAAAGAGGCTGGAACCGGTTATCAGAAAGTAAGCATTGCAGGTGCTAATGTTAAACCTGAAATGGGCAGGGTAGTGGTTAAAAACAATAATCAGACCATAGCCTGGGGTGCACTATACTGGCAATATTTTGAGCAATTGGATAAAATCACATCGGCCAATACCGGAGTCAAAATCAAAAAGCAATTATTCATTCAGAAGGCCAGCGATAAAGGTGATGTGTTAACGCCGCTTACCACCAGCAATGTTTTGGCACCAGGCGATTTATTAAAGGTGCGTATAGAAATTTATTGTGACCGTGATATGGAATATATTCATTTGAAAGATATGCGTTCATCGGGTTTTGAACCTGTAAATGTAATCTCCAGCTATAAATATCAGGATGGTTTAGGTTATTATGAAAGTACAAAAGATGCATCAACCAATTTCTTTATCAGTTACATGCCAAAAGGAACTTACGTGTTCGAATATCCGTTAAGGGTTACGCATGCAGGCAATTTTTCGAATGGCATTACCAGTTTACAAAGCATGTATGCGCCAGAATTTACCACACATTCTGCAGGGATAAGGGTAAATGTAAAATAAATGGGTTATAAACCTAAAATATTACTTAGATGCACTCAGGTGACATAGGTGATCAGTTTTTTTGGAAAATCAGGGTTCTGGCGTACTTGGGTTATTAAAGTCCTGCTCATCCGGCCTGACAGATTTTCGCCGGAAAAAGCACAGAAATCTTTGCACCTCCCCATCATAACCCCACAACCTAAGGCAGGATTAAAGCGGGAGCGTTGGGATAAGCAAGGGTAAGAGCCTCGATGCTGCCGCAATTAAGATTTCCGTAGGTTTTTACAAGAAAGGATGCAAGCCTTGGGTTTTTGTTTCTTTTGGGCCAAGCCAAAAGAAAGAGCCCCTCGGCGGCGGTGAGCCGAGGCAAGACTGCGCGAAGGGCAAGAAAATAACGAGTGCATTAAGATTCCCGCATGCGCGAGAATGACGACCGTGTTAAAAATTATCCCTACACATCATGCTATCTGCTTCCTGCTCCGCTTCAAAGCCTTGGCTCGTGCCTTATCTTCAGGTTTTACGCTACTATCAGGTTTATTTAACCATGGTTCTGCATTTCATATCGCTGTTCCAGACCTAACAGTTTCGAAAACCTGCGGAGGTTTAAATTGCATTAAATAAGTTGTATTCCACCATAAGTGGCACCGATCGGGATAATTTTTTCTCCAATCCAAATTTGGCTGCGGTCAAATTTGGACACTTTATTTTTTGCTATAATGAATGCCCGGTGGCAACGGATAAAGTCTGTCTTTGGTAACAAATCAGCCAGGTCGTTTATGGTGATACGGGAGCTTAGCAATTTGCTCTGAAGTTGGATTTGGGTATAATTGCCTGAAGCTTCGATATATTGAATCTCATCAAGTGCTACTTTTACCTGTTCGTAGCCATCTTTTATAAAAATGTGGCCCACTTTTATGTCTTGTTTTCCGCTTCGGAGGTTAAACAGTTCGTGTGCTTTATTGCAGGCCTTTAAAAAACGGGAAAGCGAAAAGGGTTTTAGGAGGTAATCAATTGCATCAAGTTCAAAACTTTGTACCGCATGTTCGGTATAGGCCGTAGTAAAAATAACCATTGGTGGCTTGCTCAAGCTCTTTAAAAAATCGATTCCGCTGATATCAGGCATTTTAATATCGAGAAAAATCAGGTCAACTTTGTTGTGTTGAAGATAGGTGATGGCCGCAAAAGCATCTGTAAAGGTTTCCTGCAAAGTAATAAACGGAACTTTTGAGGCATGCGATTTTATAATCTCTAATGCAATCGGTTCATCATCTATAGCAATGGCAATCATTTTTGGTTGGTCTTTGTGGATGTCAGTTTAAGCGTAGTCTAAGCCCATTATTTGGTAAAATTCTTATGGCTAGTAGTGTTTTTACAAATAGATAGTTCTTTAAGTTTATCCCAGTTATCGTTTATAATAGCCTCTTTCTTTTTTCTAGACCAACCTTTAATTTGTTTTTCAAAATTAATGGCTTCATTAATGTCTTCAAAGTGCTCGCAAAATACTAAGATTATAGGTCTTTTTCTAGCAGTATAACAAGTTAGGTTTGCAGCATTTTCGTGTTCATAAAGTCTTCTGTCTATATCGTTTGTAACTCCCGTGTAGTAGGAGTTATCTGCGCATTTTAAAATATAGACAGTATACGTTTCCATTTAATCTTTGCACTTCGATTCCAATAAAAAGTAATGTCATCCTGAGCGGAGTCGAAGGATATTTAACCCTAATAAATATAGCGAAATCATTAAAAATGTCAAATGTTAATAAGTTTTGTTAATTGCGCTTCGACTCCGCTCAGCGTGACAAAACGATTGTATTATACTTTTTTAATAATCGATTTTAAGTAGTATCATTTCAATTCCTCTCATTCAGTTTAGTAATGTCATCCTGAGCGGAGTCGAAGGATATTTGCATGAATAGTAATTATCTGATTACTGCGCTTCGACTCCGCTCAGCGTGACAAACGGTTTTATGCTTCATTGAATAATGTCATTCTGAGCGGAGTCGAAGGACTAATCCAATTGCAAAGTCAAATGAACAAAAAACTCATTGGCACTTTCGCGGATAATTAATTCGTGTTTTCCATAATAGAGTAATGATAAACGTTGTTTAACATTTTCGAGCCCGATACCACTTTTCAATTTCTCGGGATCGTGATCTGCCTTGATATAAATGCTGTTGCTTACATCAAAATATAAGGTGCTTTCTTTGGTTTGTAGCGTAATTTTAATGTACGATGGTTGTTGTAAACTGATCCCATGTTTAAATGCATTTTCGATAAAGGGGATCAATAACATCGGTGTGATCTGTAGGTTGTTCAACTGTTCTTCAATATGCGTATCAATTCTAATGTCAGCAGAACGTGAAGTGCGGAGTTTTTGTAAATCGATATAATTGTTCAGGTATTCTACCTCCCGGGTCAGCGAAATTTTATCCTGTGTATTTTCGTGGAGCATAAAACGCATCATGTCACCCAGTTTTTGAATCCCCTCACCAGTTCTTTCTGCATTTTCCTGCAAAGCTGTTCCAAACAGTGTATTTAAAGCATTGAATAAGAAGTGCGGGTTGATCTGAGATTTTAAGAAATTAAGGTTCGCATCTGATTTGCCTAACTCCGTTTTCAGCATCTGGATTTCGCTGAGTTTTTCAAATTTATGCTTATAAATATACCAGGCAGACGGTGTGGTGATACAGATTAAACAAATGATATTTAAGACCAAGGTAATTGGTATAACTTCGCCATTGCGCATAAAAGGGATCAGGATAATCAGCAATAGAATGGAAATAATTACGGTTAAACCTACATTTCCCCAAAAATAACGGCCAAAACCCTTAAAGTTTTTACGAAGATTTGGAATGATATAATAAATGGCGCAGAAGGCGAAGAAAATATTTACAGGTGGTACAAGTAACCAGACAATCAATAATTCGTAATCTATTTTTAACGAGATTACGGCGGCAAATACCAAGAGCGAAATAAGCCAGATTTTAGTGCTCACAAATATCTCTGAAATAATATTCTTGTTATAGCGCTTTAAAAAATTGATTCTGTTAAAAAGCACCATGCCACGCTCATTAAAATAGGCGTAAGCGTTAAAAAGCAAGTAGAGAAAAAAGATATAAGTAAAGGCTTCACCAAAAAACATATCGTAAGCTTTATCTATATCGTCAAATTCTACTATCCTGTACGCTTGTGTATAGGTATTTGCAGCCATCCAGGTAATAATAGAAAACGCAGTAACAGCAATGGTCATGATCAGATTCATCGTAACGTTACGGCCCTTTGCCAGTTGAGGCATTGAAACAAAGTTGAACAGCAAAAAACTGAAATAGATGATACTGATCTTAAATATTTCAGGAAGAAAGAAGTTCGCCATAATGCTATATTCTATCGAACTTTCAGAAAAACGGTAAGACCCGCCAGAGCCATAAGTAGTTTGTGTGCAAATGCTGATTAAAGCAAGGATGAATAGTGTTGTAGAAATCCAAAACTCAAGTTGGTTAATGTTTTTAGATTTGATAGCAGTTGAATGACCTGAAAGGATTTCCATTTTGTTCTAAATTAATGGCACAATTTTACAAAGAGAATTAGCAACAATATTTAAAATGTGATGGACGGGGCTAAAAATGTGATGAATGAATAGATTTGCCGTATTTTAATATCAGTTAGGCAATCCGATAATTGTGCGGTCAGATTTTACCATCCGACTGTTCGCAAAATCAATAAGAATTAATCTTTCAATTTAGTGTTGGATAGTGATATCCAAACACCATGAATAAACAATTTTACTATCTTTGAAACGGATGGTTGGATTGGTTTGTCAATTATACATTTCCCATCTTACATTATTATAACTTAATATGATTGTTTACGGAATTCCAAATTGCAATACGGTTAAAAAGGCGCTCGATTGGTTAAAAGCCCATCAGGTTGATTTCGAATTTCACGATTTCAAGAAAAAAGGCATTACGGCCGAAAAATTAAACGAATGGTGTAATACTTTCGGTTGGGAAACTGTTTTAAACCGTAAAGGCTTAACCTGGAAAAAATTAACTAAAGAAGAACAAGCCAAAATTGATAACCAGGATTCGGCAATCGCTTATTTAAAAGAAAATACCAGTGCTATAAAACGCCCGATTATCGAGCAAAACAACAAAGCCATATTAATTGGATTTGACGATGAAAATTATTTAAAAACACTACCCTGATTCATTTGTTCTAATGTTAAAGATTGTTAAATGCAGCTTTTAATTGTTGAACTAAGTTACTTTTGAGTATGTACAAACTGATCATTTTTCTATTACTTGCCTCGCCAATAGGTGTTTTTGCACAAACAGTAACCACTGGTACCGTTTTCGATTTTTCGAAAAAAACGCTTTCTCTTCCTGGTGTGAGTATCAGAAACCTGAACAGTAAAAAATCAACCAGTACAAATAAAGACGGAAAGTATACCATAAGCGCTAATGTTGGTGATCTTTTAGAGTTCTCTGCTGTAGGCTATCATACCGATACGCTGTACCTGATTAACCTTTTGAACAGAACGATCTATCTACCGGCTAAAACAAATAGCTTAAAAGATGTAGATATTACTGCAATAAGGATGAATAGTCAGATAACAGATGCTAAAGATCCATTGGCTGAGAAATATACGCTATTGAGTACCGGTGGAAACCTAAAACGTAAGCGCATGACCGATAAAGTTGGGGGCCTAAGCCTAAATCTTGGTTATGGAAAATATAAAAGACAACAGCGCAAGGAAGCTGATTTAGAAGAAAAAGAAATGTATCAGGATGAAATAGATGAAAATTTCACACCAAAGGCCATTACCGATCTCACTAAACTGGAAGGAGATGAACTTAAAAACTTTATGATCATTTATAGGCCTTCAATCGAAGCTGTAAAGGGCGAAAGACCATTCCGCTATGCTTTTTACATCTCACGTGCCTTTGCGGCATGGAACAAATTAACGCCTCAAGAAAGAAAATTGCAGGATTTGCCGAAATTAAAGGCTAATTAAGTCTACTTAGCGGAATTAATTCATATTATAACCATAATTGGTAATATTATAACCACATATAGATCTATATGTGGTTATTTTTTATATTTACGGCAGTATTACACCTTATTATTATCATGAAATCTTATAAATTAATAACATTTTGTTTGGCTTATTGCATTTTTGTCTTTTCTGCATCAGCCCAGCAAGCTACAACATCTACGCCAGCATCCAACTATAATCCTGCTGAAGCGTTTGGACCACTATTTTATACGCAAAATGGAAATGAGTTCCGTTCTGCCAACGGTGCACCAGGTCCTAAGTATTGGCAAAACCATGTGGATTATAACATAACTGCCAACCTCGATGAAACCAAAAATATGGTTAGCGGAACAGTTACCATTACTTATAAAAACAACAGTCCCGATAAATTACCTTATTTGTGGTTGCAACTAGATCAAAATACTTTTAAAGAAACTTCACGTGGTTATGCCATTACCCCTTCGCGAAGCCGTTACGGAGCACAGGGCGAAAAATTTGATGGTGGATACAAAATCCAGAATATTAGCGTAGCTCAAAAAGCTGGTGCAGTAAAGTTTACTTCTATCGTTGAAGATACCCGTATGCAGATCCGTTTAGATCAGCCTTTGGCGCCTAATGGCGATCTGGTTACCATTAAAATGGATTATTCTTACATTGTACCTAAAGAAGGATCGGATAGAACCGGGCATTTAACCACCAAAAACGGCGAAATTTTTGCCATTGCGCAATGGTTTCCACGCATGTGTGTGTATGATGATGTAATTGGCTGGAATACTTTGCCTTATTGGGGCGGAGGCGAGTTTTATTGCGAATATGGCGATATCAACTTTGCCATCACTGCGCCGGCCAGCCATATCGTAATGGGTTCTGGTGAGTTGTTAAACCCTGCTGAAGTTTTTACCCCAGAGCAATTAAAAAGATGGAATGCAGCTAAACTGAGCGATGCAACGGTGCATATCCGTAGCGAAGCAGAAGTAACCGATCCAAAATCACGTCCGGCGAAAGATAAATTAACCTGGAAGTTTAAAATTATCAATGCACGCGATGCAGCCTGGGCTTCATCAAAAGCATTTGTGTTGGATGCTGCAAGGTATAAATTGCCAAGTGGTAAAACAGGTTTAGCGGTTTCTGCACAACCGGTAGAAAGCAATGGTATTGATTCTTATGGCCGTGGCGTAGAGTATGTAAAATCTACCATCGAGCATTATTCATCAAAATGGTTCGAGTATCCATATCCAATGGCTGTTAACGTAGCAACAAATATTGGCGGTATGGAATATCCGGGTATTGTTTTCTGTGGTTGGACGGCTAAAAGAGCCAGTGCGTGGGGCGTAATCGATCATGAATTTGGCCATACGTGGTTCCCAATGATTGTGGGTTCTAACGAACGCAAATATGGTTGGATGGACGAAGGTTTCAATACTTTCATCAATGGCATTTCGAAGAAAAACTTTAATAAAGGTGAGTACGCTGGTCCTCCGGCTGATTTACATAGAATTGGTAAAAGTGTAATCGGTAACCCGATTTATGAAAATATTATGCAGATGCCTGATGGTATGGCCGAAAGAAACATTGGAGTTAACCTGTACAGTAAACCAGGATGGGGACTGGATATCCTGAGAAACCAGATTTTAGGCGAAGACCGTTTTGATTATGCTTTCCGTCAGTACATTAAAAACTGGGCATTTAAACACCCAACGCCGTTTGATTTCTTCCGTTCCATGGAAAATGGGGCAGGAGAAGATTTGGCCTGGTTCTGGAGAAGCTGGTGGTTAAATAGCTGGAAAATGGATCAGGGCATTGCTGGCGTTGAAGCTGTTAAAAATGATGATAAACTGGTAGGATATAACATCAGAGTTGTAAACCTGGAGAAAATGCCTATGCCGATCATTCTTCAGATCAAAACCAAAAGTGGAAAAACCGAAACTGTAAAAGTTCCGGTTGATGTTTGGATGAAAAATACGAGCTGGTTGGTTCGTTTCCCAATTACTGAAGAAATTGAATCGGTTACTTTGGATCCGGATAAAGTATTGCCAGATTCGAATCCTGATAACGATACATGGACCGCTTCAGGAAACTAAGCTAATATCATTAAGTTAAGCATTGCGGTTACCAGTCTGAGTGTAGCCGAAGACTTCTTAAGATTGATAAATCGGAAATAAATGCCCTTCGACTACGCTCAGGGTGACATTTTTTTGCGATTTATCTTTTAATTAATGGCATTAAGTAAATAATCTAACATTAAATAATTCCAGACCTTCTGATTTTAAAAGATCAGGAGGTTTTTTATTGCAAAGTACCGACGGATTAATTTGAAATATCAATTAGTTTAGCAATAAAATGATATAACATGAGCACTTCACTAATAGAAATAAGCAATCCTGAAGGAATTTACGATCCCCGTCCGCATGGCTATTCACATGTTGCATCAGTTCCGGCCTGGAGCCAGCTGGTATTTGTTGCAGGCCAGGGAGGGAGTAAAACGGATGGTGTTTTAAGCCCCGATTTCAGGACGCAAGTAGCTATTGTATTTGAAAATATTGCCATTGCTTTGGCAAGCAAAGGTTTAAAAATGGAAAATATTGCCAAGTTAACCACTCTTGTGGTCGATTATGATGAGGCGAAACACGAGATCCTGATCGAAGAATCTAACAAAATTTGGCCCGATCAAAAATTTCCCGTTAATACACTTATTCCGGTACAAAAACTGGCCTTAAATGGGATGTTGATCGAAATTGATGCTACGGCTGTTGGTTAATTTATAAACCCGGTTACCACAGAACGTTCGTTTTCAAATAAAAAAATATGGTTTAGGCTTAGGAAATGAACAGTCCGATTCTTTTGGCGGTCTACAGTCCCGCTCCCGCTTCTGCACCCGATGAAAAATCGGTTGCATCTCGCTCCGATCGGGTTTATTTACAGTGGCTAAGCTCTTTTGGCTACATGTCGGGAGCAGGCCTTTCATCCTAAACCTGACAGTAGCGGGCATGAAGTGCAACGGAATAAAGCGGATG
>Ga0163162_10000672_pt1 | contig 31760 bp, 29 predicted proteins | sample S55metaG_FD_115310 | JGI IMG/M metagenome (GOLD analysis project Ga0163162, IMG submission 115310) | Switchgrass rhizosphere microbial communities from Kellogg Biological Station, Michigan, USA - S5-5 metaG | ecosystem: Host-associated > Plants > Roots > Rhizosphere > Soil | place: USA... | reverse complement strand
TTTCACCTTGAATCAATTTTATAAAATCACCCCGCTCGAGCAAAGTTGTAAGTGCATCTTTTAAACGTGGATTGCCTTGTCCCAAAATGTCTAACAGGTTTTCACGACTTGCAGGGGAAGCGATTCCATTGGTAACATCGACAAACAATCTTCCACCCGCCTGGTACATTGGGGCACGAGTGCTAAGAAGAAAAAAAGACAGGCCCAATGGTTTCATCGCGTCTGTCATCATTTGTTGATGGCCGGTAGATATGAAAACACGATTTTCCTGATTGCCGGTTTGGGGTATGGGGAATAAGGTGGTGATTGGTCTGCTTTGAAGCAAATAAAATTCACCATCGGCCAAACACCATTCGATATCCTGCGGAGACCCGAAATGAGATTCTATTCGTCTTCCGATTTGCGCGAGGTGTAAGATTTGTGAATCACTGAGTGTTTGTTTCGTTTGCTTATCTGGATCAAGGTGGTGTGTTTCTGTTCCGCCGTGCTCCAATCCATAAATGGCCAATTTTTTTGTTGATATCATTTTCTCAACAATCTTTTCATCCCGCACTTTGTAACAATCCGCAGATACCAAACCAGAAACCAGCGCTTCTCCCAAACCAAAACTCGCATCGATTGACAAGACCTTTCGATTTGACGTCACCGGATCCGCCGTAAATAAAATTCCTGAAGCCTCAGGAAAAATCATCTTTTGAACAACAACGGATAAATAAACTTGCCGGTGATCGAATCCATTTTGCATTCGATAAATCACTGCGCGATCGGTAAACAACGATGCCCAACATTTGCTGATGTGTTTTAGGATTGCATCCGTTCCAATTATATTTAAATACGTATCCTGTTGGCCAGCAAAGGAGGCGGTCGGCAGGTCTTCGGCTGTAGCGCTGGAACGAACTGCATAGGCATTCTCTTCTCCAAACCTGGCGAGCTGATAGATAATGCCTTCGCGAATGTCTTGCGGAATTATTATATCCGTGATGATTTCGCGGACCTCTGAGCTTAGTTTCGCGATTTCAGGTCTGTCATCGGCCTTCAATTTGGTGAGCTGATCGATTAATTTATTAATAGAGTTTGATTTTGCAATAACTCTTTTATAAGCGTCAGTAGAAATACAAAAACCACCGGGCACATTAATTCCTTCAATATTACTGAGCTCTCCGAGATTTGCACCTTTTCCCCCGACAATAGCAAGCATTGTCTTGTTGATTTTCTTAAAATCAATTATGTCAGAACTGATTTTTTTCATTTCTTGTTGTTGAGTTTACTCGTGGTTTCATTCATTATTTCAATCGCCCTGGCAAAATAAGTTTCAATGGCCTTAAGCTCTTTGCCGGAAAACGATTCAAAAAGTTTTTCCGACTTGCTCCGGTATTCTTTATAAAGTGGAACCAAGGCGGTCATTATGTTTTTAGTGTTTGGCACGATGATGACCTTTCTCCGGTCGTGTTCAACAAATTCTCTTTTTACCAACTTTTTCTTTTCGAACCGGTCTATCAAACCTGTGACGGCGCCCGTAGTCAGCCCTGTTAAGGCTGAGAGTTCCCCAGCTGTCATTTGTCCTTTTTGCAGAAGAAATCCGAGGTACTTGTGATCAGTTCCCGGTAGTCCCGCCGTTCGGGCAACTGCTTCATGCATCTGAATAGATGTGTATGCATATTGTTGACTCAGTTTTCTTACCTGAGTTGTCAGGGAGTTATCCATTTTTATCTTATTAGGTAAATATCTTAGTGACAAAGATAGTTTTAACCAAGATATTGTGCAAATCAATTTTTATAAGAAGGCGCTTGTATTATAAAGTTTCGTTTCACACAAAGGCACAAAGACATCTGTATGCCTTTGTGTGAAACAAAAAACCGCGAATTGAGTGGGAGTGGTAGCCTCGCCCAGAATCGAACTGGGATATCAAGTTCCGGAGACTTGCGTACTATCCATTGTACTACGAGGCCGATTATTTAAATAAACCCTGCACGTTAATGCTAAAGATTTTTACCGCAATGGCCAGCAAAACTACGCCAAAAAATTTACGTACGGCAACCATGCCACCGGGACCTAATATTCTCTCTAAGAAATCCAGGGACTTTAGCACAACATATACAATGATCAAATTGAGCAAAATTGCGATCAATATGGTGGTCGTATCATAGTTTGCTTTCAGGGACATGATCGTCGTCAATGTTCCTGATCCTGCAATTAATGGAAATGCGATCGGCACCACGATACTTCCCTTAACATTTTTATCACTCTTAAAAAATTCGATACCTAATACCATTTCCAACCCAAGAATGAATATCACAATAGAACCGCCAACTGCAAAAGAATGTGTATCTACTCCCAACACCTGCAAAAATTTCTCTCCCACAAAAAGAAACAGGATCATCAACGCCCCTGATATCAACGTAGCTCTCAATTCAGACATTCCTCCCAATTTCTTTTTGTACGACAACAACAAGGGAATGGAACCAACAATGTCTATTACCGCAAACAGCGTAAAACTCACGGTCAGAAGTGCGTTAAGATCCATCTTCATATAAATTGTTTTTTGTCGGGTCCGTTTGGGCGATTGAGAAATATTCAATAATCAAATCTTCATTTTCTCAACCTCAATCTTGCCTCAACCTCCATAACTCGGCTTATGCGTTTCCTTTGGTGTCGGAATATTTGAAAGCATTTCATATCGTAGTTCCTCGTCACTGCTCGTAATTCTTACTACGCACCCATAGTGCAGTGAAAAACGATTGAAAGAATCGGGCAGTGGCGTCTTAGTGATATGAGACAAGATGCTCCGGCTGACGCCACCGTGAGTAAATATCGCCAAATCACCATTAGCAGAAATGATCCGCGAAAAACAATGATTCACTCGCTCGTATAAATCTATATAGCTTTCTCCACCGGGGATGGATATACGAACAAAATCACTCATCCAAGGGTCAATTTCATTTTTCGGAATTTCATTCCAGGATCTTAACTCCCATTGCCCACAATTAATTTCCATCAAAGCGTCATGTAAAAAAATATCCCGATCAGGAAATAAATGTTCCGCCAGCTTTTTGCAACGTATCAAGGGACTTGAATGCACTTCTTTGATCGATGACGGCAAAACTTTTTGTATGATGTGTGCTTCATCATAAAAACTTTCCATCACATCAATATCGGATTGGCCATAACAAATTCCCCGGCTCACGGCAGGGGCGGTATGACGGACCAGGTAAATCGATCTCATGCTGCAAAGTTTACGCAATATATTTCCAAACTATCAACGCAGATAAATAAAATGTGAGTTCCGTGACCTGCTGAACAGCCCCGAGACAATCACCAGTATATCCGCCAATCCATTTCTGGAAATATCTTAACATTTCGTAAGTAATATAACCAACAGGTATGATCGTAAAAATAAATTCCGGTGAAAGAAATATAAATGGTAATAGCCCAAAACAGTTAGCGATGAGAAAAGCAGTTGTCGATAATTTTTTGTCAGCCAACGGTTTTGATTTCCCCTGGTCCGGGTTTGTAACATAAGATGAAAATTGAATGATCCAGACCGGCATCAATCTACTCAAACTATGAGCGGCGAAAATAATAGCGATAAAAAAACGATAGTTATAGAACAAATTACTGGTTGGGTGATTCAGGTCAGGCGTGTACTGGGGCAATTCTTTCAGCAAAACAAATTTTGACGTAAGGATCACCCAAATTCCGATTGCACCAAATGCTCCGATCCGGCTGTCCTTCATGATCATGAGAATTTTTTCTTTTGTCCAGCCGCCACCAAATGCATCGCTGACATCGGCAAATCCATCTTCGTGAAATGCGCCAGTTGTCAGAATGCCGGCAATCATGGACGCAATAATTCCTATATCAGTCGTCGTATATTTTTTAAAAACAAGATAAGTGAGCACGCTGATGCCACCAACAATCCATCCAATCACAGGAAAGTACTTGGGAGATTTTTCAAGATAAGCCGGGCTATGATCAATATTTTTTGGCACCCGTATCCGGGTAAGGAACATCACTGCCGTTAAAAAGATATGCAGCTCATTCCGGATCCAAGAGAAATTTTTTGATGGAGGGTTGATGTTTTCCTGCATGCGGTGTTTTAGAAGTTATACTTCGGTTAAATAATAATCAGCAAGATAAATTTATTGTTTATTGCTGACACCGGCCGATTCAAAGCTTGCCATTTCTTCCACAAAATGTACAGCAGATTGTATGATAGGAATTGCTAGCGCTGCGCCGGTTCCTTCACCCAATCTCATTTCGAGATTCAGCAAAGGTTTTGCGCGAAGATACTGGAGCATCGCCTGGTGACCTCTTTCACCGCTTGTGTGAGCAAAAATACAGTAGTTGATGGTGCCCGGGTTGAGTGCTTCCGCAATGAGCAGGGCGGACGTGCTGATAAAACCATCCACCACGATAACCATTTTCTGTTTGGCCGCTTCCTGATAAGCACCAACCATCATGGCAATTTCAAAACCGCCAAAGATGCGCAATACATCCGCAGGCGAAACCGACGAATTATTTTTTGAAATGTATTTGTCGAAGACCTTTTGTAGTGTTTCTATTTTAATCCGCAACTGTTCTTCGTTTACACCGGTTCCCTTTCCTGCACATCGTTCAATAGGAATGCGGGTGATGGCTGACATGATCAATGCAGCAGAAGACGTATTGCCAATTCCCATTTCCCCAAATCCGATACAATTGCATCCTGATGAACAAACCGAGGCAACAATTTCTTTTCCTTTTTGAATAGCGTCATTTACTTCGTCGTAACGCATTGCGGGTTCCTCGAGATAGTTTTTGGTACCGAGAGAAATTTTTGCGTGAATAAAATCTTTTGAGTGGATATTCTCAAAATCGGCGTTTACTCCCGCGTCGATCACACGTAATTGGATTTGATGTTGTCGACAAAAGACGTTGATTGCAGCACCACCTCGGATAAAGTTTAAAACCATTTGCGCGGTTACTGCTTGTGGATAGGGATTCACTAGTCCGGTTATTGCGATGCCGTGATCTGCGGCGAAGACGAGAATATGTGGATGTGAAATTGTCGGCGTTATGGTTTCCTGTATTCCTCCGATTTGCAATGCGATTTCTTCCAGTCTTCCTAAGGAACCGGGAGGTTTTGTTTTGTTGTCTATTTTGGATTGTAAGGCTGTTTTATTGAATGACATACTTCTATTTTAAAAATTAGTATCGCTTCGAATTGCTGCATTCCTTGGATGAAATATTTTGTTTCAGGCAAAGGCGCAAAGAGAGATTGAGCATTGGATTTTTTTGAAACTTTGCCGCAAATTCTATTCTTCGATCAAATCACACAAATAGAATCCGTAGGATTCTTTCGCACCAATATCTTTTGGCGCCTCATATTTTCGGTGAACAATTTCTCCTTTTTGATATCGAATAGGTTCTTTAAAAATTGGACCTTCAAAGACGAAAGAATGAAATTCGCCATTCTCTCCGCAAGGATCAACGTTTGCCGGCAGGTCGGACAGGAATGATTCGTCGATTAATCTTCCACAAAAACTTTTATCCAACCATTGTTCATTCACACAAACAATAACGCTTTTAAATCCAAGGTCAATAAATTCATGAACCAGTTGTGTTGTATCCTGTTTCCATAGCGGGAACACGCACTCGATTTCGACTTGCGCTAATTTTTCCTCGCGATATTTTTTCAGATCTTCCAAAAATATATCCCCGAAAATAGCATGCGTGCAACCATTTTTTTTTAATTCAGTGACTTTATCCAGCATCTTCTGTTCATATTCTTCCATTCCCGGTTGTTCAGGCAATTCAATCGTCGATAAAGGAATGCCAATCGATTTTGCCTGGGCCTCCAGTAAACTTCTTCTTACACCATGCATCGAGATCCGGTGATGAGCGGAGTTGACACTCGTTAATAAATGCGAGATCAAATATTTCTTTGATTGCAATGACTTGTGCAAACAAAGCGCTGAGTCCTTACCACCGCTCCAGTTCATGTATGAAGTAATCATGAAGATCTTTTTAAGGTTGAGGCTGAGATTAAGATTCGGATATAAGTCTCAACCTTTAACTTTCACCGCAATTCCGCTTACCATCAGCACCACCCTGTCTGCGATGCCGGCGACATATTGATTTGCCCAGCCCTGCAGATCGGTAAATTTTCTTCCGATTTCGCTTTCGGCATGAACGCCCATACCTATTTCATTGGTGATAACAAAAAATTGAGCATCTATTTTCCTTAAGTTTTCCATCTCATTCTTGAAACTCTCCAATGATTTTTCAACATCATATTTATGCAATGAAAAAAAATTGGTGAGCCATAATGTAATACAGTCTATCACCACGACTCTTTTTTCAAGGCAAAGCTTGCTGGGAAATAGTTGTTCTTCCATGCTTGTCCAACGGTCATCCCTATCCGCAATATGACGGTTGACTCTTTGTTTGAACTCGTCATCGTTTGGATATACCTTGGCGGTGGCAACGTATACGGGATTTTGCGAGAGAGCCAATGCCTCAGATTGGGCGAAACTACTTTTTCCACTTCGTGCGCCGCCAGTAATGAAAACTATGCTGCTCATTTCTGCGTTGGTATTTTATGGATGACCATTGAATAGGAATTTTTCCCTAAAGAAAACATACTTGTTCTTAAGTTCATGCAAGCACGTTATACATAAACAATCCTGGTAGCGGTCCTCGATAAACGCAATTTCTTCAGCCGACAGGCGAATGGAATTGCATTGGCAATTCGTGATGTCACCTGATTTACATGTGAAGGCCGACTGGCAGCGTGGACAGGATTTTTGTTCATGTTGTGGCATAGGCGGTGCGTTGGGAAATGTTAGCGCATTTATGTTTTATATGTCCTGGTATTTCAAATAGAGTTGGATGAAAAAGGGCAGCTAGCATTTCAATTCCGTCGACCAGAGTTGATGCGCTTGGTTGCGTGAAGAGATCATAGTCAGCAATATAAACTTGTCCGGTTTGCACGGCAAGCAGCTGCTTCCATTCTTTTTTATTTGTCAACAGAGTTAATTCCTCCAACGATCTATTCAGCTCAAAACCACATGGTGCTATGACCAATACTTCAGGATTGTAGCGGACGATTTTTTCCCATGGAGTGACGATAGAATCCCCCGCGGGATTACTCAGCATGTCAATTCCACCTGCATGAGCAATTTGAAAAGGTATCCAATGTCCGCAATTATAAACTGGGTCCATCCATTCCATTACCATCACGCGTTTCATCGGCATACGATGTGCGCGCAATTGATCAAGGATTTCATCTATTCTTTTTTGCAAACCAGATAAATAATGATAAGCCGCTTCTTCGGCATCCAATGCACTTGCAATTTGAACGGCCGTTTTAAAAACGTCGTCGAGATTTTGCGGAGTTAAAGAAATTAATTGCGGTTGCTTTATCAATTTCGCAACGGCCGCCGACGTGCACGTTGTATCAATCTGGCACACTTCGCAGACATCTTGGGTAAAAATGATATCAGGAGCAATTTCCTGCAGGAGTTGATCATCTACATAATACAAACTTTTCCCCTGCGCTTTTGACGCAGAAAATATTTTGTCAATTTCCTGGCTTGAATATTTTTTCCCCTCGAGCATGCATCTCACGACCTTTGGTTTTTCAAGTAATGCAGGCGTTGGACATTCGAAGGTTACTCCGTATAATAAATGATCCAGGTGCATGTCGTAGATCATTTTAGTAGCGGCAGGTAAAAATGAACATGCTTTCATAATGAGCAATAAGAAAATGGATGGGAAGAAAATCGGAGGTTCAATTTGTGAATGACGATCCAATAGAAATTGAACCTCCGGTTATATTACTAAGCGACTTTCAAAGCAGGGAATTTTTTTTGTATCCATTCAAATCCACCAAACATGATCGCGCTGTAGATTGCCGTGCCTCCTAAAAATTTCCACTCGTAAGGAATTGCGGTAATCAATCTTTGGATATATGTCGATAACATTGCACTGGCATTTGGTTCGCGCAGACATCCTCCGATATCGGAAACGAGCCAGTGAATTAATGTTGCAGTAATAACACTGATCACAACATTTTTAAACGTCACATCTTTAATGATGAATTTTCCTGCCAATGTCATCAAAGCAAAAGCACCGTATGTCCAATACCAACCAGTATAAAGTAATCCGCTTCTGAATGAAGAAAAAACGGTGAATGACAAAATCAAATCACTCACAAAAAGCGTGAGCAGTGGAAAAGCAAACGGTTTGAAATTTCCACTGAAGTAAGCTCCGCCAAAAAGCGCCATAGCACCGATTGGAGTAAATACCGCAAGCGGACCCGGGTCTGCTATATAATACGTCGACAGGCGAAGTCCGGCAACAATCAAAATGATAAGTAGAAGAACAATACTGCGCGGACTGAATTTGAGAATGGACATGTCTTTGTTTTTTATGATTTTCAAAAATGATATTCGCCGTAATTCAAATTTACAAATTAATATTGACGCCAGCCATCATGTTAAATCGTTTGCTATTATAACCAACAACATCGAAATACAATTGGTTTGTGATGTTATGAAATTCTGCAAAAAATCTTACATATTTAATTTGATATGCCAGGAAACAATCGACGGTGTAATATGAAGGCATCTTTTCCGGCCCGATATCGAAAGGTCCTTTTAACCTTGTCCCCACAACACGTAAAGAAGGTGCAATGGTGAATTGTTTTAGGGGCATTAGTGTCAAGACGCTGTTCCAAACAATATTCGGTCGGCGGAAAAGATTTTCTGTTTTCACTCCATCACTCGTTCCTTCTCCGTGCACGTAGGAAAGATTGTTGTTCCAGTTTCCGGATTTTCCAAAACGGATGATGCTTTCGAACTCAAATCCGTAATCGTTCTGCTTGTCGCGATTGATGTATTGCGAAGCATACGTGTTTGGATCGGTATAAAAAATAATAAGGTTTCTCGTATCTCTTTTAAATCCGGCTATGCGAACAAAAACGGATTTATCGCCAGTTTCTCCCTGTATGCCTAATTCATAGGTTGTACTGTTCTCGGGTTTCAAATCACGGTTGCCATATTCACTATACAATTGATACAAGGAAGGAATCTTGTATGCCGAGGAAATGTTTATGAATACTTTTGCATGCTCGCTAATGTTGAATGATGGGTTGATTGTATATGTTCCATTGGTTCCGTACATGGAGTGATGATTAAGTCTTCCACCGACTTCAAAGTTAAATCCATGAACATCTGTAATCAATAACGAAGCGTAAACTGACCCTTGTTTGATTTTGGATGAATCCTTCCCGAGTGCAGATACAAAATCTCCGTAGTCGCTATGACTAAAATAAAACTGATCTGTTTTTTGATTAATGTATTGCACGCCTCCGACGAGCTGAAAATGTTTGGCAAGATGGACATCACCAAAAGTTTCTACAGTAAGCGTGTTGCCAATATATTTTCCAGAGGCGTATTTTGAATATGGACTCGATATATCGGTACTATCATCAACGAATGTTCTTTTAGCTTGCTGATAACTCGCCATGAAGTTCCATGAGAAATTTTCTTTATGATACTTAATATAAAGAGCGGTGAGGTTGTTAGTGTTTTTTGCTGTATAGTCTTTGTCGTCCGTAAAGGCGCCTTCATCCAAATCATTTTTATAGGAACTGATATTGCCCATGGCTCTAATATCCAGGTGTGGCGTGATGTCATATCGCAATTCACTCTGAAAATTATTTTGTTTGAAACCATCTTTGTCAAAATTCATTTTCCCGGTGCTGTCATATGCCGAAGAAATGCCATCGGATCTCAAGTAATTGTATTGCACGTTATAGCCAAACTTTTCAATTGTTCCACTGACGCCCGTTCCCGCACGAAAAGTATTATAAGTTCCATAACCCGCATTGGCATTTACTCCAATATTTTTTTTCGATTCTTTCTTTAAAAAAATTTGTACTACGCCTGCCACTGCATCACTTCCCCATAACGTGCTTTGACCGCCTTTCAGAATTTCTATTTTCTCAATCTGATCGAGCGGGATGCTGTTCAGGTCAAAGCTATTATTTGGTTGAGATGGATCAAAGACGGGCACGCCGTCTACAACAATCAATAAATTTCCCGTACCCGCGCCGCGAAAATAAGCGTCGATATTTGTTCCCGGCGTGTTGTTGGCACCATTTAGAAAAAAACCTGCTTGTGTGTTTAATAATTCGCTGACCGACCGGCCAACGTTATTGGAGATGGTTTGATGATCAAGAACCGTAACAATCTTTCCTGTCTGCGATTGTTTCAAATTTGTTTTAGAGGCTGTTATAACAACCTCATCGAGCTGACTTGTTTTGGTAGAATCTTTTTGCGCCACTGCCCAATGAAAACCTGCCGTGGCTGAAATAGTGATGAAAATTTTTTTCATGCTCATTCTTCTTTTTTTTTAAAAAATGATTAAATGATTTGAAGAATGAGCTTTCGAACAATGAAAGAAGTAGAAATGAAAAATCTCCGGTTATCTCTGCACAGACTGGGAGGTTTTGCATCTCCGGCTTTTCACCCGAAAGCTCAGTGATCATAGCTAATCTGGCAGGTCTTCTGGCTCGTTCCAGTTCAACACCTTCCCATCGTTTTTAATGACAGTGGTATGTACGTTGAACAGGCGTGGATGAAAGAAATCTAAAATCTTCATACACGCAAAGAACTTACAGCTACGGGGATAGCGCCGGATTTTCACCGGACTTCCCTTTTAAGAATTAATCCGGACTTATTACAGTCCTGACAAACTCACCAAATCATCGCAAAAGTAAACGAGTTGAAATGAAACAAAAAAGAATTTTTGCACATCGAGTTAATGGAACAGACTTCCAAGCGTAACACCGGCGAAATAATTTCGACCAGCGGCTGCATTGAAATACCGACCGGCAGCAGCATTGATATCATTACCAAGACTATACTTTGTATCGAATAAGTTATCAACACCACCGAAAATATCCAGTGTAATTTTTTTGCCGATGTTTTTTCTAAAACCTATTCTGCCGCCAAGTAAATTGTACGAAGTAGCATATGCTGTGTTAGCATCATTTAGAGCCATTCGGTCGCTGTAGTAATATGTGACATCCAGGTAAACTCCGATGCGTGTTGTCAAATCCAACCCGGTCGATATTGTATTGGCTGCAACGCCGGGTAATGATTTATTGGTGAAATTGACGGTATCTTTTTTGAAATCGTCATACTTGAAATTATTCAGCGTATAGTTGATAAATATTCTTGCATTACTAATAAATCGCGTTGAAGACCTGAACACCTGATACGATACTGATGATTCAATCCCCTGTTGTTTAGTTGAACCTGCGTTCACATAAAAATCTGCGTTAGTAATATCCTTTCTCACTACGATAGCATTTTCGAGTCGAAAATAAAATGCATTCACTTCTACATATAAACGCTCCTGTAACCAGCTGCTTTTTATTCCTGCTTCATAATCTATTCCATGCTCAGCTTGCAAGCTGCTGTTGATTTCGCCGGTTGATGGTAAAACTTCGGCTAGTGTTGGGGGTGAGAAACCTTTGGATATGCTCACGTAAGCCAACACGTCGCGGGTGATTTTTTTGGAGACGGCTACTCGAGGAGCAATTTCACTGCTGAAAGTTCTGTTTTGAGGAGCCGATCCGGGAAGGTGAAGTTGAGTAATACCGATAAACGATTTATTAAAACTTGCACCAGCGGTCAATCCCCATCCGCCTGGAAATTTAAGATCAGCTTGGGCAAATACGGAATAGATCCACGTGTTGACATCATCATTTATCTGGACTGTATCGGGCTGGCCGTTGTTGTTGCCAAAATCTTCAGTTTTGAAGAACCCTTTCTGTCCCTCTGCGCCTGCCGAAATTTGCAGGAATGTGTTGTTGAAATTTTTCTTGTAAGTAAAGACTGTTCGGCCGCCAAAGTGTGGTTCATTCCTGATTTCGTAATTACGGAATGTTGGATTTTGCAAACGGGTGTACGCAGCGTAGGCATTCGTTGTATTTTCAAAATTTGGATTGAATGTATATGTGTTCGAAATGGCCGCGAGTATTGTCTTTTGATAAATAGCTGCCTTTGCCTGATCGGCACTGGGTGTTTGGCCAACTTTTGGTCTTGCTGCTTTTGGATTTGCGTCATATTCTGCCTGGTTCAATCCACCTGGTGTTTGATAATACAGATCTCCATACGACACGTATGCACGCATTTGTTGACGTTCGCTGCTCTTTAAGAGCGTTTCCCAATTCACGATATCACGTCGCATGGCAGTATGGTCACGGTAACCATCAGACGCCTGATGTGTGTAAGAAAATGTATTTTGATTTTCAGCGCTGCCCAATCTCACCTGGGCGTTCAAATTATTCAGATTATAACTTCCATAAAGGTAACTGAGGGATGCACCGGGTTGCCAATCGTCTGGTTGTGTTCGGATCAGCAAGGCACCGCCGGTTCCGGCTCCATACAAACTTCCCGCCGGCCCCTTGATAATCTCCATCGATTGCACGTTATAGTATGAAAGTTGGTTGAGATAAGTATTACCGCCCGGGTCTGTAAATGGAACTCCATTCAGGTACACTTTCACGTTGCGGACTCCGAAAGGAGAGCGCAATGTGCTTCCCCGGAAATTCAGGCGATAGCTTCCCGGAGAACGTTCTTCCATGCGAACGCCTGGAATCGTATTGATGGCGGGTAGTAGGCTTGTATTATTATATCGATTTAATTGGGGCTGGCCGATTAGTCCGATAGGTGCTGCAACGTCCGCTAACTTTCGGTTTTGCTCATACGCTCTTACGATCACTTCCTGTAAAGTGTCGGCATTGCTATTAAAATGACTGCTTGTATCTGTTTGTCCATTCGATAACAGTGTACACACTATGCCTGCAGTCAGTAGGGCTATTCTTTTCATGCTTCTGGTTTTCTGGCGCAAATGTAAAACAGAATATTTCATTACCTTAACGAATCATTCTGTAGACATGTTCTTTCAACGTGCCGTTGCATTAATATAGTATATGAGTAGACAATCCAAGCTCAATCTGTTCGACTTTACCATGATTGTTGTCAGTCTCGTTATTGGTATGGGCATTTTTCGCACGCCGGTTAATGTCGCAAAAGCTGTTCCTACTCCAGCAGTTTTTTTTGCAGCCTGGCTTGGCGGCGGTCTCGTTGCGCTATGCGGTGCACTGACGTATGCGGAAATCGGTTCGCGGTACCCGGTAACGGGAGCTTACTACAGAATCTTCTCATATTGCTATCATCCTTCAATTGCGTTTGCGGTGAATTGCCTGATTCTTGTATCCAACGCAACTTCCCTGGCGGGGGTTGCCTTGATCGGGGCCGAGTATATTACCAAAGTGTTATTCCCTTCTGCTGCCGAAACACAATCTATTGAAGTCGTCATTGCCGTCTTATCGATTTGTATTTTCTATGGCGTGAACTTACTTGGGTTAAGGATGAGTGCAAAAACGCAAAACGTGTTGACAATAATTAAAATTGGTATGATTCTGTTGTTGATCCTGCCGATTTTTTTTGCTTCTGGAAAAGGTATTACATCAACGCATGCGATCACAAATCCAACCTTGCTGGAATACCTGAAGGCGTTTGGAGTGGGTCTGGTTGCCGTATCGTTTACATACGGGGGCTACCAGCAAACGATCAACTTTGGAGCGGAAGTTAAAAATCCAAACAAATTTATTCCGCGCGGAATTTTTATCGGGATTTTCATCATCATCTTACTTTATCTGACCATCAACTACGCCTACTATTCTGTTATTGGATTTGACGAGTTGAAAAATAGTAGAAATATTGCGGCCATCATGCTTTCGCATGTGTTTGGAGATGTTGCGGGAAAAATTGTTTCGATACTTTTATTTCTATCAGTGTTGGCTTATGTGAACGTGTTATTGATGAGTAATCCTCGGGTGATGTTCGCGATGAGTGAGGACGGCGTATTGCCGCCGGTGTTTAAAAGAAAAAATAATCGCACGGATGCGCTTACGATATCGCTTACGAGTTTTGCCGCAGCTTGCGTATTGATTGCATTTTGGGCAAAGGAGTTTGACGAGATTTTAAGTTTCAATATTTTCATGGACTGCATGGGGATGATTTTGTCGGCGGGTAGTATTTTTTATTTAAGGAAGAGAAATACGCAGCTTGACAAGACAACTGAGATATACACAATGAAACTGTATCCTCTTTATCCACTTGTATTTATTGCTGCGTACACTTTTGTTGCAATCAGCATCGTAGTGGACAAACCTTGGTCAGCGATTGCAGGACTCGGAGTATTAAGTGCATTTATTTTGATTTATTTCCTTACGAGACGCAAAATTATTAGCGTAGAACGCTAACTTACTTGTGTGCTTTGGAGCTTTGTGCGACATTTTCGTTTCACGCAAAGACACAAAGCTTCATATTTATTTGTTTTGGTATTTCCGCATACACTACATTTCTAATTTCTCCACAATAGAAAGTAGCCGGTTGATTTGATCATCTTTTATTTTTAGTTGATTGATCAATTCATCACGGAATTCACCCTGAGAAAGATGACCATAGGATTTGGCATCCTCGTTTAGTAATTGCGACGGATTGAGATTCAGAATTTGCCGGTAGTCGATTTGAAATACTTTGGCAATTTGCTGAAGTCGTGTGAGCGTTACGTCAGTCTTTCCGGTTTCGATATTGCTATAGTTCGGTACGCTCATATTTAACTGCGATGCGACGTACGTCTGCGTGAGATTTTTTAACTCACGGATTGTTTTGATGTTTTGCCCTGCTGGTAACATGGTTGAATTCATTTTCACGTAATTGTTTTCGGGAAATTATAAGTTCAGTGCTCGGTGAACAATACCACTTGCATGGTATCAATTTATCGATTCCCCGCTTAGATTATTTAAGAACGACTGAAATTGATTAAGACCAAAAACATTGTTTTTGTTAGTCCGGAGCCCAACTTTGTTTCATGCTTTTGGCCAAAGTAGATGGGCGGATCCGAAACCCATGCGCATCGCGAAGAAGTAGGAATGTAAATTTTTTATTTTATGAAAACGATGGATTCGAGAAAAATTGAGTGGGTTGAATTAGGATCTGAGGAGTTGATGCAGGTCAACGGTGGACAGGGCCTCATGTATTATTTGTCATATGATGTGGGTGTTCTTTTTGGTGTCGCAGCTAAGGTGGCGGACAAGGTTGTTGAATCAATGTATTATAGTTCGGTTACGACTCTTTTAAAATGATCAAAAAAAATGACACTATGAAGGAATTAACCGAATTGACCTCCGAAGAAAAGTTAACCGTTGGAAGCGGATTTATTTTGAGTCTGTTTGTTATAGACCTGCCAGACTTTTTTAGATCTGTCCGCGACGGTTTTACTGATGGATTAAAGGCAACTCAAGGCACCAAGTGAAAAACTAAGGAGTAGGAATGAAGGTGCGGATTACTGCGCGTGGATGTTTTGTCGGGATATGGTACTGAGACGTGGGTCGATCTTTAGTGCCTTCATTACTTACTCCTTTTCAAAATGAAATTTGCTTTAAACTTATTCTGATGAAAAACTTTTTTTTCTGGCTGACTCGTATCAGTGGAATGTCTGCAATCGTGTTTCAATTTCATAAATACGTTTTGACCGATGCCAGTTCATGGCAGTCTATCGAAAACAAAAGCATTTTTTATATCATAGCGTATCTCACCGCATTTAATTCATATCTGATTGCTGGTATGATCCTGATCGTCATTTCTCATCAGATCAAGCACGGCAATCATTCGGCCAGTGACTAACTGATTTGTAAGGAAAATTTTAAAACGGGTTGCGTGAACAGATTTGATTCTGGAGACGAAGAATTCACTACATCTTCTCTTGAAATGTACGGGGTTCATAAAACACATTGGTCTTTTTTCATACTGATACTTATGGTTGCAATATTATTTACTGCGATGCCTTTAATCCAGGTTGATATTTCTGTTCGCGCTAGAGGGATTGTGCGTCCACTTCGGGAGAGAACGGAAGTAAGAACTGCTATTGGCGGAATCGTTGATTCTATTTTTTATCATGAAGGTGATTTGATTCATGAAGGGCGTGTAATTGTAAGTTTAAAGGATGCAATTAATCCATCGAAACACATATATAATCAATCGGAGATCGATCAATGCAAAATGTTTATACATGATTTGCATCTGCTTACCAGCGAGCAAATTGTTGACAGCTCTTTGGCGAGCAAATTGATTTCTCCCCTATACCGTGTGCAAACGGTTGGCTTTATGCATAAGCAACGCGAGCGGGAGGCATTGATAAAAAAAATCTTGCAGGAAGAAAAAATAAACAAATACTTGTTTAAAGAAAAAGTCATTTCTCCAAAGGAGTTTGCGGATTTCCGTATTGAAGAGGACAGGGCAAATTCTTCGTTCAAAGCATTCCGCAGTCAACAAGAGGAAAAATGGCAGCAGGACCTTTCAAAATATCGTTCGATGCTTGCTCAACTGGAAACGCAGCAAAATCTATTGGAGCGTGAAGCTGAATACTACAAAATAAAATCGCCCGTGACGGGCATTATCCAGCAAATCCATCCACACTATTCTGGTGATTGGCTGCAGCCAAACGAAATCGTTTGTTCGGTTTCTCCGGGAGAAGCAATAGTGGGAGAGTGTTATATCCCAAGCAAAGATATTTGCCTGATCAGGAAAGGTGAGCCGGTACTTTTTCAAATCGACGCATTTGATTATAACTATTTCGGGTCGGTCAGTGGTAGCGTGATTTTCATCGACAATGATTATACTTTAATAGATGGCAATCCATTTTTTAAAGTGAGATGTAAATTCCATAATGCAAAATTGAGAACAGGAAGCGGGAAAATCGTTGAATTGAGAAAAGGGCTCGGCTTCCAGGCGAGGTTTATAATTGCCCGCCGTTCTATTTGGCAATTATTGTTTGGGAAAACAAGTGATTGGTTGAATCCATACGCATCATGATGTGGTGAGTGCATGTGCAGATATGTAAGGCGTTTCAAAAAGTTTTTCATCATCGAGCAATTAATCTGTACCTGAATGAGAAGGCGAATTGTTGTCAGGCAAAGAGATTTTTCTGACTGCGGACCAGCGTGTATTGTATCTATCGCCGGATTCTATCGATTGCAGGTTTCAGTCAGCGCGATCCGCCAATATGCGTCGACAGACAAACATGGCACAACAGTCTTAGGATTAATGGAAGCAGCGGAAAAATTGAATTTCCAGGTAAAGGCTGGTAAAGGCGATTCCAGTATCCTTGAAAAAATTCCGCTTCCTGCGATTGCTCATGTGAAACTGGAAAATGGTCTGAACCATTATGTGGTCATTTATAAAGTCACAAAGAAACGTGTGACGATAATGGATCCCGCCATCGGAAGAATATATCGGGAGGACAAAGAGGACTTTTTCAAAAAATGGACATCGATTGTTATTGTTTTATTGCCATCAAACGACTTCGCGGCGACCGGCTCTTCGAAGTCGGTATTATTAAGGCTCGCACTTTTGAGTAAACCTTTGCGATCACAGTTGGCACAATCGATGGCGTGCGCCATAATTTATACGGTGTTGGGTCTGTCAACTTCCTTTTACGTTCAAAAAATTGTAGATAATATTTTGCCGGAAAATAATTTTCGACTGCTTAATTCGATGAGCATCGCAATGATTATCCTTCTTTTCCTACAGCTATCAGCTGGATACCTTAAATCGTTAATTGGAATTTACACAGGTCAATTTTTGGACGTGCACTTAATGCATGGCTATTACAAGCATTTGCTAAAACTTCCACAGTCTTTTTTTGACACAATGCGCGCAGGAGAAATTATGAGTCGCATGAATGACGCGGTAAAAATTCGTGCTTTTATAAATGACGTTGCCATGAACATACTTGTGAACATCCTTATCGTCGGTTTCTCCGTGATATTGATGTTCTTTTATTATTGGAAGCTGGCGGTTACCGTAATGTTGATCATACCTGTTTATTTCTTTGTTTACTACATCTCCAATCTCGTCAACAAAAAATGGCAGCGAAAGATTATGGAGCACTCTGCAAACTTCGAGTCGCAAATTGCAGAAAGTATCCATTCAGCGGCGACGATCAAACGTTTTGGTTTTGAGGAATATAATATTCACAAAACGGAGACAAGGCTTTTCAATTTGCTTCAATCCGTAAGAAGCGCCAATTTTAAAAATTTGTTTTTGGGAAATATCGGTGAACTGACGACGCAATTGTCTACGATTCTCTTATTATGGAGGGGAAGTTACTTTGTAATTGGCCACGAGATTTCTCCCGGTCAGTTATTATCATTCTATACGTTGGCGGGATATTTCACACATCCGGTTTTGGCATTGATCTATATGAATAAATCTTTGCAGGACGCGTCAATTGCGGCAGATCGCCTGTTTGAAATCATCGATCTCGATATTGAGGAAGATAGCGAATCGAAAATCATCCTGGATGAAGATAAAATCGGTGATATTGAATTTCGAGACGTGGGTTTTATGTACAATGCGAGGACAGTCGTATTTACGAAGTTAAATATGCGAATACAACGAGGCTCAACAACTGCGATTGCAGGAGAAAGTGGTAGTGGCAAATCGACGATTCCGGGCCTTTTGCAAAATCTTTATCCGGTTAAAAAAGGAAGCATACAGATCAATGGAACTAATATCAAATACATCAGTAATGAAAGTCTCCGTAAGATAATCGGAATCGTTCCTCAAAAGATTGATTTGTTTGCCGGGACTATTATAGAAAATATTGCACCGGGAGAATGCCGGCCCGACCTGCAAAAAATAATAGAAATATGTCGACGCTTAGGAATCGACGAATTCGTAGAGAAGCTGCCCGAAGGATACAATACGTATTTGCATGAGCAGGGAATTAATTTATCGGGCGGGCAAAGGCAACGTTTAGCTATTGCGAGAACGCTTTACCGTGATCCGGAAATCTTGATACTTGATGAAGCGACGTCATCGCTCGATCCAAGTGCGGAAGAAAAAGTTCACGCTACGTTAACGTGGTTCAAAAATCCTCGCAAGACCATCGTGATCATCGCGCATAAAGTGAGGATGGTAAAAAATGCGGATACGATTATTGTTTTGAGAAACGGAGAAGTGGTTGAAGAAGGTTCTCATGAAGAACTGTGTGCGAAAAATGGCCACTACAAATATTTGTTCAAGGAACATATGTGATCGGACAAATCGAAAATCTGAAAATTACGGTTCGGACAATTATCATATTTTTAATCATGGATATTTCCTTCATCTTAAACGAACTGGGCGAGGATCGTGAAAATTATTTTAATGCCATCGCTCCTCCGATTATTCAGACGAGCAACTTTCGTGTAAATACGGTTGATCAATTAAAAAAACTGGCAGAGGACGAATACACTGGTTACTACTACAGCCGGGGGTTAAATCCCACAGTCGACATTCTTAGAAAAAAATTGGCGGCACTTGATGGCGCAGAGGATTGCCTTGTTTTTAACAGCGGAGCTGCAGCAATTTTTGCGTCGGTACTGGCGAATGTAAAATCCGGTGATCATATCGTGTCTGTAGATAAACCTTACACATGGGCGCAACGAACATTCGACATTATTTTGCCCCGATTCGGTGTTTCCACCACGTACATTGATGGAAAAGACATCGAAAATTTTGAACGGGCAATTCTTCCAAATACAACATTGATTTATTTAGAATCTCCAAATTCATGGGATTTTCAATTGCAGGACATTGGCGCGGTCGCAGAACTCGCTCGTGCGGAAAACATTACTACGATTATCGACAACAGTTACTGCACTCCATTGCATCAGCGTCCGATTGAAATGGGAATCGATATCGCGATGCAAACGGCTACAAAATATATTAGTGGTCATAGTGATACACTCGGCGGAATTCTTACTGGAACCAGTGCTATGATCAAAAAGATCTTTGAAAGTGAATATCTCAATGTCGGAAGTGGAATCCAGCCGTTCAATGCGTGGTTATTGATAAGAGGGCTAAGGACGTTACCGGCAAGACTTGACCGGATTACACAAACAACCAGCAAAATTTTGGAGTGGATGGAACAACATCCGAAAGTTGAGCGTCTCATCTTTCCCTTTCATAAATCATTCCCGCAGTACGAATTGGCAAAACAGCAGATGACAGGGGCTTGTGGATTGCTAAGTTTCTTTATAAGAACAAACACTAAGGATGAGGTTGTCCGTTTCTGCGAGTCCATGAAACATATTATGATGGCCGTTAGCTGGGGAGGCCATGAATCGTTGATCTTACCAAAATGCGCTACGGTTGAACCGCAAGACTTCGACCCAACCAACGAAGAACACCGGATGCTGCGCCTGTATATCGGCTTGGAAGACCCGGATTACATCATCGCCGACCTTGATCGCGCATTCAATTCCATCTAATTTTTTAGGCTTTTTTTTGCTTGCTTTAGGTCAAGGAATCTGTATTTTAGCGAAATTTTTGACGAAACCACTTATCAAAAACCTGCGTCTAAGCAGCTAACTACCTTTAAATTTGTTGCATGCGTCTCAAAAAACTACTGCCCTTATCCCTGGTCTTTGCCATTGGTCACTTGTGCTCATTTGCACAAACTAGTAAGGATAACACAAAATGGGATTTGAGAAGATGTGTGCAATACGCGCTTGACAACAATATCGCGGTAAGAAAATCTATAATTGCTGCGGAAAACCAGGATCTCACATATAAGCAGTCAAAAGCGTCTCAATATGGCCAGGCGAGTTTCGGAACACAGATGGGTTTAAATTTCGGACGTTCCGTGGATCCTACCACAAACCTATTTACGACAAGTCAGCAGTTATACCAGACTTATAGCGTTCAGGCTGGTGCTAATTTATTTAATTGGTTTAGTACTCGCCGTTACATTGAAGCGAACAGGTATCTGTATCAGGCATATGAATCCCTGATCGATCAATCAAAAAATGACGTAACACTCAACGTCGCTGCCGCTTATCTTCAATCGCTTTTACTTCGTGAACAAACAAATTTGGCTAAAACAAAGCTAGAGCTTACCCGGCAACAATTGGAAAATACGCGTCGACTTGTGGTAGCCGGTGCAGTTCCTGAATTGAATGCGGCAGAACTCGAAACTCAATATGCCACTGACACATCTGCAATTATCTCCGCTCAACAGGCGTTCGACACTCAAGTGCTGACTTTGAAAGTAGCAATGAACCTTGATCCTGCAGTTCCTTTTGAGCTAGATACACCCGCCGTAGAATCTATTCCGATCGAACCGATCGCGGAAATGCAACCTGACGTGGTGTATTCAATCGCGGTCAAAGCCTTTCCTCAGCAAAAAATAAATGATCTGAAGATTAGTTCGGCTCAAAAGTTTGCACAATACAATAAGGGAACTATGTTTCCAACGCTGTCAATTTATGGAAGTCTGGGAAACAACTTTGCAAACGAATTGAGAAGGGCAGTTGTGACACCAGGATTAGATGTGCCTACTCAACTTTATGTTGACAATAGTGGAGTAAAATTTCCCGTTTACACCCCGACTTCAACCACTTCATTCGAGAAACAACCAGTTGGAAAAGTCTTCGGTCCATATTGGACTCAACTAGATAATAACTTTCGCCAACAAATAGGGGTCAATTTAAGTGTGCCAATTTTCAACGGGCTTCAGACAAAGACAAATTATGAAAAGTCAAAACTTAATATCAAAAGTGCGAATCTTGATAAAGAATCTGATCTGATTATCCTCAAACAAAATATTTATAACGCTTACTACAATGCAGTTGCTTACTTGCAAAAATTTGAAGCCAATAAAAAGCAAGTTGCGACAGCAGAAAGATCTTTTGACCTCGCTACAAAAAGATATAACGTCGGTTTGCTAAATTCGATTGACTATTTAACAAACCAGAATAATATGTTTACTGCGCGGATTAACCTGTTGTATTCTCAATACCAATATGTATTCCAGATGAAGGTACTCGAGTATTACAAAGGTCTCGGTGTTAAATTATAAAATGATAACTCCTGAATTATGAAGAAGAAATTAATTTGGATAATTGTAATTCTTTTAATCCTCGTCATTGGACTGGTCGGTTTAAAAAAAGCCGGCGTGTTTGGCAAAGATGAGGGCATGAAAGTTTCTGCAGAAAAAGTATCCAAGCGCACGATCGTTGAAACGGTCACCGCAAGCGGAAAAATATACCCGGAAATAGAAGTAAAAATGAGTCCCGATATTTCGGGCGAAATCGTCGAGCTGAATGTTCAGGAAGGAGACAGTGTCAAGAAAGGCCAGCAGCTTGCAAAGATCTATGCTGATATTTACACAACACAGAGAAACCAGGCTGAGGCGCAGGTATTACAACAACAAGCGATGGTATCTAACTATTCGGCGCAGCTGCCGGGCCTCAAGGCAACTATGGAACAGCTGGGTGCTCAATACGAGCGTCAAAAACAACTGATGGAACAAAAAGTAATTTCAAAATCTGAATTTGAAACCGCTGATGCGGCATTTAAAAAGGCTCAGGCAGATTATAATGCAGCGCTTCAAAATGTAAAAGCAAATGTTGCGAGTGTTTCAAGTGCGGAGGCAAACCTTCAGGTTGCAGCAAAAAATTTAAGTCGTACTACATTAGTATCACCACTGGATGGAGTCATATCCCAACTGAATGTAAAAAAAGGTGAGCGCGTCGTAGGGAACTCGATGATGGCAGGAACTGAAATGATGCGCGTCGCCGACATGAGCAAAATAGAAGCAATCGTTGATGTGGGAGAAAATGATATTCCGAAAGTACACCTCGGAGATTCTGCTTTTGTGGAAGTAGACGCATACAACAATCGCAAATTCCGGGGAGTGGTCACGCAAATAGCAAGCAGTGTTGCGTCAGCAACTGCCAGCTCGGGAAGTAGTGGCGGTGTGTCAACAAATGACGTAACAAATTATAAGGTCCATATTCGATTAACGCCCGATTCATATAAGGATCTCATCGAACCTTCAAAAAAGAAAAGTCTTGTTTTTCGTCCGGGGATGACTGCAAGCGCCGATATTCAAACGAAAACCCATCAAATGGTTTTGTCAGTGCCCATCAACGCGGTGACAACCCGCGAGAAAGACAGTGACAAGGCTGTAGAAGCAAAAAAAGACCAGACTGCGAGTACAGATAACGGTATGGCTGAAGCGAAAACAGTATCAACCCCTGCCGGCGACCTTGACGAAATTGTTTTTGTCTTGCAGAAAGATAATACTGTGAAAAAAGTGAAAGTTAAAACCGATATCCAGGATATCAATAATATTGAGATTTTGGATGGTTTAAGCGAAGGACAGGAAGTAATTACCGGGCCATATGGTACCGTTAGTAAGCTGTTAAAGGATGGAACAAAAGTAAGCGTAACACCAAAGGAAAAACTGTTCGAAACCAAGAAGAGTTAACAGGCGAGTAAAATATTGCGCGCAAACAAAAAATGCAAATACTCTTGTATTTGCATTTTTTGTTTGCGCGCATTCTAACAACATAGAGTGCAGAATTTGTAGCTTTACACAAATACAACTATCAATGCGTTTTGGAATTATCGGGAGCGGAAGTTGGGCAACTGCACTGGCAAAAATTCTTACTGATAATAATAATTCAATCAACTGGTGGGTGAGGAATGAATCTGTGATTAGGCACCTGCAGCATCGTCATCATAATCCACAATATCTTAGCTCTGTTTATTTTGATGTTTCAAAATTATCGTTAACAAATGACATCAATAAAATTGTCACTGAATCGGATTGTATTGTCATAGCCGTTCCCTCAGCCTACATTGATGAGACGTTGCGAAATCTTCCTAAAAACATTTTTCAAGGGAAGAAACTTGTTTCGGCTGTCAAAGGAATTTTGCCGGAGCAGAATTTGCTATTGAATGACTACATGAAAAATAAATTTGATTTTCCATTGGATGATTATTTTACTGTCATGGGTCCCTGCCATGCGGAGGAAGTTGCAGCAGAAAAGTTGTCTTATCTAACTTTTTCGGGAGTTCATGAAACCATGGCATATGAAATTGCGTCTCATTTTTCAACGGAATACCTGAACACAATTACTAACAATGATGTGTTTGGCGTCCAATATGCCGCGGTTCTCAAAAATATTTATGCATTGGGTGCGGGCATTGCGCACGGGTTGGAATATGGAGATAATTTTCTCAGTGTACTGATTGCAAATTGTGCAGATGAAATGGCTGGTTTTTTGAGAAAGGCCGGGATCAGACACATTGAAGTAGGGATACATGATATCGAAGACGAAAATTCTCTTCGAAAGAGCCATAACTATGCGGCTTCTGCTTATTTGGGAGACCTGTTGGTGACCTGTTATTCCTTGTACAGCCGAAACCGGACTTTCGGAAATATGATTGGGAAAGGTTATTCTGTAAAAGTTGCACAATTGGAGCTAAACATGGTGGCGGAAGGGTATAATGCGAGTAAATGTATTTTCATGGTCAATAAAAACGGGGTACATGCATATATGCCGATTGCCGAAACGATCTATAAAATTCTTTGGCAAAATGTTAAAGTTGGTGAAGGATTTAAACAAATTGAGGCTGTGCTCGTCTGATATAGTGAAGGGAGTGAATACAAGGTTATTGATAAAACGAATTAATTCATTTGTATGATGCCGCTTTCTTATCAAGGTTTTGGATTTACAACCATCTTGCTGATGGTGACCATGCTTACGCTGGTTCAAATCCTTCGGTATATTAAAGACCGCAGGCATAAAAACGATCATCAGAAAAATAACCTTCTCTCAAAAAAATAAATCAGACGCAATTCCATCTGCAAATAGTTTTCCTTCTCTTGTCAATACGATTCTTGAATCTTCTTTTCTCAGTTTTAACGCGTCAATATATTTTTCCGAGCGTATTTCAATTGTGTTTTTTATCGTAGGATTAAATCTTGTTGCGACAAGTTCCAGGTCGATTCCTTCTGTTGTCCTGATCGATGTCATGATATATTCATTTACCAGTTGCGCTTCCGTCAAAACTTCTTTATCAAAAGCAAGCTCCTCCTTAGAAAGAGTTTGGATATACAAACTATTGTTAGCGATGTTCCATTGTCTCGACGAGCCATTGTATGAATGGGCAGATGGGCCGAGTCCAAGATATTTTTTTCCCTGCCAATAGGCAGAATTATGGCGGCTCCTTTTTCCGGGAACTGCAAAGTTTGATATTTCGTAATGTTCATATCCATCCACTTCCATCCATTGCATTAGGAGCATGAATTGTCGCGCCTGGTCTTCTGAGTTTACGTTTTCTTTTTTATGTTGCCTGATCATTGTATGTAACGCAGTATTTGGCTCAACTGTTAGTGCGTAGCAGGACAAGTGGGGAACATGAAAATTAACTGCTCGTTGTACGTTTCTCTCCCATCGTGAATCGTCGAGAGTCGGACAACCATAAATCAGGTCGATGCTGATATTGTCTAAAAGCTCGTCTTGCGCAATCTTTATGCTGTTCTCGGCCTGAGCAGCGGAATGAGCACGATTCATCCAAAGAAGATCTTCTGCGAAAAACGATTGTACCCCGATGCTTAGACGATTGATACCCGCATGTTTCCAGTTTTTGACTGATTCATCAGTGATATCATCGGGATTTGCTTCGAGGGTGATTTCAGCATCTGCGAGAACAGGAAATAATTTAAATATTTTCTCAAGGATCGAATTGATATCGGCCTGGTCAAGCAGGGAAGGAGTTCCTCCACCGAAATATATCGTTTCGATCGATTCCCCCTGGAGATATTCTTTTTGCAATTCAGCTTCCTTCAATAAAGCATCTATAAAATCGTTTCTACCTTTCAATGAAGTTGAAAAATGAAAATTGCAGTAATGACAGGCTTTTTTGCAAAAGGGAATGTGGATATAGACGCCTGCCATGTTGTTTAAATAATTTTACTGAATATTGAGTAGAATCTTGATCGTGCGAATGACAAAATTAAGGTTATATCGATTCACCCCTTTAATACTACTGCTCTTGGGACACTTGATTGGTTTGTCGCAATACCAGTTGAAAGTAGTCTGTGTCGACAAAGATTCTGTTTTTGATCAGAAGAATATTGGACTACAATCAAATTTCAAAAATCAGGACGCATGTATCGAATACATTTATAAAATTCCATCCTTGCTGCAGGCAAAAGGTTTTGCCACGGCGTCTGTTGATAGCATTCATATAGATTCGTTACAGGCGGATGTGCGATTATATATCGGAGACACCTATAAATGGGGACATATTCATGTCAAGCCCGAAGATCAATCAATAATAAATGCTTCCGGTTGGAATGAAAAAAAAATATCAGGCAGATTCCTCAATTTTCAGAGTGTACAGAATGCGCAGCAGCAGGTGCTGAATTATATGGAGAACAACGGATATCCATTTGCGAAAATATATTTAGATAGTATATCTCTTAACGAAGGGATCCTCTCAGCCGGGCTCAAAATCGATAAAGGGCCTTTATACAAAATTGACAGCATCCGCCTGTACGGGACAGCAAAAATTTCAGATAATTTTTTACAGCGATATTTAAATATTCGAAATGGAAGTATTTACCGGAAAGAAAGGTTGCAGCAAATCAGTCCTCGTTTACGCGAACTTCCGTACTTACAGGAAGAACATCCCTGGAATCTGACTCTGTTGGGAACCGGTTCAATTCTAAATCTTTATTTAAAACCAAGAAAGAGTAGCCAGGTCGATGTATTGATTGGTTTATTACCGAATAATGATCAGCTGACAAACAATCGCCTGTTGGTTACCGGTGAAGCAACTGTCAATTTAAAAAATCCGTTTGGAAATGGTGAAAGCATCGGGCTTAACTGGCAACAGATCCAGCCAAAATCTCCAAGGCTAAATTTATATTTTCAACAACCTTATATTTTCAAGTCACCCTTTGGGTTGAACCTTGCATTTGATTTATTCAAGAAAGATTCATCTTACATAAACATCAACGCATTATTGGGAGTACAGTACACAACATCTGCGACAAAAACCGCAAGCGTATTTATTCAAAGCGCCACCACCAATCTGCTAAATGTCGACACATTAACGGTGATCGCTACACGCAGTTTGCCATCCGAGGGAGATGTGACTTCTGTTAGTCTTGGTCTTACCTATGACTTCAACAACACGAATTATCGATTCAATCCGCTTCGTGGAAATGAATTACAATTTGTGGGAACAGTCGGTACAAAAACAATCCGGAAGAATAATGAAATCGTAAAGCTGACAGATCCCAATGATCCGAATTTTAATTTTAACTCATTATATGACACGGTCAAGCTAAATTCCTATGCTGTGCGCGCACGATTAAGCGCAGCGCATTTTTTTAAACTGGGTCGTGTTTCAACGATTAAACTTGGCGGAAATGGGGGCGTATTCCAAAGCCCAAATACTTTTAGAAACGAAGCGTTTCAAATTGGAGGATACAAGTTGCTGCGGGGATTTGATGAAGAAAGCATTCTCGCAGTTCAATATGCCGTGGGTACATTAGAATACCGTTACCTGATTGCGCAGAATTCATTTTTATTTGCATTTGTGGATTATGGCTGGGCAAAAAATAATATCCCTGGCTATTATCTCAACAACACTTTTATAGGTGTCGGACTCGGCCTGGCATTTGAAACAAAGGCAGGTATTTTTAACATGTCCTACGCGGTCGGAAAACGAGATGATGGAAATTTCAATCTCCGCCAAGCCAAGATACATTTGGGATATGTGAATTATTTTTAGAAGCAAACCTTCAAAAATTCGCAAATTTGCGGGCGAATGCGACACTAGTTGCATAAGAGAAGACTTATTACGTTAGAAGGTTGCACTGAGACAAGATTTTGCAAAAAATATCGGGCCGAATGAAACCAAACACAAGAACTGTTTTGAAGAAATTAAAGAACATTGGTTCTTCAGGCTGCTTATTTGGCCGTGCGTCGTTACTAGTTTTTTCACTCTTATTTTTTGGCGACAGAATATGTGCTCAGGTGAGTCAGGATTCAACCGCTCCCCTAACTACCCAGGTACCTGGTGACTCGGTGTCGAGAGTGCGTGCGGTACCTGCTGATACGACAATTAAGCGCCCGGCGAAGCGAATCGCACACATTAAAAAAGATACTTCGCTTGCAGCAATCGATTCGATTGATGCCTCTGCTAAACTCAGATCATATACCCAGGGAGAAACGCTTGCCCAGTATCCTGCAGATTCAGTCCCGTATAGATACAAACATTTATACAAGAGTGAGAAAGAAAATGCGGTAACTAAAATCATCTCCTTCAATTCTTATTTTAATTTTTTGGGTAAACCTGGCAAGGCGTATGAGCAAAGCCGGGTTATCTATTCATATGATGGTCTGTTTTATTTGATGGTTGCAGTTCTGTTTTATTTTGCTTTAGTGAAAGTGCTTTTTGCAAAATACATGTCGAACCTTTTCACGCTTTTTTTTCGGGCATCAATGCGACAGCAGCAGATTCGCGAGCAGGTCCTTCAATCTCCATTGCCATCGTTATCACTCAATATCCTATTCGTAATATCCGCAGGTTTGTATGCGTCTTTCATAGTGAAGCACTATCATCCCGTTATGAAAATTGACTTTTGGCTAATGTTCGTCGATTTCTCCGGTCTGATTTGCCTGATATATATTGGGAAGTTCCTGCTGCTTAAATGTGTCGGTTGGATTTTTAACATACAGCGAGCGACCGATACTTACATATTTATCGTCTTTCTGACCAACAAAATGATTGGTATTTTCCTGTTGCCATTTTTGGTAATGCTTTCTTTTTCAGGAAATTTGCTAAATGAAGTTGCGATCACCGCATCATTGATTTTGATTTTAACGTTTCTTGCTTATCGGTGGATAGCGGCTTACGTGCCTCTAAGAAAAGAAATAAAAATGAACGGGTTTCACTTTTTTTTGTACCTTTGCGCCTTCGAGATTGCACCTGTTTTGCTGATTTACAGGGTGTTAATTGGTTTTTTGGGAAATGTATGGTATTAATTTATTCATCACTTGCCTAAAAGCACATGGTTAAGACCAGGGAAAAAATGGATATGACGGAGATATCTGAAAAAACTGTGAAAAAAATTTTAATTACTCAACCCCGCCCGGAAACTGACAAGTCACCCTACTTTGAGCTTGCCAGAAAATACAATGTAGAGCTTGAATTTCATCCTTTTATCCGGCTCGAGGCAATTCCGGCGAAGGATTTTCGTAAGCAGAAAATTGAAATTAGTAGCTACTCTGCGGTAATCTTCACCAGCAGGCATGCCATTGATCATTTTTTTAGAATTGCCGAAGAAATGAAAGTAAATGTGTCGCAGGACACGAAATACTTCTGTATTACGGAGGCTGTCGCGCTTTATTTGCAGAAATTCATTTTATACAGGAAGAGAAAAGTTTTCTACGGCGCCGACGGTACAAACAAAAGCATGTTTGACGTAATCAACAAACACAAAGAAAATGAAAGATTTCTTTATCCTTGCTCGGAGAACCAACAGGATAACGAAATCGTCGGCTGGTTGAAAAACAATAATTGCGAGTATGCTACTCCATTTATGTACCGCAGTATCAGCAATGATGTAAGGGAAGTGTTGACAAAAGCCGAGTTTGATATAATCTGCTTTTTTACGCCAAGCGGTGTCAAGAGCCTGTTCGATAATTTTCCGAAGTATAAACAAAACGGAACTAAGATCGGAGCCTTTGGCAACAACACCTCGCGCGCGGTTGAAGATGCGGGGTTGACGCTTGAAATTAAAGCACCACAGCCGCAGGCGCCTTCGATGGTTTCCGCACTTGAAAAATATCTTGCCATAAATCTTAAGAAAAAATAATTGTATAATTTTTTGCACTAAACAAGGGACGAGTTTGCGCTTGTCCCTTGTTCTTTTTTGGCCTTGGCTTTGGCGTACCTTGCGGCTATGCCAAATCATTTAATAAAAGAAACAAGTCCATATTTGTTGCAGCATGCACATAATCCGGTCGACTGGTATGCTTGGGGTGAAGAAGCGCTGGAAAAAGCAAAAAAGGAAGACAAACCAATCCTTGTAAGCATTGGGTATTCTGCTTGTCATTGGTGCCATGTAATGGAACGTGAGAGTTTCGAAGACATGGAGACAGCTGGCATCATGAATGCTTCTTTCGTCAACATTAAGATAGATCGTGAAGAAAGACCGGACCTTGATCATATTTATATGGATGCGGTGCAAGCCATGACAGGCGCCGGCGGATGGCCATTGAATGTCTTTTTAACTCCTAATGGAAAACCATTTTATGGGGGCACCTATTTTCCACCGATACGTGCTTACAATCGAGCGTCCTGGAAAGAAATTTTGACAAGTATTAATCAGGCCTTCCGTGACCGAAGAGACGAAATTGAAACACAGTCAGAAAATCTTACGTCACATCTCATCGAATCGAACACCTTTGGATTTAGCGAGGCAAATCAACCTAAAGAAATATTTACGGCAAAGAATCTTGAGCTCGCATATGAAAACATCATGAAATCGGCAGACACGAATGATGGGGGATTCGGAAAAGCACCTAAATTTCCACAAACATTTTCGATCCAGTTTCTTCTTCGGCATTATCATTTTACGAAACAACCCAGTGCATTGAATCAGGCATTGTTGAGTCTTGACAAAATGATACGCGGTGGTATCTACGATCAAGTAGGAGGCGGGTTTGCGCGATACTCGACGGATGATGAATGGCTCGTTCCCCATTTTGAAAAAATGCTTTACGATAATGCTCTATTGATCACCGTTATATCCGAAGCTTACCAGTTGACGGGAATAAATCATTATCGGGAGACGATTATGCAAACGATGGAATTCATTTCAAGGGAAATGCTTTCGCCGGATGGCGGATTTTATGCAGCATTAGATGCAGACAGCGAAGGTGAAGAAGGGAAATATTATACATGGACTAAACGTGAAATCAATGACATACTTGGAGAAGATTCAAATTTATTTTGTGCATTTTACGATGTCAGTGAAAGAGGAAATTGGGAGGGAAAAAATATTCTTCATACAAAAACTTCTGAGGAAGAATATGCACACAAGGAATCCTTGGATGTAGTTTCTTTCAAAACATTTATTTCGGATAGCCGGAAGAAATTGCTTGATGTTCGAAGCCGAAGAATTCGGCCGCAGTTAGATGATAAAATCTTACTCGGCTGGAACGCGTTGATGGTTACTGCTTGTTGTAAAGCGTACGCTGCATTTGCCGTGGAAGATTACAAACAAATGGCGATTAACAATATCGAATTTCTTTGGAAGAAATTTAAGGGTAGCGGTATTTTTTATTGTCACCATAGTTATAAAAATAATACGGCGAGGATTCCGGCATTTCTGGATGATTATGCCTATTTGATAGCTGCATTCATTCACATTCAGGAAATCACATCAAATACAGAATATCTTGAACGCGCTAAGGAGCTGACTGAGTTTGTTATTCAGAATTTTACAGAGGTGGAAACTGGTTATTTTCTTTTTACGCACCGGCTGCAAAAAGACGTCATAGTGAGAAAAAAAGAAGTGTATGATGGGGCGACGCCATCTGGGAATGCAGTGATGGCATCAAACTTGCTCTATCTATCTGTTGTTTTTGATAATCCGGACTGGAAAAAAATTTCAATTTCAAATACTTTAATGCTCGCAAAAACCGTTTCAAACTATCCCATATCTTTCGGCGTTTGGGCAACTTTGATTCAGATGCTGACGTATGGAGTTAATGAGATTGTGATTGCCGGTTCAAAACCACAAAAGATTGTTAAAGATTTTTTAAGCAGATT
>Ga0163162_10000671_pt1 | contig 31762 bp, 25 predicted proteins | sample S55metaG_FD_115310 | JGI IMG/M metagenome (GOLD analysis project Ga0163162, IMG submission 115310) | Switchgrass rhizosphere microbial communities from Kellogg Biological Station, Michigan, USA - S5-5 metaG | ecosystem: Host-associated > Plants > Roots > Rhizosphere > Soil | place: USA... | reverse complement strand
CCTACATTGGCTGTATTGGTGGTCTTGATGGAATAACGGGCCAAGACATTCGACACCACGATGGGAGGGTGATTTGCCGTTGTAGTGTCGTGTGGGACAGGGATCATGTGGGCAAGATATAGCTTGTCCCCCACAAAGTCGCGCATGTCCAAAGGCTGGTAGTCGGCATGGCGGAATTTCAGTGTGACCTGCCGGCCAATCCAGAGACGCGTTCGCAAGGTGACGGTAAAAGCGCCGGAGGCATCCGATTTGCCTTCGCCGATCGGCGACCCGTTAAACAGCACCGCGATTTCAACATCGGCCAGAGGCAGCTCTTTGGTGGGATCGGCATCCTGACGGATCACGGCCCCGCGCAACGTCAAAGGCCGGGTGTGGGGACGCGTCAGCACGATCGCTGCGATAATCAGTCCAGCGACAAGGAATGTCACCGTCCACGAGATCAGTCTTCTTTTACCTGCCATCAGGTTTTCCCGGCATCCTCACCTTGACATTCTACGACGCCCGCTCCCCGACCTGATTTTTAGTCTCGCATCTGCTTTCGTCAAGGTCTTTAGACCCAAACGGTGTAACCATCCCTGTTACCATCGATTGCTCTCAAGCATCGTTCCGTGAGGCAGGATCGTTTAGATTTGTGATGTGGATGAGTGGAAGTTCGGCCCCCAGATACGCTCCCGTCGCAAATTCCTGGCACAACTTGCTGCCCTCGGAATTTGTCTGCCCAGCGCGGATTTAGGATTCGCGTCCTTCCTTCCGCCAGTGCCCGACCAGCATGCCCGGCCTGCGCCTCCTCCGGTCAAAACTTATCTTTCGCCGGATGACGACGAACTTCTTGATGAGATCGAAAGAACTACGATTTGTTATTTCTGGGAACAAGCCAGCCCTCTCACCGGCCTGGTGAAGGACCGCTGCAATGCCCGCAAGGCATCCACCGACAACGCTATAGTCGCAAGCATCGCGGCCACCGGGTTCGGCCTTTCAGCCATCTGCATCGGAGAAAAGCGGGGGTTCATTTCGCTGAACGACGCGCGCACGCGCGTCCTGAACTCTTTGCGTTTTCTTTGGAAGACGCTGCCCCACCATCGCGGATTTTTCTATCACTTCGCCAACGTCAACACCGGCGAGCGCCTGTGGGACTCGGAAATTTCTTCCGTAGACACTGCCATTCTGCTGTGCGGCATCCTGTGCTGCCGGCAGCATTTCGAAAATTCCGAAATTCGCGACCTGGCTCGCGCGATTTTTGATCGCGTGGACTGGACCTGGTTGTCGGAAGACACCACGCTGCTGCCTCACGGATGGCTCCCCGAAGCCGGCTTTCTGCCCTATCGTTGGGACTACTACAGCGAACTGATGATGATGTATCTGCTGGGCATGGGATCTGGTTCTCATCCGCTCAAGCCGGCCGCCTGGGACGCCTGGAAGCGAAACGTATTCGAATATGACGGGCTGCGCTACATCGGGTCGTTCGCGCCGCTGTTCGTGCACCAGTATTCGCAGGCGTGGTTCGACTTTCGCGGTAAACGCGACCGCTACGCCGACTACTTTCAGAACTCAGCCATTGCCACAGATGTCCATCGCCGGTTCTGTATTGAATTGGGCAAACAGTTTCCCGATTACAGCGACGACCTGTGGGGCATTACGGCTTCTGATTCCGACAAAGGTTATGTAGTTTGGGGAGGCCCGCCGTCCATGGGCCCTATCGATGGTTCTGTGGTTCCGAGTGCCGCGGGCGGTTCGCTGCCATTTCTTCCGCAACCCGTGATGCGCGTCCTGCGTAATATCCGGACTCGTTACCCTGAAGCCTGGTGCACGTATGGGTTCGTCAACGCATTCAATCCCCTGAAGAACTGGTACGACAACGACGTCGTCGCGATCGATACCGGAATCACTCTGCTGATGGCGGAAAACGCGCGCACTGGCTTTATCTGGGACACCTTCATGAAAAATCCCGAAGCTATTCGAGGCATGCAACGGGCCGGATTCAAGACCTACCAGCCCGCAGGAAATCAAAAACCTGGACTGCCGTCCACTGCCGGCAGTCCAGGTCATCCCGCTGCGGATTCAACCAAAGGTTAGAGATTCGGGACGGGAGCAGTCTTCTCCGGCTCTGAATTTTTCTCCGGACTATGCGCCGTTGTATTTTCCGGAGTGGTTGTTGAAGCAGCCGGCGTCGTAACCACCGATGGCTGGATCGCCGAAGTTTGAGTCTGGGTCGTCGAAGTCTGAGTCTGGGCTTCCGGCATCTGCGTTTCCGGCAGCACCACAGGCTTGAACTTGACTGTGGCCAGAATCTTTTCCAGTTTGCCAAACACCTCTTTGCGATCAACCGGGGTGATTTCTTCCACGTTCTGGTCACTGTCGGTCCCCACGCCGAGGGCGAATTCGTAGCATGCCCCGTTTCCGAAGACGTGATAGTACTTCGCGTTAGTTTGCTTCATCATGGCGGCATCGGAAGTTTCCACTTCGTTGAACTCGATGGCGCCGAGCTTCACCTGGTCCGTCTTTGCCGGGGTCTCCGTTCCCGTGCCCGGTTGAGGAACCGCAAACTGCGCGCAGGCTTCCGAAGTCATCCCCGGATTTACGCTGACGTTCACGGTTCCAGATGTGAAGTCGGTTCCAGGATACGAATTGCCAGGCAACTCGATGGCTGCAAGAGTTATCCCGCCAGGTTGGACAAAGTTCATCTGCACTACATTCTCGCGATCGGCCTTCAGCTGCGTCTTCAGCTGATAGTTTCGCGGGAAGTTGAATGAAAGCCCGTATTCGCGATTAACGTAAGCGAGCGTCGCCGCCCGGCGCGTCTTCTTCTTCGCGACGACCGGCGTCGGGGTTGTAACCGGAGCTGAAGTCGTAACCGCCGGCGCCGACACCGGAGCCTCAGGTTTAAGGGGTTGGTTCACCGCCACCGGCTTGCTGCTTCGAGAGCAGCTTCCGATCACGATCACGGCGGCAAACATGGCAAGGGCTCCCAATGCGCCCACGGTTTGGTTCTTGATGGATTCATCTTCATTCTTTTCGATCGGTTTCTGCTGTGTATCGTTTGGCTGCCTTCCGGACAAGTTAAGCTGCGTCATAAATTCCCTCCTGGGTCACTGCCCGCCAGGAGAGATCGCACGCTGGAAGCCACGGCAGAAAGCTCTGATTCGACGAGGGTTATAGAGAGCGCGAGTTTGCAGAATGTTGTTGCGGAAACACAATGTGTCTGAAGAAACACAAGTGTGAATCCCTCATAAACTAACTCTCAATCTTGTCATCTTGAGCGGAGAGGAATTGAAAGATCGGCTGTTGCCGGCAGCGTTGCGGAGGTACGCTCCTTTTAGACACTCGGCAGAACATAAGGTCCCTCGACTTCGCTCGCGATGACAGAGTGGGAGGGCGACACGCTTAGTATTGTTCTGGCGGCATTACAGGAGTCGACATTAAAACCATCAACCTCAAAAACGGGATGCCGACCGTGGCCGAAGCCTTGCAGCGTTTGGAACGTAAACTCGCCCGTTCACGCCAGGCAGGGGGCAAGGTCGTGAAGCTTATCCACGGCTACGGATCGAGCGGAGCTGGCGGCGAAATTCGTATCGCCGCACAAAGACGTTTGACCGAGATGGCAAACCGAGGCGAAATTCGCACCTGCATCTTTGGCGAAGATTGGGCTAAATCGGATCAGCAGTCATGGGCGGTCATCAACGCTCACTCCGAACTGAAGCAGACGCTGACCTGGGGCGCAGGAACCTTGGAATTACCATCGTTGTACTGTGATGCCTCCCTGCCTCTTGCCTAATTCCCTTCGCGCCGACGATACTGGAACCACACAACCATGAAAACTATTCTGTCGCTCTCCAATCCCTCCGAAGTAGAAACCGAATGCCTGGTCGCGATCGTCCTCGATATGGCAGAAAAGAGCAGTGGCGACAAAAACAAACCGCAGCTCTCAATTGAGACCACCGACGACGCCGTGAAAGACGCTGCCGCAGACGTAATCGCGGGCGGCGAAGTGACAGGCAAGCCTTTTGAGATGACGCTACTTCATCGGCCGGCGGAATTGAAAGCCAAGCGACTGTTGCTGCTCGGTGGCGGCAAAGCGAAAAGCTTTTCCGCTTTCGATCTGCGCCGCCTGGCTGGAGCTGCCGTGCGCACGCTCAAGTCGAAAGGACTTCGCAGCTTCGCTTTTCTCGCACCCGAAGCCGGGCTGAAAATGGACGCCTCGATCAGCGCCGTCGTGGAAGGCGCATTCGTCGGCAACTTCGATCCTGACTATTACAAGAGCGATCGCAAGGACCAGAAGATCGATGCGCTCACTGTCATCGCGCACGGCGACCAGGCCAAACTGCAAACCGCTGTGGACGACGCGCGCATCGTCGGCGAGTCACAAAATTTCGTTCGCGATCTGGTCAACGAACCTTCCAATCGGATGACACCCACCATCCTCGCCGACCGCGCGAAAAAGATGGCTGCGGAAGTCGGCTTGAAGTGCGAAGTCTACGGCGCGGACAAGATCAAGGAACTCAAGATGAGAGAGATCTAGAGCGTGAACAAGGGCTCCGATGAACCGCCGACATTGATAGTCCTGCGTTATGAGCCAGCCGGCGCTCCTGAGAAACCCGTCCTCGGGTTAGTGGGCAAGGGCATCACTTTCGATACCGGCGGAATTTCTATCAAGCCCAGCGATGGCATGGAAAAAATGAAGTACGACATGGCAGGTGGCGCAACCATGATCGGCGCCATGCGCGCCATCGCGTTGCTCAAACCCAAGTTGAAAATCACGGCCATCATTTTAGCGACAGAAAATATGCCCTCGGGCAAGGCGCAAAAACCGGGCGACGTGCAGATTGCGATGTCGGGCAAATCGATCGAGATCATCAACACCGATGCCGAAGGCCGCCTAGTTCTGGCTGACGGTCTTTTCTACGCGCGACAGCTCGGCTGCACGCACCTGATCGACGCCGCCACGCTCACCGGCGCAGTCGTGGTTGCACTGGGCTCCATCAATGCCGGCATCTTCGCCAACGACGAATCCATGTACAACCGCTTCAGCAAGGCTCTCGACTCGGCTGGAGAAAAAATGTGGCGCATGCCGCTCGACGACGAATACAAGGAAATCATCCGCTCGAACATTGCCGACATCGTCAACTCTGGCGGACGCTGGGGCGGCGCCATCACCGCAGCCATGTTTCTAAAGGAGTTCGCCGAGGACACGCCCTGGCTGCACCTCGATATCGCTGGCACCGCCTGGACCGAAGAACAGAAGCCATGGATTGCTAAAGGACCCTCTGGAATTGCACTCCGCAGCCTGGTGGAGTTTGCCCGGGATTTTGCCGATAGCAAGGGGTAAGAAGCATCCCATCCGCCCCTCTCTGCATCTGAAGCGGCTCGATGGACGTTTGCGTCAGTGCAGCTGACTTCACTAGGGAGGTCTTCAATGAAGGGTTTATTTGTCGTTGGACTGGCTGTGATTATCCTGGGAATCCTGTCGTTTTTCGTGGCGATCCCTCACTCTGAAAATCACGGTATCAAAGCGGGCGACGTCAACATTGGCGTTCAAACCCACAGCAGCGAGAAGGTCGCGCCGGCAATCAGCGCTGTGCTGCTTGTGGTCGGAGCTGGACTGATGATCGCCGGCCGCAGGAGCTAAACCGTACCGGTGACATTTTGCCGCCTCGCCCGTCTCTGATTCGTGCAGAGGAGGCGGCAATGCATTTTCAGAATCTGGCAACTTTGCTGCTGGTTTCTCTTACCGCTTTCACCTCGCTTTACGGCCAATCAACCAGCAGCCATCCGCCCCATCCTTGCGAGAGCACCTCCGATTACCAAAAGCTCGATTTCTGGATTGGCACATGGGATGTCTACGACAATCATGACGGGAGCCTCAACGGCACTGACACTGTGGAGAAAATTGCCGGTGGATGCGCCATCGTCGAGAACTGGAAAGAAGCAGATGGCAGTGGCGAAGGCAAGAGTCTTTTCTATTATGAGCCGGCCAGGAAGCAGTGGAAGCAGGTTTGGGTAACGGACGCGGGACCGATCAAACAAAAACAATTGATCGAAGAAACAAAAGATGGCGGCGTCCGCTTCCAGGGCAGCATCCCTCACCTCGACGGCAAATCGCATCTCGACCGCACTACTCTGACTCCACTGCCGGGTGGCCGGGTTCATCAGGTGATCGAGATTTCGCGCAATGCGGGCAAGACTTGGGAAACAGTTTTCGACGCCGAATACCGGCGGCGATTGAACTAGTCTTTCTAAACCATGGCACTAAGAATGAAGGGCTCCGAAACCAGCGGAGCCCTTTTTTAACTAAAGACGTCATCTGGCGATGATCGCCTAGCGATGATCGTCACGGTCCCAATCGCGGTCAGTGTGCCATCGATGATCGTGGCCATTCCACCATCCGTGATAGGAATTCCAGCAGCGTTCGCGTTCGGCATTCAAATCATGACGGCGCTGCTCAGCCTGGTGGCTGCGCTCGCCATGCTTGCGAATCGCCTGGTCAAGTTTTGCCTCCCGGCGTTCGATTTCGCGCTGACATTTCGCGTTGGGTGAATCGGCAAAGGCCGGGACGGCCACCATCGCCGTTCCCATGGCCGTCGTCATCACTGCTGTGAGTGCAAACCGCTTCAGTCGTCGTAGTTTCAAGCATCCTCCTGTATATCTAACCGCACCATTTTGATCGAAAATGGTTCCGCAGAGTTGCCCATCCGCGCAAATAGTGTGGCGGCAATCCCAATCTGGTCATACCTGCCGGAGTGGATTCAGGCTGTCTTAAGGTTGCCGAGAAGCTTAGGAAGTGAAACTAGCGCACATCAGGAAGAGGCTTGGCGGCAGCGGGCACGTCGTGAAGGTAGTCCTGTCCCAGCAACGCGGCTACCGTAGCCGCGATCTGCGACTGGGTAACTGGATCGATCTTTTCGCGCTCGCCGCGAGCTGGCGTGTCCGGACCCATGATCGCAATCCAGATATTTTCCGATCCCTTTTCATCCACTCCGTGTTCTTTCCATTCCGTCAGCCCGCTGCCGCGTCCGTGATCGGTAGTCAGAATGAACGTCGTTTGGCCGCGGTACTCCGGCATCTTCTGCATGGTTTCCCAGAGCTGCTGCACGAAATGGTCGAAGCCGTGAGCACTCTCCAGTACCAGGTCGTAGCGGCCCTGGTGCGCCCAGTTATCGGTTTCCCCATAGCCAACAAACAGTACGCGCGGGTGACTCGTCTTCACATAGTCAAGCAGCGGAACCTGGATAAACGAGTTGTACGTGTCTTCGTTGTCGAGAGGCGTGGTGGTGCGGTAGAGCTCGTCCATCAACTCGTCATGCGCAGTGAACTTTGCTTTGCCCTTGCCCGGCAGGTTCCATCCGGTTTGCATCACCAGACCGCTGCGCTTTTCGTTGAAAATATCCTGAAAGACATTCCACGTTCCATAGACCGCGACCTTGCCCCGAAATTCCTGCATGTGGTTTAACCACTCAAAAACGGTGACATTGGGATTGGGACCGAACTCGTTGCGATCGATCTTAGGGTCAGGATGCCCGGTCAACATCTCGTTATAGCCGGGATAGGAGAATGCCATGCCATTGGTGACGTGGGCTACGCTTCCCTTGGTCTGATTGCCCAAAATCTGCCCCTTCTTCGCCACTACAGTCCAGAGAAAGGGAAACAACAGCTCACGCCGCTCAGAAACATCGTCGCGCCAGAATGCCTGTTTAAGTTCTTTGGGGTCGGCCCAGATACCGCCGTGTTCGCTGTCCATCAAGCTGCGATCAGGGCCTGAAAAGATCTCCTGCCAACGCAATCCATCGCTGACGATCAAAACGACGTTGCGCGTTTTCAGGTGCGCGGGAGTTTGCGCGGAGGCGCGCGGAATCGACAGCATGAGCAAAGAAACTACCCCGATGGCAAGAACTCGGCAGCTGAGTCTGTTCATGATTTCTCCAGGGTTCGGAGTGCCATTGTGCACTGGGGCAGTATCGCCAAGCAATCGCGCTCAAAGCAATTGGTGCGCGACCTACGAGGAAGTGCCGTTCGAAACCGAGCTGCTCGCGAAACCGGAGGGCGCCAAGATCGAAGATGCGAAGTGAAGCCTCGCCGCCTCTCCGCCCCTAGTGGTTCGGCTTCCGTTCTTCTAATAGACGCGCGCCTTCTTGGTATTTGCTGGCCGGTATGAGAACTTCGCCGTTTTCGAGACAAATCAGAGGAACGAGTGCGCTTCCAATCCATACCTTGTTCTCTTCGGTCTTCTCTGAGTCGATTTTCAACTGATCCGTGGGCAGCGCACCTTTGTCGTGATATGGAACAAACTCGCCTTCATATTCAGCGTTGCCATCAAAGTCACTGAGCTTGCAAAGATTTTGCCCGGCATTTTCCCAGCAGGAGAGCCACCAACCTCTCCTAGGTCCAGGAAATCCCACGTGAGGAGCCCATAGGAACACTGCATCACCGCTAACACCTTTCGGGCGGCTCGGTACTCTACCGGACCACCAATAAGCACCGACAAGTCCGGCTATCAGGAGCGCTGTCAGCGCCCCAGCGGTGTAGACCGCCTTTTCAAACGACGTCATGTGTGGTGAACCTTTCGCTAATCGATCCACCGGACAAGAAGCGACGTCATTGTACCCAACTGCCGTCTCGATTTCTGAGGCAATGCATCTCCCCAAAAAAAGAAAAACGGGCGGGGACGCCCGTTCTCTATTTTGTAGGTTGGGATCTAGCTAGAAGCTAAGAGCTAGAAGCTGCCTTTCAGTTGATATCAAACTGCTCCTGATGCAGCGCAGGATCGCTTTTCACGATCACGGTCTTTTTGGTCATCTCTTCCATCTCGATCAGCGCCTTCCCGTTGTTGAGCTTGAGCGCCTTCGCTACGTCGGGATTCACCCGCAGCATGACGTCGGCATGCTCCAGGTGTTTCGCGATCTTGCGCATTTCGAGATAGATCTCGTTGCACACAGTGGTCACGGATTTCACGAAACCGGTGGATTGGCAGTACGGACACGGCGAACCGATGGTGCGCTCGAGCGATTGCTTCACCCGCTTGCGGGTGATGGCCACCAGTCCGAAGTCGTTAAACTGCAGTACCTTGGATGGCGCACGGTCGCTGCGCAGCGCTTCTTCCAGTGCCTGCATGACCTTCTGCCGGTTACGGCGTTCATCCATGTCGATGAAATCGATGATGATAATGCCGCCCAGATCACGCAGCCGGATCTGGCGCACGATTTCCTTGATCGCATCCACGTTGGTTTTGACGATGGTGTCTTCAAGACGCGTCGTCTTGCCCACGTACTTGCCTGTGTTCACGTCGATCGCTACCAGCGCTTCGGTCTGGTTGATGACGATGTAGCCGCCACTCTTCAGCCAGACTTTCGACTTCAGCGCCTTGTTGATCTCTTCGCTGAGGCCGAACTGTTCGTAAAGCGGCGTTTCCTTGGTGTAGAGCTTGACCCGCTTGACCAGCGCCGGCTGGAAGCGGTTGGCGAAGCGCAGGATGCGTTCGTACTCTTCGTCGCTGTCCACCCAGATGGCGGAGAAGTCGGAAGTGACCTGATCGCGCAGCACCCGCTCGACCACGTTGAGATCGTGATAAATGAGCGTAGGTCCCTTGCCGGCATCGGCGCGAGACTTGATCTCAGCCCACAAACCTTTCAGGAAGCGAATGTCGGCGCGAAGATCTTCTTCCGCGGCATTCATCGCCGCGGTGCGGACGATGAATCCGCCGTGCCCGTTTTCGCGCTCGCTTTGAATGATGCGCTTCAGCCGCTGGCGCTCTTCTTCGGAAGCGATCTTGCGCGACACGCCGGTGTGATTCACCGTGGGCATGTAAACCAGGAAGCGGCCAGGCAGAGCGATGTGACTGGTAATTCGCGCGCCCTTCTTGCCGATCGGCTCCTTGGCAATCTGGACCAGGATCTCCTGCCCTTCTTTGAGCAGATCGGTGATCAGCGGCATGTTGCGTTGTTCGTTGCTGCGCGACCGACGTCCACCACCTCCGCCGCCGCGACGGCCGCCACGCTGCGGCCGGCGATCGTAACCCGGACGGGGAGCGCGCTGGGTATAGCCAGCCGTGCCGGCCGGCGCGCGAACTTCGGCGCGAGCCTCCGTCATTCCTGTTCCACCGGCTTCGGCAGCTAATGCCGCTTCGGCTTCGGCCTGGGCTTCATCGAGTTCGGCTTCGTCTTCTGCTTCCTCATCGACTTCATCTGCAGCGGCGATGTCTACTTCTTCCGAAGAGATCGGCTCTCCGGAGAACGGTACTGCATCGACCGGCGCAACTTCCGCGGAAGCCGCAATCTCTTGAGTCGGCTGCTCATGGTTGTGATCGTGCTCACCGGCTGCGTGGGTCTCCTCTTCGAGTTCCTCGAATGCAGCATCTTCTTCAAGTTCCTCGACGTAGTGAGCCAGGTCCGCTTCTTCCTCTTCGATCTCTTCTTCTTCGACGGTACCTGCAGCCGAAATCGGAGCGGCATGATCCGAGTGTTCGGTGGCTACTACCAACTGATCACCGGATTCGTCGGAAGTCTCGTTGTCCTCTTCTTCGGCTACCTCGCCACCAAATACCGCAGCCACATTCATCTGATGGAGGCGCTGCTGCTCGCGGTCCCATGCGCTGGATGAATTTTCGCTGGGCGCTTCGTGATGCTGGGATTCCGAAGTATGCGTCGAAGGCTCTTCATGAACCTGGGGCTGCGTTTCCTCCACAACCGAAGCTGCAGACGCAGATGCAAAGATGGGTTCATCGTCAGCAAAAACTTCCGCAATGGGCTGGGCTGGCCGCTCGTGAACTGAAGGCGCTGAAGGTTCCCGTGATGGTGCAGTCGGGGCCGCCGCCATGCGGGAATATTTGGAGATCGACTCTCCGGGCAGAATGATGGGCTGGTATCCCGGCGGAGGGCCGTATTCAGCGCGCTCGGGCCGCTCCGTCCTGGCAGGCCTTTCTGATCGTCCACCTCGGTCCGAAAATTCGGACCGTCCGCTCCGTTCCGGACGTTCATTGCGTTCCGGGCGTTCGTTACGTTCAGGGCGCTCATTGCGCGGCGGAGCCTCGACGGGCGCTTCTGTTGCCGGACCGGCGAACTTCGATTCCGGCATGCGCTCCCCGCGGCGTCCGCGGCGGCGGCGGCGGCGAAAACCGCCGCGATTGTCACGGGATTCGCCGGGTGCGGACGCTTCGCGATTCTCCGCACCTGCTTCCGAATGTTCCTGGGGTTGCGATTCGGTCTCTACCGGGGCGGCAAACGCCTCGCCGTTATGCGCTTCGGGATGGGCTTGCGGCTGGTGGCGCTCGGGCGGCCGGTTGGTAGGTACATCGTCGAGGTCTTCGGAGTCTTCCAACTCCATGAAGTCGGAGACATAAAGGAACGCGTCGCGCTCCAGGCCGATGTCGACGAATGCGGACTGCATTCCGGGAAGAACGCGGGTGACGCGTCCTTTGTAGATGGAACCTGCCAGGGTGTATTCGTTCTCGCGCTCGAGGTAGATTTCCGCGAGCAGATCGTCTTCGACCATGCCCACTTTGGTTTCGTGGGGCGTTGAAGACACAAACAATTCTCTAGTCATGCGTACTCCGGTCCCGGGCCGTCAGTCGGCCTCGGGATCACCGGATGGAAGGCAGGAAAAGTCCGGGAGGATCAAGCTTCGCGATGGCCGTCCCGAACAAGGGACAGCCCGGGCCCCGGAGTTCTCTCCGTGGTCGTTTTGGTTGCGTAAGATTAGGAATCTTTTGCACTTATCGCTTTGCGCTTCGCCAGGTTTGTGACCGCTCTCTCAACTCTGAGGGGGCCGTTACCGGCCTGGCAGCGCCTTTGCCTGATTCTGCCCGGCTCTAACTGCTTTTCTAGCCGGTGTGTACCCTCTTTACGCGAGGGCGATCGTAATTAATCTTGTTTTCCGCGCGGATGGCAAGCGCGGGCTAACCCCCTGCCCTTCCTCATTCCTGCTTCAGTTTACAAACCGGCGCATGCGGACATTCATGACGATGCCCAACGCCAGAAACATAAACAGGACAGAAGACCCGCCATAACTCATCAGCGGCAAGGGTATCCCGGTGACCGGCATAAAGCCAACCACCATGCCGACATTGACCAGAATATGGAAGCTAAGAACCGCTACCACACCCATGACGACGAACGTGCCAGCGCGGTCGGGCGCCGTTTGCGCGTTCTGGGTCAATCGCATCAGCACTATGAAGTATAACAGCATTACCGCCAAGGCTCCTACAAAACCATGTTCCTCGGCGAACGCGGCAAAGATGAAGTCCGTTTGCGGGACTGGAAGAAACGCCAAATGGGTCTGGGAACCCTCCGAATTCCCCCAAATACCGCCTGATCCGACGGCAATCAATGACTGGTTGACCTGGTACCCGGAGCCCTGACTGTCGGCCTCCGGATGCATAAAGCTGGTAAGACGGTCCCTCTGGTATGGCTTTAGGGCGTGCCACGCAAGGGGCAAGAGCAATGCCGCCGCGATGGTCACAATCGCCGCCTGCTTGAACCGCACCCCTCCCAGAAACAGCCCGGCGATGGCAATCGGCAAGTATGTGAGGCTGGTGCCCAAGTCGGGCTGGCGCAGCACCATGAGCATGGGAACCAGCACGATAGCGCCTGCCTTCATAAAGTCCGGCCACGAAAGCTCTCGCGAGTGCAAATCGGCGAAATACTTGGCCACAGCCAGAATCAGGATCAGCTTCACCCACTCGGAAGGCTGAAAGTGCGCGCCTCCCGGCATCTTGATCCAGCGCCGCGCGCCCAGGTATTTCTGCCCAAAGAGCATCACGCTCATCAGCGAGACTATGGCAGCTATGTAGAGCCAATGTATCCGGTCGAGCAGCTTCTGGTAGTTAATCAGGCTGATCAGAAACATGCCGGCCACGCCGCCTAAGATCCAATAAATCTGCCGGATATGTGCCCCGGCAAACTTGGTATGCGAGGTCGCGCTGCGAATCTCCATCACCCCCAGCCCGCAGATCATCAGGACAAAGATGAAGAGCAGCCAGTCGAAATCACGGAATGAGATATAGCGGGACATGGTTTCAGTCGTCGGTCGTCAGTCTTCAGTCGTCAGGAAAGCGTCGTTGGTCCTTGGTCGTTAGCCTTCGGCCCGTTACTACTTTGGTTCCTATTCAACTTTCGCCAAGTAGCGCCGGCATCCTGCCGGACGGCGGCGCTACTCAAAGGCGCTACTGTATTCCCGGCGCTGCCACCGCTAGCGGCGCACGATTCTTCGGTACGTCTAGATCGAAATGTCCGCCGTTGAGTTCATCTTCCCCATCGGAACCACCATTCCATACTGCCCCTACATCCACATTTCCGGAACTTGCCACCTTGGTCGGCTGCCGGCGTTGCTTATCCACGTATGCCTTGATGACTTGAGTCGCCAACCGCGCCGCCAGCTTGCCGTGCTCACCACCTTCGAACAGGACAGCCACCACGATGTCCGGGTTACGCCGCGGTGTGAATCCTACGAACCATCCGTTCTGATTGAGCGACTCGTTGTTCTGGTGTTTAGCACGAACGGCCAAGGACACAACTTGCGCCGACCCGGTCTTTCCCGCGATATCCACGCCCTGAACATGCGCCGACGGGGCCGTGCCCTCCGGCAGCAGCACACGCGCCATAGCATCCGTGATGACATTGAATCCGCCCGGATCAATCGGAATGGTGCTCACATCCGTGTAGTGATGAGTCTCCAGATACTCCGACGGCAGGCCGGTCGGACTGGCCACGTGAGGTACGACCATTCGGCCGTCCATGGAAATGGCGGAAATCGCGCGCATCAATTGCACCGGCGTGGTAGCTACTGCGCCCTGTCCGATGCCGACTGAGATGGTCTCGCCCGCATACCACTTCTGCTTGAAGTTGCGGATCTTCCATTCTTCCGACGGCATAACTCCGCTGGCTTCTTCCGGCAAGTCGATTCCGGTCTTCTGGCCGAGGCCCATCATGGTCGCGTACTTCGACATGCGATCGATCCCCAGCTTTTCCGCCAGCGTGTAGAAGAACACATCACAGGACTGGTAGATCGCCTTGGTCAGATCAACGGCGCCATGTCCGCTTTTCACCCAACAGCCGAACCTGCGTCCATAGAAAGTTGCGCCGCCATTGCAGTGCACGTTCAGAGTCTGCGCAATGTTTTCCTGCCAGCCAGCCACTGACATGAGGATCTTGAAGGTCGAGCCCGGCGCCAGTTGCGCCTGAATTGCCTTGTTCAGCAGCGGTTTGTCCGGATCGGTGACCAGCTTGTTCCACTCGCCGCGCGAGATTCGAACCGCGAAATCGTTGGGATCGAATGTCGGCCGACTGACCATGGCGAGAATTTCGCCAGTGTGCGGATCCATGGCAACCATCGCACCGTTCTTGTCACCCATGGCCTCTTCGGCGGCAATCTGCAGATCGATATCTACTGTCAGCTTAAGGTTATGACCGGGCACCGCCGGCTTTTCGTCCAGCTCGCCGACTTCCTTGCCTTTGCTATTCACCAGGACCTGGCGCGAACCGTTCTTGCCCATCAAAACCTGGTTGTATTGCAGTTCGACACCAGACTTGCCCACGACGTCGCCTGGGTTGTAGAGCTCCCAGCGCGCCTGGTTCAGCATTTGCTCGCTGACTTCGCCGACATAGCCGACGAGGTGCGCCATGAACCCGTTGCGCGGATACAGACGGCGATGCGCCATGATGGTGTCCAACTCGGGCAATTCGTTGTGATGAGATTCGATAAATGCCAGCTCATCCGGCGTGATGTCTTCCTTCAGGTAAATCGGCTGGTACTGCGGCGTGCCGGCAAACTTGCGCAGGCGATCTTTGACTTCCTTGGGATCAAGGTGCAAGCCTTGAGCGATGAGATCGGCATCCCCAGAAAGATCGCGGGTCGAATCACGCAGCAGCAAAGCGGTGAACGAAGGATAGTTATCGACGATGACGCGGCCTTCGCGGTCCAGAATCTTGCCGCGTGGGGCGAGAATGGGAACTTCACGAGTCTTATTTTTCTCCGCCAACGCGGCGTAGAACTCGCTCTGCACCACCTGCAGCCGCCACAATCCGTAGGCGAGCACCAGAAAGACGACCAGGATGATGTACTGCACCGCGGTCAGGCGGGAACCCGATACTTTTTCGTCGCGGCCAAACATAAGATCAGTCGTCGGTCGTCAGTCGTCGGTCGTCAGCCAGTCACGATCAGGCCAAACTGCGGCGATCGCTGGAACTTGCGCGTACAAGACTGAGTCGAAGTTAATTTCATTGTAATGCGCGGTTGGCATCAAAGGATTGCTCTAGCGGGTAACCCAAGGCCATAGACGATTGGATTTGGCTGACGACCGACGACTGAAGACCGACGACTGCCTACGCTCTCTGCTTGAGCCGGTCCAACAGGGTAAACAGGATGGCTGCGGTGGCCGCGTTCAAAAGGGCACCGCCTATTTCGTGTCCCCAACTCCATTCCAGGGTCAGTTTCACCAGGCCACGGGCGACCGCGAAGTAAACAATTTCGTGAACGGCGTAGAAGAACAGCGTGACCAGGAAGCGCGCTCCCACGTTTTCGATATCCAGCTTCGCGCCCAGAGATGAAGCTCCGTATCCGACTACGGTCTTGGCGATGCCGTACATTCCGATCGGTTGATGAGTGAGAGCGTCCTGCAACAGGCCGATTAACGAGCCGGTCAGCAGCCCCGCCACCTGGCTTCGCCTTGCTACCGAGAAGAAAATCACCACAAGCAACGGCAGGTCGAAGAGAAAAAAGAAATGGAAATGCCGGGGTAGAAAAGCTTGTAAAAACAGCGCGCCCAGGGGAACCAGAACGGCTGTGAGGGGATGGAACCGGTATACCTCCACCTGCTCCTGCGATGTGTAGGTAATAGGCACGCTAGTGAGGTTGATCCCCTGTGCTGGGCTGCGAAGAAGCCGGTTGGGACCCGCCCGGTGCCGGCGCTGGTGCCGGTGCCGACGCTGCCGGCTTGGCCGTCTGCGAAGCTTTTTTCGGCGCAACTGCTGTCTGCGAGGACGCCGGCTTTGCCGCTTGCACGGTCGAAGGTCCGGCTGGAGTGTTTACCCCCGCCTGCCCCTGGGGTTTCGGGGCCGCGGCCGCCGGCTTGGTCGTATCGGGTGCCTGAGTCGTGTCCGCTGCCGGCTTGTCGGGTACCGAAGGCAGCCGCTGGGTCAGGATGTCTACCGCGCGGACTGAATTGCTGTCCGCAACGGACGGCGGCCGATCCTCTTTCTTCGTGATTACCAACACTTCTTCCAGCCGGCTCAGGCTGGCCGACGGTTTGACTCGTATGTTCAGGAAGAGGTCCGCCCCCGGTGAAACCTTCATCACCGTGCCTACGGTAATGCCCTTGGGAAATATCTGATCGCCGCCGCTGGTCACGATTCGGTCGCCGGGAGAAACCTGCTCGTCGGTCATCACTTTTTCCAGAATCACTTCTCCGGCGGCAGTGCCCTTAATCACTCCTTGCAAGCGAGTTTTATCCAGGATGACGCCTACTCCGCTGCTCTGATCGTTAATCAGCAGAACTTGCGACGTGGACCCGAACGCCCGCAAAACCTTGCCCACAAGGCCGTCGGCGGTAATCACCGCCATGTCTTTATCGACTCCGGCGGAAGTGCCCTTATCGATGTAGATCGATCGCGACTGCTCACTCCCGCTGGTTCCGATGACCTGAGCGGCCACGGTCTTCGCGATGTAAGTTTCCCTGAAACCCAGCAACGCCTGCAGCCGGCGGGCCTGCTGAGCGTCGTCGGAGAGGCGCACCTGCTCCAGCCGCAAGCGCTCGATTTCGAATTTCAGATCGCGATTTTCCTGCCGCACTCCACGCAGGTAAACGTAGTTGCTCCAGATATTTCCTACGCCGTTTTGAAACCAGAGAAGGGCTTTTTCCAGAGGAGAAACAGCGCTGACTGTCCACAGCCGGATGACTCGGGTGTGTTCGCCGGCGCCGGAACGTTTGACCTGCACCGCCAACCCCAGCACCTGTACAAACAGGATCGCCACCAGGAAGGTGACGTTGCGGTAGCGGCTCATCAGGTTTTCCATGATTCAGTTTCGGGTTTCCAGTTTCCGGTTTCCAGACCTCGACGGCTCCACGGATGGCTTCGGCGCTCGGACGGGCGGGAAGCCCGTCCTCCATTCCACAACTGGAAACTAGAAACCGGAAACTAGAAACTACTCTATAGAAATTTTCCGCAGCAGCTTGAAGTCGCTGAGCATCTTGCCCGTACCCAGCACCACGCTGCATAGCGGATCGTCGGCGATTGAAACTGGCAGACCGGTTTCCTCGCGAATACGCTTATCGAGATTCTTCAACAACGCGCCACCACCGGTCAGCACAATGCCACGATCGCTGATGTCGGCGGAAAGCTCGGGCGGTGTGCGTTCGAGCGCGACGCGAATCGCGTTCATGATGGTGGAAACGCACTCACTCAGGGCTTCGCGGATTTCGCTGTCGTCCACGGTAATGGTCTTGGGCACGCCTTCAATCAGGTTGCGGCCCTTGATTTCCATAGTCAGCGGCTTTTCCAGCGGATACGCCGATCCAATTTCCATCTTAATCTGCTCGGCGGTTCGTTCTCCGACCAGCAGGTTGTATTTGCGCTTCAGATAGTTCATCACCGCTTCGTCCATCTGGTTGCCAGCCATGCGCACGGAACGGGAATAAACGATACCGCTGAGAGAAATGACTGCGATGTCAGTGGTGCCGCCGCCGATATCCACGACCATATTTCCGCTGGGTTCGGTAATCGGGAGTCCGGCGCCGATGGCGGCCACCATGGCCTGCTCCACCAGATACACTTCGCTCGCCTTGGCGCGATAAGCGGAATCCATGACCGCGCGCTTTTCCACCTGGGTAATTTCCGAAGGCACGCCGATCACGATGCGGGGATGAACCAGCATCTTGCGGTTGTGCGCCTTCTGGATGAAATAGTTGAGCATCTTCTCGGTGACTTTGAAGTCGGCGATCACGCCGTCCTTCATGGGCTTGATAGCCACGATATTGCCGGGCGTACGGCCCAGCATCTCTTTGGCTTCCTTGCCCACGGCCTCAACTTCGCCGGTGTTCTTGTTGATGGCCACGATGGAGGGCTCGTTGACAACGATGCCCTTGCCCCGCGCGTACACCAGCGTGTTGGCTGTCCCCAGGTCGATGGCAAGGTCGCTGGAAAAAATGCTGAATAGCGACCTCAGATTGTGCAAGCGCGTCGATGAATGGAATCCGTTAGATGACATACGCGATTTAGCTCTCTCGGACCGCTGTCATTGCCGGGCGTACCCGGTTGTTTCTGTGTGGATGGGGGGCCGTGTCCATAATTCTATGGGAAGAACCCCGTTTCGCTGTCAAACCAAAGTCCCGGCACCTCGGGTGCTGCCCGTTCAGGTCCTGTCGTTTCCTACTGAATCACGATCTTTTTCTGGACGGTGTTAACGCCGCCTTTGGCATTTTGCGCAGTAATCGTGACTAAACTCTCTCCCGGCGGAAGTGGCGGCATAAAGTAATGAAAGCTGCCATCGGCGCCCACAACAGGGACTTCCCTGCCATTCACCATTACGCGCGCTCCCACCTCGGTTCGGCCTGTCAACTCGATTACGTGGCCGTGTTGCATAAAGGGGTCCAGATCGAGGTCGATGGCCGTCGTGTTCTGTCCCTTGGGAATAATCGTGAACCGGTTCTTCTGGCTTTCCACCGACTCCTTGTCCCCGGAGTCGTAGGACTGCACCAGCCAGTAATACGCCCCTTCGCCCAGGCCAGAGACTATTACATCGGCAGTAGTGACCCGCCGGTCCACGATGGTGGACGAAAAATATGGATTATGTGAAATACGCAACCGGTATCCCACCGCGTTGTTCATCGGGGTCCATGAAAACTCGACCGGCTTGGGCTGGCCTGCGGTGAAGATCGGCATCATGTTTGCCGGCGAAATCGGTGTCGGCGGCCCGATTTCCTTCACCTTGGCCATGCGCGGGGATTGCGACTGGAAGGCCACTTTTTCCCAGTCAGCCAGGTGAACCACTTCGCCATTGCGGGTGATTTCTCCAGAACCTTTTTTCATCAGAATTTCGTGCTGATCGGCCTTGGGATCGTTACGCACCATGGCCGAACTGTCCGGTGCCAAGGACGCGGTTGCGCCAGCGACGATCACCTGGGACTTCGATCCTTGAACGTAAGTAGCGGTCGTAAGGTCCACCGTTCCTGTACTCACTGCCACTGACACGTTAGTCTGCTGCCGGTCGTTGGCGGAGTTTTCTTCAATTACAATCAGCGAATCCTGTTTAACGGTGTAATTGGTGCCGTCGCTGAAGACGATCTTGGCCATGCCTTCAGACCCGGTCTGCACCACATCCCCTTTTTCCAGCGGCACGTTGTAGTCGGCGGTCAGCCAACTGTTACTGCTGGCCTTCTTAATCCGGACAGTCCCATCGAGAGCCGTGATATGCGCCTGCTGCGAATTGGCCGTGTCCGATTTGACCTTGCCGCCCGCTCCTGCAATCGCCTCCAGCAGGCTCGTGCCCAGGCTGCTCACCGACTTCACGCTCTTTTGGGTGAACTGCGGGAAGGCAAAATTCATCCCGATAGATAGCAAAATCACGGCAAACAGTATCCCTAACGCCACGCTGCGATAGGTGACAGTCTTCCACGCTACATGGATTCCAGGTTTGGTACTCGAAGACACAAAGGCCACCGGACGCCAGTCAAACCCTAAGAATATGGGGTATCTCCGAGAGTAGCACAAGGATAACTGGGAGGGTGCCGTTGATTACCTTGGGTCACACCCCCAGCGGTCATGTACCGCGGTGCAGCACTCGATTCCTGCTAGCGGCGCAACCCCGCCCAGATATCCAGAACGGTGGAGCTTAGAACGGGTCCCCAGTTCTCGCAAAGAACGAGAAATGGGGTACCCAAGGTTCTAGAGACTTCAGTACTGCATGCAAATTCGCAACTGACGATCGGCTTCGTCGATGGCCCTTATGGCATCAACCCGATGTCCCTGGAAATCATGATTCGCGCGTTGCAGATGCGCTTTGGCATTCTGCAGGGCATGGAGCGCATCTTCGATCTCGGGATGACGTCCAAACGCAGGGGAAGGGGAAGAAATCGCGACCAGCATGGCCAGTACAGCAAACGAGCTCAGCAATCTTTGTTTCATTAGTCTTTGTTTCATTGTCTTTCTCCTTGATTCGTTCAACTTGAGGCGCCAGGCGCCACAGGTCTCAGGAAGCCTAAACAATGAAAATCCCAGCAACAAGTCACACGATGGATGCCTTCCCCACCTGAGGTGAAATTAGATCATCAGCGTGAGGAGTCCGGTGACAACCAGCGCTCCTGCCCACACCTGGTTCAGGTTGAGCCAGGCGGTGCGGAGAATCGCGAGTCCGAGCTTGGTGTAGACCACCCACGCAATCAGCCCTGTGACCGCAAGATAGGCTGCGGTATGAACTCCCGCGGCAAGCAGCGCCGTGAGTGGACTGGCCGCTGCGGAAGCGTGGATGTGCCCGGACATCGAATCAGCCGCCTGCACTGCGCTCGAGCCAAGCAACACCGGCAGGACCATCAAGCCCGCGCCATGCGCTGCGGCCATTAAGAACGACCACAGCGTAAGATCCTTGAAACCGACCTGCATACGAATCCAGCGCGGATGATGGTGTCCGACGAGCAAGTAGATGCCAAGACTGAACAGAATCGCGGCCACAAAATAGCGGATGGCGTTTTGTGGCAGCGCCAGGCCGAGATACGCCACCGCCAGCACAACGCTCGCGACAGCCAACGCGTGACCAATAGCGATGGGAACGAGCGCTTTCGCGACTGCACTTCCCTTTCGCTCCTGCATCCCCAGCGCCACCGCGAAGAGCCAACCCATTCCGGGGTTGATCCCGTGGAAGGCGCCGAGGAGCAGCATCAGCCACAACGCGGTTGAGCCCATCTCATGCGTCATCGCGGCGGCGACGATGGCACCAGGAATCATTTTGCCTCTGAATAGCAGTAGGAATCCGACGAGGCGTCGCCGCCTTCCAGACGAACCTGGTGAGCGCGCAACCCGTCGAACTCGATGAAGAACTTTTCATCGAACTTCATTCCGCCCTTCGGATTAGCGTCAAGCTTTACCATCCAACTCTTTATTCCATCGGGATAGAACTGCTCATCCCATGGGGAGTAGAGCGAGTTGGTGAAGTAGATGCGCTTGCCGTCGCGGCTGACCTCGACCATCTGCGGACCGCCATTGAGAGCCTGGTTGGGCTTGCTGGGGTGGGCCGCCTGGCACACGATGCCGCCGATATGGACTGATCCGGTCTTTTTCGGATTCGCCGGGTCGGAAACGTCGTACTGGATGAACTCACCCGTGCCCCAGCACGAAACGTAGAGAAAGCGATCGTCGAGTGACAGATTGATATCCGAAACCAGAGGCGGCACCCCTTTAAAACCTTTAAGCAACGGGGGAAGTTTCTCCGGATCAGCTGGCTCTGCGGGAATTTCAATCACCTTGCGAACTGCCCACTTCTTGTTAGCTTCGTCGCGATACCACATCCAGATTGAGGATGAGAGGTCTTTGAGCGAAACCACCACGCCAACGAACCCGTAAGTCTTGTTTGGATCGTGAGTGGGACGCAGCTCGAGGACCATCTGTTGCTCCGCGCCGAGATCCAGTTCCTGTTGGTGGCGGCGCTTATCGAGATCCCATACATGAATCTTGTGCCCGTACTTGCCGGCCAGCAGTAACTCCGCATTAAGGCCGTCCTTCACCATGTTTGGCGTGCCCCATTCGGAGGTGATCATGGTGTCTTTTCCAAGATGCCACCAGAAGTCATAAGCCAGTTGCTGCGGACCGCGGTCCTTTTCCCACTGGCCCTTCAGTTCAAAGGTGTTCGCGTCCATCAGAAAAATGCCGCCGGGTCCGTCTCCGCCGGCCGCTCCCAGGGCGCTTCCATAGACGCCGTCTGGGCCGCAATGGATGGTGTGAGGCGAGGTGTATCCCGTCTTCTTGATGAACTCTTCGGGCTCGATCACTTTGACGATCTTCGGCTGCCTGGGATTTTCTTTCGTGTCGAGGATGTAAATTCGCGATGATCCAATCCCCGGCACGATCAGGTAGCGGCGTTCCATGTGCGGATGCGGAGCCTGTGGGCAGAGACAGGCGCTGCACGCATTCCAGCCAAAGTGGTGCAGTTCATTATCGCCGCGCGGAAAATCCGTCTGCCCGACCAGCCGTCCATAGGTGGAGGAACTCGGATCGAGATCAATGACGCCCATGGCGTCGCGCTTTCCGTTCTTGCCAACGTTGAGCAGCGCGACATAAGCAAGGCGCTCAGGCGGGGCTTGCATCGCCATGCCGGGCGAAGGATAAAAAGTTGGGTCCGGACGCATTGGTGCCATAGAGATTGCTCCTTTTCAAAGAGGATGAGGTCTTACTCTGGCAGGCTTGCGACTTCGACCCTATTGTCGCTCCGAAGAAGGTCAAACCACAACAGCAGACGGGTTAAAGCCACACGGTGCCCTAATATCAGTGCGCAGACGGACGCTATTTCTCCGCGGAGAGTTCGGCGGCCCGCGCGGCCCCTTGTAGTGCTCCGCGACGGCCGGGGGCATTGGCGAGCGCCGTCCGAAACTCTCCCAGCGCCTGAGAAGGATGATTCTGCTCCAGCAGCAGAAAGCCCAGCTGTTCGCGGGCCGGTAGAACCGGCCCCGGAGTCACGGGGAGCTTTTCGATTGCGTCCTCCTCATCAGCTGAAGTGCGCATCAAGGCCACGGCTTCATCCGATTTGGATTCCGCTTGCGCCGACCATGCGGTCACTTCGCGCTTCAGAATCTGCACCTGACTGGCCCAATAGGCGTCGCCTGATGTTCGCAGCTGCTCTTCGATTTCCCCTAGCCTGCCAATTTCCGCGCTTGCTTCGGAGGCGTGTCCGCTCCGTGCGAGTCCCATGCCTCTCGCCCAAACCGCAATTGCCACGACATGCGGAGGAGCCCCTGGCGGAGGAACAATGGTGGCAGCTTCCGACCATTTTGCCCGTTCGACGGCGCAGCGAATCGGCATCACAGTAAAGGCATACGCGATCTTGAAATCGCTGAAATCCAGCTTCGGCATCTGTTTGAGCTGTTGAACGATCTGAATGGCTTCCTGATCTCGACCATTTTGCAGGTAGGCATACACCAGATAATCCATGGCGTGCAGTTCTTCGCCGGCGTCGCCCTGCTGATGTGCCGATTCCCGTGCTGCAAGGTTGGAGGCGATGGAGTCATCCCACAAGCCGAGTCGTGTGAAGATGTGCGATGGCATGTGCAACGCGTGCGGCGCCGAGGGCGCGATCCGGGCATATGCTTTTGCCGCCGCGACGCCGCGTGGTGCAAGCTCGGCGTTGTCGTGTGCGTGGATGAGGTAGTGCGGGATTCCCGGATGTTGCGGATAAATGCGATTCAGAGGCTCCAGCAGTTCAGCCGCCTGTTTCTGACGGGCATGAGTTTTGTCTGCAGGAGACGCATTCGCCAGCAGCGCTAGCGCATAAAAGACCTGTGCTTCATCATCTTCCCTGTTCTTTGCCGCGAGATCGCTCATCGCCTTCTCGTAGTTCAACACGCGCGTGCGATACGGGACTGTTGCCGCGTCCAGATACATCAAGCTCAAGGCACGGATAAACTGGCGCTCACGTTCGGAACCTCCTCCCATCTCTTCTGCCTTCCGGATTTCGTCTTGTGCTGATGAAACTGTCGCAGGCACAATCGGCGGCTGCCAAAGCTGGTGAAAATACGCCATTGCAATTCCCCAATGCGCCATCGCGCACCGCGGATCCAGTTCAGCTACTCGCTGAAATGCATTTTGAGAAGCGGTGTATGCGAAGGAGTGCAGAAGCGCAACGCCTCGATTGAACTGTTCCTGAACGGCGGGTGCACAGGAAATTGGGAAGGAAACCTTCCCCAGCATCTCAGGAGCATGGTGGTCGTGTGCTTCCTGGGCCGACAAGAACGGGAACATAAACAGGAGGATGAACACTGTTCGTCCCAGATGCGACATCCTTACCGTTCCAATTGGGTTCGCTTTCATGTAATTCGAATATGGTTCCGGGTAAAAACCCATAACTTTTGAATAAGAGTGCAGCGCGGCCGAAGTTATTGTCTCCGCCCTACGGCTGAACCGTGACCTCAACCATATTGTCATCCGGCACGCGGTCGATTAACAACAGCAGCGGATCGATTCCGGCTTTGTCCGGCTTTTCATCGGTGGTGAAGGTGTATCTTGCCTTGCCGCTGGCCATGTGCACACGCTGGCGGTGTAGTACTTTTCCGAAGCGCTTGCCCTTCTCGGGAGCGGCCAGCGCCCCGACTTCGATCCAGTCATCGACAGGAACTTCAGTTTCATTTCCTTTTTCGTCGGCTTTGAACTTGCGCGCCTCGGTTTCGACTGTGACCTGATATTTGCCGTCGGCTCCCTTGTGGGCACTCGCGGTCACCGCCCGATTCGAGAACAGCGTGATGTCGTAGAACAGATCCTGAAGCAGATATTGCAGTTGCGGCGGAGTCTCTTCGCGCAGCGCATCGACTAACGCATACGATGTGGGATACGGCGGCGGCGCATATCCATATTTGTTCAGGACCTTGCGCACCGCCCGGTTCACTGCGTCCTCGCCAATCATTTCACGCAGGTAGTACATCACGACGCTGCCCTTGCGATAGTGGATGTATCCCTGTGACGCTTCCACCCGTAACAACGGACGCTCTTTCAACAACTCCGTTCCACGATTACGCAGGTAGTTGTCCATTTCGTACTGCAGGAACTTGCGCATGGTGTCACGGCCATACTCTTTTTCCATGGTCATCAGCGCCGAGTACTGGGCAAGCGTCTCGACCAGCAGCGTGGCGCCCTGCATGTTCGCGCCTACCTCCTGATGTCCCCACCATTGATGACCCATCTCATGCGCGACCACGTAGAAGACCATATCGATGTCATCAGGCTTGTCGATACTGGCGATGAAGCCGATGGACTCGGAGTACGGCATGGTTCCGGGGAACGCCTCGGCGAAGGCAGCCAGGCGCGGAAATTCGATGATGCGGGCCTGTTTCTGGGGATACGGCCCGAAGTTGGTGGTGTAGTAGTCGAACGACTTCTTCACCGAGTTCAGCATCTTGGGGACGTTCCAGGGCTGATCTTTGAGGTAGTAGACCTCGATCGGCATGCCGTTCCACTCCGTACGAGCAACTTCATAGCGAGCCGATAAGAATGAGTAGTAGTTCAGCCCGACATGGTCGAGCTTGTAGTGGAAATAACGGCGGCCGTTTTCGTTCCACTCTTTTTGCAACGAGCCCGGCGCAATCGCGATCTGGTCGGGCGACGTGCTGATCACTGTTTCAACATTCACCCAGTCGGAGTTATTGCTGATGTAACTGTCGCGACAGTCGGCGACGCAGTTCTGCTCGAGCGCCGGCATGAGATCTTTTTCCTTGAGGCCGAAACGCTTGCGCTTGTTTTTGTCTTCCAATTCGTTGCCGGTCTGGTATCCGATCTGGGGAACGATCTGACTGTGAATGAAGGTGCCATTGGGCAGAACGGCGCGGTTGGTCAGGGTATTTTCGAAGCCCCGCAGCTGGGTCTGCAAGGTGAAATTCATAACGCGCGATTCGCCCGGCTGCATGGGCGTCGTCAAAGCGTAAATCTGGTAGAGCAGACGCGTATCGTCCTGTGACAGCCTCGCGCCCGGTATTTCGATTGTGGTTTTGTAATCCTTGTTCAGGGAGACATGGATTTCAGTCAACGGCTTCGAAGTCTGGTTGACGATTGTCTGCTGAGCGCGCATGGTCATATTGCGCGATTCGGGATACAGATCAATCGCATACTTCACATCGGTAACTCGCGGCTCGGGCTGCTTTTCGAATTTCTTGTAAGTCTTCTCGTAGTCCGCCTGTAGGCGGTCACCGTCGTTTTCACTGCGTACCGTATTCAGGATCTTGGTGTTGTAAAAGATCCAGGCGCCGCTGGCCACGAAACAGAGTGCGGACGCAACAGCGATGAAGCGTACAGCTCCGTGATAACGCAAACGGGCATTCAGGATACGGCTGCGCCAACTGGTGTCGCGTCCGCGCTGCCATAACAAAATCGTGACCGCCGCCAAAAATGTGCAAAAAGCCGTCCAATAAAACATGAACCACAACCAGCTCTCGAGGAACGGAGCGTACCCAAAGAAATCCGAGTAGGTCATGGTTTGAGCTTGCCCAAACTGGACCAGGTAGGTCGCGATGTGCAGCGGCGACCATATAAAAGTGGTCAGGAGCAGGAAGGCGATGTATCCGAAATATCCCACGTACTTATTGGGCGAGATCACGTGAATAAAAAAGGCAAGAATGGCCAGGAAAATGAAGCCCAGCAGGTCCATCCCAAACAAGTTCGCCACGAAGAGGCCAATCTGGTAGCGGTGATACCCGTGAAAAAACTGCACCAGCAGGGCCGCGCACATCACGAAGGCCAGAATGATGACGATGCTGCCCATCAGCGCCGTAAGCTTCGCCAGGTAGGTGGGCCACTCCGGGTTCGGAAGCGCGTCGTGGACTTCATCGGTTCCGCTATCACGCTCCTCCCACGCCAGGACGCCGGCAAAGTACGTGATCATCGCAATCAGAAACAGATAGAGCGTTCCTGCGATCACTTCGAGCAGCCGGTAAGTGACCGGAAGAAATGTGTTTCCAAAGCCTTCGGTGTTGCTGTAGATCAACGCTGGTACGCAGTTCAACAAAGCAAACGCGGTGATGACGATGAACGATGTTGTCTTCACCAGGCGCCTGAATTCGATTTTTACCGTGCCCCAGTACTGCAGCCACTCCGCGCCAGCTCCGAAATTTCTGTCGGCCACTGGAATCGCTGCGGCCGTGTTTGAAACGCCGTCTTTGGCTTTGACCTTCTTGGTTCTCGGACTTCTTTCCGCAAAATCGAATCTCCAATAAGCGAAAGCAAAGATCAGCGCCCCCACGCCAATCCAGATCAGCCGGTTCCACAACATGAATCCGGAGTATCCGATCGACAGTGTGTTCTTCTCGGCCACAGTCCAGTATTTCGTCGAATACAGGAAAGGATGGATACCGAAGGGGTCGATTAACGCGGCCAACTTCTGATTCTTCAAATCGCTGGTGAGCACCTGCGAAATTCCGTATCCCACCAATAGGCCCAGGCTACCTAGAAACGAAACGACGGTGCTCCGGGTCAATACGGCGATGGCAAAGATGACCGCCGCGATGAACAGCGTGTTGGGAACAGCAAAAACCAGAATCGCCTTCCAGTGCGCCGCCCACACCACGGGCCCGAACCGTTCCGCATCTACCCAGGGCATATACTTCGCGGCCAGAATTCCGGCGGAAACGCCCAACAGAGGAATGACTGCTACCAGAGCCGAACCCACAAACCTTCCGGCCAGATAGTCGATTTTGCGGACCGGCGTGCTGAAAATAATCTGGTGAGTGTCATGAGCGAAATCGCGCGACGCGGCTGAGTTCACAAACGCCGTCGTCATCAGCAGCGTCAGCAGGCTGCATACCGCGTAGAAGTTCTCTACGACCCAGGGAGCGTTGCGGAATGTATTTTTCAGCGAACTCCCGACGGTGATCTGGTCACTGCTGGCTGCCCCGAAAAACATCAAGGCAACGATCAGGAAAAATACCCAGAGCATCCACGAGCGCAGCCAGAACCGGACCTCGAAGTTGAAAAACTGTTTGAACATGGCTGGGCCTCAGGCGATCCCGGAAATGCGGCTGAAGAATACGTCTTCGAGATCGGCGGTCACCGGCGTGAAGCCATCGCCCGGATTCTCGGCGGAAGAAACGTGAATGAGCGGCATGCCCGCAATCAACTTGCTGGAGATAACGCGATAGCGCTGCTCGTAGTCTTTCACCTCGGACTTGGCCACCGATTTCTGCCAGATGCGTCCTTCAAGCGATTTGACTGCATCGTTGGGTGCGCCGGAAAAAAGCACCTTCCCTTGATGAATGATCGCCATGTTGGTGCACAATTCCATTACATCTTCGACGATGTGCGTCGAGAGGATGACAATGACGTCTTCGCCAATCTCCGAGAGCAGGCTATAAAAACGGTTGCGTTCGCCGGGATCGAGCCCAGCGGTCGGCTCGTCCACGATCAGGAGGCGCGGATTGCCCAACAATGCCTGTGCGATCCCAAAGCGCTGCCGCATGCCGCCCGAAAAGCCGGATAGCGCCTTCTTGCGATGTTCGTAGAGATTGGTTCGGTTGAGCAGCGCTTCGACTGTGTGCTTGCGCTGCTTCGTGTCGGTGATGCCTTTCAGCAATGCCAGGTGATTGAGCATCTCCTGCGCCGAAGTCCGCGGATAGACGCCAAATTCCTGTGGAAGATAGCCCAATGTCTTGCGCAGTTCCTGTTTCTGCCGCAACACGTCCAGCGATCCCAGATGGATTTGTCCACTGTCCGGCTCCTGCAGCGTGGCGATGGTACGCATCAACGTGGACTTGCCGGCGCCGTTCGGCCCGAGCAGTCCATACATGCCCACGGGAATCGTCAGGGAGACGTTGTCCAGCGCGCGCACACCGTTCTTATAAACCTTGGATAGATTCGCAATCTGCAATTCCACGAAGATTCGCTCCTGGGGACGCCATCGAAGCGCCCTCGCACTCAATACGTTACCGGGGCCTGAATGGTTCCCCTGACGTCAAATGGCAGGCCTACGGAGGTTGGCGATTCTGTACTGTCGTGTTGGCCTTGTCAAGCCAGGGCACGATTGAAAAACTGGCCACGGATTCACACAGATGTGCAGGGATAAATCTATTTTTCTTTTTATCCGTGTGAATCCGCGCAAATCCGTGGCCAGTTTTGAGTTTTGGATTCTGCCGCTAGCGCCACCGCTTGCCGCACCCTCAATCCCACCTGTAGCATAGAGATTCACGCATTCTTCCCTGCAACTCAGGAGACTCTTATGGCAACCGAAACTTTGACCCCTCCAGCCACGCTCGGCAGCAATCCGACCAAGGTTTACAAGAACTTCATCGACGGCGAGTGGGTGGAATCCTCGACCGGAGAGACCTTTGAAAATCGCAATCCCGCCGACACGCGCGACGTAGTCGGCATCTTCCAGAAATCCGCAAAGGCCGACGTGGACAACGCCGTCGAAGCCGCCCGCAACGCCTATGCCAAGTGGCGTCTGGTGCCGGCTCCCCGCCGCGCCGAAATCGTATTCCGCGCCGCCGAGATGCTGCTCGAGCGCAAGGAAGAATATTCCCGCGACATGACCCGAGAGATGGGCAAGATTCTCAAAGAGACTCGCGGCGACACCCAGGAAGCCATCGACACCGCGTATTACTTTGCGGGTGAGGGGCGCCGCCTGTTCGGGCCTACGACTCCTTCGGAATTGCCCAATAAATTCGCCATGGCGGTGCGGACTCCCATCGGAGTCTGCGGCATGATCACACCGTGGAATTTCCCCATGGCCATTCCGTCGTGGAAGCTGCTGCCCGCAATCGTCTGTGGCAACACTTGCGTGATTAAGCCCGCGCAGGACACTCCGTTGTCCACTTACAACCTGGTGCGAACGCTCTCCGATGCAGGCGTGCCCAAAGGTGTGATCAATATTGTGAGCGGATACGGCCCCGAAGTTGGCGGACCGCTGATGGAGCATCCCGAAGTCCGTGCCATATCCCTGACCGGGTCCAGCGCGGTCGGACGCATTGTTGGCACAACCGCAGCCAAGAGCTTCAAGCATTGTTCATTGGAACTGGGCGGCAAGAATCCCATGATCGTGCTGGACGACGCTAACCTCGATCTCGCTATCGAAGGCGGCATCTGGGGCGGCTTCGGCACTACCGGCCAGCGCTGCACGGCAACCAGCCGCATCATCGTGCAGAAAGGCGTTTACGTGGAATTTGTGGAGCGCTATGTCGAGTGGGCCAAGCGACTGAAAGTTGGCAACGGTATCGACGAGAGCACTGAAATGGGACCGGCCATCAACGAAGGCCAACTCAAAACCGACCTCAACTACGTGGAAATCGGGAGGGCTGAAGGCGCGAAGCTGAAGTGCGGTGGCAACCGCCTCGATCAGGGCGAATACCAGCACGGCTACTTCATGGAACCCACGGTGTTCGTCGATGTTGATCCCAAGATGCGGATCGCCCAGGAAGAGATTTTCGGACCGGTCGTCTCCATCATTCCGTGTGAAGATCTCGAAGACGCGATCGCCATCGCCAACGGCATCGAGTACGGACTGTCATCCGCGCTCTACACCAAGGACGTAAACAAGGCATTCGTCGCGATGCGCGACCTCCACGCCGGCATCACGTACATCAACGCACCCACCATCGGCGCGGAAGTGCACTTGCCTTTCGGTGGCGTGAAGGCCACAGGCAACGGCCATCGCGAAGGCGGTATGGGCGCGATTGACTTCTACACCGAGTGGAAAGCGGTGTACGTGGATTACTCTGACCGGTTGCAGAAGGCGCAGATCGATCGCGTAGATTGAAACCCGTCGTTGGTCGTCGGCCCTTGGTCGTTGGCTAACCAGTGCGCACTAAGGGACTTCTTTGCGGCGGTCTTTGCGTCCTTTGCGGTTAAAAGCTTTGCCGTAGATTAAAACAGAACCCATGCCCAGCACTCAAATCCGCGAAATCGCAGCCGCCCAGCGTCTCGACAACGTCCGCTACGCTATTCGTGACCTTGCGTCAGTTGCTGACGAAGTCACGAAGCAAGGCCACAAGGTCCTCGCTCTCAATGTCGGCGATCCTAATATTTTTGACTTCAAAACGCCGGAGCATCTGGTCGAAGCTGTCTACAAGGCGATGCGGGAGAACAGGAACGGCTACGCGCCATCTCCCGGCATTCCGGAAGCGCTCGAAGCCATTCGCGGCGATGCCGCGCGCAAAGGCATTACCACGATCCAGGATGTATTCGTAACCTCGGGAGCGAGTGAAGCGGTGGATTTATCTCTCACCGCGCTGATCAATCCCGGCGAGCATATCCTGACGCCCAGCCCCGACTATCCGCTCTATTCCGCGGTGCTGTGCAAACTCGGGATTCCGGTCACGCCTTACGACCTGAATGAAGACGATGGATGGCAGCCTGACCTGATCGACATTCAGCACAAGATCAATTCGCGCACGCGCGCCATTGTCCTGATCAATCCCAACAATCCGACGGGCGCCATGTGCTCCCGCCGCATGCTGGAACAGTTGGCGGAACTGGCGCGGCGCAACAATCTGGTGATCTTCGCCGACGAGATTTACGACAAGCTGATCCTCGACGAGGACGAAAAACACCAGCACCTTTCGATCGCAGCCGTCGCTCCTGATGTGCCAGTCGTAACTTTTGGCGGGCTCTCGAAAAACTATCTGGCGCCCGGCTGGCGTATCGGATGGGGTATCGTCAGCGGCGATGCGACTGCGGTGAAGCCGTACATCGAAGGCATTCATCGCTTGCTGCGGGCGAGGCTGTGCGCCAATCATCCGGAACAGTACGCTATCAAAGCCGCATTGGACGGGCCTCAGGATCATCTGGTGGAAGTCCGCAACAAGCTTCGCGCGCGCCGGGACATCACGGTCAACTGGTGCAATGCAACACCGCGATTGAGTTGTGTTTCTCCTCGCGGCGCGTTCTATGCTTTCCCGCGTATCGACATCACTGAAGGCGACGATGTATTCGTCAAGGAATTGTGCCGGGCAAAACACGTGCTCGTGGTCCACGGATCGGGCTTCGGACAGAAGAAAGGTACTCGCCACTTCCGCATCGTGTTCCTGCCTGACGAGCCCACGCTCACGGCGGCGTATCAGTCGATCGGTGATTTCATCTCTGAGAGATACAAATAGAAGTTCATGCCAACT
>Ga0163162_10000670_pt1 | contig 31772 bp, 27 predicted proteins | sample S55metaG_FD_115310 | JGI IMG/M metagenome (GOLD analysis project Ga0163162, IMG submission 115310) | Switchgrass rhizosphere microbial communities from Kellogg Biological Station, Michigan, USA - S5-5 metaG | ecosystem: Host-associated > Plants > Roots > Rhizosphere > Soil | place: USA... | reverse complement strand
TGGACGACCTGTACCCGGTAGTAGAAGAACTGCTGCCAAAGATCGACTACCTGATCACCAGCCGCGACATCCCCGGACGCCTCACCGGAGATCAAGATCTGCGCCGATCACTGCAGGCAGTGCGTTCGCGATACGGCTGTCGCCTCACCGCCGCTACATTGGGCCATGAAGGCGTGCTGGCATGGGATGGCTCAAACTTCCACTACGCACCCGCATTTCACGTGCAGCCATTGGACACCACCGGTGCAGGTGACATCTTCCATGCTGGATTCATTTATGGACTGCTCCAGGACTGGCCGATCCAGCGCCAACTGGACTTCGCCTGTGCAGCCGCCGCGCTCAACTGCACCGCAGCTGGCGCTCGTGGCGGCATCGAATCGGTCGAGAATATTGAACAGTTGATCGCCACTGGCCCGCGACAGCCCGCGGCGTTCGATCCATCGCCATGATCTGGCTGATGTCGAGCGGCGGCGGTCTTCACTGGAAAATCTCAATGGACGATGCATCGACCAGAGGCTTCCATATCGATAGACTAGCGATCTAGCGGTGACATCCGAAATCCATAGAGATGCGGGCGCGAAGAAATTGCCCGAAGTCCACGTGTCCGAAGAGTACTCGTGGCGCTGGATGTGGCCAGTCGTGATTCTCGGGCTGGGTCTGCGGTTGGCGCAGTATGCCACGGGCCGCTCACTGTGGCTCGACGAGGCTCTGCTCGCTCTCAACATCATTCACCGCCCCATCGGCGGTCTATTCAAAACCCTGGATTATCATCAGGGCGCTCCGCTCGGTTTTCTTCTCCTGGAGAAGCTGGCGACGAAGTTGGCCGGCAATGGTGAATTCGCGCTTCGCGCATTTCCCTTCGTATTCGGGATCCTCGGACTGTTCTTCTTCTCGCGTGTAGCTAAACTTTACGTGGCCCCGAAGGCAATGCCGGTGGCGTTAAGCCTCTTCGCCTTCTGCGCCTCACTCATCTACTATTCCTCGGAAGCAAAGCAATATTCCGGCGATGTCGCTGTAACGATTTTAGCGCTTTGGCTTGTGGCTCGGCTGGCAGCCGCTGAGCTATCCGGGAAGGGACTGATTCGCCTTTCGATACTCGGCGCTCTTTGCTTGTGGGTCTCACATCCCGCCGCCTTTGTACTTTCAGGGGCCGGACTTGCACTGTTGCTCTTTGCTGTCCGCGCAGGTGACTGGCGCCGCTTTGGACGCCTGGTTTCGGTTTGCGGTATATGGGCGCTGAGCTTTTCTCTCAACTACGCCGTTTCCCTTAAAGCACTCGGCAGCGATCAGGCCTTGTTCGACTTCTGGCGTGAATACTTCCCTTCTCAACCCTTGTGGTCACTGAGAACGATTGTTTTTTTGTTCCAACGGTTCTTCAGTGTGTTCGATGATCCGGCAAACCTGATCTCCGTGGTCGGCGCTGTGCTCTTCGTTATCGGATGCATCGAGTTGGCCCGCAAACGCACTGTCCACTTCTGGCTGTTGTCAGGCCCCTTGATGGTCGCGCTATTGGCTGGCTTTCTGCACAAATATCCGTTGGGCGGCAGATTCTTTTTGTTCGCACTTGCGATTCTGTTTCTCGTAATCGGCGAAGGGGCTGCGTCCCTCGCGGATATGAGCGGGCGATTGTCCCGCGCCGTCCAAATTGGCCTGTTCATCGTTTTGTTGATGAAGCCGATTTCGATGGATGCCCGGGCTCTTATCCACCCACGACGGCCGGACGATATCAAGTTAGCGATTCTATACATACAAACTCATCAGCAACCGGCTGATGCCTGGTACGTCTATCATTGGGCTCGTTACCAGTTCTGGTACTACTCAGACCTTTACCGGATAAACCCGAGGACCGTTCGACTCGGAGTGGATTGCGGAGCGGATCAGGCATGCTACGCAGCCGATCTCGATCAACTGCGAGGCCAACCTCGCGTCTGGGTCTTGTTCTCCCACATGTGGGTCGGAGATGGATATCAGGAGGAAGATTTTTTTCTCGATCACCTAGATCATTTAGGCGTTCGCGTGGCCACTTATAAGAGCACTGGAGCCAGGGCGTATCTTTATGATTTAAGTCGACATGATTTAAGTCGACCCGCTGGTGACGAGTTAGAGAAGTAGCCCTTCAGTCCGAAGACATTTATCGCAAGGCTGCAAACAGCGCGTCTTTCCATCGCCGGTTGTCGATCGTCCAGCAAATTTTAGCTTTCCTTCCCCTCGCCAGCACATCCGCCCAGACCGCCCGATTTCGTTCATCCTCAGCGACATTCAGCCGATCCACTACGGTCATGCCTCGCGTCAGCTCGGTTCGAGTTTCAACTTCCACAAAGTGTTGGCTCCACTGATTTCCAATCGTGGAATCAAGCGCCACGCTCATCGCAACTGGATCCGGTAGCGAGATACCGTCTTCTCCGGTCTGTTCTTTGTAGGCTTCACGGGCCCGGCTGTTGCATTCGATGGCAAATTGCGCCACGGGATTATTGAATTGCAGAATACTGGCAATATCACTTTCGTTAAGCACGGCGTCTCCGCGAGAAGTCTGCCAACCAACCAGTTCAAGTGGAAGCCCGCTAAGCATCACGATCCGCGCCGCCTCGGGATCAACCCAGATGTTGTACTCTGCCGCCGGGGTCACATTACCTTCGCAGCAAGGCGCGCCGCCCATCACCACGCAACGCCCGACCTTGGCCGCGATCTCCGGCTTACGGTCTAGTGCCAACGCGAGGTTCGTAAGAGGCCCCAGAGTGACAATCACAATCCCTGGATTGGTTTCGATGGCATCGATCATCGCGACGACGGCATGCGCCTTTCCTGGCGCTTGGCGCGGCGCGGCATAACCGTGATCTCCCAGCCCATCCTGACCATGAAACCAGGTTGCACTCTCGTGGACACGAGTCAGCGGCTTCTCTGCACCAGCGAAAACCGGCACGCTGGCTCCGCAGAGTTCGACGGTGAATAAGGCGTTACGCGTGGCCTGCAGAACATCCACATTTCCCGCTACGGTCGTGATCGCCACCACCCTCACGTCAGGAGCGCGGAGAGCCATAATGAGCGCAACGGCGTCGTCTGAGGCTACGTCCGTATCGATGAGAAAGGTCCGTGGCATCCGCGTAGCATAGCAAAGGGACGACGCACGCAACACTGGAGGCGGCGAGTTCCGCCAGAGGCTTTCCCGAGTTTGCATTTTGGAGAATCTTCTACGCGCATTCACAGTTTGGGGGAGCAGCACTTCGGCGCTGAAGCCCATCCGTAATACAGCTTTAATGCAGGCCTGAAGGCCTGCTCCACCCTTGACCGATGACGGTTTTGCGGGAACTTTCCGACTGACGTAATATTCGTTTGGGGTCGGCCGAGTTGACTAGTCGTATGACTAGTCATATAGTCCCCTTTCGGATCCCGACAATGAGCGAATGGCAACTTCAAGACGCGAAGGCGCGATTCAGTGAATTGCTGAATGTCACTCTCAAGAACGGCCCTCAGGTGGTAACGCGCCGTGGTATCGCGGAGGCCGTACTCGTTCCTATCGACGAATGGCGCCGCCTGCAGGAGTCATCCCGACCCAGCCTAAAATCCCTTCTACTGGGGCCGGGTCCGCGGTTTCAAGACCTCGTACCCGAACGTCGCAAAATCCGGCGACGCCCTCCTGTGGACTTCAGTTGAACCGCTTCCTGCTTGATACCAATGTGGTCTCCGAACTGCGCAAACCTAGACCTCACGAGGCTGTACTCTCCTGGATCAGCGAATTACAGGCGGACCAGATTTACCTGTCCGCCGTAACCATCGGTGAGCTGCAGACTGGCGTTGAACTCACCCGCCGCCAGAACCCGGAGAAGGCGGACGAGATCGAAATATGGGTTGACCAGCTTGCAGAGTCGTCCCAGGTCTTGCCCATGGACGCGCCTTGCTTTCGTGAATGGGCACGTCTCATGAAGGGCAAGACTGAGCATCTGCTCGAAGATGCCATGGTTGCGGCGACCGCCTGTATCCACGACCTGACCGTCGCAACCCGGAATAAAAAGGACTTCAAACCGCTCGGAGTGCGTGTTCTCGATCCCTTCAAGACCTCACGCTAGCGATTCTCGCCACGAATTCTCCCCACGCGGTACACTGTTGCCCTCGTCATGCCGACTTTAGCCGCGGTCGATATCGGGTCGAACTCAGTTCGTCTGAAAATCTCCCGCCTCTCCGGACGACGGCTCACAGAAATTCATGAAGATCGCCAGGTCACCCGCCTGGGCGACAGCGTATTCCGCACCGGCTTTCTCTCACCCGAGGCGATCGCCGATACCGTCAAAGCCCTGCGGAGATTCCATCGAGCGGTCCAGGAAGAGGGCGCCGACACCGTCCGCGTAGTGGCCACCAGCGCTATGCGCGACGCCCGCAACTCGCGATCGTTCCTGGAGTGGGTTCACTCCTCCACCGGATGGAAAGTCGAAATCATCTCCGGCCTGGAGGAGGCGCGATTGATTCACCTCGGCCTGGTCTCCACGTTGCGGGTTAGTGCCGCCACCCCTTATGGTTGATCTCGGCGGCGGCAGCTGCGAACTCACGATTTCCAGCCAGGGACACATCCGCGACACCGTGAGCCTGCCCCTGGGGGCGGTTCGCCTCACCAATGAATTTCTGCATCACGATCCGCCGCGAAAAGCTGAACTGCTGCGGCTGCGCGGATTTGTCGAGCGTGAAATCGGACGCATCGCCGACCGCATCACGCGGTCCCGACCTAAGACGGTGATTGCGACTTCGGGCACGGCTGCTTCCCTAGCCGCCGTTTGCCATGGCCTCTACAAGACGAAAGGTATGCGACCGAGCGCAGTGCCACGAACCCAGATGCAGCGGATCGCCAAAATGCTGGCACGTCTCCCGGTCGGCGAACGCAAAAAACTCTCCGGAGTGGGTCCACGTCGCGCGGAGATAGTGGTCGCAGGGGCTGTGGTGTATGCCGAACTTCTGGAGCGCTGCCAGTTGGCCGGTTTCCGCTATTCTCCACTCGGATTGCGGGACGGGTTGCTGGCTCAGATGGCCGCGGAATATGACCGCAGCACGCGTTCCGGCAAGCATATTGAATCAGAACGCAGGGACTCCATCCGTGCCGCCGTCGATCACTACCGAGTTGACATGGATCACGCGCTGAAGGTCCGTGATTCTGCGATGCATCTGTTCAAGACTTTGAAAGCGATGCACCGGCTACCTCCGGAATATGCTGAATGGCTTGCGGCGGCGGCCATGCTTTATGAGGTCGGCGACTACGTTAATCGCAACGGACGGCACCGCCACGCCTACTACATCATTGCCCACTCCGAAATTCTGGGATACACCCCGGAGCAAAGGCGAATTATTGCTGCGACGGCGCGCTATCTTGGCAAATCGCGGCCCGCAGCCGGTGACTCCTACCTGAAAGTTCTGCAGCCGGCTGACCGCCAATTCGTCGTCCGGGCCTCTTTGCTGTTACGGCTGGCAAGGGCCCTGAATCTCGGACGTAGTGGCGCGGTTCGTGGAACTCAGGTGCGGGTAAGCCCGAGAGAAGTCAAGCTCACGTTACAAGCCAAGCCGAGAGCCAGCGTGGATCTCGAGCAGTGGGCGGTGGAAAAGGAGAAAGCTTACTTTCGTGCAGTCTTCGGACGCGAGCTTTCGGCCGCGGCGGCATAAAGCGTCCGCAGAATTTTTGGAGTCAGGCACCAGGTCAGGGATGCCGAATTGCGATTCATTTCCGTCCTCGCCACAGCGCCCTTCTTGAGATCAACCGCCGCTTCGCAGCCGCTCTCGCTGATGGATCGTCCCAGAAATTCGCTCAAGCTTGGATTGTGTCCTACCACCATGACGGCGTCGTGCCGCGCGTATTTGTCTAGCATCTTTCGAAAATCGGCGAAGGAAGCAGTGGGACGCAGCGCGTCTTCGAACACCAGCTTGCCCTCGTAGCTTAGTTCGTTCCCGACCAGCGAGGCAGTCTGAGCCGCCCGTTTTAAGGGACTCGAAAGCAGCAGATCCACTTGCACGTCGAGCGCCGCCAGGGCGCGACCTACATACCCGCACTGCTCCACGCCGGTCTCGTCAAGCGCGCGTTTTTCGTCCTTTTTGAGATTGCTTACTGGTTCGCCAGCGCTGGCGTGACGCAGAAAGTAGAGGATCATTTCGTTTTACCGTCCCTTCCCCACTCCGATTCGTCGTGCCTTGTGGGGCGCAGGCACGGGCATGGCTTCGACTGCCTGCTTGCCTTCTGAGAGGCCCAGCAGAAAATCCTGCGCGCTGAAGGCCAATGCTCCCGCCGGAGGTTTACGCTTTCCCTCCGCCTGCCAGCTGCGGACATAGACACCGTCTTTCCGCAGCACCCGCGCCTTCACGTTATCGACCAAATACGCATCAAGAATTTCGCGTCGCACCCGCTCTCGCGCCAGTGCGTCTTTCACCGGAAACATGACCTCAACCCGTTCATAGAGATTGCGCGGCATCCAGTCGGCACTGCTGAGGTAAACCTCTTCTTGCCCACCGTTGGCGAAATGAAATATGCGGCTGTGCTCGAGGAATCGACCTACAATGCTGCGCACGCGTATCCGGTCACTCACTCCTCGCACTCCCGGACGGAGTGCGCACATGCCTCGAACGATCAAGTCGATTTCCACTCCGGCCTGCGAAGCACGATACAGCGCGAGGATGATGTTTTTATCGAGCAGTGCGTTCATCTTGGCGACAATCCGCGCTGGGCGTCCGTGACGGGCATGCTCGGCTTCGCGCTCGACCAGCCCCAGGCACCGCTCCGCCAGATCGAGGGGAGCCACCAACAACGGTTCGTAGTTTGGATGTTCGGCATAAGCGGTAAGAAAACTGAAAACGTCGTGGACTGCGCCAGTAATTTCAGGGTCGGCGGTAAGAAGGCTCAAATCGGTGTAGACCCGTGCCGTACTCGCGTTATAGTTCCCGGTCCCCAGGTGAGCATAGCGGCGGGTAACTCCGTCGAGGTCGCGCCGCACGAGCAACGATAGCTTGCAGTGCGTCTTGAGTCCCACAAGTCCGTGGAACACCTGCACCCCGGCATCTTCGAGATCGCGGGCCCAGCGGATATTGGTGTCCTCGTCAAAGCGGGCCTTTAACTCCACTACGGCGGTCACTTCTTTTTTTTCCGCCGCTGAAATCAGCGCCGGGACAATCAGCGAGTGCTCATTCGTCCGGTACAGCGTCTGTTTGATCGAAAGTACCCGTGAATCCTGCGCAGCTGCTTCAATGAATGAAACCACGGCATCGTAGGAGTCGAAGGGATGGTGCAGCAGAATGTCGTGGCGCCTGAGCTCTTCGAACAGGTCCTGCGACTTGGCGGTCAGCCGCAGTTCGCGAGGAGAGAATGGCCTGAACTTGATATCGGGATGCGCCGTCTGCTCATAAATATTAAATAAGCGCGACAGGTTCACCGCCCCGTTGACAGAAAATACCTGCCAGGGCTCCAACTCAAAGTTTGTCCGCAGGCGCTCGATGATTTCGGGATCAGCGTCGGCCTCGATCTCCAGTCGCACCGCGTCTCCCTTGCGCCGGTTGTGCAATTCGGCGCGTACCGACTCCAGAAGGTTGCGGGATTCTTCTTCCGCCAGGTAGAGATTGCTGTTACGGGTCACGCGGAATGCCGCCGACGACACAATGTCGTAGCCGTGATACATCCGCGAGGCGTGGAAGGCCACCAGATCGGCAAGGAAGATAAAATCGTCGGTGCCATCCGAAGGCAGGCGCACCAGGCGCGGCAAAGACCGGGGAACCGTGACCACACCCGTGTAAGTCAGGGCAGAACGCCGGCGGCGGCGCAGTAAAAAAGCCACACACAGCGCCTTGTTGATCACTCTGGGAAAGGGATGCGCCGGATCGACGGTCACCGGAGTCAACAGCAGGTCGAGTTCTTTCTCGCAATACTCTTCTACGAAAACCCGCGCGCGGGAATCGAGTTCGTGCAGTCCCAACACCCTGATTCCATGACTGGCGAGCTCCGGGCGCAACTTGTCGTTCCAGCAGCGGTACTGGTCGTCTACAAACTCATGAGTATCGCGGGAGACCACGTCGCGCTCTTCTACCAGCGTCAGCCCGTCGGGTCCCGCCTCGGTGTACCCATCTTCAATCTGCTGGACCAGTCCGGCTACGCGTACTTCGAAAAATTCATCGAGATTGCTCGCGGAGATTGAAAGAAATTTCAGGCGTTCGAGGAGTGGATTCTTTTCATCCTGCGCTTCTTCGAGGACACGCCGGTTAAAGGCGAGCCATGACGCTTCCCGGTTGATGTAATTGGCCGGATTGTCGAGTGCGAGGCGAGCCATGATCTAGCAGGAACCCTGCTGCAGAAGCGAAGCAAAAACTCACGAAAAAACGAAACAACTATGACAACTGACTGACGCAGCCTGGAAACAGAAATCCCAGCTCAGTTCGGAATAGATGCAGGTTTCGAAGCCAGCGGCTGCACTGGCTCAATCGTCCGTTTAACAATCAGCAACTGCAACTCAATTCCGTCCGGCTGTCTCACCATTACATGATGCTTGTCGGTCACCTTCATTTCCACCTTGCTGCCATCCTTCCAACCGCCTGGAAGCTCATCGGCGGCATGCCGCGGCGTGTATTCCGTCAGGAGCAGCAAGTCGCCAGCACGGAGAGAGAGCTCGTAATACGGATCGTCCTGGGTCACCGGCGTATTCACCAGGTAATAGAGGACCCGCTCATGGAACTTCTTCTCTACGGTAATGATTTTTCCAGGAACGTATTGCGTTTCAGCGGCATGAAGAACCGGCATTGGCAGCGCCGTAGCCAGCAATGTCACGATCATGAAGTTGAAGATTCGCATCGCCAAAGTCAGCAAGGCCAGTATAGATCAGTCGTCGCAGAGGCGGGTACAGGCCGCTTCCGTCCAACTTCGTTCAACAACCTGTGAACGATAAAAGGGACGGATTTGAAAGTCCGTCCCTGTTGATACTCTGAGGTGTTAAGCGCAACGAACTACTGCACCATCTTGATGGCGCCTTTGACCTTCTCCGCTACGTTGCCCGGAAGGGGCGCGTATGTGAGATCGGCGGTCATTTTTTGGCCGTCGTCCACCATCCAGGTGAGAAAATCCGCCAGGATCTTACCTTTCGCAGCTTCCTTCGACTTCTCCGGAATCAGAAGCCAGGTGAAGCTGGAAATGGGATATGCATCCTTACCCGGAGCATTGGTAATCGATACACGGAAATCCGATGGCATGCTCTTAGCGGAAGCCGCCGCAGCAGTCACGCTATCCAGTGACGCTTTGACGAAAGTACCGGACGCATTCTTCACGCTGCCGTAGTCGATCTTGTTCTGGACGGCATAGATGAGTTCGATGTAGCCAATTCCACCCTGCATCTGGCGGATCATTCCGGCGACACCCTCGTTGCCTTTGCCACCCAAACCAACCGGCCACTTCACCGAAGTCCCTTTGCCAGGTCCGCTCTGCCACTCTGAACTCACTTTTGAGAGATAGTCAGTCCAGATGTAAGTAGTGCCGCTGCCATCCGAGCGATGAATCAAGATGATGCTCTGAGCAGGCAGGTTAACCCCTGGATTCGCCTTGGCAATCGCAGGATCATTCCAGGAAGTGATCTTGCCCAGGAAGATTCCGGAGAGCGCCTCGGGAGTGAACTTCAACTCACCGCTGACTCCGGGAACGTTGTAGGCCGGAACGACGGCCCCCATCACCGTCGGAATGTGCAGAATCTTGGTCTTGGCCTGCGACAACTGCTCGTCGGTCATGGGACCATCGCTGGCTCCAAAATCGACTGTCTGCGCCAGCACTTGCCGAATGCCGCCACCGCTTCCGATGGATTGATAGTTGAACTGAATATCCGGATGGGCCTTGTGGTATTCGCTGAACCACTTCTGGTACATCGGATTAGGAAATGTTGCGCCTGCCCCGTTTAAAGTCGTCTGACCGAAGACAGGTGCAGCCAGAACAACGCACAAAAGCGCAATGCGGCGTATCACCGATGAATCCTCCTTATTAATCTTGTTGTGAGCAGTTTTACGCCGCGAATGTTACAGGATTGTTACAGCGTGGTGAATTTCCGGTGAACCGGCCTCAGATATCTGCGTGAGCAAGTTGCTGCCAACCGCTTGAGTGCATTGCGACAGTCACAAGAACCTCGTGACGACAGCCGTCGAGCCGCGCAGCGGCGACAGAATAAAGCCCACGGCACAAGCCGTGGGTAAATCCGCGAAACGAGCAATCTCCGAAGGAGCGAAAGCAGCGAACTAGTGTCCCGCGTCGAGCCGCGCAATCTCGCGGGGGAACAACGTATTCTTGGGAAACTCGTCACGCAAATTCGCCAACAACTCCCGGGCTTTGCTATTGTCCTTGTCCCGGACATATGCGATGGCCAACAATATCCTCGCGAATGGACCGAGATAGCGCCCGTGATCGGCCGTCATCTGTAACTCCACGATGCCCTGCTTCTTGTCACCCGAAACTCCACCCATGCGCAATACCCAACGCAACGGAGCCGCCATGCTACCGATGATGTATTTGCTGAAGCCGGTCGCGACGCGGGCATCGTAGCAGGATGGATCCACCGCCAGGAGTTTGTCCGCCCAATCGTTAGCCTCGCGCGTGTAGTGCAAGGAAGACATGTTCCGCTTTTCGATCAGCGCCGCGTAATCGGCTTGCAGGCCCGATGATAGCGTCATGGCAAACAGGGCGTCGCGGTCGGTGGCGTTGGTCGCCAAACGGGTACTCGCCACGTCCTGCGCGTGCGCCAGTGCCGCATTGAACCGATCGCGCACCGCATTGTCTGGATTGACCTTGTCGCGGTTTAGAAAACTCTTGTCGTCCTCGTAGAACTGGGATTCCAGTACTCCCAAACGGTGAAACTCCGAGAAAAGAATTCCCGCAGCTTCCGCCGTCGGTCCGACCGGGTCCTGGGGATGCTCATGCTGCCAGGAAAGGAACACCTGGTGGGCTTGGTCGAAATCCAGATTATAGAGAAGACGAAAGCCCTGATCGAGGGACGTGCGCGGAACAGGCACATCCGCGGCGAGCGACGGAGCCAGAAGTGTGGCCAGACATATCGCGCTGAATAGAATCGCCCGCCCCATCGGCCGCTCGCACCCTGTCATGATCATGGTTGGCAAACCGCAGTATTGTGCCTTGCTTCCGTCCTGAACGCAACTTACTTGAAGGTTAGATGCGGTCTGCCAAAACCGCGTCTGGAACTTGCAAAATGTTTGTAAAAACTAATGTCCAATCAGAAACGGCTGATGAGCGGTTCTCCAGGTTTGAACTCTGGACTTGTCATTCCGAAGCGCGGTTTCATCGCGCGAGGAATCCGCTGTTTCGTCGATGGGAGCCAGCAGATTCCTCGCTGACAAGACCGGCTCGGAGTGATCACCAATGGGAGCATTCTTGAGTCCGACACGAGATAAACCAGAGGTACATAACTTTCGGGTGGGCCGCTGGGATGTCGATGGTAAGGCACTGACTTTCAGGCTTTCGTGATATCCAGCAAGTAGAGGAATTATTGCTGTGAAAACTCTGAAGCTGATGTGCGCCGTACTGACTCTGATCCAACTCGTTTTCGCCTGCCCGATGTCCATCTCCTGCCCTGCCGATCGCGGCGAGATGCACAAGGTCAGTGACGAATACTCGGGCCAGATTCACTACGCTATCTACGAACACACCAATTCGGCCGGCGTGACGCACCGGGTACCATTTCGTTGCGACCAGTAGTCCCCTTTGGACGTACCACACTATGGTAACGCCGCGGCGCGCCTACTATGCGAAGCGGCGTACGCTGAATGAAATCGGCAACCCGATCACGACCATGTGCACCGCCAGGCCCAGAATCAAGTCGTGAAGGCTGTAAGGGCCCTTCGCATGGAGTGCGGAGAGCGGTAAAACCACAAGGTTCATCACGTCTTGAACCGCGCCGCCGAAGAAGAGTCCACACACCAGCGGATATTCGATCAGAAAAGCCCACCTGCGGCTCGCCATGTAGTAAACCGACGCCGCCGAAAACGCGATAAAGAAATGCAGGAAGACTCCAAGAACATAGGTGCCCGAGCCTCCTTCGAAAGCCTGCTTCCCGAGCAGGCCCGCGGCGATGGCCAGAGGAATGTCCCATCCGAACAGGATGCAAGCTTGTAGAAGGTCTATAGTCCCGGCAATCCCGCCGCCTACCCCGATTGCCAGTATCGCGTTCTTTTTTCTTGATGGCGAAGGTGCATAATCTGCAGTCATCCGGTGCCCTCCCTCTTTAGCACCGTTGGACTATGTTGGTGGCGAAATGGTTAGCGGATTTTCGTGAAGACGAATGTCTCGAGGACAAGCAGAAGAGCAGTGATCATTCTTGCCATCGCAAAACCTTACGGCACCTTCGGCATTCCCTTGACCACATCGCGAACCTGCACCGGCTCGCTTCCCTTGTACTGCGCGACCGAGGAAATATCATTCACCGTGGTGACGACTGCCTCTCCGAGTAGTGTGTCGTCACGCATCAGAAACTTGCCACTCACCGGATCACGAATCTCCTTGCCAGGATGCCAAACTTGCAGGTGGTCGCCCAGTTTCACACCATCGTGGGCGCCAACGTTCAGGACAAGCTGGCCCGACGGGTTGGCGTCCGCCACCAGACCATCGATCACGGGCGCGCGCGCAGGCAACTTGGGAATCGCGTCTTTGAGTTGCGCCGCGAGTTGGACCACCGCAGTGTCCATGCACTCGTTCATCAGGGGATTGTTGACATTGCCCTGGAGCATCGCCACCTGGTTCATGTCGCGGATATCCACCTTCACACCCTTGCGGTTGACCTCGCCGGTGCCCTGAGACACGGCTAAAACCTCGGCAGTATCGGGGCTGACCAGGCGTGTGCTGATCTGCACTTTGGCATTGATGTCGTGCTTGGTCTTCATCGCGCTGCCGCCGAAACCGCCAAAGCGCGAAGCACCACCGCCGCCGGTAGTCTTGTCGGCGTAATCGTAGTGCGTGATGGTTCCCAAAATGATGGCATCGACCCCGAGAATTTTGCCCAGCTTGGCCGCCGTGACCGGATCGGTGCGATCAGTATTACTGAAGTTCTGCTCCGCCAGAAGCTTGTCGATGGCGTTGCGCTCGATTACGCTCACGTCGCCCTGTTGCACCAGTTTGACGATCAAAAGATCGGCAGCAGCTTTTCCAAGGTTAGGAGCGTTCGTCTCCGCAAAGGGCAGCCTCATGCCACCTTGAACGGCGGCATTGTCGAAGTCAAAAACGGCGACGCGTTTCTTCTGTGGAGCCTGGCCCCATGCTGAAAGCGTTCCGAGGACCACGATCATTACCCAGGCAGCTGCGCGCATCCCCGAAACCCCAAGGCCTTGAGTTGGCAGTTGATTAATTACAAGAAACCAGGCTCGCGGTCAAGAAAGAGGGGGCCCGCGACCGCATCAACCACAAATGACACGAAGTATCACGAAGGCTTTAACGTTGGGCTTTCTTTCGTGGACCTTCGTGCCCTTTGGGGTTCATGCTTTCCCAAATCGACCCGTTACCCGGTCCCTGGCTCGTTTGACTACCCCTCCGGCCTTTGTTAACTTCAATAGTTTCCTGCCTGACTGCCTGCCGCTTATTCCCGGCAACGACCGCGGCGAAGAAACAGAATCGAGACACGTAATGGCCATCAAGTTCCGGGGCGTCGATTTCCTCGAATTCGACTCCCTGCTCACCGACGACGAACGCCTGGTCCGCGACACTACCCGCAAGTTTATCGAAGACAACCTCATCCCCATCATTGAGGAGTGCAACCGCGCTGGCCGCTTCCCCAAGGAACTAGTGAAACCCATGGCCGACCTGGGCCTGTATGGCTCAAGCCTCAAAGGCTATGGCTGCGCCGGGATGTCGAATGTCGAATACGGATTGGTCATGCAGGAACTGGAGCGTGGCGACAGCGGCGTTCGTTCTTTTGTCAGCGTACATTCGTCGCTAGCGATGTATCCCATCTACGCTTTCGGTAGCGACGAGCAGAAGGAAACCTGGCTGCCGGTCATGCAAAAGGGGGACAAGATCGGCTGCTTCGGCCTCACCGAGCCTGACTTCGGATCCAATCCCGGCGGCATGCGCACTCGCGCCAGAAAGTCGGGCAAAGAATACATCCTCAATGGCGAGAAGATGTGGATCACATCGGGCTCCATCGCCGACATCGCCATCATCTGGGCCAAAGTCGAAGACGAGGACAACAAGATTCGCGGCTTCCTGGTCGAAACCGATCGCCCCGGCTTCCGCGCCGAGGACGTGCACGGCAAGTGGTCGCTGCGGGCGTCGGTGACGTCGAGCCTTTCCATGCAGGACGTACACATCCCGGAATCGAATCTGCTGCCCAAGACCGGAGGCTTGAAGTCTCCGCTCATGTGCCTGAGCCAGGCGCGTTACGGCATTGGATGGGGTGCACTCGGCGCCGCCATGGCGTGTTACGACTGCGCGCTGCAATATTCCTTGTTCCGCAAACAGTTCCACGACAAGCCAATCGCCTCGCACCAACTGGTACAGGAAAAACTTGCCTGGATGATTTCCGAAATCACCAAAGGCCAGTTGCTGGCCCTACAAGTGGGACGTCTCAAAGACAAAGACCAGGTCAAGCCGCAGCACATTTCCATGTCCAAGCGAAACAACGTCTGGATGGCGCTCGAGTGCGCCCGCATGGCTCGCGACATCCTGGGCGCCAACGGCATCGCGGACGAGTACCCGATCTTCCGCCACATGGCAAACCTGGAGTCGGTGAAGACCTACGAAGGCACACACGACATCCACGCCCTGATCATCGGCCAAAGTGTCACTGGAATTGACGCTTTCTAAGCCGGCGTCATCGGTCAATTTGAAAAAACATAAACCACCAAGGACACGAAGGTTCACCACAGAACGCCTCAGAATGGAGCCTTCGTGTTACTTCGTGTCCTTTGTGGTTGAGGCTCTGTGCCAGCGGCGCGGTGTACCTACCCGCTACTACCCATCCGCTCGTAACTTTCTTTTCCCAAGCCATCGGCGGTATATTCGTTGACCGGGCCTGGAAATTTCTTACCGATCGAGTTCTTACCAATCAAGGGGCACTCATGACCGTCAACGGCAAGTCAGAAGTTAAGGCCAGAACTTTTGGCCGAAATATCGAAAGCGATCTTGCTTCAAGATTTCTTCGGGTCGTGGAAACCGCGGCCATCGCCTCCGCCCACACCATGGGACAAGGTGAACGCAAGCTTTCCGACCAGGTGGCGACCGAAGCCATGCGTAAAACCATGGACGCAATTCCCATGCGTGGCACCATCGTGATCGGCGAGGGTGAGCGCGACGAGGCGCCCATGCTCTATATCGGCGAAAAAGTCGGCGCCGAGTTTCCCGACGGGACCGAAGTTCCGGAAGTAGACATCGCTGTCGATCCCCTCGAAGGAACGAACCTGTGCGCAACGGGCGCACCGGGTGCCATCACCGTTTTGGCCGCGTCCGAGAGCGGGGGCTTACTAAACGCTCCCGACTGCTACATGGAAAAAATCGTTGTCGGACCATCCTGCAAAGGCGCCGTCGATCTGGATGCGCCCGTCATCGACAACTTGAAGAACATTGCGAAGCGGATGCACCGCGACGTTGAGGATCTCGTCGTCATCGTGCTTGACCGGCCTCGCCACGAAAAACTCATTGCCGAGATTCGCAAGGCGGGAGCAAGAATCAGGCTGATCGGCGATGGTGATCTCTCCGCCGGCATTGCAGCTGCCGTCATCGGTACCGGCGTGCATGCCGTCATGGGCTCCGGCGGCGCTCCTGAAGGCGTCATCACTGCCGCCGCCATTCGCTGCCTCAACGGCTACATGCAGGGACGTCTGATCATCAAACCGGAGATGGAAGAGCGCGTCGCCAAGATGGGCATCAAGGACAAGAACAAGATCTACGAAGCCGAAGATCTGGCTCCTGGCAAGCAACTTATTTTCGCCGCCACCGGAGTCACCGACGGCTCGCTGATGAAAGGTGTCCGCTTCTTCGGAGAAGGCACGCGAACATCCTCCGTAATCCTGACCTTGCGCACCGGCAAAGTGCGCTTCATCGATAGCATCCACCTAGAGAAGGGGCCGGATGTGAAAGTCAGGTTTGTGTAAGGCTGGCCTTAAACACGAGGACACAGGGGACACAGAGGATCGGCAAGACCATGGATTTCCTCTGTGTCCCCTGTGCCCTCTGTGGCTGAGTACGCATATATGCTATCATCTAGATAAATCATCTAGGTGATTAAGGAGGCACCCAATGAAAACTGTCGGACTCTTTGAGGCCAAACAGAAGCTTTCGGAATTAGTCGGGCGAGCGGCAGACGGAGAACGCATCGGAATTACGCGACGCGGAAAGCTCACCGCCCTTATTGTCCCTGCACGATCCGAAACCAAACTGGGCGATATTTTCGATGAGATTGAGCGGATCCGCAAGACTGCCAAACCGCATCCGGGACTAAGCACGAAAGACATGATCGAGGAGGGGCGGGATTGATACGCTTCGTTCTCGATGCCTCGGTCGCCCTTGCCTGGTTTGTGGATAATCCCGTGGCTCCGTATGCGACTCGAGTGCGCAAATCATTGGCAAACGGTGCACGTGCCGTGGTTCCCGGACTGTGGCACCTTGAAATGGCCAACGGATTTACCGTCGCCGAAAGGCGTGGCATATTGACCTCTACCAACTCCAGAGCTGCCATAACTGTGATCGAACAACTATTTACCCAGGCCATCGGGAGCAGCACCGAATTCATTTCGATACGCCAAGTCCTTGCCACGGCCCAGACCTTCGAGCTTACAGCGTACGGCGCTGTCTATCTGGAAACAGCGCGGCGCGAACGGCTCCCGCTGGCGACACTCGACCGAAAGTTGCTCGCGGCAGCTCGTCAGGCCGGTGTCGAACTATATTCCTAACCCGCTTAGGTCCTACTGCGGCGTCGGCGGCCACTCCTGCGACACGCCCGAGAACAGACTCACAGTCTTCTCTGCCCGCCTTGTCCCGTCGTGCACCGCGATCTTGTGCGGCTTGCCAACTTCGTATCCGTCCCACAGCGAAACTCCGGCATACGCACCGTCTTTCCGCAAAGCGTAGTACGTCATGTCCATGAAGCGGAGACGATCCATATCGCCGTTGTAGTTGCGGACAATGCGCTTCAGCGCATCCATGGCGGCGTCCAGGGGCGACATCCCGTGCCTCATGTTTTCCACGATAGTATGTGCACCCGCTACCTTGATGTTCTCTTCTCCACTGCCAGTGGCGCCGGCCGAGCCTACATCCTGGTCGGTGTAGCAACCCGCGCCAATGATCGGAGAATCGCCGCAGCGTCCGGGCAGTTTCCATGCCAGTCCGCTCGTGGTGGTTGTACCGGAAATCTCTCCCTTTTCGTTCAACGCTGAACAATGGATGGTGCCGGTCGGTGGAAAAAGCACCTTGCGGATCGCTACCATGCGCTGCTCCGGCTCGATTCCAATATCGGCTGCAACTTCTTTCATGCGCTCGAGACGACGCAGGAACTCGTCAGCATGTGTCGATCCCAATGCGCGCTTCTTCCAATCCGGACTGGACAGCCCCGGCCCCCACCAGTCAGAGTGAGTTTCCTTCCACAACAGCCATATTTTGCGGGAGTGCTCGGTCAACAGGTTCTCTCGAGGAAAGCCTCGCGCCACGGCAAAACGTTCGGCGCCTTCTCCTACCAGCATGACGTGACCGGTATGCTCCATGACTGCCTGAGCAACCAGCGAGACATTTTTGATATTCCTCACGCCTCCAACAGAGCCCGCCCGCCGAGTCGGACCATGCATACAGCAGGAGTCGAGTTCGACTACGCCTTCTTCGTTCGGCAGTCCGCCAAGCCCGACGCTATCTTCATTCGGATCGTCTTCCGGGCCCCTCACCACTTTCAGGGCCGCGTCCAGCGTATCTCCGCCGTTTTTCAGGAACGCGTAAGCCTCTTCCATGTAGTCGAAACCGTTGGCGGCGCTGATCATAATCGGACGCTTTCCTGCGACCGGCGTTTCGGACTTATTCGACTGCGGTTGCTTGCGCTCTTCTGCTTCCATTCCCAAAGAGACCGCACCAATGACCGCGGTAGAGAGAAAATCGCGGCGAGAAAAGGCCATTGCACTCCTCCATGACTGAACTGAACCAGATTGAAATGATGAGAAACCGGAAAGGATAGCACGTCCGAGGAAATGGAGATCCAAAAGGCGCCGCGGATTTTCACGGATCTTCGCTGAATTTTTCTTGATGATCTGATCCGTGAAGATCCGCGCAAATCCTTGCTAGAAATAGCCAGAGAAACTCATGAGGCCACCGCGGCCTTTTTGTTCTTTCCGTCCGCGCGGAAACGCAACAGAGCGGCAATGCCCCCAACATGATCGAATTCAGGATCTTCTCTCACATACATCAGTTCAACATCGCGGCGGATCGCGCCCCGCACAATCGCATCGCACACATCTTCCAGTTCGCGTGTCGCGGAGCCGCAGACCGAACAAAATCGAACCATGTGAGCATCCAGATGACCGCAGTTGGAACATTCGACAGCATGTCCGGTGTAATCGTCCGCCATCAACAAGACCTGGACTTCGCCCATTTCGAGCGATCGCAGCACGCGCCGAAGTCCGGTCACACCTCGCCGGTTGCTCTTGGCCTGGCTGAGCACTTCCTTCACCTGCGCCTGACGGTGTTGCGCCAGCGAATCCTTTAAAATGCGGTCGCCCTGCTGGCGTACCTGCTGTTCCGTCGCACCGCCGACTTCGGCTGCGAAGTGTCCGAGTAGCCGCTTCTTCACATAAGGGTGAAGCTGCGCTTCGAAGTCGCTGTAGTGATTGTCATGAGATCCAACGGCAAGCTGGTCGAAGGCCCCTCTCTCCAGTCCCTGCTTTAGGGAATCCGCGACATTCTTGAAATGGTGTAGGACTTCGTCGTTCACGCTGCGTTCGGCGTGGCCGGCATCGACACCCGCAAAACCATCGCCACGACCCCGACGCGGCAAAGGTCGGAACAGAGACTCGCCTTCCTTGAGTTCGTCTAGATGCAGATCAAAGAATCGCGCCCGGTGGCGATCGAGCAAGACCAACCGCAGACGAGGCTGAGCACCTAGCACCTCGGCTAACTCCTTTAAGCGAAACCGGCGATTGACAAAAAGTTGGGTTTTGGCGAGTTGCGGCGGCAAATCAAATTCACGCCAGATTTTCCGGCTGCCGCAGGCGAACACTGCCTTGGCCTGCGAGCGATGTGCAACCCAATCTCCGGCTGCTTCTAGAATCTTTTGCAAGTCGTCGCGCGCGCAACCGTGCCGGCCATCTTTCTCGGCTTCACGCAGGGCCTGATGTACCAGGTCCTTGGTGAGAATTGACTGGTCCCGGTGCGACTTGTTGCTAGGACGGCTCGGCTGAAAATAAAAACTGATTGCACAATCCGTATCGCCGCCCTTGAACTCGGCCAGCGCGCGGATATCTTCGCGAGTGATCATGTTTCACTCTCCTGAATACCGCAGAAATTAGTCCGTTCCAGTGTTTTGAAGGGTTTGGCCTTTGAAGCGATTTACGATCTGGGGCGAACGTCGAAGATGTTCCCTGGCCGCAATGATCGAAGCATTGATCGCTGCGGGTTTCCGGTCCGTGATGGCAGCAATCTCGGCCACCGAAAAGCCTTCCATGGTGTGCAGAATAAACACTTCACGATCGGGGGCCTTTGCCGCTGCGAGCGCCAACTGGACGATCATGTCCATCTCGTCGGATGAGGCGATGTCTTCCGGCGTTGCGATGCGACGGTCGGCAATGACGCTTTCCTTGGTAAAAATCTCGTCCGGCTGATGAAACTGAAGTGCAGGTTCGTCACTTGCCCGCACATTCGGCATGCGGACGGACTCTTCCAAATGGATGGAGGCCACATTGTCTGAATTACGGGCTTGCAGGTCGCCGATTGCATGGATAGCCAGCCTATACAACCACGGCTCCAGTGAGATCTTGTCCGGTTTGTCTCCGCCATCGCCTAAAGCTCCAGCGATTACCTCATCGATCACTTCATCTTTCGTGACGGCATCCCGGATCATCTCTTCAGTAGCCTCACGAAAATAAAGCTCTCGCTCCACGAACCGCTCCAGGCGGGAGAGGTTTGCATTCACATAACAACGAACATCTTCGGCTGAAACCGTAGATGGCTGAATCGCAGCCAAAGTTTGCTCGAACGGAACTTGGGCATCCGTACGCGACCGCTCTGACCGGCGGCGCGACCAGTTATGCGAGCTGCGGAGCAGATCCTTGTGGCGAGTGGTTTGCTGAAGCAAATCGTCAAACGCGCTTTTGATGGCGGCCACTGGCGTTCGCGCCGAGCGTTGTGCCGCAATTTGCCCTGAAGGCAACCGCAAGTTCAGCGACACGATCGTGCCCTGGCGCGGAGAGCTCTGCTCCACCACACCTTTCAGGTGCAGCAGTTCGGGCCGAAAGAACTGAAGCCTCTTGCGCAGTTTTTCGACCAGATGATTGACTTCTTTTTCGAGATCGGGAGTCTTGCGCAGCTTATAGCTGATGTGGACATTCATGCCAAGCCTCAGAACACGGGTAGCGGGTCCCGTGAAGCTTTTTTTAGTCCTTACAAGTCGGATTCTACACCCGCGCGAGGAAAGTCAAAGGGCGAAAAGTCAGGAATGTTTTTACATCGCCGTCATTACTCGCGACGGGCGTGAGCCCATGATCACAAGGCTCGCAGAGCGCTTTTCTGCACGTGGTAGCATTGGCGAAGGAAACATCCATGAAACAGGATAAAAAATACACGTTCATCATTGAACGAGACGAAGCGGGCTACTATGTCGCCACGATGCCCACATTACGCGGTTGCCATACTCAGGCGAAAACTCTCGACACTCTGATGAAACGCGTTCGGGAGGCTATTCAGGTTTGCGTGGGTAGCGAGGACGATCAAAGTGAACCGCTGGAACTGGTCGGTATTCAACAAGTTTCCCTATGACCCGCCTTCCCCGTCTTAAGGTAAGGAAATTGTAAAGATCCTCGAACGCACAGGCTTTCGGATAGTTCGAACTCGCGGTAGCCATGCGGTTCTGAAGCATCAAGACGGAAGTACTACCGTGGTTCCTCTGCACTCAAGCGAGATCATCGGACCAGGACTTCTTCGAGCCATTCTGCGCGATGTGGAACTTCCCCTTAAAGAATTCTTGAAATTTTATTAATTGGCGGATCGCCTAGACCGCGACGGTGACCGACGTCTCCGTCCGCGTCACTGGACGGTATAACGTATCCCGCTCCACCGGCTCTCTGCCCGCTTCGCGAATCAACCGGACTAGGTCCTGGCGACGCATGCCCTGAGGGGTTGTCGCCCCTGCATCGTGATAAATCTTCTCTTCGACGACGGTTCCGTCGATATCATCGGCGCCGAAACGCAAAGCGATCTGCGCGATTTTCGGGGTCATCATCTGCCAGTAGGCTTTGATGTGCGGAAAATTATCCAGCACCAGCCGGCTGACCGCGATCTGCTTGATGTCGAGCATGCCGCTGGTCTTCGGCAGATGCTGCAACGGGGTGTTATCGGGATGGAACGCCAGCGGAATAAAAGTCTGGAAGCCGTGAGTCTCGTCCTGCAGAGCCCTGAGTTTCAACAGATGATCGACCCGGTCCTCATCGTTTTCGACGTGACCATAGAGCATCGTCGCATTCGACTTCAGACCGATCTGATGGGCCAGTTTCGCCGTATCCAGCCACTCACCGCCATCGATCTTGTGGTCGCAAATAATATGACGCACCCGATCGGTAAAGATCTCCGCGCCTCCGCCCGGCAGTGAATCCACGCCGGCCGCCTTCAGTTGTTCCAGTGTCTCCCGAATCGAAAGCTTGGCTCGCTTCGACAAATAGGCTACCTCGACCATGGTGAAAGCCTTGAGGTGAACCTGCGGAAAGCGCTGCTTCAATCCAGACACCAGGTCGAGAAAATATTGAAATGGCAGATCGGGATGCAGTCCGCCAACAATATGAAACTCCGTGACTGCCTCGCTATACCCGGAAGCCGCAGTCTCGAAAGCCTCTTCCAGGGCCATGGTGTATGCGCCCGGAGTATCTTTCTTGCGTCCAAAAGCGCACAGCCGGCAGGCAGCCACACATACGTTGGTTGGGTTCAGATGGCGGTTAACGTTGAAGTACGCTTTGTCCCCATGCATCCGTTCGCGGACATAATTCGCCATCCAGCCGACGGCTAAGATGTCGCCGGTTCGGTAGAGCGCCAGCGCGTCAGCCTCGTTCAGCCGGGCATCGGCAACAACTTTGTCATACACCGGCCCAAGTCGGGCATCGTCAGTCTGGAATGAATGCAAGCTGGACATCACTCTTTGATGATACCGCAGGCCACGCCCGAAGTGACAGTACCGTGAAAGTAGCGCCGGCGTCCCGCCGGCTGTCCGGAAGGCGTCTCGCCCTCCGCGGACTATTTCTTAAGCAGCAAATCCCCGGCAATAAAAATCAAAAACACAACCGAGATCACTCCATTCATGGTAAAAAACGCCGCATTCAACTTGGAAAGATTGGTCGGAGACACGAGCGAATGCTCGTAAGCCAGAAGCAAAGCCACTACGACGACGCCAACCACCGCCACCTTGCCCAGCCCAAAAGCCACAACCAGTCCGACCAGCAGAACCAGCATCAGCAGATGAAAAAATCGCGCGATCCAAAGCGCCCGCCCGATGCCGAAGTAGCGCGGAATCGAGTGCAACCCAGCCTGCCGGTCGAACTCGTAGTCCTGGCAAGCGTACAGGACGTCGAAACCACCCACCCAGAACGTCACCGCTGCGGTCAGCAGCAGAATGCGGGGATCGAACGAACCCCGCACCGCGATCCATGCCGCGGATGGAGCAATGCCCAGCGCAAACCCCAGCACCAGATGTGACCAGCGGGTAAAGCGTTTTGTATAGGAATAAAGCAGTACGACAGCCAGTGCGACTGGCGAAAGCAGCAATGCAAGATGAGTCAGCCGGGAGGCTGCCAGTACAAACACTGCACACGACACGACAACAAAGGTCGCCACAAATCCTGGCGTCAGAGTTCCCGCCGGCAAAGCCCGAGTTTGGGTGCGGGGATTGGCTGCGTCAATCGAAGCGTCAGCGAGACGATTGAAGGCCATGGCGGCCGATCGTGCCGCGACCATCGCGACGACGATCCAGAGCAACTGCTGCGCCGCAGGAAGCCCATTAGCGGCCAGCATGGCTCCGCACAGAGCGAATGGAAGCGCAAAAATGGAGTGCTCCCACTTGATCATCTCCAGGGTAACGCGCAAATCGCGTAAAAGCGGCACGTCAGAATTGTAAAGCACAACGCGTGATGTAGGGCGGACTCTCCTGTCCGCCGCCATTGATGTTGAGGTTGACCTTAGGCTTGAATGAGAACTTGCAGCGCCAGACTCACCCGCTGATCAGCGGCACAAACCGGCAACCTTCCATCACGGTAGTGAGGGCCTTGCCTTGCACCTTCCGCACGAATTCCAACTCCTGCGACTCCGGTGGGCCGACAGGAATAATCATCCTGCCGCCCTCGCGCAATTGCGCAAACAAGTCGGGTGGCACCTCCGCCGCCGCGGCCGCGACGACAATCGCGTCGTAGGGAGCATGCTCCGCCAGTCCACGACTGCCATCTCCAGTAACAACATTTACGTTAGTCAACCCGAGCCGCGACAGCGTCTCTGCGGCCTGCCGCGCCAGTTCCGCGTGCCGCTCCATCGAGTAGACGTGGCCTGCAAGTTTCGCCAACAGCGCCGTCTGATATCCGGACCCGGTGCCGATCTCCAACACTTTCGACTTGGATTCTAACTGCAAAAGTTCAAGCATCAACGCCACGATGTATGGCTGCGAGATTGTCTGGCTTGCTCCGATGGGAAGGGGATGATCCGCATACGCCTGATCTCGGTAGCGCGATTCCACAAATTCGTGGCGCGGAATGGTAGCCATCGCGTCCAACAAACGCTGATCACGGATGCCGCGGGCACGTAGTTGGGTTTCAACCATGCCACGGCGTTCAACCGCAAAGCGTTCAGGATGGAGTTCGGCCGCCACGGGTTCAGAATACTCCCGTTGAGTCAGACGTCGGACTTCAGACCTCAGGCGTCGGACCTCAGGCGTTAGATTTTTAGGAATGGATAGTAGGTCCGAGATCTTGGGATGCGGGTTCCGAAGTCTGATGTCTAAAGTCTGAAGCCCGAGGTCTGAAGTCCGACGTCCGAAGCCCTATTTCTTGCGCTGGCGGACGCGCACGTCGAAGCTGACCACACCGTTCTGGTCTCTCACGCCCACAATCGATACATTGCGCGTGACGTTGTATTCCACCTGGATAATCTGCTGCGACGCCTGAGCGACGTTCGTGGTGTAAGTAAGGGTCAGATTATTTTTCACCTGTTGTTCGATCGTTACCGCGGGACCTGTCTGCGTCGGCGACGTTTCCGTGGTCAGACCTTGCGGATCGATCTTGATCCGGCTGACGCCAAACAGCTTCTGCACCCGGCTGCTGACCGTGGCATTCAGCGCTGCGCTGAGAATGGCATTCGAGGTTTCCGAATTAAATGCCGATTGCGACTGGTTCAACTGCGCCGATTCTTCCGACGTCTGGCCAAATGCCAGCAGTCCGATGATGTCCGATGTGGGCAGCGGCGGTTCGGAACGATAAGTAACATTGGGTCGGTCGATCGGACCATTCAGGTTCAATGTAATGTCGTAGTCGCGGACTCGAGTGGTGGCCTGTAGATCGAGCACCGGCGTCGTAGTCACCGGATTGATGAACGTAATGTCGCCGCGCTCCAGCCGGTACTTGGTTCCATTGAACTGGACTTCGCCTTCGATGATGTCCGCACGTCCCAAAATCGTCGGCTTCCCCGCAGTTCCCCGAAGATGCAAATCCGCATCACCCGAAAGACGCAGACTGGCTGTCTGCATCTGTAGTTCCGGCGTCGTGGCAATGTGAACATCGAGCCGAATGCGGTTGAGCAGCCGGTTTGTAGGTGGTAACGCCGAGGCTTGGGAATGTTCCAGGTACGCGCCGAAATCAAAACCCGGAGTCATTGCCAGCTTGGTGACAATGATTTCGCCATTCAGAGTTGACGCCGAAGACGTTCCCGCAAAGCGTAGATCGGCATTCGCAGTGGCGCTAACCCCGGGAGGATAGCGCAAGCGCACGTCTTGCCCGTGAACCGTGAGGTCAAAGTTGAATTTGTTGTTGTAGGCCGTGGCGTAACCGCCAAACGTAACCAAACCGCCGCCCGTGTGCGCGGTGAGCGTCTCGACTTGCAGGCGGTCCTGATTGAAAATCAACGATCCGTTGATATCGCTCAGCGCGCTGGGTAGATCGATATAGGCGATTGCTCCGTTCTCGACCTTCAGGCGGCCTTGCATTGCTGGCTTGGCAAAGGTGCCGGCCAGCGCCACATCAACCGTCACAACGCCGGAAGAGTTGAAATCAGGATTAAAGCTTTCAATCAGTTTCAGGTTGACCCGGCCTTGCGCTTTCAAATCAAGTTCGCGCTCTCCAGCCAGATGGACCTTGCCCGTCGCCGAAATGTCAGTGTCCTGACCCACCAGGTGGAACTGATCGATCTGCAAGGTCTGATCGGTAATCGAAAAACGTATAGGCCCTTCGTTTTTGATCTTTACCTGTTCAACATCGGAGTCAAGATTGTTGAGGTTGGCCGTAAATTGCAATTCGTGCGGCCGGCGCAGCGGACCCACCATGTGCACTTCGCCGTCGGCCCGCGCATGTCCGTTCAGAGCTCCGCGCATGTAAGTCCGGAAGACTGGGTCCAGTTCCAGTTGCCGAAAGCGGAAGTGCACATCCGAAGGCCAGTCGTCACGTAAGTGAACGTCGCCGTCGACCTTGAGATCGGCCTGCTCGAACTGCGATTGTCCGGAGATTTTCAGCTCCGCTCCCTGGGACACCGCGTTGATGGTGAAGTCTCCGGCGCGCTCCTGGTCGAAAGTGAGATCGTGGAGATGAATCGCCGCATTGAGCGTTGGCTGCTCCACGGTACCGGAGCCTTCGGCGGTAAAGTCCGCGCGGCCGGTCACTGCGATGCGAGCGTTCTGCAGGACCGAAATACGGGTCAGATCAAAATTCGTGCCGGTCAGCGTGAAATGAAATGCCTCGCTCGAAGGATTGAAAGCCGCGTTTCCTGCGACCTTGGATTCGTAGTGGGTCAGCTGTATGTCTTTGAGTTCCGCTTCCTCGCCGTTGAAATTCAGATTCGAGCTAAAGGTTTCCACCGGTTCGCCGTAAAAGCTTCCGTCCCGCAAATGAATGGTTCCCTGCCCAAGTGGAGCGGCGCGCGTTCCCGCAACTTGCAGGTGCAAATCCACGATGCCAGTAACCGGATACCCGTATCCGACAAGCGCGAGAATGCCCGGCAGATCTGCGTTCTGCGTGTCCAGGTGAGCTTGAATGGGGCTGTTGTCCTTGAACTGCCGATGATCCAACTGGGCCCGAAAATCAAATTTCACGGAATCTGGATCGCGGCTGAGAGTGGCGTTTCGCACCGCAAAAAGAGAAGGCGACAACTGAATGTCCGCCTGCAAAGCGTTCCAGGAGACTAACTTTTCTGGCGTATGCGATGTAGCCGGAATCAGTGTTTCGAAATCCTGCGACTGCAGATTTCCTGCGATAGCGATCTGCGTAAGCTTTCCGCTGGCTGTGCCATTGAAGGATGCATGCCCCTTCAGTGTTACCGGAATCTGTCCGGCGTATCCAGCGGCGGTGAAGACGGGCTGCCATTCTCCCAGGTTCGTGGTAGTCACCGAAACTTTGAGCGCTGCGGTCGAGGAAAGCATCCCCGAGGCGTGCACCTGGGTAGCTCGAGTCGATGCATTTAGTTCCGCTAATTCCAATTCGCCAGGACCAAAGCGGTAGATTCCCTCCGCGTGCCCGGTGATTGGAAATTGCGCATTCGAGGGCCGCGCCGGTTGCGTCACATCCGTGACAAACCGGGCCTCGGTGTTTCGTACGGAATCTTTCCAGCGGGCTTCCAGGTTTCCGCTGGCCAGTCCAGTGGGTTTGATCCGCGCAAACGGGCGCGAGGGAGTCGTCAGCGCCCCAGCAATTTCCGCAACGGACAAATCCTTGTACCGAAGGCGCAGAATCCCGTTCTGTTGCTCGGCCAGCTTCGCCTTGCTGTTCTTCGTGTTGGCTGGCGTTTGAACCGGAGCGCTGAGCCATTGCGTCACTTCTGCATCCCCGGCAATACTCCCACTCAGAACACGACCTTCGATCTGGGAAATCTGCACCCGCTTCGGATCAATCTTGTAATGGGCGTTGATATTGGCATCGTGCACGCCGACGGGAGCGTCCCTCCAGTCGAGGTTCGACATTACGACCTTGCCGATCCCGGAAAAATCCTCTGCCGACCAGGAACCATTCCCGGAAAGCTGCACGGTGCCGCGCCGCACTTCCGGCCGCCTGACAACGGCTGCGGCCTCGGCAAGATCGAGGCTGACGTCGTAAGTCCCATTTGCCTTCGGACGGTTGAAATCCGCCACCTGTCCGGAGGCCTGAAGCCGCGAGCGCCCCGAGGTGGCCTTCAGCGAGTGCAGTTGTAGCTGGTTTCTACCCAGGCTGAAGTGGGTTTCGACCGTCCAAGCCACCGGACGATATCCGCTGAATGCCGTGTCACCCTTCCCCAGAAGAATGTTTCCTTCATAGCGGCTGCGGAAAAGCGAGTAGCTGAGATCGGCGGATACATCCCGCACCGAGAAATCGAGCGGCATCCGCTGGTTTCCCCAGATCAACTCGCCCCGGCGGACTTCCAGGCGATTGATCGACAAAGCAAAAACCTGCTCCATCGTAATTTTCGGCGAGTCTTGCTTTACCTTGGGCTCGGGCTGGTTGGTGGTGAAATCCGAATAAAGAATGATGTGGATTACGGGATGATCCAGGACCAGATAGTTGAGTCCTAATTCGGTGCGCAGCAGGGACAGGATTTTAATCTGCGCCATCAGGCTGCTGGCATGAAAGTACGGAATTTCTGCCGCGCCCTCGCGCCCATGAATGGTCAGATTGCGGACTTCCACCTGAAAGTGAAATGGGACAACGTGGATGCTGCCGAGTTCGACCCGGCCCCCGGTCATGCGCTCGAGGGTGGCGATGAAGCGCTCGTGCACCAGCGCCCGGAAAGAATCGGTGGTGCTGTACCAGCCCAGGGTTACCATCACCAAAGCACCCGCCAAGGCCAGCGCCAGCAGGTACTTCCAAATCTTGCGCCGCTTCGGCTTCGCGGCGGCCTCACTCATTGGCTGCGGCTCCCGGCTCCGTTCATTAAAGCTTCGGAGCGGATCTGGCTTCCCGCCCGCAGGCTTTGCAGCCAGGTTATCAAGAGTTGGCTGATTTTTTTCTGGGTAAGGAGTTCTTTGATTTTCGAAGTTACTTCCGCCAGTGGAACGTTTTGCGCTCCCGACTGGCGAAGCTGAGGCAGAAGCTCCTGGTTGTAATAACTCTCAATGCTCTTCGAATCCACGGTGACCGTCGGACGCAGGCGCGCATCTACCAGGCGCATGAGATCAAGTTCGGTCGCGACGCGCCTTTTCAGGCCATCCTCGTTCAGCCGGTAGCGGTCGAGGATGGCTCTCCATCCCAACTCAGTTTCGGCTTCGGCGTACTGTTTGCGAATCTCCGCCACACGCTGCGCCACTTCTTCGGCCGTGGCATGCTGGATATCCGCGGCGTGCAACTGCTCACGCAACAACTCCCGATCGATCAGACGGTCCAGAACTGCCTTGCGTTCCTCGGCCGTGAAGCGATCCAGTGGACGTCCGGTGCTGAAAGCTTCGAAGCGCAACGAATCTTCCCAATCGCTTAGCAAAATAATTTGACCGTTCACCGTGGCGACGATGCGGTCGATCACCTCGGACCGGGCGGACGAAAACCCAAGGGTCACGAACACCAGCACCCAGACGAAATTGGATAATTGGCGGCGCATCAGAAGGTCTGCCCAATACTGAAAAAAACGTTGAAATGGCTAGCGTGCTGGGGATCGAAGACGGTGTTGGTCACGCCGTTGACCGTAGTCGTCTTCTGGCCCGGGAACGCGGGCGGATTCAAATTGTATCCGAAATCGAAGCGCACCGGGCCAACCGGAGTCTTGTATCTCACCCCTACGCCGATGGCATGGGAAATATAGTTATAGTCGCACTGGCTGGCCGTAGCCTGTTGCAGGCAGACCCCCGGATTCTTCTGGGACCAGCGGGCGAGGCTGTGAAACATGTCATGCACGTTGGTAAACACATTCCCCGCATCGTGGAAGATGGCGAAACTGATGTTGTCCTGAAAAAAAGGCAAGGTCGGCGGCGGCATGCGCAGTTCGATGTTGTTCACGATCAGCGCCGTGCCTCCCAGAGGAAAGCCCGTAATCGGATCTCGGGGGCCGGCCTGGTTCAGTCCGAACCCGCGATGGGAGTTTCCGCCTCCCGTGAAGAAACGCTCGGCCAGCGGCAGGCACACTTGAGGGTCTGCGCAATCCCCTCCCGGCTGAGGCATCACAGTGTTCCCATACGGAGTTTCAACTCCGATACGGGTAGAGCGGGCTAAAACGAATTTCTGATCTGAGTTCCGCTTCCTTCCGATCGCGTAGTAAGTAGAATTCTGGATCAGCAGCCGGCCGAAATCCGCCTCCGAACCGAAATGACTGTCGGCTACTCCCCCGTCAATCGTGGTGTAGTTCCCCTTGGTGGTTTCCAGATCATTGTCACGCTTGTTGCGAATGTAGCTGAAGTTGGGAATACCGACCCGGGTAGGCAACGACAGCAGGGGAATCTGATCAGGGCTGACCGTGTTGCTGAGGTCACTCGCCCGCACCCGCCGGAAGGTCATGCGGTAAGTCATGATACTGGTCTTGTTGATGGTTTGTTCGGCCTGCAGTGATCCTTCCAACCGCTGCGAAGTGAAAGTGGTCACGTCCACCGTATTGTCGTAAAAAGCAGTGAGCGTAAGTCGCCACTTGGGATTGTTGAACCAGCGCGGAGCGTCGTAACTGATCAGTCCCCGCTGCTGGAGGCCGCCCACGTTGGCCTTGAGCGTCACCGTATGATTAAGGCCTCGAAAATTAAGCCGGGTTACTCCGAATGAAACTCGCGGGCTTACTCCGGTCTCTCCCAGTGGCTTGTTGGTCTCTGAACTGGGCTGACCCGTCTGGATTTCCAGACCCACTCCGTAATTAAACGTGTAGCGCTTGGCCTCCTGCACATTGACCAGAACATTCTTTTCCCGCTCGTTGCTCTCAGGATTCTGCACCGCCGTATCCACCTGGCTGAAGATACCCAGGTCATATAGGCGTTGCTGGGTGGTGAGCATGTCAACCTGGCTCAATGGATCGCCTGGCTTCATCTGGACCTCGCGCTGCACGATAAACGGACGCGTGTGATTCATTCCTGCGGTAAACACCTGGTCCACAATGATCTGGTCACCCGGATGGATGGTGTAGGTAACATCCATGAGCAGCGGGTTGTCTGGCGACGGTTTGGCCGAAGCGTCGAACGTGGCGTTGGGAAATCCATTGTTGAAGTAATAATTCAGAACGATCTCACGGTCTTCATTGATCTTCGAATAACCAAAGCCCTGCCCGGGAGCAATGTTGAGATCGGGAAACGGAACGGTCAGTGGCTTTTCGTTACCCACAATTTGCAGGGCGCCCACCATGGTCTGCGCACCTTCCTCAATCTGCAGCGTAATGGCGAGATCATTGTCCCGGCCTTGATAGTTGTCTTCCACCTTGGGTGTGATTTTCACGTCCAGAAACCCGTTCGCGCGATAAGGATTCGCGATGAGATTGCGGACGTCCGCGTTGAGCAACGATTGGCTGTAGCGCCCATGCGCCAGAAAGCGTCCCGCCTGCTGGATCTGCATCCGCGACCGAATCAGTTCTTCGTCAAAGCTCTTCTCGCCGACAATCGTCAACTTCAACAGCTTGTGCCGGTTTCCGGCATCAATGTGGTATGTAACTCGCATCGCACCCGCTGACGCCGGATTTTTCTGCAGAGTCACCTTGGAGTCGAAGTAGCCCAGGCCTTGCAGGTAGTTCAGCAAATTGCGCCGGCCTTCGTTCAACAGATCGTCATCGAGCGCATTTTCTTCATAGACCGGAACGTTCTTCTTGAGCTGCGAGCGGCTGATCTTGAAACCTTCGACTGCAATCTGGACTTTCGGTCCAGGCTCGATTTCAATTTCGTAGTCCACCACATTCGCGTCCGCGCGGTAAGTTCGTTTGGAAATCGCAACGTTGGATAGGAGCCGGTCCTGCTTCTGATACTTCTTTCGCAACCGGTCCAGCGCGCGGCTGACCCGCTGTACCGTTACGTAGTCTCCGGTGTGCATCTTGGCGATGTCCTGAATCTGCCCGTCGGTGAAGCCTGCCGCCCCGGTTACACTCACGCGGCCTACCCGGGCATGCGGTCCCGCCACCATGCGGAACAGCACATTCATCTGCTGAGTTTCCACCTGCGGCTGCTCCTCATCCTTGACCGAGGACTGGTAGTAGCCATTCTGCTCCATAAGTTGTTTGATGCTGGCCAGAGCGCGGTCCATCTTCTCCCGGGTAAAAAGCTCTCCTAGTTCCAGCTTCGAGGCGTTGACGATCTGGTTTGCGGCTGGAGGGTTTGGTTCGCCCTCCACAAAAATCTGGCCCACAAAAAAGTTTGCGCTCATGCGAAACGCCAACTGGACCCGGCCGTCCGCAGAGCGTTCGGCCTCGGCCTGTATATCGGCAAAACGCCCGGTCGAGTGCAGCACCTGAATGCTTCCTCTGACATTCTCCCGATCTAACGGCGATCCGATTTTTTGCGGGATAAGCT
>Ga0163162_10000667_pt1 | contig 31830 bp, 31 predicted proteins | sample S55metaG_FD_115310 | JGI IMG/M metagenome (GOLD analysis project Ga0163162, IMG submission 115310) | Switchgrass rhizosphere microbial communities from Kellogg Biological Station, Michigan, USA - S5-5 metaG | ecosystem: Host-associated > Plants > Roots > Rhizosphere > Soil | place: USA... | reverse complement strand
TCGACGGATATTGCGCTCCCACCGGGTTATCATATCGAATATGGCGGCGCCTACGCAGAACAACAACAATCATTTAAAGAATTGCTCACCATATTAATTGCGTCATCACTACTGGTGTTTACCGTGATACTTTTTATGTTTAAAGACGTTCGGGTATCACTGCTGATTATTTTTCTTGCAGTCCTTGGAATTTCGGGAAGCTATCTCGCGCTTTACCTAACAAAAACTCCGCTCAACGTAGGAAGCTATACCGGTCTTATTATGATCGTCGGTATTATTGGTGAGAACGCCATTTTTACTTTTCTGCAGTTCCGTGAATCGTTACACGAAAAAAATGTTGACGACTCGATTGTCTATGCCATCTCAACACGCCTTAGGCCTAAACTGATGACGGCCCTCGGCGCAATCATCGCGTTGTTACCCTTGGCACTTGCACTCGGTACAGGAGCCGTTTTGCACCAACCACTGGCGATCGCCGTAATTGGTGGCTTTATCGTCGCACTTCCGTTACTTCTGATCGTGTTACCTTCATTCCTTCGAATTATATTTTTAAGAAGACAGAAAACTACATGATCTATTCAATATATCGTCAGAATCAAGGTATACTTTACTAAATTCAAAATCAAAATGTATGAAGCAGCTAGTCTATTTCCTTGCCATAATCGTCATCTGTTATTCAGCTAATGCACAAAGTAAAAGTGGATACTCCGTCGCCAAATCATATAAGATTGCAAGCAGCGGCGGATGGGATTACATTGCAGTATGTCAAAATAAAATTTATGCTTCTCACGGAACGCAGGTGAATGTTCTTGACGAAAGCACCGGTGATTCGGTTGGATTTATTCCGAACACAAATGGAGTTCACGGGATCGCATTTAATATACCCGCAAACAAAGGATATACAAGTAACGGAAGAACCAACAACGTATCTGTATTTGACCTCAAAACAAATGAGGTGCTAAAACAAATTACCACCGGGGAAAATCCTGACGCAATCATGTATGACGCTTTCTCCAACTCGATCATCACGTGCAATGGAAGAAGCCATGACTTGTCTGTAATCGACGCAACAAGCGAACAGGTGATTGCAACGATTCCCCTCGAAGGAAAACCGGAAACTGCCGTCAGCGATGGCGCCGGAAAAATATATGTTAACATCGAAGACAAAAATAAAATTGCGGTTGTCGATATTATCAACAGAAAAGTATTAGAGAGCTGGTCGATTGCACCTGGAGATGGACCAACAGGACTTGCAATTGACCTGGCGACTCATCGCCTGTTCGCCGGTTGCGAAAAACTACTCATGGTAATTGACAGCAAGACCGGAAAAGTTGTAGACAAACTAACAATTGGTGATGGTTGTGACGGCGTTGCCTTCGACAACGGACTTAAATATATCTTTGCTTCATGTGGAGAAGGGAAACTTACAATCATACACGAAATATCGGGAGATAAATTCGAAGTGATCGACAACGTTCCGACAAAACGAAGTGCGCGTACGATTACTGTTGATGAAAAAAATCACGAGGTCTTCTTACCTGCTGCCGAAATGCAACCCAATACGCCCGCCGGACAAAGACCGCAAATGGTTCCGGGAACATTCCAGGTACTGGTAGCTGCAAAGAAAGGTTAACAAAGGCTGTTTTTATGACATTGTCCGGGTTTAAAGGGAGAAAATTAAATCCTGTTGACTGCATTCATCACGTCTCAAATGAGACAATAAAAAATTAACGTCGTTGTTTCAAATCTCTATGTAGCAAGAGAGAAAACAATAGGCAAAATAGAAAACGAAGAAATTTCTGCAATGACTTACGCAGCCTTTCTACGAGGCGTCAATAACATTGGAAGCAAGACTGTGAAGATGGATGAATTGAAATACATTTTTGAGGCAATCGGTCTTAGAAATGTAAGGTCAATTCTTGCAAGCGGAAATATAATTTTCGAAACAACCATTCAAGACCGTCAAACTATCGTCACAAAAATCGAAAGACAACTGGCAAAAAAATTAGGTTACGAAGTAAAAGCTGTTGTTCGCAACGTTGACGAATTGCATTCGATAATAAAATCAAATCCTTTCGGCCAAATAAAACTTACTTCACGGACAAAATTATTTTTGACTTTTCTGTCGGAAAAACCAAACAGCAAACTCAAAATTCCTTACGAGTCAGTTGATAATGATTTTATAATACTACGAATTGCCAGCAATGAAATTTATTCTGTTGTCAAATTATTGCCTAACAAGCGCCCTTACCGCATTATAAGTTTTCTTGAAAAAGAGTTTGGTAAAAACATCACTAACCGGTCTTGGAAAACCATTCTAAAAACAGTTAATGCGATTTGAGGAAACCTGCTTCAGGCCTCGATGGCGTTTAACAAAAAGTAGTCACTTTTTTGGGTCTGATATTCGTGCAGTTTTGAACTGCAACCGAGTTAAATATGCCTCGATATTTCTATCAAATGCTAAGCAAAGTCACAGCAGGCTTCAGTAAGCAAGGTTTCATACGCAGTCTTTCAAATATTGGCCTAAACAACTTGCTGACAATATTTGACATTTATATATCTTTAAGTTCATGACTGCTTCTACAACCCCTTCAACTCGTTCGACCGCGCGTATTGGATCTATCGATCTTTTGAGAGGTACTGTTATGATCATCATGGCCATTGATCATATCCGTGATTATTTTAATCGCGAAGCTTTTTTATTTTCTCCGACAGATCTTTCACAAACGACAGTGCCTTTATTTTTCACACGTTGGATCACACATTTCTGCGCGCCGGTTTTTATCTTTCTTGCAGGTGTCTCGGCATTTTTATATGGATTGAAACATTCAAAAAAGCAATTGTCACGCTTCCTGCTTACGCGCGGGGTGTGGTTGATTTTCCTTGAGCAAACGGTGCTTGTGTTTGGATGGACTTTCAATATTCATTTTCCTCTTTTCATTGTCATCATTGTTTCCGCAATTGGTACGGGTATGATTTGCCTTAGCGGCTTCATTTATTTGCCAAAACGTATCATCCTGATCATTGCGCTGATACTCATCTTCGGCGATAATGCTTTGGACAACGTTCATTTTGCGGGAGATGGTTTTGTCTCCATTCTATGGTCATGGCTGCATGAATCGCGTTTGCTGTTTGCCGGCAATAAGATTATATTTCTCGGCTACCCGGTGTTACCCTGGATCGGAGTGATGGCAGCAGGCTATTGTCTCGGAAGTTTGTATGCGCCAGAATTCAACACTGCACTGAGGAAAAAGTATCTTGTCACGCTGGGTCTCTCCGCCATTGGTCTTTTTATTCTTTTACGTTTTAGTAATCTCTACGGCGATGCGTCACCATGGACCTCTCAGAAAACATCTTTTTTTACCTTTTTATCGTTTCTTAATACGACGAAATATCCGCCGTCACTTTTATACTTGCTTATGACCATCGGACCGGCGCTGCTTTTTCTTGCGTATACCGAGCAAACCAAATCGGCCCTCGCAAATAAAATATCCGTATTCGGCAGAGTCCCCATGTTTTATTATATCGTACATATCTATTTGCTCCACATTTTGGCAATTTTTGCCGTGATCATTTCGGGTCGCAGCGCGTCAGATATGGTATTGCAAACCTGGTTGGGTTTTGATGATCATTTGAAAGGATATGGTTTTAGTCTCGGAGTAGTTTACATTATTTGGTTCTTCGTAATAATCGCGCTTTATCCGGTATGCAAATGGTATGATGGTTACAAGAGAAAACATCTGGCGGAGAAAAAATGGTTGAGTTATATTTAAGATACAACAGCAGCAAGACGCAACGCAAAATATCCAAATGATGAAAGATTTCACTATCCTGTGCAAGTTCTTATGGCGTTGAAAAAATCGGCGACACATCTCCCCATAATAAAAAAGTTTCAACTCCTCTGTGGGCAGCCCGGCTGTTGTTTTAGAAATCGTTAATCAGGCGACAAAAAACCCGCTCACGAACTTCGATCTTTGCAAAATGAAAGACATCTTTCCATTTTACAGGATTGGTCATTTTATCAATCAACCGGATAATCCAACCGAATTTGAAATTCTCCGGTTTGAAAAAATGGAAGAACCAAATGTCAGCGACTTTCATAAACACAGGTTTTATGAGATCCTTTGGACAGAAAAAGGCAAGAGCAAACAAATCATCGACTACAATGAGTACGAAGTAAAGCCGAACAGCCTATTCTTTATCTCGCCAAACCAAGTGCATTATTTTGAACAATGGAAACCGTTAAGCGGCGGTACGATTTTATTTACCGAAGATTTTTATCTCCTCAATCGCTCCAATAAAGACGCACTCTTCGAACTCAGTTTTTTAGATAATTTATATTCAAACCCATGCATCCAATTCCCGGCGAGAGAATTTTCACAGGTGCATCACCTTATTCGCGAAATTGAGCGGGAGCAATCCCACAAAAACAAAAGCAACGAGATCATTCAATCGTATTTACATATTCTCCTGGCGGACGTTCAGCGTCACCTGGACAAGAATATCACGATTTATAACTCAAAGAAATATTTGATGCTGTTTAAATTCTTCAAAGCTGAATTAGAAAAACATTTTGAAGAAAACGAGACTGCCAGTTTTTATGCTGAAAAACTGCGGATCACGCAACACCACCTGAATTTAATTTGCAAAGAGATCACCAACAATACCGCCACAAATATTATACAGGCAAGAAGTATCCTGGAAGCAAAACGTTTACTGACCTTCACTGATAAAACCGTTTCAGAAATCGCTTTTCAACTCAACTACAATGACAGTTCTCACTTTGCGAAAATCTTCAGATCAAATACAACACTGACCCCGCAGCAGTTTAAAAAAGAAATGTCCGAAAAATACCGGATAAGGTAGATTTCATACTCCATTTTAGCCACTATCACTATGCATCTTTGCATTGATAATTTTCTCAAATAAAAATTAATAAATATTTAGACAATGCAACAGGCAACAAAATGGATATATGATTTCAGCCACTCAAAAATTGGTTTTAGTGTCAGACACTTTGGTATTTCCGAAACAGACGGCCAATTCAAGAGATTCGAAGGGACCGCACTAAGCGAAAAGGATGACTTCTCAGATTTGCGGGTTGAACTCGATATCGAGATGGATAGCATTGACACCAACGATAGCCAAAGAGACACACATTTAAAATCCAATGATTTTTTTGCAGCAGAACAGTTTCCCTTAATGACTTTTAAAAGTACCGGTTTAGAGATGGTTGCAAAAGATAATTTTAAAATGCACGGCGACCTAACCATCAAAGGAATTACTAGACCGGTGACGCTCGATATGGAATTTGCAGGCATCGTACCGAAGGATCCATTTGGTAATACAAAAGCTGGTTTTTTTATTGGCGGAAAAATTAACAGGAAAGATTGGGGCATTACCTGGAACGCAGCACTTGATCATGGCGGTGTGGCAATAAGTGACACGGTAAAAATTGCATGTCCCATAGAATTATTAAAGGCAAGCTGAATAATGTCTTAATATCTGCTCGCATAAATGCAGAAGAAGCAAAGTTGAAATCAAATGTAGATTTCTGTCGCCTGCTTTACTTTTTAAACCTGGTGAAAAAGTAATTTGGCGAAAAGCAATCGAGAGCATTTTATGAACGAAAAGTTTCAGGTGGAGTCCGGCCACGACCCAAATACATTGATTCAATTCCTTGAAGACAAACTTTACGAATTTAATTCCGCCATAACACACAAAGATGACGGTCGTCTGTTTGCCAGGATTATCAGAGATGAAAATAAATCAATCATTGCCGGTATTGCCGGTTGGACGTGGGCAGGCGTTTGCGAGATTACCCAACTTTGGGTCAATGAGAAGAATCGGAATCAGGATTTTGGAACTCTTCTACTTAGCGCGGCGGAAGACGAAGCCAAAAAGCAAGGATGTTTGAAGGTCCTGATTAAAACGTATAGTTTCCAGGCATCAGGTTTTTATTTGAAAAGCGGTTACCAGATCGAGCACACTATAGTTGACTTTCCTATCGATTACAATTACTGCATCATGTCAAAAAAGATTGGCTGACCTAGAGTCTTGCATTGTCGCCTGCCTTACTTATTCGTGCAGTCATTTACTTAACTTAGCACAAACTATCCGATGCCATCAGAGCCGGCAAAAAAAAAGCAAGACGAGCTTCTTCACAAAATCTCCGAATCGACGTCAGGTCTTACGGGCCAGGATTTTATTGTTGAGCTTTGCCGGAATTTTACGGCGGCACTTAACATGCAATTTGCCGTGATTGCCGAATGTCTGGAGGATAGCGAAACGATGGTGCACACGGTTTGCATGATTAATGGCAATACGGTTATGGATAACATTGAATACGATGTCAGGGGTCGCCCGTGTGAAATCATCCTGCAAGACAATGCCGTTTTTATTCCGGAGCAAGCATACAAACGGTTCCCGAACGCCGTCGCGATTGAAGCAGCGACAGGGGTTCCCATTCATAGTTCCGTTACAGGTAAAATTATTGGTCATATAATTGTATCGAACCTTAGCCCTGTAGCGAAAGACGGCGACCCAACGGAATTACTTAAAGTGTTTGCGTCTCGCGTCGGCGCTGAGATGGAAAGAATAAAAGCTGAGAAAAAACTAAGCGAACGCAGTAAAGAAAATGAATTCTATCGCTTCACCATGGAGAACCTGCGAGATGCTGTTTTTTGGGTTGGTGAAGATGGATACATATGGAAGGCCAACAGCAAAGCGTCCGAGTTATCAGGCTACAGTAGCAGCGAACTGCTCAACATGCACGTTTTTGAATTGAATAAAACAGTTCACAAAGGCAACTGGAAAGAAGTCTGGACACGCTTGAAAAAAGACAAGAAAGTTTTGATCGAGGCCGTGTTACAGGATAAAAGCGGCGTCGTTAAAGAAGTTGAAATCACACAAAACTATATCGAGTTTGAAAGTAAAGCCTACACATGCAGTATTGTCCGTGATATCAGGCAAAGAAAACTTGAGGAAGAATTATTAAGGACAATTTCTGAACGCACCGCCGGACTAACCGGGGAAGATTATTTTAAAGAGCTGACGAAATATATCACGGCGACTTTTAATGTGCGCTATTCAATGGTGGTTGAATGCACGAGCGACAATCACACCAAGCTTCGTACTATATCATATATTGATCGACAACAAGTCAAGGAAAATGTTGAATATGACATTGCAGGAACTCCTTGTGAAATCGTGATGAAAGGAAAGGAATTTTTTTGCGGTGACAGGCTCGAAGAAACTTTCCCAAAGGAGAAGGGAATCAAGTCGTGGATAGCGGTACCCATATTCAGTCCTTCGTCCGGGAAAGTCATCGGTAATATCGCAGCGTTCGATGAAGCGCCGATGCGTGATGAACAAAATCAAACCGCGGTGTTACGAATATTTGCCGCGCGCGCCGGTGCAGAATTGGATAGACTTGTCGCCGAAGAACAATTGCGAAAAGCAAATGTGGAATTAAAACTTCGGCTCCAGGAAATTGAGGAACTCAAGAATCAGTTAGCAGCAGAAAATAAATATCTCCAGGAAGAAATTAAACTGTCATATAATTTCGACGAAATCGTCAGTAAGAGCACATCCTTTAGACAAGTACTACAGCATATTGAACAGGTTTCTGCAACGGATGCAACGGTTTTGATCTTGGGAGAATCCGGAACCGGAAAAGAATTGCTGGCACGAGCAGTTCACAATATCAGTAACAGAAGCAAACGACCACTCGTGAAAGTGAACTGTGCCGCTTTACCTGCTAACCTGATCGAAAGCGAACTCTTTGGTCACGAAAAGGGGGCTTTTACCGGTGCAATGGAACGGAAAATCGGAAGGTTTGAACTCGCGGATGGTGGAACAATTTTCCTTGATGAAATCGGTGAGCTCCCAATCGAACTGCAATCGAAATTACTTCGTGTTCTACAGGAAGGGGAATTTGAAAGATTGGGCAACCCAAGAACAATGAAAGTGAATGTTCGTGTTATTGCCGCCACCAATCGAAATTTGGAAATGGCGATCGAAAAGAAAGAATTTCGTGAAGATCTATATTACAGGCTTAATGTTTTTCCGATTAATTGTCCGCCATTACGCGACAGAAAGGAAGACATCCCGTTGCTTGTTAAACATTTCTGCCAAAAATACGAATCCAAAATTGGCAAGAAGATCACATCAGTGCCGGCAAAAGTTATGGATGCATTGATGCTTTACAACTGGCCCGGCAATATCCGCGAGTTGGAAAACATCATTGAAAGAGCGCTTATACTTAGCCGTGATGGTATTTTAAACTACGGTGAATGGATCCCGATTGATAAAAAACTTCCTGCTGGTGCATCTCCTCAGAAATTGGAAGACATGGAAAAACAACATATACTGGCTACGCTAAAGAAAACCGGCTGGAAAGTCAGTGGCGAAAAAGGAGCCGCGAAGATTCTCGGATTAAACGCCACGACACTCGAAGCCAGGATGAAAAAACTCGGAATTACCAGGGAAACAAGATAAAATTATTTCCTGCCTGATTTCTCAGCGGCCATTCTTCTTTCCAACCATTTGTCAACCGACCATCTTCCGGCACCTTTTACAACTATCAGAATTCCGATTGCCCAGAACAAAATGTCAAATTCAAACCCCTCGCCTTTGTGATTGCCAAACCAATTCATGTAAAATCCATTTGGCAAATGCGCAACAAAAAAAGCACCGACAATTACAATGACCAGGAGTAGCGCGTTAATTCTCGCTCCAACACCAGCGATCAACAATATCGCTCCGACTGATTCAATTAAAATGATAATTGCCGCCAGGATCGATGGAAGTCCAACTGTTCCGGTAAAATAATTGATTGTGTTCGTCCAACCAAAACCTCCAAACCATCCAAAAGTCTTTTGTAATCCATGTGCGAGCATGACCGAACCTAACACAACCCTTACAATCAAAAGTGTAACATCATTGTCTGTTGCTAATAATTTTCTCAACATAATTTTTGATTTTTGATATGCAAAGTTACACTTGCGCAACTCGGATCTGCAATAATGTAGATCAATAAAAAACATTGATCTGGTTTAAGATTGCAAAATCAAATCCCGTTTATGGACACATGATATGAACGCCACTATTCGATCGCCGCATCGACCGCGCCAACAATTTGCAGGGTTTTTTTATTTTGGAGATATGCAATGACTTTGCAGTCCTTTGCATTTAATCCGGCAGGCATGGTGAGCGTAACATCCCCAACGCCGACTACCTGATCCACTGTTTTAAGATCACGAGCTATATTAATGTGATGAAGTTTCTTTCCACCATTCTCGCCCCGCTTCACATCGCTATTCGCACTCAATTGGATAAGGACAACATTGAGCACTTCATTGGACGACTTATTTATTGTTGCATTATATCTCACTTTAATTTTCCCATTGCCGTCAGTTTTTGCACTAATGATCATGGATGAGTTGGTGTTTTTTTCGAGCGCAGTAGTAATGGCCTGATGTAACCGATTTACATCCGACCCTACAAACTCACTACTACCGTTAATCACTACCTGTGGCGTGTAAATGCTGTTTAATTTTAATTCCTGCGCATAGGCTTTCTGCCGGTCGGTCCACCCGGCATTACTGAAAATATCCTTCCAACCCAGGTAATTCCAATAGTCAACATGGTAGCCGATGACATATACATTTTTCTTAAACTCATTTTCGATATCAATCATTGCTTCATCAGCAGGTGGACAACTGGAACATCCTTCTGATGTGAACAATTCGATGACTGCAAATCCATCTTGTTTATGGTTTGCAGTAAGTGCAGATAAAGACGAGTCACTTCCCGTCACGGACATGGTCAGCATTGTTGAGAGAATGAAAAATGTTTTCATATTATAGATCTTTAGAATTAACAAAAGAGGGAACCTTCAATGTTTTCCAAATTTGAATCACCGCCGTAGCGACTAAAACCACGCCGATGATCCAGTTTAACAGGTATTGCTTGTCCTCCATCGCGGCTACAACATAATTCCCTCCAAAAATAAACACCAGGAAGCCACATATTGTTCCGGTTCCGATACCAGCGACATATAAATTATAATGCAACCTGTCGGCGACCAGGATACCCTTATTCAGTAACACGGTGCTCCATCCGAACCAAAAAACAAAATGCAACGGATTTAAAGCGCTCAGCAAAACTCCGTAAACAAAATGATTCTTAGAAAATGGAGGCAGTGCATTCCCAAGTCCCGACATTTGAATCGCAGCAGTGAAACTACCCACCGCCATGCATAGCAGAATAAAAATAGTGATCCACCCAAGAATGCGAAATACTTTTGTGCGCCTGAACACCCACCCCATCGCTTCCACAATGATTCTTACATAAAATATTTCGACAAACATCGAACCGAATGAATAAATGAGTGCTGCCTGGACACCGTCCCGTACCGTAATTTGAATGGAGGCAACGTTCATCGTTCCCAGTGGAAGCGAGCCGGCAAAACTGATGAGCAATCCCCAAAAAAATATTTTTACAAGTTTCGCCATGTGTAAGATTATAGTTTGTGAAGTTTAACCAGGTAGCCGGAGGATTTTCATACCGGCATTATTTCAGTTGCTGTAACAAATTTTATTTGCGTCTCATATTCTTCACCGTTTTTCAAGTCGAGGTATTTCATACTGCCCTTGTTCTGATAAACAGCCATGGCCGTCACGCTAACCGTAGAATACACACCATTGCGATTCATCTTTAGATTATTCGCAGCATCCTCATCGCCGGCAAAGCGGTGAAAATGTAGAATTTCATCGCGGTTGGGAACAGGATGTTGGTGTAGAAATTGGGCAAACCACCTTTCTCTTTTTTCTACAATTTCCTTCTCGTAGAGCGTAACCGAGGACCAGATGTGAGGTTTCTCTTTTTCCAATTGTTTACAACAACATATTTTCCCATCCCACGTGCATTCAAACAAAATGTTATTATCTAACACGATAATGGTAAATGGCTCGATACCTTTTAAATCCATCAGCTGCAAATTCTCCACTGGCTTCTTAACTGATAACATTTTTATAAAAATAACACCGCGACTTTTTCTATAAGGAGGATTCGATATATGCTTTTCAAAGGCACCATTCAACAACACAGCCGCATTTCCATTTTCGTGCATCGCAATCCAACTTCCGCCTGCATCCGCATCTCTGGGGAAAATCAATTTGCCGTTTGGCATAAAATAACTAGCAGGAGGAATGGCCTGCATCCGGCTGTACTTTACATCTCGATTTGACGTGATATAAAAAATATCTCCCGCAGGAATATAAGTTACTGTGCACATTCTTTTCGATGTTTGATAGTAGAAGAAGCAACACCATATCCTTCGGGCACCACAATAGTCGACACTTCGTTAATGCCAACGCGGATCAGTGCCATGTGATGCACCGTGTGCTCCAGATTGTAGATGATCTCACGGTAGTAATTTGTTGTGACCAAAATCGTTTCGCCAGAATGCTCATCGTAATTGGATTCCAACAGCAGACTTTTATTAGGACGTTCAATATTTTGAAAGATATGTCGCAATAACTCGTTTGCGAAATCCTTATCGGTCTCAATCCGAAAATCCCTTTTTCTTTTTTCATAATTGATGACGCCGGCATCGTATCCCTTTTCCAAACAGATGAACAGTTCAATAATATGACGCACATGTTGCCCGATGGTAGCATTGAATAACGTTTTGCTGGGACGTCGGTATTGTTCTCCGTCAAGTTGGTTAATAGACTCACTTAACTGGCTAAATACGTTTTGAATCGCATTATGAAATTGCATACAAATAATTTTTTTTTGAAACGATGGATCAGCCTCCTGTATGTTTATCCAACTAATTTTAATCAAATCTAATTTTGTATTGAACCGGTTATTGTCGTTCACTCGACACGAAGCCACAAATAAAGAATTTAACAGTTTCTTGGGACGCGCATATTATTTTAACCTTGCCAATCTGAACACGTGATTAAATTTCTTACAAGATGCTCTTCGCGATCCTTGTGTCTTTGTGTGAAACAGAAATTTCACACGAAGGCACAAAGCCTTCGATTCCTGTGCGAGATATACGTGTAAGTTGGGACCGTTGGATGTGTTAAAATTATAGGCAGCATGGTAATGTTTTATAATCGATAAGAAACTCCTATTCCGAACAGATTTGCCTTGTTGCGAAACCGGTCGACTTCCGTTCCATCGGGAGCGATCTGTTTTATGTTTTGAGTTTTGTACTCTGCAAAGAAAAATTGATACACACCGCGAACTGCCCAACGTTTCGACAGGTGATACCTTACAAAGAATTCGGAATTCAAACTGCCATAGTCATTGTCACCTGTCAACAACAAGTTAAATGGCGCCGGTTTTGCGGCCGGCTCGGTTGTGGTGGTGCCGTTACTATGCAGGATTGCACTGGTTGTTCGCCCGACGGTGAATCCAATAAGATCAATATTCAATCCGGCGTACCATCGTTCGCTGACATAATATCCGGCGTTAACGGAAAGATTGACTGCAATAGTAAATGGTCGCTGTACGGTCAAAGTATCCAGGTTTTCTTCTTCGTGACCTGCAAACACGATTGCAAACGGAACCGTGGTAGAACGTGCCAGTCTTGCCGGCGCAGTATAGAATTCTCTTTTACTTCCGACGTAGGAAGTAGCACGTAATCCAAACCCTGCCTCCAATTTTTTTTTCTTGCTAAAGCGCCAGCCATGCACAAACGAAAATGTCGCAGTGCCCTCATGATTACCAAAAGCGACGGCAAAATCCAGGTATTGATTTATGTTCGATACATCCTTTTTTTGAGCATGCAAATTTGAAACGGATGCAGCAATCATTGCAATCAGAAAAAATCGAAAACTAATTTTTCTCATACGATAATTTTGAAAATGCAAAACTAAAAGCATCGCGACATGCGGCATGTCACACGTTTGACAACCACGTCGAATACATCGCCAACGATTTCAATAAATCGAACACGAAAAAGTGAGGCAAGTCAACGAAGGGCAGGATGACGAATCGGAAAAATATCACCGTATGAATTCCCATAATTCCCAATACTTTTTCCCAATATTCTGCGAGATTCCCAATATGTTGGGAATATTTTTAAATCGATCACTTCCAATTAAAAAATTATAGATCGAATGTAACCCTTGCTGGCAAAGGGTTTCATGGCATTCAAAATTTGCTGGAATTTTTCTGGCATGCCAGTTGGCTATATACGGCTGCACTCATGAAAAAAACAACCGATGAGCAAACAGATCACAAAGTCAAGATTAAAAAAAGAAATTCTCAATATGACACTAAGCCTTGTTCATTTTAAAACAGATTGGAGCGGCGCCTGCCAGATCATCGCACCAGTTTATGACGAGCTTTCAAGATCTTTCCAGGACACAGCGAATTTCTTTTGTATCGATGTAGAAAAAGAAAGAGGGGTAGACGTGGATTTTGGAATCACAGAATTTCCGACGATTCTTTTTTTTCGAAACGGACAGATTATCGATCATGTCATTGGACTGGCTCCAAAACATCTGCTGATCACAAAAATTAAAAATGCCTTATCATCCATCGAATAAACGTTAACCTATTCTATAAACTGAAAAAAACAAATACCATGAGCGACGAAATAAAATTTGTATACATCAAAAATCATCCCTTGTTCGTGAATCTTCCTGAACAAAAAATTAAGGATGCATGTTCCATTGTTAAGGTGAGAACCATTTATCGTGGCGAATCATTTACATACGGAGATGGGAACTACAGCAAAATCTATCTTCTTATAAATGGGAAAATAAAAATTACCGAGAATAACGAGATGGATAATGAATTCATCAAAGATATTCTTACGGCGCCGGATGTATTTGGCAATTTAAGTCTCGAAGGAAAACCTTCCGTGTATGAATATGCTGAGGCGCTAACAAGTAATACTGTCGTTTGCTATTTTGATGTGGTCGATTTCAAAAAATTCCTATCCGACAATCCGCTTGTAGCATTAACGTACGCCAATTTTGTAAACAACAAATTGAAAAAACTGGAAGGCCGTCATTCCGATCTCGTTTTCCGCGATGCAAAAAGCAGGTTAATCCGCTTCATGAAATCATGGGCGATGACTGATGGTAACCGGATCGGCGACAAAATAATTCTCAATAATTATTTAACACACAGTGATATCGCCAACGTGATTTCTACTTCCAGGCAAAGCGTCAATGTTTTGTTAAACGAATTACGTGAATCTGGTATGCTGTTTTACAATCGGAAAAAAATTGAGTTGAATGATTCAGTAGTCTGGAATTAATTGATGCAAATGTAATCGACGCGACACGTGTCGCTCTCATCTCCTCGTAGCTTCGCAAAAGATTTTTCATATTTGGCCGTCAGGTTTTGTGGTTCTAGTTGGGCCCACCAGTGTTGGTGGGCTCTTTTTCCTCACCCAACGAAAGTTATCAATACTACAATATCAGTGTCGATTTTAAAATATCCTTGATTAAGAAGCAACTTGACCGAAGTAAAAAAAGTTGCTCTTTGCGGTTGGACGTTACTAAATAATAAAAAAATAAATATAATGGAGAAAAAACTGCAAGGTCAGGTTGCTATCATAACCGGGGCAAGTAGTGGCATTGGCGCTGGCGTCGCCAAATCCATAGGTGCAGCTGGTGCAACAGTTATAATAAATTATCCCGTTCCTCAAACAAAGGCGGCAGCAGAAACCGTGTTGTCAGAAATAATCGCAGCGGGAGGATCAGGAGTTACTGCACAGGCAGATGTCAGCAAAGAAGCGGATGTTCAGAAAATGTTCGCCGACACAATTAAACAATTTGGTACCGTCGACATACTCGTGAATAACGCGGGTCTTCAAAAGGATGCGCCATTTGAAGAAATGACCCTGGATAATTGGAATTTTGTACTAAGCGTGAATTTGACGGGTCAATTCTTGTGCGCGCGGGAAGCCATCAGGGAATTTTTACGTAGAGGTGTAGATAACACGAGATCTAAATCAGCAGGGAAAATTATTCATATGAGCAGCGTACATGAAGTCATTCCCTGGGCTGGTCACGCGAATTATGCAGCATCGAAAGGTGGTGTGATGTTATTGATGAAAAGTCTGGCCCAGGAATTTGCCTGGAAAAAAATCAGGATCAACAGCATTTGTCCAGGGGCAATTCAAACACCCATTAACAAACAGGCGTGGGGTACACCCGACGCGTTAAAAGAATTGCTTACACTTATTCCGTATCAACGCATCGGTCAGCCAGAAGATATTGGCAACGCGGCAGTATGGCTTTCCAGTGACGACAGTGATTATGTAAACGGAACTTCTTTGTTTGTTGATGGAGGAATGACCCTGTACCCGGGATTTACGACTAACGGTTAGTAAAAGATATTCCGCCAAACATTTTCGACGAAATAAAAACTATTTCTATGCACCATGAACAACTTCGACTCTCCAATCCACTTTGGAAAAAATGGGGTCCATATTTGACCGATCGCCAATGGGGTACGGTTCGTGAAGATTACAGTCCGCACGGTACCGCCTGGGAAAATGTAACACATGACATGGCGAGAAGCAAAGCGTATCGATGGGGTGAAGAAGGTATAGCCGGTATCAGCGATGATCAGCAACTGCTTTGTTTTGCAATTGCGCTTTGGAATAAAAAAGATCCAATTATCAAAGAAAGATATTTCGGCGTTACGGGGAACGAAGGTAATCATGGCGAAGATGTGAAGGAATTGTACTACTACCTTGATTCTACGCCAACACATTCGTATATGAAAATGTTGTACAAATATCCGCAACACGAATATCCTTACGATTGGTTGATAGAAGAAAACAGGAGAAGAAACAAGGCAGACGCGGAGTTTGAATTGATCGATACCGGGATTTTCAACGAAGACAAATATTTTGACATTTTTGTCGAATATGCAAAGGCTGATACGAATGATATCCTGATAAAGCTAACGGTGATCAATAGAGGAAAAGAAGATGCACCAATTAATATTCTGCCCACGATCTGGTTCCGGAACACATGGGCATGGGGTTACGACGAATACAATCCAATAATGATGTCGTCGAATGACGGCGACATCATTATTACGGATAAACGCCTTGGACAGTTCACACTTCACCTCGATAAAAAAACTGAGCTGCTATTTTGCGAGAATGAATCGAATTTGAAACGTTTATATGATGTAACAAACACATCGCCCTACACAAAAGACGGGGTCAATGATTATTTGGTGGATAAAAATGAACAAGCAGTAAACGTTCATCAATCCGGATCAAAAGTTGCAGCCAATTATGATATCATCGTGCCTGCAGGAAAGGCGACAACTATTCGCCTCCGCCTGGAATCAAAAGGAATTACAGTTCCGTTCGCAGATTTCGATGAAGTGTTTTTAAATCGCCTGGACGAAGCAGACGATTTCTATGAAACACTACAAAAAGAAATCAAAACTCCAGACGAAAAACTGGTGCAACGACAGGCTTTCGCCGGCATGTTATGGAGCAAACAATTTTTTTATTACGATGTTGATCAATGGCTGAAAGGAGATCCGGGGCAGCCTGCCCCTCCCGCTGAACGTTGGCTTGGCCGCAACCACGAATGGCTCCATCTTAACAATGCTGATGTAATTTCAATGCCGGACAAATGGGAATATCCGTGGTACGCAGCGTGGGACCTCGCATTTCATTGTATCCCGTTTGCACTCATCGACGCAAATTTTGCGAAGCATCAATTATCTCTTCTCACCAAAGAATGGTACATGCATCCCAACGGCCAGTTGCCAGCCTACGAATGGGCTTTTGGTGACGTTAACCCGCCAGTGCATGCATGGGCAACATGGCGTGTATATAAAATCGATCAAAAAAATAATGCAGGCAAAGGTGATATCCCGTTTTTAGAATCCATTTTCCATAAGCTACTTCTGAATTTCACGTGGTGGGTTAACCGAAAAGATGCTGACGGCAAAAATATTTTCCAGGGTGGTTTTCTTGGACTTGATAACATTGGTGTATTTGATCGCAGTGCTCCCCTACCCACAGGCGGTCACATAGAACAAGCTGATGGCACAAGCTGGATGGCTATGTATTCTCTAAACCTCATGCGAATTGCGCTTGAACTCGCTATGCATAACCCGGTTTACCAGGACATGGCGACAAAGTTTTTGGAGCATTTCCTTTATATCGCCGGCGCCATGGCAAATATGGGAATGGGCAAATCGGGTTTATGGGACGAAGAGGACCAGTTCTTCTATGACGTTTTGAAATTACCCAATGGAAACGCAGCAAAATTGAAAGTGCGAAGTATGGTTGGATTAATTCCATTATTCGCGGTTGAAGTGCTCGACCAGGATCTACTCGATTCCGTTCCCGAATTTACCTCCCGGTTAAAGTGGTTCCTGGACAACAGGCCTGATCTCGCGAATCTTGTTTCCAGATGGCAGGAAAAAAATCAAGGAGAAAAACATTTGCTTAGTTTGCTGCGCGGCCATCGCATGAAAAAAATCCTACAACGTATGTTGGATGAAAATGAATTTCTCAGTAAGTACGGCATTCGTGCGGTTTCAAAATTTCACGAGGAGAATCCTTATGAATTCTGGGTCGATGGTAATTGTTTTAGCGTGAAATATACACCCGGCGAATCCGATTCTGGTTTGTTTGGCGGCAACAGTAATTGGCGCGGACCGATTTGGATGCCGGTAAATTATCTCTTGGTTGAAAGTCTTCAGCGGTTCCATTTTTATTATGGAGATGATTTTAAAATAGAATATCCGACAGGTAGTGGAAAATATTTGACGCTCGAACAAATTGCAGACGAAATTTCGCAACGACTTTCCCAGTTGTTCCTGCGCGACGAAAATGGAAGGCGTGCAGTTTTTGGCGATAACCCAAAATTGCAGAATGATCCGAATTTTTCGAACTACATACTTTTCTATGAATATTTCCATGGTGACAGCGGAAGAGGAATCGGCGCATCGCACCAGACAGGATGGACGGGACTGGTCGCGAAATTACTGCAGCCTAGAAGAAGGGAAATCAATTGGGGCCATAAAGAAAAAATAAATGCCGAACTAGCCGGTTGACGAATATTACCTTGTTCACTTTGTGGTACTTTGTGGCTTGATGTGAAACTGAAAATTTCACACAGGCACAAAGTATCACAAAGCGCACAGGAAGCTTGCTTGTTAAACTCACAGCTATAATTTCAAAATTTTTATGTTGAAACTCTCAAAGGACAGAGCCTCGTTACAAGATTTTACGAAGGCGAGACTTGACGAGTGGCTTGAGACGAACGGTCTCGGTGGATGGGCAAGCGCGTCCATAACGGGATGCAATACCCGACGATATCATGGACTACTGGTTGCATCCATTCATCCGCCGACTGATAGAATGAATCTTGTCTCCAAATTAGACGAAACAATTGTACTTGACGGAAATCGACATGAACTGAGCACAAACGATTTCGGGAATGCAATCAATCCTACCGGATATCAATACCTGGTTTCGTTTAACAAAGGATTTTCCCCCGAATGGATTTTCGAAGTGAATGGGATACGTCTGAAGAAAACCATTGCAATGGTTCAGGGTGAAAATACAACGCTGATTAATTACCAGGTATTGAAATCGCCGAAAAGATTTACAATAGAATTTTTGCCATTCATTGCTGCAAGAGGATATCACAGTTTACAACACGCTTATAAAAATATTTATTGGGACGTTGATTTCCAAAATGGAGTTTTTCATAACATTCCTTATGAGGGTGCTCCTGGTATTTACATATCCATCCCCGGTTCGCAGTATGTGCATGATCCGAAATGGTTTTATCGTTTTAATTATGCGATAGAAAAATACCGTGGACTTGACTACGAAGAAGATCTTTTCAATCACGGAACTTTCTGCATTGATCTTGCTGAAGGAGATACGCTGGGAATAATTCTTTCAACTGAAAATCCTGCAGGGAAAAATGCAGTTGCACTTTTCGAAAGAGAAACGGAAAGGAAGGCATCACTTATTCAAAGAACCAGCAATTCATTTGCGCAAGAACTGAAATTGGCTGCCGATCAGTTCATAGTGAAAAGGGATGTCATTGAAAATTCGGCGGTTGAATCTCTCAAAACAATTATTGCCGGCTACCATTGGTTCGCTGATTGGGGACGAGACACGATGATCTCGCTTCCGGGCCTCTGCCTAAGTACGGGGAGATACGAGGACGCAAAAAAAATAATTGAAGCGTTTTCAAAAAATGTCAGCATGGGAATGCTGCCCAACAGATTCCAGGATAATAATGAGCCGCCCGAATATAATACAGTTGACGGGACACTTTGGTATTTCATCGCAATTCACAAATATGTAGAGACAACAAACGATAACGCATTTATACTCGACAAGATACTGCCCGTGCTAAAAGACATTATTGATTGGCATTTCAAAGGGACACGGTACAATATTCATGTCGACAATGACGGATTATTGTTTGCCGGCGAAAAAGGTCAGCAACTAACGTGGATGGATGTTCGAATTGGTGATTGGGTTGTAACCCCGCGAATGGGTAAGCCGGTGGAAATCCAGGCGCTTTGGTATAATGCATTAAGAATTTTTGCGCGCTTATTAGAATTAAACGGACAATCTCGAGATGCAAACCTGGTCAACGTAAGTGCGGAAAAGGCAAGAAAAAGTTTTGGCGAAAGATTCTGGTATACAGAGGGCCGGTATTTATATGATGTAATCGATGAGAACAACAATCCCGATGCCACGTTGAGACCAAACCAGCTCCTGGCAATGAGTCTTCCCTATCCCATTTTTGACGATGAACGATCAACGGATATTTTACAAATTATAAAATCAAAATTATACACACCTGTTGGATTGAGAAGTTTATCGCCAGATGACAAAAGATATGTCGGCCATTATGGTGGCGATCCATTTAAGAGAGATAGTTGTTATCACCAGGGAGCGGTTTGGAGTTGGTTGTTGGGCCCTTATATTGAAGCGTGGTTAAAATTAAAAAATGAAACCGCCCTAAAATATTCAAAAGAAGTTATCGGGGCATTTGCCTATCATTTGAACGAAGCGTGCATCGGAAGTGTATCCGAAATATTTGACGGCGATGTTCCTCATGCGCCAAGAGGCTGTGTGGCGCAGGCATGGGGCGTCGCAGAAGTACTTAGAGTAATATCAGAATATCAATTGTAAGTGGTTAAGATCGCACCGATGTCCGACTGAAACTTGAAATCAAAATTAAAGGTCTTGTTCTTCGTGACTCTGAAAATTATGTCACCCCGTCCGCGGTCGAAGACCCCGACGGGGGTTTGTGAAAATAATGCATGAGAAAACTGTCTTCCCACCAATACCCGACCGTCGTCAGCGTCTTCGACGGCTGACAGGGTCTGAATTCCACTAAAAAAAAGCTGTTTGAAAATTAGATACCCAATTATTCAAACAGCAGATTCGTGATGTTAAATATTATTTTACTCTTTGTCCTTTATCTTCGGCCAATTTGTATTTGCATCCTGTATGTATTTTGGTCTGTCCTTATCCCAGGTAGATTTTACATCCTTGCTATAATTGAGATAAAGTTTCCCATCCAGGATAGTCCATGCTTCCGGATCAACCGGCGCTTTATGACCTTGCGATAATCCATATGCGCAATATCCACCATATTGCGGAGCAAATTTTTCAGGCGTGGATTTGAACGCTGCCTGGTTCGCCGCGGAGGAAAAATACCAATTCACACCTTTCCATGAAACAACATATTCCTTACTTCCTTTTACAGGCTTTCCCTGGCTGAAGTACGCCACAGGATCATAACCCCTGATGGCAGCATCTGATGAAACGAAGATTTCTGATTTCTGGGCAAATACATTTGCAACTGCAAAAAACATCACACTTAAAATAACTACGGATTTTTTCATGATAAACTGTTTTTAAATTTTGAAAAAAAAGATATGATTAGATCAATATGATTTCCCGGAAGCATCCAGTAAACCCACATGATAAAACTTAGTATAAGAGCGGCCCACGGACTTATAAATGCAATTAAGAAAATAGCAATATTGCAAAGAAGGCCAACGTTTTCATTTCTCGTGATTTGATTCACCTGTTCATTCGTAATATCATGTACCAGCAGGTCTCTTTTCCGTGATGCTGCGTACCAAAGTAATTTGAATCCTGCACTGATCAACACAAAATAACCTGTATAGAAAATTGTAGCCGATTGGAAAGCTGCCGTGTTCAAAAACATTCCGAGCATTTTCGTTGGAAACGGAACAAGCGCAACCAGCATCATCAAAATTCCATTGCTGATCATAACAAAACCGTCTGCATCTCTAAAATTCTTGAACAAACTATGATGCCCCATCCATGCGAGTAGGACGTTGACAAAACTTATGAGGTAAGCCAAATATTTTGGCCACAACGCAGCCAGGTTTTTAGCGAGTTCAATATTTGTTATATTGGTTTTTACTTCTACACTAATCTCGATCGCAAGCAATGTGATTGCGACGCAAAAGATTCCATCACTAAACGCTTCGACGCGCAAGGTTTCTTTCCGGTGCTTTTCTTCGGTATCTGATTTCATTGCTTACAAATATGGATATGCAAATTGCCAAGAGCTCGTATCTCAAAGTGTCAACCGCCTTACAAATACAAAATATTAACAACCCGATTTTTTGTTTTTAATTGGAAGAGGAGAACTTAAAATCAAAATTCAATTCGCAGTCAACCACTGGACAATTAATTTCTCAAACGATTTGTCTATTTGCATGTAATCTTTTCAATTAAAAATAATTCCATGACCAACCATTACGACATCATCATAATCGGAACAGGTAGCGGCGGTAGTACTATCGCATACAAGCTTGCGTCGACCGGAAAAAAAATTCTGATCCTTGAACGCGGCGGATTTATTCCGAAGGAAAAAGAAAATTGGGACGCACATGAAGTCGTGACGCTAGGTCGATATAGGCCAAACGATATTTGGTATGATCAGGATGATAAGCCTTTCAAACCATTTATTCATTACAACGTCGGTGGAAACAGCAAAATGTACGGCGCCGCCTTATTTCGTTTTCGTGAATCGGATTTTGAAGAAGTAAAACACTATGGTGGAACAACACCCGGATGGCCGCTGAGATATGACGTGTATGAACCGTATTATACACAAGCGGAAATTTTGTACAGCGCTCATGGCAAACGCGGTGTCGACCCATCGGAACCTCCCACAACAAATGAATATCCCCTGGCGCCATTCGAATTTGAACCATTGATACGCGATCTCGAGGCCAATATGAAAAGAGTCGGATTGCAACCTTTCCCTTTGCCAATGGGCATCCGCCTGCCGCAAGATTATACTGCAACCGAAGCACCTGTACTGCTCGAAAACTTTGACGGATTTCCCGATCCCACAGACAGCAAAGCAGATGGACAGGTAATGGCCTTGCGTCCTGCATTAAAAAACAAGAATGTCACCTTGCTTACTCACGCGTACGTCGAGAAACTTGGCACGGATAGTAGTGGCAAACGAGTCAATAGGGTATACACGGATGTACATGGAGAAAAAATTATTTTCAACGCAGATATCGTTATCGTCGCGTGTGGTGCAGTGAACTCTGCTGCTTTATTTCTTAGAAGCGCAAATGAAAATCATCCCAACGGACTAGCCAATTCAAGTGACATGGTCGGACGAAACCTGATGCTGCACCACAACGGCTGCCTGGTCGCATTTACAAAAGACATGATCAATGATTGCGTATTTCAAAAAAGCCTTGGCCTTGCGGATTTCTATCACAATGCTGATAATAGCGACTTACCACTCGGAGAAATTCAATTGATGGGAAGGAATGATCCGGATACGATTATGTGGCTGGCGGAAAAAATTTATCCCGGCAAATCTTACTCTGATTTAAAAAAGATGACTATCGATTTCTGGCTCACGTCAGAAGATTTACCTCACGAAGATAACCGGGTCACATTAAAGAAAGACGGCAGCATTCGCGTGAGTTATTTGAGAACCAATTACGGTGCATATGAAAGACTCAAAGAAAAACTAAAAGAAATTTTTGTAAATATTGGCAAGCTCGATCGTCGTTTCGAGGATATTCAGTGGGCAGGATATGATTTAGATATCAGTGGAATGAGTCATCAAAATGGAACGCTTCGATTTGGGACCGATCCAAAGACCTCAGTACTTGACTTGCATTGCAAGGCACACGATATTCAAAATCTCTACGTAGTGGATGCCAGCTTCTTTCCAAGCTGTGGCGCATTTAACCCTTCACTCACCATTGCAGCAAACGCATTACGTGTCGGTGACCACATCATCCAGGATGTATTAAAAGAAAATATTGTAAAAGAAAAACAACCGGTCCTGGTCTAGCAATGGAAGAGATCGCAAAGCAAATAACCATCAACGTTAGTCACGCAGTTGAAATACTCGCAGCATTGATTACCGGGATTGCGGTACTGCAAACAATCTACACGTACATCGTTCAACTGAAATCATCCAAAATTTCGAAGGAAGATCTCAGGCTTCAATTTGGAAATTCTGTTGCTGTAAGCCTTGAACTGCTTCTTGGAGCAGATGTACTGGCGACCGCCGTTGCTCCGAGCTGGAGTGACATTGGAAAATTGGCCGCCATTGCGGCAATAAGAACTGCATTAAATTATTTTCTCGGAAGAGAATTGAAAAATGTTTCCGAATAAAAATCAGTCGCCACGTCAAGCAATTGACAGTAACCTTGCCCATAAAGTTTTCTCTTTGTACAATGAGGGCAATTGACATCAGGATCACCTCGGCCGAAGCCGGGTTTCTGCGAATGAAAACGGTTTTCAAAAAAAACTGGAAACACTATTTGCAGGAAGCTTTTGGACTTGCCATTTTTATGATGTCTGCATGCCTTTTTGGTGGATTGCTTGAATCAAATCGGGGGCTGTTGCACAATCTAATCCCGGGTCCACTCACCAGAAGCATCATCACAGGTGCATTGATGGGTGCAACAGCGCTCTTCATTTTTTATTCGCCGTTGACGAGTCCATCCGGTTCACATATCAATCCGGCAGTTACGATAAGTTTCCTGAGACTGGGTAAAATGTGTCATTGGGATGCGCTCTTTTACATACTATTTCAATTTGCTGGTGGCACGGTTGCGGTTTATATCATGGCGATATTGATGCGCGATGTTCTCACTGCGCCACCTGTAAATTTTGTTGTGACTGTCCCGGGAAAATCTGGATCGCTCGCTGCAGCAATTACAGAATTGATCATCGCGTTTATCACGATGACAATAGTGCTTTTCACATCCGAAAATGAAAAACTAAAAAAGTTTTCCAGGATCATTACCGCGTGCCTCGTTTGTTGCTACGTAATTTTCGCAGGTCCGATTTCGGGATTTGGAATGAATCCGGCAAGAAGTTTTGCAAGTGCGCTGCCGGCAAAGATCTGGACCGGCTTTTGGATTTATGCCTTCGTACCATTTCTCGGAATGTTGTCAGCCACGGAAGTATTCTTGTTGAGAAAACGCAAGAAGTACATAACAATAAAGTACACGCTTAATCAGCAAAAAAAATAAGATGAAAAAAACAATTTTAAAAACTATATCGATCGTCATTTTTTTACTGGTAAGTATATATTCCTTTGCACAGGTGACTAAAATTGAAGCAGTCGGCATGACGGTCCGTGACATGAATCGCTCAATAAAATTCTACACGGAAGTTCTTGGGTTTAGAAAAATCAGCGACGAGGAACTTACGGGCAGCCAGTATGAAAGTCTTGAAGGAGTTTTTGGTATTCACATGCGTGTAGTTCGCATTCAACTCGGGGATGAATTCATAGATCTCATCGATTACCTCACATCAGGCGGTCGAAGTATTCCGGAAGAAATGCGCAGCAATGACCTTTCCTTTCAACACATAGCCATTGTTGTGAGCGACATGAACAGGGCCTTCACACGATTGAAAGAATTTAATGTTGAATATGTAAGTACAGCTCCCCAAACCTTACCAGCAACCAATGTTGCAGCGGCTGGTATCAAGGCATTCTATTTCCATGATCCCGATAATCACAACCTCGAGCTTATTTATTTTCCAAACGGAAAGGGACAACCGAAATGGCAAGTCCCCCGCGGGAAAATATTTTTGGGTATCGACCACACAGCAATCGGTATCAGCAATACAGAGAACAGCCTGCATTTCTACCAGCAATTGCTTGGCTTCGATAAAAAGGGAGAAAGCTGGAACAATGGCGAAGAGCAGGAACATTTAAATAATATTGAAGGCGCGAGTTTACATATTACAGGCTTAAGAAGCCATGCCGGGCCAGGAATCGAATTTCTCGAATATCTTTCACCAAGAAACGGAAAAATATATCCTCCAGATACGCGGGCCGATGATATTTGGTTCTGGCAAACTACATTATTGACAAACGACGCTTCCATCCTTTTTGACAAACTAAAGTATGAAGGATATCATTTCTTATCAAAGGGTTTAATCCGGCTCGGCGCTGCTAATGGTAGACGCTCCAACGCTTTCATCGTAAAAGATCCCGATGGCCACGCCATGCTGATCAAAGATTATTTCTGATTTTAAAAATGCACCACACTTAATCAACAAGAATGAAAAACGAGAACCAAACTATTTGCCCATTGTGTAATGACGCGGTTGATAAATTGGTTTACCGTTTTCATATCGACAGCGAACGAGCAATCATCGAAAAAATTAAAAATGATCATCCCACCTGGAGTGAGCGGGACGGATTGTGCAGCCGATGCCTTGATTACTACCACACAGAAATTGTGATGAGTCAACGAATAGTTCCCGAAGTAGGCCCACATTTTCCAATAAAAAATATCGACGATTTTATAATACTTCCGACCGGGCTAAGGTTGGACGCAAATCCAAAATACACAGGTAAGAATGTAACGATCTGTTTTATTGACAGTGGCTTTTATGAACATCCCGATTTGATTGCCTCAAAAAATAGAATCAAATTAGTACTGGATGTGACGAAAGAAGATCAGCCGGATGAAATAGACCAGGTATCTCTTTGGCATGGAACTATGACAAGTGTCGTTTGCGCCGGCGATGGTTATCTCAGCAAAGGTTTATACAAAGGAATCGCAAGTGACGCCTCGCTGGTTTTACTCAAAGTCCAGGGAAAAGACGGTAAAATCCCGACGGCAAACATTGTCAAAGCGCTTGACTGGGTCCACAAAAATCACAAACAGTACGATATACGTATTGTCAATCTCTCGCTTCGCGCTGACGAGGCAACATCATACAAAGGAAACCGTGTGGATGAACTGGCAGAACAATTGATCAGCGCCGGAATAAACGTAGTGGCTGCTATTGGCAATGACGATAACGGTATTGTATATGCGCCGGCCAATTCGCCCAACGTCATTGCTGTTGGTGGAATCGATGACAACAACCGTATTGACGAAGGTCAGAAGACCTTATATCATTCAACATTTGGGAAAACAGTTGATGGATTTATGAAACCTGAACTCGTCGCGCATGCAATTTGGATCGCAGCTCCACTCCTTCCCTATTCATCTGAACAAGAGGAAGCAAAGATATTATATGAATTGATGGACGCAGATAACAATACATTTTCGCAATTATTACAAAACAATCTTGCAAGTACAAAATTGGATCACTCAATCGGTCACGATAAATCTGTAGAAGAACAACGAAACGTTATTAAGAAAAGAATACAGCAGGCAAAATATATTTCACCGCATTACGCACACGTTGATGGAACATCATTTGCAGCTCCGATTGTGACTGCAGTTATTGCTCAATTGCTGGAAATTCAGCCAGACCTAAACCCTAGCCAGATTCGTCAATTACTTTTTTCATCAGCTAAAAGATTACCTGGAGTTGACCCAATTAAACAAGGATATGGCGCAATTCAACCCAGGGTTGCCGCATTGAAAATATTAAAGAGATCATATATTTCACCGGGACAATCTTCACCATCAATCAACTGGGTTCAAAAAACAATAGAGTTTTCCCTGCATCATGATTCTGCCGGACAAATATCAATAGCCGGCGATTTTAATAACTGGGCGGAAGATGTTTTGTTAATGGAGCCTTCATACAACGGAATTTGGAAAATCGAAATACCTTTATTGTCGCCGGGGAGATACCATTACAAGTTTTTTGTGGATTCGTCTTCCTGGATGGAAGATGTATGCAATCCCTATCGCGAACCCGATGGATACAATGGTTTTAATAGCATACTCATTGTAGAACCCACTTTAAACTGATACATATGATCATTGAAATCTTGTTGCTTCTAATCGCACTCTATCTTTTTTTAGGATTCATTTTCGCAATAGCATTCTTAATAAAAGGAATCGATCTCGTCGACGACGGCGCACACGGGAGCACATTTGGTTTCAAATTGATCATAATTCCGGGTGTGATAGTATTCTGGCCCGTTCTCATGAAAAAATGGTTAATCGCAAAAAATAACAAAAGATGATTCGTCCGCTCCGAAGGATACATTTGAGAACCTGGTCACTCTTTGCAGTGTTATTGCCAGTTGGAATTATTAGCGCATGGCTGTCCGTGCCTTCATTACCGGCATACAAGCTTTTTCAACCAGTGCAAGCCGAGCCGTTGCCTGTTGTGGTCAGGACAATCAAAACTGAGGACCATATTATCAATTTGCGTAGCGATGCGAGCCACCACTCGTATCAATTGGAATGGATCAATATCACTGCATTGAGTGCGCCGTCGGCACTAATCTACCGGACAAAGAATAATGGGGACGTCGAAAATGCCGAGATCATTGGAAGGATTGATCCCAGGGGGCTCTATCGGTTTTCATTAAAAAATGATACAACCGGCAATTCTCATTTTGTTGTGTACGATATCATTCATCATCGAGTAATAGAAAAAATAAATTTCTAACCATGGGAGTTTCTTACCAGGCAGTTGGATGGAACCGCCAGAAAAAAATATACGACTGGTTGATATTTGCATTTTGTGCACTATATCTCTCCACTTTTGTTGGACTCACTGTGGTATTCAACGCCGACTATACTTTCGAAACAGTGCTTATCCGTTCCACCTCAACGCTGGCTGTTTTGCTTCTCCATATCATCCTAAGTATTGGGCCACTCTCAAGAATTAACCGGAAATTCCTGCCGCTATTGTACAATCGAAGACATCTCGGCGTTACGATGTTCTTTGTAGCTGCCATCCACGGAACCTTTGGCATTTTGCAGTTTCATTCATTAGGAAATGTCAACCCATTTGTATCATTGTTCACTTCTAATACAAACTATGGTTCTCTTACAGATTTCCCGTTTCAGGCATTGGGTTTTTTTGCGTTACTTATTTTTTTCCTCATGGCAATTACGAGTCACGATTTCTGGCTGCACAATTTGAGCCCACGCGTTTGGAAAACGCTGCACATGTTCGTGTACGTCGCTTATTTCCTTGTCGTCATGCATGTCATGCTTGGTGTCATCCAATATGAAACCAACCCGGTGTTCGTGTTGATCATGGTGATTGGTTCGTTCACACTGATCTGTTTGCATATGATCGCAGGTTTCAAAGAAGTAAAAAAAGACAAAGTGATTTCCATGATGACCGAGAATGGATTTTCTAAAGTGTGCGTGGTTGATGACATCGAAGAAAATCGCGCAAAGATATTTTGTCTGGATAAAGAACGAATCGCAGTTTTTAAAGTGGATGGAAAGTTATTCGCAATTAGCAATGTTTGCAAACATCAAAATGGACCGCTGGGTGAAGGAAAAGTGATCGATGGCTGCATTACATGTCCCTGGCATGGATATCAATACCTGCCGCGAAACGGACAATCGCCTCCACCTTTCAAAGAGAAAGTGTGTACATACGATGTGAAAGTTATTGACGATCAAGTCTGGCTAAATCCAAATCCTTACCCGGAAGGCACGGAAAGAGCCGGGGCACCTATTATCGCACCGTAAATGATTATTGTTGCTTGATTAGAAAATTTTAAAATGAAAAATTCAGAGTTTTATATTGGCTGGATGGCGGAAGCGCCACGTAGCTTTGCCCGATTTGTTAGAAAATATTTATTACTGCTTCTGCCGGTAATTTTAGCCATTGCCGCGATACTTGCATTGGCGCAGAAAAAATTCAGCACATCCAGTTTCGAATTTGGCCATTTGACTACGGTCAAAGGAATTTATTTCAGCAAACCCGTACCAAATATAAAAGTGATCAGTGAGAAAGATATCTGGGGAAATTCATCTTTCATCACCATTCCACTCGTTGGTTATGGCAAACATGGCGCCGATGGAACCATAGCGGAACTTGAAAAAGAAAAAAATGTTCTGCTGGAGGGAAAAGAAATTTCATTGAAGGGCACTTTAATGTATAATGATGGAAAAACGATTATGCAGGTTGATAAGAATGATCAGCCCATCGTCAGTATTGGTCATGAAGTAAAAAAAGAACTGTTTCCCAAATCAAAAAACCTTGGAACGTTTTCGATACGCGGGGAAATCATCGATCCTAAATGTTATTTTGGGGTGATGAAACCGGGCGAAGGAAAAGTTCATCGCGATTGCGCAATCAGGTGCATTCTCGGCGGCATTCCACCCATGCTAAGTGTGTCAAATGAAAAAGGAGAAAGAAATTACTATTTGCTCCTCGGAAGTAACGGGGAAAAAATGAATGAGATTGTTCAACCATTTGTTGCAAGACCCGTGGAGATAAATGCAACGGCTGTTCAATACGACGACTGGATAGTCCTATATGTAAATAAGAATAGCGGAATCAACGAAATTTCACGAAGCGGTCTTTTTCAATCTTCAAATGCAATTGCCTGTGTGATGCCCAACCGGAGATAAAGTGCTTGCGATATTTTGAAACGTTCCGGAGTAAAATTACCTATACATATTTTCATATTCCAAGACATCTTCCGCAATCAAATATCTCTCGTCCAATAAATTTCTGACTTCCATCACGATGTCCATTGCGACAAGCGATTTATTTTTTAGTTCAAAATGTTGGGCTGAAAGATCCTTCCGGATGATGGTTATTTTGTTTGTATCAAATCCAAATGTGGCCTGTTGGTCATTCATCGAATTCAAGACTACAAGATCTAAATTCTTTCTTTGCAATTTTGCAGCGGCATGTTTCATTTCATCGTTTGTTTCGAGAGCAAAGCCGACCGAAATTTGGTCAGGCAATTTTACCTGCCCAAATTCATACGCGATGTCGATGTTTTTAATCATCTTAATTAAAAAAGCATTTTCGTCCTTTTTTATTTTTTGTTCAGATATAGTTGCCGGACGATAATCCGCCACGGCAGCGGCAAATATGGCCACATCGACTTCTTCAAAAAAACGACAGCAGGCAAAGTACATTTCCGAGGCCGAAATCACGCTTATCAATTTTAGTTTAGGGTGTGAGAGTGAAATATTGACCTGACCTGAGACAAGAATTACTTCTGCTCCATTCTTCAAAAATGATTCCGCAAGGGCATAACCCATTTTACCACTGGAATGATTGCTGATGTATCGGACCGGGTCGATTGCTTCTCTGGTTGGACCCGCAGTAATCAGGACTTTCTTATGTGCCAACGTATTTAAATGCATAACCTGGATTTTGACGTTGAAAGAACAACGTATCAAATGTATATTTTGTAATGAAAGAGAAAAGTCAGGTAGATTGCAGATTTGACGAAAAAGACGGTTGCTATTTTTTTCAGTCCGGAATGCGCTTCTTATGTGCCTATCGTCCTATCCGGTAATTTTTTTTACCACATAGGAAGATAGGCACATAGGAAAAAAGATTCAGGCGTTATTATACACTTTGAAAATGGTCTCGCGTAACGCGGAAGATTTATCAGAAACTAAAAACTCCAAAGTTTGTGCAATTTGCTGGGGACTCACCCAATTCCCAGGATTTGCCTCGGGCATGCTTTTCCTGTTAATTGATGTGTCTATTGTGCTAGGGACGACGACAGACACAGAAATGTTCTTGCCTTTCGATTCTTCGTTAAGGTATTCCGCCAACTTAAACAATAACGATTTGCTCAATCCATATGCAAGCAATCCTTTACCCTGCGACGCGATCAGTGCGGGTCTTGCACCGATGAACACAATTCGGCCGCTGTTATTGTCCATCATGTGTTGAAATAGTGGCCGAGTCACAAAATATGCCGTATCAAAATTCAATGAGATCTGCTTTCTGATCTCTTCTCCTGTTGTCGAATCAATATGACCGTTTGCAAAACCGCCGACCAACAAAATTGCAGCGTCAATTTTTTCATATCTCCCGATATTCGCGGCAACAAAAACAGATGTTTCTTCTTCGTTGGTAAGATTGACAGCCTGCACGTCGAGATGATCGTTCGCGCCAAAGTCTTTTCGTCCTGTTTCATTCGCGACTGTTGCAATTACTCTGTATCCTTTATCAAGCAATTCATTCGTCACTGCCATACCCAAATTTCCATTTGCTCCCGTTACAATAATTGTTTTCATATTTTTTATTTTACTGCCAGGAGAATTTACCACCAGTATGCACGCGAAGGGCATACAAACTCGTGTGAGCGGTTAGGTACAATGTTTTTCCATCTTCTCCTCCCCAAGCCATATTTGCAGGACGTTCCGGAGGAACAATTTTGCCAAGCAACTTTCCGTCGGAGGAAATTATCCATACACCACCCGGAGCAGAAACAAAAAGATTTCCCTCTTTGTCTACTTTCATTCCATCCAACGCTTCTTCATCTTCGGTTTGATTGCAATCGAAAAATATTTTACCGTTTTGCAGGGTGCCATCGACATTCACTTCATACCTCCAAATTGTTTTTGTGTGATGGATGTCGCGAATATCCCAGT
>Ga0163162_10000665_pt1 | contig 31845 bp, 26 predicted proteins | sample S55metaG_FD_115310 | JGI IMG/M metagenome (GOLD analysis project Ga0163162, IMG submission 115310) | Switchgrass rhizosphere microbial communities from Kellogg Biological Station, Michigan, USA - S5-5 metaG | ecosystem: Host-associated > Plants > Roots > Rhizosphere > Soil | place: USA... | reverse complement strand
GTGCAGCCGGTCCACCTTCTCGCAGGTGCTGAACGCGACCAAGACGGACTACGTCCAGCACCACGCATGGTTCCAGTACTACGCATCGACCGCGAACCTCGCACACACCCGCCCCACTTCGGTTGCGACGATCGGCACGACCGATCCGCTGGATAACACTGCGACACCGGTGCATCACCAGTACGACAGCGATGACTTCTTTGCGGCCGTATCGGCGGGAAACTATCCGTCGGTCAGCTTCCTGAAGGCGCCTGCCGTAGGAGACGGCCATCCGGGCAATTCGGATCCGATTGACGAACAGGCCTTCGTCACCAAGGTGGTCAATTTCCTCCAGCAGCAACCGGACTGGAAGAACACGGCCGTGATCATCGCCTACGACGACTCGGACGGCTGGTACGACCATCGCTACAAGGCGCCGACCAGTTCCTCCTTCGATGCCACGACCACCCAGAAAGTCAATGGCTCCACGCTTGTGGGCTACGACCAGTTGAACGGACAGGGACAGTGCACGTCCGCTGGTGCCGTGCAGCCGCTCGGCGTCAACGGCGGCGTGGTGAACGGCCGTTGCGGTCCCGGCACGCGCACGCCGTTCCTCGTGATCTCACCTTATGCAAAGGCGAACTTCGTCGACGACACGCCGATCACCCAGGCGTCCGTCGTGAAGTTCATCGAGGACAACTGGCTTGGCAGTCAACGTATCGGCGGCGGGTCCTTCGACGCGACGGCGGGCAGCATCATGAACATGTTCGACTTCACGCAGAACGTGACGGCGCCGCGTACGCTCTTCCTCGACCCGAATCTCGGAACGAAGCTGCCGGCGGCGCCGACGACCTGATCCGGGTCTCCGGCAAGCACGCGTCCCAGCGCCTCGACTGCATCGCCCCGCGCTTGCGGGGCGCGCAATCCGCAGTCATCGCGGCGAGCCGGCACAGCGCCGGCTCTGCTCATTCCTGTCGTTCGAATGCACCACGTTCCCTCTCCGCCATGAACCATCGCTCGACCGCAACGTCGCGATTCCCCTCCCCTGCAGACTCCAGCTCCAATTCCGCATCCGGCAAGGCCGGCATGTCAGCGCGGCGACTCCGTGTCGCCGGAGCATGTGCGCTTCTGGTCGCATCGTTCGCATTCTGCGCATACGCGCTTGTTCATCCGGAGCGAGTGCCCGATGCGGCCGGAGCGATCGTCGAGAAGCTCACCGGCGCCAATCCGCATCCAGTCAAACTGATACTTCCGCCCACTGCCCCACTGAGCGCAATGGCGCAACTCGGCAAGCAGATCTTCTTCGATACTTCGCTCTCGGCGTCGGGCAAGCAATCGTGCGCCTCGTGTCATAGTCCCGAGCACTCGTACGGTCCCGCGAACAATCTGGGCGTGCAGCTCGGCGGCGCCGACATGCAGCAGGCGGGATACCGGCCGCCGCCTTCGCTGACGTATCTCTATCGGCAACAGCCCTTCAGCATAGGACCCGACGCGAACGATACGGACGTGCCGGTCGATCTCGCACAGGTCGCGTCTCAGGCACTCGGCTCCGCGCGCGCTCAGAAGAACGCCGGTGTCGCGCCTGCGGCTCCCGCGATGGTTCCGCAAGGCGGATTGTTCTGGGACGGCCGCGCCGATACCCTGCAAGGCCAGGCGCTCGTTCCACTGCTGAATCCTGTGGAGATGGCAAACTCAAGTCCGGCTGAAGTAGCACGCAAGCTCGCCAGCGCGACTTACATCGACAAGTTCAAGCAGCTCTTTGGCGCAAATATCGAAAGCAATGCGAGCCTTCTGGTCACCGAGGCGATGTTCGCAGTCGGGCGATATCAGATGGAAGACCCTTCGTTTCACGCCTTCACCAGCAAGTACGACTACTGGCTGCAGGGGAAGGCGCGCTTGAGCGCGGCAGAGCTGCACGGCATGAAGCTTTTCAACGACCCGAACAAGGCCAACTGCGCGGGCTGCCATCTGAGCCAGCCGACGGCCGACGGTCTCCCGCCGCTTTTCACGGACACGCAATACGAAGCCCTCGGTGTGCCTCGCAACGCGGCGCTCGCAATCAACAAGGATCCGAGGTTCTTCGATATGGGCGTGTGCGGACCATTCAGACACGACCTCGCGGAACAGACGCAATACTGCGGCATGTTCCTCACGCCGACGTTGCGCAACTCGGCCAATCGTCACCTGTACTTCCACAACGGCGTCTACCGCACGCTTGAACAGGTGATGGACTTCTATAATTTGCGCAGCACGAATCCGGAGAAGATCTATCCGCACGATGCGTCGGGGAAGGTCGAGACTTATAACGATCTCCCTGCCCGATATCATGGGAACGTGGACATCTCCGATGCGCCGTTCGATCGCAAGCCCGGTGACAAGCCGGCCATGACGCAAGACGAGATTCAGGACATCATCGCGTTCATGAATACGCTGAACGACGGCTACAAGACAAGCGGCTCGTAATGTTGGGCCGTCCGGATGTGCGGCCACGGATGGCGGATCGGTGATCGCGGGGGATAAGTCGAACGCCGCGCCATCGCGCCCTTGCGAACACTTATACCGGGCGCTGGCGGCCGCGCGCAGTCACACGAGCGGCAATGCTGCACGAGGATCGCGACGAGTGCAGCGAAACGCGCTCGCGATGGCACGGCCACATGTTGCCCGCGCCCGCATGTACCGATGGACCGCCCGGCTTTCAATGGCGGCCGTCGCTGTAAGGTAGCCAACTCGACTTGATTCTCGCCCGCGCGCAAGGGCGGCAGACTCGCGGTGCGTGGTCTCATTATCTGTTCCGTTAATCGAATTGCACGACGCAAAAGCAGCCGCTATACTGCGTCGGCGGTCGCTGGCCTGACCACTCGAATTGGCCTGACCAAAAAGACGGAATTCAAGGCAGCTGTTTGAAAGCAAGGCTTCGGCATTTCGCCGATGCGCTCCGAAGAGGCATGCTCATGATGATGTCGTTCCATTCGTTCAGCCCGGGCGCGTACCGCCCCGCGCGCCACTCATCCATCGCCTTCATGCGAGCGGCGGCTCTCCGCCCCCGCATCTGCCGCGCACCCCGTCACCGGCGCTGACATCAGCGCCCTATCGACAAACAAAAAAATATCAGGAGACGACAGAATGTTCCGCAAAGGAATGCTGGCTACGGCCGCGCTGGCCGCGTGCGTGCTCGCGAACACCGCGCACGCGCAGGTGAACACAGGCGATACGTCGCAGAAGAAGATCGCGCTGTCCAACAGCTTCGCGGGCAACGCCTGGCGGCAGTCGATGCTCAAGAGCTGGGACGCCGTGTCGCAGCAGGCTGTCGCGGACAAGAAGATCGCCGCCGCGCCGGCGTTCACCACCGCCGAGAACCAGGTGACCGAGCAGGCGCAGCAGTTGCAGAACCTCATCCTGCAAGGCTATAGCGCCATAGTCATCGACGCGGTGTCGCCAACCGCGCTCAACGGCACCATCAAGAAGGCGTGCGCGGCGGGCGTGGTCGTGGTGTCCTTCGATGGGATCGTCGACGAGCCGTGCGCGTATCGCGTGAATTTCGATTTCAAGGGCTGGGCCGAACAGGGCGTCGAGTATCTCGCCGAGCGCCTGAACGGCAAGGGCAACATTCTGGAAGTGCGCGGCGTCGCGGGGATTTCGGTCGACAATCTCATGCATGAAGGCGTGCTCGATGGTCTCAAGAAGCATCCGGGCATGAAGCTCGTCGGCTCGGTCAACGGCGACTGGACGCAATCGGTCGCGCAGAAGGCCGTCGCGGGCATCTTGCCGACGCTGCCGCAAGTCGATGGCGTCGCGACCGAAGGCGAGATGTCGTTCGGCATCGCGCAGGCGTTCAAGGCGGCCAATCGTCCCGCGCCGCCGATGATCATCGGCAGCACGTATCCCGAGCTGCAATGGTGGAACGAACAGACGAAGAGCGGCTATCACTCGCGTTCGCTGTCGAATCCGCCGGGCGCGGTGACGTTCGCGTTCTGGGTCGCGCAGCAAGTGCTCGCAGGCAAGAAGCTTCCAAAGGACATCACCATCAACGTGCCGCTGCTCGCGATCTCGCAGCAGGAATTGCCGGCGAAACTCGCGGCCACGCCGCCGGGCGGCATCGCCGACGTGACTTATACGCTGCCGCAGACGGTCGCGCTGCTCGACAGAAAATAACGCCTCTGATGGAGCATGTGAATGAGTGACGCACTTATTCGCTTCGAAGGCATTGGCAAGACATTCGGCCGCGTGCGCGCGCTGGCCGATATCGACTTCACGTTCATGCGCGGCGAATGCGTCGGCATCGCCGGGCACAACGGTGCGGGAAAGTCGACGCTGATGGCCATACTCGCGGGCGTGTATGCGCCGACGCAAGGCCGCATCGAAGTGGACGGGCAAGCCGCGCCGCATTACGACGCGAACGCCGCGCGCGATAAAGGCGTGCGCTGCGTGTTTCAGGAGCTTTCGCTGTGCGCGAACCTGACGGTCGCGGAGAACATGTGCATCGTGCATCCGCAGTTGCGCGGACGCGGCTGGCGGCGCCGCGCGACCGCGTTGATGCGCGAGAAGCTCGAGGAGATCTTTCCAGGCAACGGACTCAAGGGCAACGAGCTCGTCTCCGATCTCACGCTCACGCAGCAGCAAATGGTCGAGATCGCGCGAGGCTTCACCGTGACGGATGCCCCCGTGCGTCTCGTGATTCTCGACGAGCCCACGTCCTCGCTCGATGCGCATACGGCCGAGCAATTGCTCGCGTTCGTACGCACGGCCGCGCAGCACGGCATCACGTGCCTGCTCATCACCCATATGCTGGGCGAAATCGAGCGCGTGGCGGATCGCGTGATGGTGATGCGCGACGGCAGCATCGTCAGCGTGCTGCCCCGCGAGGCGTCGAGCCGCGCATCGATCATTCTGGCGATGGGCCAGCATCTCGAAGCGGAGAAGACGTCGGGCGCGCCGCGCGTCACTGCCGATCGCGGCAATGAGCGGCACTTCCGCTGGAATGTGGGCGCGAGGAAGAACACGGCGATCGACGCTTCGCGCGGTGAGATCGTCGGCTTCGCGGGACTCGCCGGGCAGGGGCAGAGCGAAGCGCTGCTATCGATCTACGAAGCGGCGACCCGGCGCGGCGCGGGGCGTGCGAAGGTCGCGTTCGTCGCAGGCGATCGTGGACGCGACGGCGTGTTTCCAGTCTGGTCCATCGCCGAGAACCTCGACTTGCGCTGGCTTCTCGGCGGCGCCAAAGCCAGGCGGGGTCTGGTCGACTTCGCGGCAGCGCGCGCTGTGGTTCAGGCGTGGCGCGCCAGGATCGGCATACGCGGGGCGTCGATGAACGCGGGCATTCTGTCGCTCTCCGGCGGCAACCAGCAGAAGGTTCTCTTCGCCCGCGCGCTCGCGTCGGACGCCGATCTCATTCTCATGGACGACCCCACACGCGGAGTCGATGTCGGCACCAAGCGCGACATCTATCGACTCGTGCACGATGAAGCCGCGAAGGGCCGCACTTTCATCTGGTATACGACGGAAAACGAGGAGCTGTCGCACTGCGACCGCACGTACGTGTTCCGCTCGGCCGCCGTCACGCGCGTGCTTCAGGCCGACGAATGTACGGAAGAAGCCCTGCTCGCGGCCAGTTTCGAGGAGCACGCCGCATGACATTCGCGATCTCGCAAACGCGCTTGCGCGCGCTGCTTCCCGCCATCTCGCTCGTTGCGGTGCTGGTGCCGATCCTCGTCATGCAGCCGGCGGTGATGAGCTACTTCGGCTCTAACCTGTTGTTGAATCTCGCCGTGCCGATCGTGCTCGCAACGCTCGCGCAGCTCGCGATCATCACCGTGAACGATCTCGACCTCTCGATCGGGCCATTTGTGAGCCTCGTCGCATGCATCGGCGCCACGCTGCTGGTCAGGCAACCGTGGCTCGGGGTCCTCGCGCTGGTCGGCTGCGTGCTCGCCTATGCCGCCGTCGGTGCACTGATCGAATTGCGGCAGATTCCGTCGATCGTCGTCACGCTCGGGCTGTCGTTCGTATGGAGCGGACTCGCGATCGTGCTGCTGCCGTCGCCGGGCGGCACGAGCCCCGCGTGGCTCGGCGCCGCCATGAGCTACCAGACACCGATCGTCGCCGCGCCCATCGTCTGGTCGGTGCTGATCGCGATCGTGGGTCATCTGCTGCTGATGCGTTCATCGGCGGGCGTGCGCATTCGCGGCGCGGGCGGCAATCCGCGCGCGATGCGCCGCTTCGGCTGGTCGCTCGTGCGCTGCAAGGCGACGCTGTATGGCGTCGCGGGCGTGTTCGGCGTGCTGTCGGGGCTGTCCTTGCTCGGCTTGACGACTTCCGCCGATGCCAACCTCGCGCTGCGCTACACGCTGCTGTCCATCGCGGCGGTGATACTCGGTGGCGGCGAGTTCATCGGCGGGCGCGTGTCGGTGACAGGCGCGGTGCTCGGCTCGATCACGCTGACGCTCGCCGCATCGTTCCTCGCGTTTCTCAACATCTCGGCGGACTGGCAGGTCGGCATGCAGGGCGCGATTCTCATCGTGGTCTTGTCGTTGCGTGTGCTGCTGCAACGCGGAGAACGCCGATGAACCCGCACACTTCGAGCGAGCCGATCGCCGGGAACGATCAGAGCGCGTGGGCGCGGCTCAGAAGCATTCGGGCGCCGTGGGTGTGGTCTTTCGCCGGTGCGGTGCTGGTGTGGCTCGCCATCGCCGCGATCTTCGGCTTCGGCATCGCGGGCAATGTCGCACAGACGGCGCTCACGTACGGCGTGTTCATGGTGCTGGTCGGACTCGGGCAGATGCTCGTCATCACCTCGGGGGTGGGCAACATCGACTTGTCGGTGCCCTCGACGATCGCGCTTGCCGGCGTCGTCGGCATGCATGTGATGCAAGGCGCCAACGCACAGATTGCGCTGGGCATCGCAGCGGCGCTCGGCGTGGGCGTGGCCGTAGGTCTCGCGAATTACGCGCTGATTCGCTTGCTGCGCATTCCGCCGATCATCGCGACGCTGTCATCGAGTTTCATCATCCAGTCGGTCGCCATCACGCAAGGGCGTCAGCTTCCGCCGCCGCCGCCCGCGCTCGGTGCGTTCGCGACGGGTGGCTTTCTGCATGTGCCCTATATCGCGCTCGTCGCGCTCGTGTTGTCCTTTGCGCTGGCCGTGCTGCTGCATCGCGCGGTGTACGGGCGCAGGCTCTCGGCCATCGGGCAGAACTCACGCGCCGCTTGGCTCGCGGGTGTCAACGTGCACCGCACGCGCTGCCTTGCCTATGTGCTCTCGTCGATGATCGCGGCGCTCGCGGCGCTGCTGCTCTCTGCGGTTTCAGGCGGTGCGTCGCTCGACATGGGCGTCGAGTACATGCTGATCTCGATTGCCGTGGTCGTGATCGGCGGCACGCTCGTAACGGGCGGCAAGCCGACCATTGCCGGGGTGTGGGGCGCATCGATGTTCCTGTTTCTCACCAACGCCGTGCTCAACGCGGTGGGCGCGGATGCGGGCGTGCGCTCCATCGTCTACGGCGTGCTCATCATCGCGGTGACTGTCGCGGCGGGCGGCAAGGCGCTGCGCTAGTTCTCAGGCGAAAATCAAAGGACGAGGAGACATGAAACCCAGCGATTTCGAAGTGCACGATCCGCGTTTCAGGCTGCTGCTTCAGCCGAATGCGTTTCTGACGAAGCTCACCGGCGATTGCCTGTGGGCCGAAGGTCCCGTGTATTTTCCGGCGGCCGATCTGCTTGTCTGGAGCGACATTCCGAACAACCGCATGTTGCGCTGGGCGCCGGGCATGGGCGTGGGCGTGTATCGCGCACCATCGAACTACAGCAACGGCAACACGCGCGACCGGGAAGGCCGGCTCGTCAGTTGCGAGCACGGCGAGCGGCGGGTCACGCGTACCGAGCACGACGGCAGCGTGACCGTGCTGGCCTCGCATATCGAAGGCAAGCGGCTCAATTCACCGAACGACGTCATCGTGGATTCCCGCGGCGACATCTGGTTCACCGATCCCGACTACGGCATCCTCAGCGACTACGAGGGCTATCGCGCGCAGAGCGAGATCGGGCGATGCAACGTCTATCGCGTGGGGTCGGAGAACGGGCAGGTGGAGATTGTCTGCGACGACTTCGTCAAGCCCAACGGGCTCGCGTTCTCTCCGGACGAATCGAAGCTGTACATCGCGGACTCGGCAGCGTCCCACGATGACAACGCGCCGCGCCATATCCGCGTGTTCGATGTCGCAAGTGACGGCGCATTGCGCAACGGCCGCATCTTCATCGAGATGACGAGCGGCGTGCCGGACGGAATGCGCATCGACGAGCAGGGCAACGTCTGGACGAGCGCCGAGGACGGTGTGCATTGCTATGCGCCCGATGGCGCGCTGCTCGGCAAGATACGGATACCCGAAGTGGTGGCCAACCTCACGTTCGGCGGGTTCAACCGGAATCGCCTGTTCATTGCCGCGACATCATCGATTTATTCGCTGCATGTGGGCGTGAGAGGCGCGGGACGTTGAAACCAACTATAAACAGGAGACAACACATGCAATTGCGCAAGTTCGCTGCGGCACTGGTCATGGCCGCATTTTCCGCATCCGCGCTCGCGCAGGTCGCGACCGGCGATACGTCCCCGGCGAAGATCGCCTTGTCGAACAACTATGCGGGCAATAGCTGGCGTCAGCAAATGCTCAAGAGCTGGGCCAACGTCGCGGATCCGGCGGTCAAGCAAAAGATCGTCGCTGCGGCGCCGAGCTTTACCACCGCGGAGAGTCAGGCGACCGAGCAGGTCCAGCAGATCCAGAACCTCATCCTGCAGGGCTATAAGGCGATTGCTGTCGATGCGGTCTCGCCCACGGCGCTGAACGGGATCATCAAGCAGGCCTGCGCAGCGGGCGTGACCGTCGTCTCGTTCGACGGCATCGCGACGGAGCCTTGCGCGTATCGCATCGCAGTGGATTTCCAGGGCATGGGCCGCATGCAGGTCGACTATCTGGCCAAGCGTCTCAACGGCAAGGGCAATTTGCTGGAGATTCGCGGGCTCGCCGGTGTATCGGTCGATGATGAGATTCATCAAGGCATCGTCGATGCGTTGAAGAAGTATCCGGACATGAAGATCGTCGGCTCGGTGCATGGCGACTGGACGCAGACCGTCGCCCAAAAGCAGGTCGCGGGCATCCTGCCGACCCTGCCGAAAATCGATGGCGTCCTCACGCAAGGCGGCGACGGCTTTGGTGCGGCACAGGCCATCAAGGCGGCAGGACGGCCCACGCCGGTCATCATTCTCGGCAATCGGCAGGAAGAGCTTGCGTGGTGGGCGGAGCAGAAGAAGAGTGGCTACGAGACGATGTCGGTCACCATTCCGCCTGGCGCGTCCTCGTTTGCATTCTGGGTCACGCAGCAGATCCTCGCGGGCAAGAAGGTGCCGCATGACATTCGCATGCCGGTGCTCGAAGTGAAGCCCCAGGAACTCGATGCCGTGCTTGCGAAGACGCCGCCCGGCGCGCTCGCGAACAAGGAATTCACGCGTGAGGAAGTGGTTGCGGTCGTGGACGGGAAAAAGTAGCGGGAGGAATGCCGCTTGCGGGACGGCCGGCGTGGCTCAGGTGGCCTGCAAGCGGCGCACGCGCGGCACGACCTCTTCGGCAAACGCGCGCATGTCGGTCTCGAAAGGCTGAAACTGCAGCATGAAAAGCTCGATGCCTGCGCGGTGGAACGCCACGATACGCTGCGCGACCGTGTCGTAGTCGCCGACGAGCCCCGCCGCCGTGCCGCCGTTCGAGCCGACACGCGCCGACTGCGCGAATGTCTGGATCATCACCACGTTGGGATCGATGTTCGCCTTCTGACGCTCACGCAGCGGCTTGTCCTGTTCGGCCAGTTCAAAGAGACGCTCGAGATGGGCCGACGCCGCGGCCTGCGTTTCGCGCGCAATCACAAAGGCCGACAGTCCGAAGCGCAGCGCCGGTTGTCCAGGGGGCCGGGCACGCGCGGAAACGTCGCCGATGAGACGCGCCACATCGTCGGGCGGCTGCCCGTTGATGAACCATACGTCGCCGTGTGCAGCCACGAGCGAGCGCGCCGGCTCGGACTCGCCGCCCACGTAAATGCGCGGACGCGTGCGAAATGGATCCGCCGGAAGCAACCGATAGCCGTCGATGCGAAAATGGTCGCCGTGGTGATGCACGGTCTCGCCGCGCAGCAGTGCGTCGACAACCGTGATCCACTCGCGGCCGTAGGCGTAGCGCTCGTCGTGTTCGGCGAAGCCTATGCCGGCGCGCTCGAGTTCCGGACGATTCCATGCATTGACCAGATTGATCGCGAAACGACCACCGCTGATGTGTTCGATCTGCTGCGCCATCTTGGCGAGCACGACGGGATGATAGAGATAGGGCTTGATGGCAGCGATGATCTCGATGCGCGACGTAAGCGCCGCAAGCGCGGCGGATGCCGTCCACGCCTCGAGCTGATCGAGCGAGGGGTCGTGCGGATTGATCGTGTGCTGGGCGACAAGCACCGAGTCGTAGCCGAGGCGTTCGGCCTCGAGCACGAGCGCCTTGTTGCGCGCCCAGGATGCATCGTACGGTTCGTCCGGGTCCTGAAGCGCCGCCCGGCTGCCGTGCACGAGCGCCCAGACGCCGAAGCGCGGGAAGGTGGATGACATCGATTTCGGGTAAGAGTAACGTTCGATCAGGACGCCCATCCTACCGTTGCTTCTGCACCGCGCGATCCAATTTCCAGCCATATCGTTGTATCGAATTCGCATATGGAGCGGATCGCTTCGAGCATGGGGTCAACGCTCACGCACGCGACACGACGAATCATCCGCACGGCGTACCGCCTCCTCGACAAGGCCGGGCAATGACAGCGTGATGATGCCGGCGTACACCCTGGAAATCTCGAAGGTGAACTGCGAGTAGGTGACCAATTCAAATCCTTGCGGGAGAAGCAAAAGGTGAGCCTTGAAGTGAAGCAATCGCCAAAGGGAAAACAGGCCGCCAACATCCGCGCCGAATGAGCCCCTCAAGGCACGTATCCCGAATCTAACTTAAGCATTTTTAATTGGTTGGGCCGTCGTGTGCCTGAAGCGAGAATTTCCCGGTATGGCGCCGCGTGCGTCAGGCACCGAATTCATTCATCGCTCCGTTCATCAGGTCCACACAATGAAGGCGACTCATACTCCCCACCGCGCACGCGGGCTCAAAAGATCGGTCATCACGGCATGGGTCGCGGCGGCTGTCCTCCTGCAAAGCGGATGCAAGCCTCACGACGGGCAGGCGCAAACGTCGGCGGCTTCGTCCCGTCAGGAAGTGACGTACTTCAAGTATCCGGACAACCCGGCCTTCGATCTCGTCTACCTCGCCGACAAGCTCGGTTACTTCGAGAACACGAGCACGCGACCAAAGTACGTCGGCAAGGTGTCGGCGCCGCAGATCATTCCGCTCGTCGGCACCGGCGAAATCGACTTCGGCACGCGCATGGTGCCGCTCGTCATCTCGGCGATCGCGAGCGGCGCGGACATCAAGGTCGTGTCGGCCGGCGGCGAAACGCTGCCCGATGCGCCGCACATGAAATACTTCTCCCGCAAGGATTCCGGCATCCGCTCGCCGAAGGACTTCGAAGGCAAGACGGTCGCCTTCAACAGCTTTGGTGCGTGCGCCGAGTTCGTGACGAAGAAATATCTGTCTCAGCATGGCGTGGACGTATCGAAGGTGAACTGGCTCGTCGTGCCGGATAACCAGTCGCAGCAGGCGCTCGTCACCAGGAACGTGGACATCGCCATCATTCACCCGCCGTTCTCCGGCGCGGCGGAAGCCGATCCGCAACTGCACAAGCTGTGGAGCGACTGGGACGAGGACCGCGGACTCGGAGGCATGGCGCCTTACAGCGTGAACGGCGCGTTCGCGCGCGCTCATCCGCAGGCCGTGAAGGACTTTGTCAGCGCGATCGCCAAGGCGGGCAACTGGGTGAACGCCCATCCCGACGAAGCGCGCAAGCTCACCGCGGAACGGCTCGGCATCGATGTGAACCTCGTCGAGCGCTATGCGTACGTGAAGGATCTCGTTGTTACCGAGCCGCCGATCCAGTACTACATCGAGATCCTCGAGCAGGCCGGCAAGATTCCGAAGGGCAAGGTCGCGGTCAAGGACGTCTATACCAACGAGTACAACGCGCTCGCCGTCAGGCAATCACAGGCGAACGCGACAGCGAACGAGACCGGGAGCCGGTCATGACCGCGAGAGAACACTTGCCCGACAAGATCGTCGCGCGCGATCTCGTGCTTTCGTATCCCAACGCGGCATCGGACTCGGGTCATGCGGTGCTCAAGGGGTTCGATCTATCCGTGCGCGATGGCGAATTCCTCTCACTGCTCGGGCCCAGCGGATGCGGCAAGTCGACCTTCCTCAACATCCTCGCGGGCCTCGTGCCGCAGAGCTCGGGCGATATCCGTGTCGACGGCGAACCGGTCAGCGCGGCGCGGCACAAGCTCGGCGTCGTGTTCCAGGGCTACGCGCTCTTTCCGTGGCGCACCGTGCGCAAGAACGTCGAGACCGGCCTCGAAATCCGGCGCGTGAGCCGCGCGCAACGGCGAGCGGAGGCGGAGCACTATCTCCGGCTCGTGGGCCTGCTCGATTTCGCCGATCACTATCCCCACCAGCTGTCGGGCGGCATGCGGCAGCGCGTCGCAATTGCACGAGCGCTCGCCTATGGACCGGAAGTGCTGCTGATGGACGAGCCGTTCGGCGCGCTCGACGCCCAGACGCGCGAATCGCTGCAGCAGGAACTCCTTGGCATCTGGGAGAAGAGCGCAAAGACCGTGGTGTTCGTCACGCATAGCATCGACGAGGCGATCTTCCTCTCCGATCGCGTGGCAGTCATGGGGCGCGGGCCGGGACGCGTGAAGGAGATCATCGACGTCGATCTGCCGCGTCCGCGCGACGCATCGCTGCGTCATTGCGCGGCGTTCATCGCGCTGAGGCAAAGAGCGTGGGAAAGCTTGAGCACGGAACTCGCGCACGCGCATAGCCATTCGTATGCGCCGCCCGTGCGGACGGCGCGGGACTCCATCGCCGAAATCTACGCGGGAGAGCCACATGCGTGAGGAGACCAGCGCCCGCGACCTGCCGATGCTCATTTCCGTCAATGCCGGGCGCGCGCGGCTCCCCGGAAGTCCGGCTCGCCTTTCGGTGGCGTTCGAACGATGCGTTGCTTTAGTCGGCTTCGTCGTGCTGTGGGAATTGTTGCCGCGACTCGGCATCGTCAGCGCGGCTTATCTGAGCCCGCCTTCGGACGTGGCCGTCGCGATCGTCCGGCTCTTCGGGAACGGAGAGGTCTGGAAGCATCTGAGCGCGAGCGCCATCCGCTCGATCAGCGGCCTGTTGCTCGCTATCGCAGGCGGCGTGGTGTCGGGCTTTGCGCTCGGATGGTTTCGCCGCGCCGAGCGCATCGTCGATCCGCTTTACCAGTTGCTCCGCCAGGTCTCCGCGTTCGCGCTCTTTCCCGTGTTCATGCTGTTTCTGGGGATCGGCGAGTCATCGAAGATCGCGATCATCGTCTGGGCCGCGTTCTGGCCGGTGCTGCTCAACACCATCTCGGGGGTCAAGCAGGTCGAGCGCATCTTCATCGACGGCGCGCGTTCGATGGGCGCGTCGCAAGGCTTCATCTTCGCGAAGGTCGTCCTGCCTGCGGCGTTGCCCGAGATCCTGACGGGCATCCGGATCGCGGGGGCGTACAGCATTACCGCGCTGGTCGCGGCCGAGATGATCGGCGCGCGCTCGGGGCTGGGTTTTTATACGCTCAATTCGCAGGAGACGTTCCAGATTCCGGACATGTACGCGGGCATCGTCCTGCTTGCGCTCTTCGGCCTGTCGATCAACCAGGGGCTGTCGCTGCTCGAGCGACGGCTTCTGCGCTGGCGCGTGGGGCTTGCGCAGAATGGCTAGGGCCGCGAGCGCGAGTACCGAGGCTGGCGTCCGGTGGCGGCCGGCAGGATTCGCGGTCGTACTTGCCGTGCTGTGCGCGCTTTCGTGGTGGCTGGCCGGTGGCGCGATGCAAAGCGGGCCCGAGGCAGAGGGTCCGTTCGCGGCCGCCATCGCGCGCGGCACCCTGATCGTCGCGGTTTCGCCGCGGCCTGCGCCCGCGCTGAACGTCGGCCCGGTCGATCGCACGTCGCGCGTGCCCGATGCGTACTCGGCGGCCCTCGCGTCCGATCTCGCGCGCCGCGCAGGCCTGCCCGTCGAGTTTCTGCTGGCCGGAACGCGTGAAGCGCGAACGGCCGTGCAATCGGGCAAGGCCGACGTCGCGATCGCCGCCCTGCCCTTCGCCCCCGATGCGTCGGTTGCATTCGCGCCGACGGCGTACACGACGGGGCGAGGCATGGCGCTCGTCCTGAGACACAGTAGCGTGAGAGGCTGGGACGACCTGCGCGGCCGCTCGATCTGCGCATCGCGGGGAAGCCCGTTCGCGACGCGCGCCGCCCAGTCCCATCACGCGACTCTGCAAAGCTTCGAGCGTCCGCTCGACGCACTGCTCGCGTTCCAGGCAGGCGAATGCACGGCGCTCGTCGATGATGAACTCGTCGTCCGCGCTTTGCTGAAACAGGCAAGCTGGACCTACTATCGCGCGCTGCCGGGCACGATCGCGCCGTCGCCTGCATTCATCGCATCGGCGGGCGGCGACGTCGCCACTGCCGCTTTCATCGACGACACCGTGCGCGACTGGCACCGCCACCGCTGGCTTGCCACGGTCCGGCTGGATCAGGCCAGCCATCTCGCATTCGACATGTTCAACGCAGAGAACGATTTGTATTGCCACTGAGGCAGCGAATCGATCCGTCATGCCGTAACGGCCACGTAACGCACCCTCCCTCTTCGGATCACCATGAATCAACGCTTGCCGCGCCTTCTGCATCTGAACGTCAACATCCTTCATTCCGGCTTCGTGCCGAGCGCATGGCGGCTCGCGGACGCCGACCCGCTGGCATTCATCGACGCAGCGCATTACGTGCGCGTCGCGCAGATCGCCGAGGCCGCGAAATTCGACGCCGTGTTCCTCGCCGACAACGCGTCGATTGCCGACCAGATCGACTTCCGCCCGATTACCGCACTGGAGCCCACCGTGCTGCTCGCGAGCATCGCGGCCGCCACCACGCATATCGGCCTCATCGGCACCGCGTCCACGAGCTACAACGAGCCGTACAACCTCGCGCGGCGCTTCGCGTCGCTCGATCATGTGAGCCGCGGCCGCGCCGGCTGGAACATCGTCACGACCGCGGATATCGGATCGGCCCGCAACTTCGGCCGCGATGCCGTGCCGGACCACGCCCAGCGCTACACACGCGCGTCGGAGTTCGCCGATATCGTCAAGGCCCTATGGGACAGCTGGGAAGACGATGCGCTTGTCGCCGACAAGGCAAGCGGCCGCTTCATCGATGTCGGGAAGGTCCACCCGATCGCGCATCGCGGCGCGCATTTCTCGGTGCAGGGGCCGCTCAATCTGCCGCGCTCGCCGCAGGGACATCCGGTGCTGGTGCAGGCAGGCGGGTCGCCGGACGGCCGCGAGCTCGCCGCGCGCCATGCGGAGGCCGTGTTCTCGGCCTCGCAGTCGCTAGAGGAATCGGCCGCGTATGCGCGCGAGCTGAAGGCGCGCGCGCAGGCCTGCGGTCGCGGTCCCGATGCGATTCGCGTGCTGCCGGGGCTGACGACGATCGTTGGCGCGACCGAGGCCGAGGCACTCCGACGCCGCGATGAACTCGTGGACATGATTCCGTGGACCTACAGCCTCAACCGGCTTGCCGGCACCCTCGGCGTCACGGCGGACCGCTTGCGCCTCGATGAGCGCCTGCCCGGGGACTTGCCGCTTCCGGCGAATGGGAATGGCAATCACACCTTCTTCAACGCGACGCTCGCGCAGGCGCGGCGTCACGGCTACACGGCGCGCGAGCTGATCCGCGCACTGGCAGGCGGCGGCGGACACCGCGTCGTGGTCGGCACGCCGGAGCAGATCGCCGATGACATCACGCACTGGTTCAACGCCGGGGCGGCGGACGGATTCAACCTGATGCCAGACGCGCTGCCGGGTGGTCTGCAGGATTTCGTCGATGGCGTCGTGCCGATCCTGCGCAGGCGCGGGCTGTTCAGAAGCGAATACGAGGGCAGCACCCTGCGCGATCACCTGGGATTGACGCGGCCCGCCAGCACCCCGGGCGCGCTGCGAGAAACGGCCTGAAGTCCGAAGCGACGGCGAACACCGGGGTTTCCTCTTCAGACGAGTTCTGCCCGTCCCCGCTGTTCGCGTTCACGTCCATGAGGCGCCGGCGTCGAAGCCATCAGCAGCCGCGTGTACGCATGCTGCGGCCGTGCGAACACGCGCTCCACATCGCCCTCCTCGACGATTCGTCCGGCCTTGAACACCAGCACGCGATCGCTCAGATGACGGATCACATCCAGGTCGTGCGAGATGAACAGTAGCGACGTGCCGAGCCTTGCCTGAAGCGAGGCCAGCAGATCGAGGACCTGCGCCTGCACGTAGACGTCGAGCGCGGACACCGGCTCGTCGCAGACGATCAGCGCAGGCTCGGGCGCGAGCGCACGCGCGATCGCGACGCGCTGCCTTTGCCCGCCCGATAGCGACACCGGACGCCGCTCGAGAAACGCCGCGCCGAGCCCGACCTGCTCGAGCAACTCGACGCTGCGCGCGAGCAGCCCTGACTTCGAGAGCCTTTGAGAAAACAGTCCCTCTTCGAGCAGTTGCCGTACCGTGTGACGCGGATCGAACGAACTCAGCGGGTCCTGCGGGATGTATTGCAGACGCGGCCGCAATGCGCGCCGCTCGTGCTCTTTCACGTCGCGGCCATTCCAGCGCGAATCGACGAAATGGACGCTGCCCGCATCCGGTGCGAGCAGCCCGAGCACGATGTTGGCACACGTGCTCTTGCCCGATCCCGACTCGCCGACGATCCCCAGTACCTCCCCCTCGCGCACGAAGAACGACACGCCGTCGAGTGCGGTGAAGCGCTGCTCGCCGTCTCCGCCGCGACGCCGGTACGTCTTGCCGATGCCATCTACACGCAGCACAGTCCGCTGAGAGCCGCCGAATCTCGGCGGCAGCGGATCGCGCACGATCGACGGCACACGGCCCTCTTCGCGCGACGCGGGCACGATACGCGCCGAACTCAGGCGATGTCCGCGCGATTGCGCCGACGGCTGTGCGGCGAGCAGTTGCCGCGTGTACGGATGAGTCGGATGGTTGAGCACGTCGGCGGTCGCGCCGCTGTCGACCACGTTGCCGTCGTGCATCACGAGCACCCGGTGAGCGATGCCCGACACGACCCCCAGATCATGGCTGATCAGCAAAACGCCGACGCCGAGTTCGAGACGCGCCTTGAGCACCGCCAGCACCTGCGCCTGCACCGTGACGTCGAGCGCGGTTGTCGGCTCGTCGGCAATGACGAGTGCCGGACCCGCCGCAATCGCCGACGCGATCAGCGCCCGCTGGCGCAAGCCCCCGGACAGCTCGTGCGCGTATTGCTTCGCGCGCCGCGCCGGCTCGGGAATACCGACGTCGCCCATCACGGCGCTCACGCGCGCGAGCCGCTCGCGGCGCGAACGCAGCACGCGATGATGCTTGAGCACCTCGGCAATCTCCACGCCGATCGTGCGCAACGGATCGAGGGAGACGAGCGCGTCCTGCATCACGAGGCCCGCGAATGTACCACGCAACGCGCGCCATTCGTGCACCCTAAAGTTCAGCGCTGCGCGGCCGCCGACTTCGAAGCGTGCGGCATCGACTTGCGCACCGGGCCCTGCAAGGCCGATCAGGCTGCGCGCCGTCAGGCTCTTTCCCGAACCGGACTCGCCGACAAGCGCTACGCACTCCCCGGGGCGAATCGTCAGATCGACTCCGCGCACGAGCGGCGCACCGCCATTCGCATGAGGAAAGCGAATGCTCAGCCCACGAATATCGACGAGCGGATTCTGCGAGTTGGAGGGATGGGTCATCGCGCGCGCACCTCGTACTTGCGTTGCAGGAACTTGCCGATCACGGCGAAGGAGAGGACCGTCAGCGTGATCGCCATACCGGGGAAGACGCTCGGCCACCACGCCACGCGCAGTACGTCGCGGCCCTCGGCGAGCATCACACCCCATTCGGGCGTGGGAGGCTGCGGGCCCAGGCCAAGAAAGCTCAGGCCCGACACGGCGATGATCGCGCTGCCGATATCGATCGTTGCGATCACCGGCACGGCGACGAGCACGTTCGGCAGCACATGGCGCATGAAGATCCCGCCGCGCGACAGCCCGTAGCTGAGCGCATGCGTGACATAGTCCGCGCGGCGCACGACAAGCGCCTGGCTGCGCAGCACGCGCCCGAACTTCGGGATTCCCGCGATGCCGACCGCGATCGCGATGTTGACAATGCCCTGCCCAAGAAACGTCACGACGAACAGCGACAGCAGGATCGGCGGGAAGGCGGACAGCACGTCGAAGACCCGCGACGCCGACTCGTCGGCAAGCCGGTTCCCGAGCCCCGCACTCAAACCGATGACGAGACCCACCGCCAGACTGACGAGCATGCTCGCAAGGCCGATCAGAAGCGAATAGCGCGCGCCGTGGATCACGCGCGAGAGCACGTCGCGGCCGATCCGGTCGGTGCCGAACCAGTGTTCCCCGCCGGGCGGCTGCAGCGCGTGCACGACGTCGCTCACGAGCGGATCGTACGGCGTGACGAAGCGCGGGAAGGCCATCGCCGCCGCGAGCGCGATGAGGAAGGCCGCTGCCAGCAGCACGGCGGCCGGGATCGAGCGAGGCCAGCGCAGACGCGCGCGCAGCCCGAGCGGAAATTGATCGACGTGACTCATTGGCTGCGCAGCCTCGGATCGATGAAGAGATAAGCGATGTCGAGCAGCGTCGAGATCACGACATGCACGAACGCCGCCAGGAGGACCACTGCGAGCACGACCGGCACGTCCTGCGCCGTGACCGCGTTGAGCGTCACGCTGCCGATGCCCGGCCGGCCGAACATTTTCTCGGTGATCACCGCACCGCCGAGCAGGCTGCCGATCAGCCATCCGCCCAGCGTGACGACCGGCAGCAGCGCGTGACGCAGCACGTGGGTGACGCGCAGCGTGAGCTCCGGGACGCCGCGCGAGCGCACGGTGGTCACGAACGGCTTCTCGAGCGCCGCTTCGAGCGACTCACGCATCACTTGAGAAAGGATGCCGGCTGTCGGCAGCGCGAGCGTGACGGCCGGCAGGACAAGCGCGCGCCAGCCTCCGGCGCCCGACACCGGAAAGAGCCGCAACTGGAACGAGAACGCGATCAGCAACAGCATGCCCAGCCAGAATACGGGCGTCGAAGTGAAGGTGAGTTCGAGCACGGATGCCACGCGCACCGCCCACGCGCCGCGCGTGCCGCTCAAGCCCGCTGTCGCTGTCGCCACGACGATCGCCAGCGCGATTGCGAGCAGCCCCGCCGATCCGGCGAGCTGCACGGTCGGCCAGAGCTGGCTCTGCAAGACGGCCAGCACAGGCTGCTGCATCACGAACGACGTGCCCAGATCCGCGTGCGCGAGACGCAGCAGGAACTGCCCGTACTGCCAGGGAAGACTGCGATCGAGGCCCCACTGCGCCGCGATCGCCTCGCGCAAGCCGGGATACGCGAGGTCGCCCGCCAGCACATCCTCGATGCGCCCCGGCAGCGCATGGATCGCGACGAACGCGACCGAGGCCGCGAGCCACAGCACGAGCAGGCCGGTCATCATCCGGGTCGCGATCTTTCTCGGCATGTCACGCTCCCGGCTTGTCGACCCACAGGTCGTACGAACTCGCCGGACCGTCGAGCTGCGGCTCGAAGCCAATGCCATGCACGGTCGACTTCGCGGCAAGCTGGTAGACCGGCGCGAAGAGCGGCACGATGAATGCCTCGTCGACGGCGCGCTTCTGGATGTCGCCGAGCAGCTTGCGGCGTTCTTCGCCCACCGGCAGCACGCGCGCACGGTTGATTTGCCCGACGATCGCCGCATCCGGCGAGGCGATCGCGTTGTACAGGAAGCCCTTGTCTCCGAGCATGTCCCACAGTTCCATCGCGACGTCCGACGGGTTGTCCGTGTTCGGATAGATGGTCCAGTTGCCGGTTGCCTTCTGGTTGGCGAAATCCCCCGCCGTGGTGATGCGAAGCCCGAGGTCGAGCCCGATGTTCTGCCGCAGCGCGGACTGCACCGCGCGGATCAGCACGTCGCGACTGTCACGCACATACGGCTGCGGATAGCCGACTTCGATCGACAGCCGCTTGCCGTCGCGCACGCGAAAGCCCTCACTGTCGCGCTGCGTCCAGCCTGCTTCGTCGAGCAGCTTGTTCGCGGCGGCCACGTTGTTGCCCCACGAGTCCTTGAGGCTCGCGTTGTAGTCCGGATTGTCGGGGCCGATGTTCGACCACGCGCGCCGCACCGTGCCGAGATACACGCTCTTCACGATGGCGTCGAGATCGAAGCCGTCGCGCAGCGCGCGGCGCACGCGCACGTCGCTCGCCGGCGCGACCGTGTAATTGATGTTCAGCGTGAACGACGTGGTGGCCGACGGGCCGCTTACATACTGGAAGCCGTCGACCTTGTCGAAGACGGCGATGTCGGTCGGCTGCACGCCTTCGATCAAATCGACCTGGCCCGAGCCGAGCGCACCCGTACGCACGGCGGCTTCCGGCAGGAAGCGGTACGTGACCCGGTCCAGATAGGCCGGCCCCTGATGCTGAGCATTGCCGGGCGCCCAGTGGTAATCGGGGTTGCGCTCGAAGGTCGCCTGCTGTCCGCGCTGATACGACCTGAACACGAACGGCCCCGTTCCGACGATGCCCGGCCCGCCGCCGCACAAGTCCTTGTTTTCCGCGAGCGCTTTCGGCGAGATGAAACCGAGCTTGACGCTCGACAGCGATTCGAGCGTGGTCGAGTCGGGCTGCTTCATCACGAGCCTGACCACCGAAGGCGACACGACCTCCACGCGATCGAAGTGAACCAGCAGCGACGCAGACGACGAAGTCGTGCTCACGTTCTTCAGGATGTAGTCGAAGTTGGCCTTGACCGCGGCGCTGTCGAACGGCGTGCCGTCGGTGAACTTCACGTCCTCGCGCAGGTTGAACGTGTAGCTCTTGCCGTCGTCGGCCACGCTCCACGACTTCGCGAGCCACGGTGCGTACGTGCCGTCGGTCTTCTTCGAGATCAGCGAATCGATGTAGTTCCGGATCACCCAGAACGAATTCTGCTGCGACGAGCGATGCGGGTCGAAGCACGCAGGCTCGGTCGTCACGCCCCAGGTCAGCGCGCCGCCCGTGACTGCCTTGGCCGCGGAAGCCAGCGCCTGCGATGCCGGTTCGGATTTGTTGCAGCCCGCAAGCGCGATGCTCAATGCGATAACCGTCGCGCCCCCGAGCGCGAGTCGTGTTGCTTTCATGTGACGAGTTCCTGTCGAAGATCGAAGCGGCCCATGCGGCCGCTGACTGAATGCCATCGATGACGTCCCACGCGCCATCCGTTATGCGCGCATTTCCGGCGCTTGCGCTTCATCGCAAGCGCCGAAACCGGGTTTGGCAACGCATCGATCGTGCTCTGCATAGCGGCATCGAGCGCATGACGTCGGATGCGTCCTTATTGCACGGATTCGCCGAGATCGGCGCGCGCTGCGTCCGTTCGCGCCGCCTGTGCCTCATGCGGCAGGCTGAAGCGTTCGTCGGGCGCAATGCCGTTCACGTGATAGCGGCCCACCGCGGCCTCGCGCTGCGTCGCCGGATTGTGCGAGGCGATCACACGCGCGTTGCGCCAGTGCCGGTCCAGCTGTCTCGCTTCGCTTGTCGCGGACGCTCCGCCGACTTCGAACAATAGCGTCGACGCCTCGAGTGTCTGCTCGATCACGATCTGTTGCGCCTTGTACGCTTCGATATCGACGGCGATGTAGTCGTCCGTCGTGGCGTGGCCTGCCTGGCGTGCCTCATGAAGCCGCTGCAGCGATGCCGACAGTGAGGCGACGATGCTCTGCGTCGAATACGCGAGGCTCGCGAGCCGCCCGACCACGCGATGCACGAGCGGATTGTCGCGCGGGCTCGACCGGCCCGGCACGCCGAAGGTCCGCGTGCGTGCCTGAACGAAGGCAACGGCATCGCGCTGCACCGCCTGCGTGATACCGGCGAGCGTCGCGAGATGCACGGTCTGGAAGAACGCCGTCATGAACGAGTCGCGCCGCGGCTCCGAGGCCTTGTAGCGCGACACGATCTGTTCCTCCGCCACCAGCACGCCATCGAAGCGCGTCGTGCCGCTCGCGGTCAGGCGCTGCCCGAAACCGTCCCAGTCGTCGCTGCGGGTGACGCCCGGCGCATGGGTGGCAACGATCACGTTGATGTCCGTGTCAGCGTCGTGCGCCGCGACACTGACCCAGTCGGCATACAGCGTGCCGGTGCTGTAGTACTTCTCTCCGTCGAGCCTGAAGCGCCCGGTCGCATCGTCGCGGGCAAGCGCGACGGAGTTGTGCGTGGAATTGGACCGCTCGGACGTCGCCGCACCCACCGTCTCGCCCTTCGCGACACGCGTGAGCCAGTGCTCGCGCAACGTTTCATCGCGCCCTTCGAGCCGATACTCGATAAAGCCGAAGTGCGCGCGCAGGATCTGCGGAAGATTCGAGTCGGCCGCACCGAGTTGCGTGAGCAACGCGAAGAACTGCGGCAGCGTGATCCCGCCGCCGCCATACCGCCGCGGCACGCGCAGCGAGGTGAAGCCCGAGGCTTTCAGCCATTGCACGGGTTCGTGGGCCAGCGTGCGGTTCTGTTCGCGGTCAATGCTGCCTTGCGCGATGCGATCGAAGAGTTCGGAAAAGCGGGCGTCGAGGTCGGCGCTGGTGAGCGGCTGGGTCGTCATGAAGTCGGATGTCAGGGCAAAGTAGGCAAGCTTAAGTTCGCCGCGCGGCGTGGTGCAACGAAGCAAACTTGATAACGATATGTCGGATGCCCATCGCGTCGCTCTCAACGACGCATCGACGCGTGTCAGCAGCGGTTATCGAAAGATAGCAGCGGTTGCCGGCGCGGGAGCAGCGGCGTTAACGCGCCAAAGCCTCCCATTGGTGACGACGCTTTCACTCGGCGTCCGGAAACGCGCCTTTCTTCGGGATCCTGCAATGCCATCGACCGCACGCATGAAAAGCAAAGTCGAATCGCTTCGTTGGTTCGCATCGCAGACGATGCTTCAATTCATCGACCCAATCAAACCGACTTCACGGGAGATTCGCATGACCGGCACAACCACTCTTTCGCATCCGTCCACAGCGCCACGCACGGTTGCGCATGCCGAGCTACAGGTACGTCCGGTCGGCGGGCGGATCGGTGCGGAGATACGCGGCGTGGCGCTCGGTGCCGAGCTCGACGACGCCACCATCGGCGCGATCAACGCCGCGCTGCTCGAGCATAAGGTGCTGTTCTTTCGCGGCCAGTCGCACCTCGACGACGCCGCTCAGGAAGCTTTCGCCGCGCGCTTCGGCGAGACCGTCGCGCATCCGACCGTGAACTCGGTCGCGAGCGGCAGCCGCCTGCTCGAACTGGACTCGAAGCACGGCACGCGCGCCAATTCGTGGCATACGGACGTCACCTTCGTCGATGCCTACCCGAAGATATCGATCCTGCGCGGCGTCGTGATTCCTCCAGCGGGGGGCGACACCGTGTGGGCCAACACGGTCGCGGCATACGAACATCTGCCACAACCGTTGCGCGCACTCGCCGACACGCTTTGGGCCGTCCATTCGAACGCCTACGATTACGCGGCAAACCGTTCGACGCCCGTCACGGATGCGGAACTCGCGTATCGCGAGCAGTTCACCTCGACGCTCTACGAAACCGAGCATCCGGTCGTGCGCGTGCATCCGGAAACGGGCGAACGCAGCCTCGTGCTCGGGCACTTCGTGCAGCGCTTCACCGGCTTGTCGCAGCGCGACTCGGATCGCCTGCTCGAACTCTTCCAGGACCACGCTACGCGCCTCGAGAACACCGTGCGCTGGCGCTGGACGCAGGGCGACGTCGCGATCTGGGACAACCGCGCGACGCAGCACTATGCCGTCGCCGACTACGCCGACGCGCATCGCGTCGTACGCCGCGCGACCGTGAACGGCGATGTGCCCGTAAGCGTCGATGGCCGCACGAGCCGCACCGTCTCGCGCACCACGCGTGCGTAACCCGTTTCGAGATCGGGGCCGGACGCTCGTCCGGCCTCCCCTGTCCTTCCCCGCATACACGATGAGACTACGACATCTACTCAGCGCGTCGACCGTCATGCTCGGCGTGATCGTCAACACAACCGCCTTCGCCGCCGCGCCGGACGTCGTGCGCATCGGCGTCGCGCAACAGGGCACCGGCGACCCGCCCGTGTTCGGCGGCTCACCTGCCGCGACCGCGCAATTGCAGCATCGCGTGGAAGATTCGCTGAAGACCGACGGCACTAAAGTGGAGTGGATCTTTTTCAAGGGCGCGGGGCCGGCCGTGAACGAGGCGCTCGCGAACAAGCAGATCGACTTCGCCTATCAGGGCGACCTGCCCTCCGTGCTCGGCCGGGCGAACGGACTCAAGACGCACTTGCTGCTGGCATCCAATGTGCGCGCGGGGGTCTACCTCGCGGTGCCTCCCGACTCCGACATCAAGGGCGTGAAGGACCTCAGGGGCAAGCGCGTCGGCATCTTCCGGGGGACCAACCTGCAACTCGTCGCCGACAACGTACTCAAGGAGCACGGCCTCAGCGAGCGCGACCTGCGCGTGATCAATCTCGATTCAGCGGCATCGCAGGCTGCGCTCGCATCGAAGGGCGTGGATGCCGTCTTCCTCGACTACAACCTCTTCAAGCTCCAGCGGCAAGGGCTCGCGAAGATCGTCTATGCATCGCGCGACGGCGGTTTGCAGTTCACGCGGCAGGCGCATCTGCTCGTGCTCGAAGACTTCGAGCGCGCGCATCCGGAGATCGTGCAGAAGGTCGTGACGTCGGTCGTGCAGGCGTCGCAGTGGTCGTCCGATGAAGCCAATCGGGATGCGTTGTTCGCACTGTGGTCGAAGAGCGGAGTGCCGGCGCAATCGTGGCAGGCGGAGTATGCGAACCAGCAGTTGAAGGACCGCAGTTCGCCGCTGATCGATCCGTTTCTGATCGCCCGCTATCAGGCCGTGGCCGACGACGCCCTGCGCCTGAACCTGATCCGCCAGCCGGTGAGCGTGAACGGCTGGTTCGAGCCGAAATACCTGGATGAGGCCCTCAGAACGCTGAAGCTTCAGAGCTACTGGCCGCGCTTCGATGCATCGGGCAAGCCGATCGCATCCTGATCCCTTACACGCCGGAACGCTGGCCGTTCCGGTTCCCGGAGACTCGACGATGGCGAACGGTTTCGCACGCAATTTCAATCCCGCGCTCGATCCCGGCGTGCACGATGCGCGCCCTTTGGCGCGCGCCTCGTTGCTGAACGCGGGCCGCTCGGCCGGCTGGATCGCGCTGCCCTGGCTGCTGCCCGCCGTGTGTGCCGCGCTGTGGTCGCTCGGCTCGCGATACGGCTGGATCTCGGCGCAAGTGCTGCCGCCGCCCTCGCTCGTCTTCGATACGCTCGCCGGCATGGTCCGCAGCGGCGAACTGTGGATGCACGTCGGCGCGAGCCTTTCGCGGGTCGCGGTGGGCTTCGGCGCGGGCGTGCTGCTGGGCCTGCTGCTCGGCGGCGTGCTCGGGCTTTCGCGCACGGCGGAAGCTTATGTGCTGCCCGCGTTCAACGCGATCGTGCAGGTGCCGGTGCTCGGCTGGCTTCCGTTCCTCATGATCGTCGTCGGGATCGGCGAGCCGCTGAAGTACATCCTGATCGCACACGCGGCGCTCGTTCCCGTCACGCTCGGCACCTTGCAGGGTTTCCGCCAGACACCCGATGCCTACCGGGAAGTCGCGCGCGTGTTCCGCTTCACGCGCTCGCAAACCATACGCTCGGTGATCCTTCCCGCCGCCGTGCCCGTGATCGGCACGAGCGTGCGGCTCGCCTTCACGAAGGCGTGGCTCACGCTCGTCGTGGTGGAACTCGTCGCGTCGTCGGAAGGACTCGGCTACCTGATCGTCTACGGGCGGCAGCTGTTCCAGCTCGATCTCGTCCTGGCTTCGGTGCTCGTGGTCGGCGCAATCGGGTATCTCGCCGACCGCATCCTCACACTGCTCGAAGCGCGCTTGCAGCGCGGCAACCCACGCTGACGGAGGGCACGATGGCTGACAGCTCACTCGAACTCGAAGCCGGCCGCGAGGTCGGCATCGATCAGCCGGCCGGAAGATGGCGCGGCTGGGTGCTGCCGCTCGCGGCGCTCGCCGTGTGGTGGTACGTCTCTCGCAACGCAAGCGGCACGCAAGGCATCATGGTGTCGCCCGCGCAGGTGCTGCACACCGCGATTGCGCAGGCAGAGAGCGGCGCGCTATGGCGTGCGATGTCCGCGTCGCTCACCCGCGAACTGACCGGCTTCACGATCGGCACGATCGCGGGTCTGGCGCTCGGCGCGCTGCTCGGCGTCTCGAAGATCGCGAGCCGCGCGATCGGCCCGAGCTTCAATACGTTCAAGCAGGTATCGCTGTTCGCGTGGATACCGCTCATTTCCGTCTGGTTCGGCCTCGGCGACGTCGCGAAGGTCGTGTTCCTCTCGCTCGCGGCACTCGTGCCAGTGGTCGTCCATACGAACGACGGCATCCGCGCGGTGTCGCCGGCCTTACTCGAGGTCGCCCGCGTGTTCCGATACAGCAAGTGGCAGACCGTCGCTCATGTCGTGCTGCCGGCGGCGCTGCCCTCGCTGTTCACCGGCATCTACCTCGCGCTGATCTATTCATGGCTCGCGACCCTCGGTGCCGAATATCTGCTGGTGGCGGGAAGCGGGATCGGCAATACGCTCGTGGATGGCAGCGAGCAGTTCCGCATGGATCTCGTGGTGTTCGGGGTCATCGTGGTCGGCGTGACGGGATGGGCGCTCAACGCGCTCGCGCGCGCTGTTCAGCGGCGCTGGTTCACTCATGCCGCGCAAGCGGCGCGCCTCACGCAATAGGAGCTTCATCGTGTCGACCGTCATCCAGGATTCCGACAGCAGGCTCGACCTGCGCCAGGTCAGCAAGCGCTTCGCGGGCGACGCCACCGCGCGGCCCGTGCTCGACGGCATCGACCTCTCGATCGCGAGCGGCGAGTTCGTGAGCATCGTCGGCGCGAGCGGCTGCGGCAAGTCGACGCTGCTGCGCCTGATCGCAGGTCTCGACGGCGACTTCGACGGCTCAATCGACTTCGCAGGCGAGCCCGTGCGCACGACCGATCTTGCACGCGGCATCGTGTTCCAGGACCACCGGCTGTTTCCGTGGCTCGACGTCGAACAGAACATCGCGATCGCGCTGAAGAACGCGCGGCTCTCTCGCGACGAGAAGCGTCGCGCGGTCGCCGAACATATCGCGCTCGTAGGACTGCGCGGCTATGAGCATCATTTCCCGCATCAGCTCTCGGGCGGGATGGCCCAGCGCGTTGCCATCGCGCGCGGGCTCGTGAACCGCCCTCGCCTGCTGCTGCTCGACGAACCGTTCGGTGCGCTCGACGCGCTCACGCGGGCTCGCCTCCAGCGCGAACTGCAACGCATCTGGGAACACGAGCGGATCACGATGGTGCTCGTCACGCACGACGTCGATGAAGCCGTGTTTCTCGCCGACCGCGTTGTCGTGATGCAGGCTCGCCCGGGGCGGATCGGCAAGGTGATCGACGTCGGGCTGGCTAGGCCGCGCGATCGCAGTGATGCGCGGTTCGTCGTACTGCGTGATGAAATACTGGGGGAGCTGGGGCAGTTGCAGAGTGACGTCGCTCCGTCAGACGTCCGCTGACACGGCAAGCCCGAACAAAGCTTCGATAGCCAACGAAACGCGCAATACACAAGGCGGCTGCTCGCGCTCCGCTTGTCGTGGCGCCCTATCCGACTGAACATACAATGAGCCAGAACGAACAACAACAGAAGCCCAAGCGGCAAATGCATCTGGGCGCGTTCCTGATGGAAACCGGGCATCACATCGCCGCATGGCGTCACCCCGATGCCGACGCCCACGGTGGTCTGGACTTCGCACATTACGCACGGCTCGCACAAGTGGCCGAGCGCGCAAAGTTCGATGCCATATTCTTCGCGGATAGCGTCGGTGTCCGCGATACGCACCTTCCATCTCTCTCGCGCACCGCACGCGCCGATCACTTCGAGCCGCTGACGCTCCTGTCGGCCCTGTCGGTCGTCACGCGCAACGTCGGGCTGATCGCGACCGTATCGACCACTTTCAACGAGCCCTACAATCTCGCGCGCAAGTTTGCGTCGCTGGATCATCTGAGTGGCGGCCGCTCGGGCTGGAACCTGGTCACGTCGAGCACCGAATCCGAGGCGCTGAACTTCAGCTTCGAGCAACATCCCGATCACGCCGTGCGCTATGAGCGCGCGCGCGAGTTCTACGACGTGGTGGCAGGCCTGTGGGACAGCTGGGAAGACGACGCGTTCTTGCGCGACAAGCCAAGCGGCGTCTATTTCGATCCGGACAAGCTGCACCTGCTCAACCATCGCGGCAGGCATTTCAAGGTGCGCGGGCCGCTCAACGTCGCGCGTTCGCCGCAGGGCTGGCCCGTCGTCGTGCAAGCGGGTGCGTCGGAGGCCGGCAAGGAGCTCGCCGCCGCTACCGCCGAGGTCGTGTTCGTCGCGCACCAGACGCTCGAAGAAGCACAGGAGTTCTATCGCGACCTGAAGGGCAGGCTCGCGCGTTATGGGCGGAATGCAGACCATCTGAAGATCATGCCCGGAATCTTTCCTGTGATCGGCAGGACCGAAGCCGAAGCGCGCGCGAAGTTCGAGCAATTGCAGGATCTCATCCATCCGGACGTTGGGTTGTCACTGCTGTCGAACATGTCGGGTGGCGTGGATCTCTCGCAGTTCCCCGTCGACGGCCCCCTGCCGGAGCTGCCGGAGACCAATGGCGGCAGAAGTCGTCAGCGGCTTCTCTTCGACCTTGCAAGGCGCGAGAACCTGACGATACGCGATCTCTATCTGCGCATCGCAGGGGCGCGCGGCCATCAGCAAGTGGTCGGCACGCCGCAAAGCATCGCCGACCAGTTGCAGCAGTGGTTCGAGGAAGGCGGCGCAGACGGCTTCAACATCATGTCGCCCTGGCTGCCCGGAGGACTGATCGAGTTTGCGGAACTCGTGGTGCCGGAATTGCAGCGGCGCGGGCTCTTTCGGACGGAATACGAAGGGCGCACGCTGCGCGAGAACCTCGGGCTTCCGCGGCCTGCGAATCGCCATGCTGTTGCGACGCAGGCTCGTTACGTCGCGGGGCGATAGCAAGAGCAACCTATCGATGATAAATACAGGCGCCATGATGCGTGACGCCTGATCGGAAGTCCCTGTGGCGCGAAACGCATTTACCTCAACTCATCTGCGCTGAAACCGGCTCCGCCTCCGCGAGTGCCTTCAAAAAGGTCTCCGACCACCAGTGAACGTCCTGTTTGCGCACCCGGTTCAAGAGCGCTGAATGTCGATTGATGCGCTCATCCAGCGGCATGACCAATGCCCGCTGAATGGCGTCCGCTGTGCCTTGTGTATCGTAAGGGTTGACGAGCAGCGCTTCCTTCAGCTGCTCGGCGGCACCGGCGAAACGCGAAAGCACCAGCATGCCCGGATCAGCCGGGTCTTGAGCCGCGATGAACTCCTTGGCCACCAGGTTCATCCCGTCGCGCAACGGTGTCACCAGCGCGACGCGACTGGCGCGATAGAGACCAGGCAGCCGCTTGCGAGCCACATTGCGATGGATATAGCGGACCGGCATCCAGTCCAATTCCCCGAAGTCGCCGTTGATCGCTCCGCACAGGCTGTCCATCTCGCGGCGCAGGTCATCGTATGCGCCGACATCCTCGCGGCTCGGCGACGCAATCTGGATCAGCGTTGCACTGTCGCGATTTTCCGGATAGCGCTCCAGCAATTGCCGAAAAGCGTGAATCCTTTGCGGCAGCCCTTTCGAGTAATCAAGTCGATCAACGCCGAGAAGCAAGCGCCGCCGCGAATATTCTTCACGCATGCGCGCAAACATGTCGCGCCCTTCCTTGGCCTGAGCGAGGCGGACGAACTCCTCAACATCGATGCCGATCGGATAGGCCCCGACCTGTAGTGTGCGGTCGAACGCGCGTAGATGATTAGGTCCCAGGCGGACTGCCCGAGCCTCCGATTCGACGTAGTGAGAGAAGTGCGTGACATCGGACTGGGCCTGGAAGCCGACGAGATCGTAGGCAAAGAGCGATCGCATCAGCCATTCGTGCTCGGGAATCGCCGCCATGATCAGCGGCGGCGGCATCGGAATGTGCAGGAAAAAGCCGATACGATTGTTGCAGCCCGCCAAACGCAACTCCGCAGCCAGCGGGATCAGGTGATAGTCGTGGACCCAGATAATGTCATCTGGCTTCAACAGTGTCAGCAATTTGCGCGCGAACAACTGGTTCACCCGCCGGTAACCTTTTGCGAAGCGCGTATCGAAATTCGCGAGATCCAGGCGGTAGTGACACACTGGCCACAGAACGCCGTTGGAATAGCCCAGGTAATAGGTGTCGTGATCCTCGCGACTCAGGTCAAGCGTCGCGAGCGTCACATTACCGGACGTGTGAACCTGAAGACCGTGCTGGTCGGCCGCTCCACCGTCCGCCCTTTCGGCAAGTTTGCCGCTCCAGCCGAACCATACGCCGCCAGTCTGTTCAAGGCTTTCCCGGAGAGCGACCGCGAGGCCCCCTGCCGCCGCTTTGCGAGGATCGGAAGTGCGGTTTGATACGACCACCAGACGGCTCATAACACGCTCGCAGTTGGCATTAAAACCGACAGTCTCGCACGGTAACCTCAAACCGCCGCGCGACTAGTCGGGCGGTCAGTCTGGTTACGGTCGGTTCTCGATCAACGGTGGCTCGATCGGTCCAGCGAACAGCCCGCCGTCGAAGAACGCGTCGTCGAGTTCCATGATGGAGTCGTCTCCCATCAGAATTACGACGTACTCGCCCATCCCATTGCCCGGCACCTCGGAGATTTCCGCGATGGTTTGTTGGGGCGATCGGTCGTCGACGAAGCGCAACCAGTAGTAACCCGGGGTGGTGGGTCGTGTGTTTGTCCATTCCATATGATATGAGGCACTCGCTTCATCGTTTGACCGGAATATTGCTACTACCTTAACGCTTCTGCCCCGGAACGCCAACCCGTGACGATGCACTCTATAACAGACCAAACGGCAGAATACATCAGAGCCCAGCACTGACGTGCATAAGCGACCGGGCATCCCGTCCTGGAGTCCGCTGACGCACTTTGAAGAATGGTGCCAACGTAACGATTAATCGACACGAAACGTAGACGTCGACCGCATCCGGGCATTGTTGAAAACGTGTCTTCTATCGGACGCTTCCGGCGAGTGAATTTCCGTCTGTTTTTTTGGCAGAAAACAACTTCAACTTGGCAGGAATTCCCTTCACACTCGTGTATCGAAGTTCATTTGCTATCCCCATAATTTTCATGCAGGCGCACGATTTAGTGCCCTGAACCAAGGAATAGCAAAGTGAATACACTCGTCAAGCTGGGAACGATCATCAAGAAAGCTCGCGTACTGCCAGCACTATTGGCAATGGTTTCCATTGCGTCCGGCGGTCTGTATGCCTCTAGCGCTGCGTTAGCGGATTCCGTTAATCAGCCTCCTCAAAGCACGTACGTTGCGCAAGACGATTATTTTCATACCGGTGCAGGCGCGCGTTATTTGCGACGTGCCGCCTCGGATCTCGTCGTGGAGTCCCTCCGCGGAAATATCACCGTGATAATGGGTTCCGGAGGGAACATCACCGTCCTGTCGGGAAAAGAAGGG
>Ga0163162_10000664_pt1 | contig 31849 bp, 27 predicted proteins | sample S55metaG_FD_115310 | JGI IMG/M metagenome (GOLD analysis project Ga0163162, IMG submission 115310) | Switchgrass rhizosphere microbial communities from Kellogg Biological Station, Michigan, USA - S5-5 metaG | ecosystem: Host-associated > Plants > Roots > Rhizosphere > Soil | place: USA... | reverse complement strand
TTGATCTCGATCTCGTTCGATGCCGCTTCAACTTGAGCTCCGGTTAGGCTCGCAAGTTCAGAAAGTTTCATGTCAGAAGTTTAGCAGAACATAAGCTGTAGGGGCGTGTGCGCCCACATCCTGGTTTGGCTCCACGTTACGGAGAGTGGCTCCGCTATGTCCGATAAGCTTTAGCTTGTCGTGTCCTTCAGTCGGCTCTTGCTGATTTCAACCCCTTGGGTACCGACCGGTCGACAAACTGAAGTTTATCGGACATTTGGGCCAGAAAAGCGATCCACGCGCATCACACGAAATCCGACAACTACATCATTGAGATCGGATCAATCTCGATGTTTACCGACCTGAGGTTCAGACCGTCATTCACTAACTGCTTCAAACTCGCGTCCAGCACATCTCGAAGCTTTCGACGTGTACGCGACTTCAACAGCAATTGAAATCGATGCTCACCTTTTAATCTTGCTAACGGTGCCGGAGCCGGGCCAAGCACGCGTATCTGTCGTTCGTTATTTGCTCGGTCCAATGCTCGACGAACGACTAGAGCATCGTCACGAACGCGGTTCAAATCCTGTCCATGCACCAGAATACTGGTCAGCGCTACAAATGGCGGATAGGAATGATTCTCACGGTATCTGATTTCTTCCTTATAAAACCCTTCGTAGTCCTGAGCACATGCATGTCGCAAGGCGTAGTGGTATGGATGGTAGGTTTGAATCAAAACCCGTCCGGGGAGATCGCCACGACCAGCCCGGCCGGCTACCTGTGTTATCAATTGAAAGGTTCGTTCCGCTGCTCGGAAGTCTGCCAGGGCTAGTCCCGCATCAACTGAAACCACACCCACCAGCGTGACGTTTGGGAAGTCATGACCCTTGGCAAGCATTTGTGTTCCCACAAGCGTGTCGATTCTACCTTCACTAAAATCGCGTAAAGATTTTTCAAACCGTCGACGTTGAGCGGTGGTATCACGATCTATACGAGCTATTTTCAATTCGGGTACTAACTGCTGAAGTATTTCCTCGATCTGTTCGGTACCTTCGCCGACGAAATGAATGTATTTTTTTCCGCAATGTGGACAAGCGGATGGCACTGATTGGCGGTGGTTGCAATAGTGACAGACGATCACTCGTTCGCTGCGATGGTAGGTGAGCGTGACATCACAATTAGGACACTGAATGGTTTCGCCGCAAGACCTACAGAGCAGGAAGCTCGCGTAGCCACGTCGATTCAACAGAATGATCGACTGTTCGCCTCGTTTATGTGTCTCGCGAATGGCGTCAATGAGTTGCGAAGAAAAGACAGTTGATTTGCCAAGCTCGGCAAATACCTCTCGCATATCGATCAGGCTAGCCTGGGCCAACGGTCTGGCGCCAATTCGTTCAGGGAGACTCAGATACGTGTACTTGCCGTTTTTGGCGTTGTAATAGCTCTCGAGCGAAGGAGTCGCCGAACCTAATACAACTGTGGCCGAAGCTTTTTGCGCACGTACAATGGCCGTATCGCGTCCGCTGTAATACGGTGACTCCTGTTGCCTGTAAGTCGACTCGTGTTCTTCGTCAACTACGATCAGTCCTAGATTCTCGACTGGTGCAAAGACCGCCGAGCGAGTCCCGATTACGACCCGTGCCTGACCATTTCTCACCCTGGTCCATTCGTCAAAGCGCTCACCTCGTTGTAACGAAGAATGAAAGATAGCTACCCGATCTCCAAAATGAGATCGCAAGCGTCGCGAAAAAACGGGAGTGAGTGCGATCTCCGGCACGAGCATCATCGCTGAGCGACCCTGATCGACAGCTGCTTGCATCGCCCGAATGTAGATCTCTGTTTTTCCGCTCCCGGTGACCCCGTGCAGTAAGAACGGCGAATAAACACCTGATGTTAATGCTGCTTGAATTTGCTCTAGAGCTGTTTTCTGGGCGCTCGTTAGCACGTAGGTAGCATCGTCACCGGGTTGAAAATCTCCTAGTGGATCTCTGCGAACACTCTGTGAATAGCGTTCAACAAAACCTCGTTTTTCAAGTGTACCGACGGTTGAAGCACCAACGCCGGCAGTTTTCAACAGCGACTGCAAAGGTGTTGGGCCACTTTTGAGTGATTCAAGGATCCGTTCCTGAGCTTCAGTTAATTTGAATTCTGTGGGCTGGTGAGAATTGCGCTCGATGAGGCGCACAAAAGAGCTGGTTTTAGTGCGTACAAAATTGCGACTCGTGTTTTGAGTTCGCTCGATTAGCCCTCGTTGTTCCAGATCGCGCAATAATCGCGATAGCTTGTTACCGGCAACGTCGGTGAGTTGTTTCTTTTGAATCTGGTTCAGGTCGTAAATTCGGGTCAGAATTTGAGTTTCCATTGGGTCGTCTACGCCTTGTAAAAGCAGAGCTCGACCGCTCTCGGTTAGGGAATACAATTCATGTATCGCCGGCGAGATGCCAGGGGGGAGGGCTGCCTTGATCACTTCTCCCCACGGCGACGCATAGTATTCTGAGACCCATTTTGTAATTGCCAGGATTTCTTCAGTACAGACGGGAAAGCTGTCGACCACATCTCTAGCTTCCTTTATCTCTTTTCCAAGAAGTGAAGGATCGAGGTCAGATTCTTCTTTTAGACCGACGATGTAGCCAGTGAGAAATTTGTTTCCAAAAGGAATGACGATTCTGGCACCCAGGCTAGCAATGGCAGCCTGTTCCGCTGAGAGTTTATAAGTGAAGGTTTGGTTTACGTGTACCGGAACTGCTACCTCTGCAAATGAGGGCTGAGGGATTGTCTGGAGCTTTGGATTAGTTGACACCGGAAAAATTATAGAACCTTATCAGTTGGATATTGTCGAGAATAGGGCCCGTGCGACCTATAGGACCTATCGATCACTCTTTTGACGAGTTCCTATCCAATCGGCGACTTGACGTGGTCCGAAAATGAAAAATGAAAAATGAAAAATGGAAAATGGAAAATGAAAAATGGTCCCGAATCCGCCCCGACACAGACACCACCTACCCCAGATGATCTCTCACCTTCTTTAAATCTTCCCATGTTTCCCGCTTCTTCGACGGATCTCGAAGCAGGTACGCCGGATGAAAGGTTGGCATTACTTTGATGCCTTTGTAGTCCTGAAACTTTCCACGAGCCTTTGTGATCCCCTCATTCGTGCCCAGGAGATTTTTCATCGCCGTGTTTCCAAGGGTTACGATCACTTCCGGTTGAACAATTGCTATTTCTCGTAACAGGAACGGTCTGCACATCGAAGCTTCCTGGGGAGTAGGAGGTCGATTGCCAGGTGGTCTACATCGATTGACATTCCCAATTAACACAGATTCGCGCTTCAAGCCTATCGCCTCAATAATCTTGGTGAGCAACTGCCCAGCCCGGCCTACAAAGGGACGCGCCTGTTCATCTTCGTCTGCGCCTGGCGCCTCACCAACAAACATCAGCCTTGCTTTACGATTTCCTTCTGTTTGGACAATGTTGGTGCGACCTTCATGAAGCGGACAGCGGGTGCAATTGCCGATGTCACTCCATATCTGTTCAAACGTTTCATCCGAGGCTGTGAGCGTGTCCGAGGCAGCGTCACCGAATAAAGCCGATGTTTCTTCCCGATTGAGAATCCTGGGTTTGGGTTCTGGTCTGCGAATCTCAATCGGCTCACGTTCGGGAACCGCTCGTACTGGTTCACTCGTTAGACTTTCCGCGGTTCGCACAGCTGTTGGTGAGATTACGGTCGTTACTTTTGAAACTTCGCTGGTCGATACCTGAATACTATCGACTCCCAGGAGTTCCAGGTGACGCAGGTACTTTCGTGTCTCTTCGGCGAGACGCGCAAGATCATTATCAGACGGTTCCATTTCCGTTCCTTAACTAGGTTTTCTTATTTCGCAGTTCGGCTGCTACATCCAGGACACGATCAGCTACAGCTGTCTTTGCCATTAATGGCAACTCCAGTACTTTGTCTTTGGTGACTATGGTAACCGCATTGGTAGGAGTGTCGAAACCGGCATCTGTTCTACTAACGTCATTAGCGACGACAACATCAAGATTCTTGGAGCTGAGCTTCTGCTGTGCGTTGGCGAGAAGGTTTTCAGTTTCAGCCGCAAAACCTATCACGATCAATCCGTTGGTGCGAGACGTTCCAACCTGGGCCAGGATATCCGCAGTGCGTTCGAGCGTGAGAATGAGGGTCTGATCACTCTTTTTAATTTTCTGTTCTGCTACTTCGCTGGGTCTGTAATCAGCCACGGCTGCCGCACCAATAAACACAGTCGCTTTGTCGATTTCATGTTCAACTGCATCAGCCATGTCGGCTGCCGACTTTACATTAATCAGCTTGATACCGGACGGTGCTTGAGCTGTTGTGACTCCGGCAACAACCGTAACCTCAGCTCCCCTTGCTTGCGCGGCTTTTGCAAGTGCGAAACCCATCCTGCCGGACGAACGATTTGAAATGAAACGTACGGGATCGATCTCTTCACGAGTGGCGCCGACAGTGATTAGCAGTCGCTCTCCTTCCAAGTCTCTTTTGCGATTGGATTTCAGGAGTTCGAGTGCCGCATTCACTATCTGTTCAGGCTCACTCAGGCGGCCTGGACCGACAGTGCCGCAAGCCATTTCACCGGCATCAGGCTCGACAATAGTGACGCCGTCCGCCTTCAGTTGGGCCAGATTTCTCTGCGTCGCGGGGTGCTGCAGCATCGTGGTGTTCATTGCTGGGGCAATTAGAACCGGCGCCGTACTGGCCAGATATGTGGAAGTTATAAAGTCGTCAGCTACACCGTGTGCGAATTTTGCAATGATGTTTGCTGTAGCCGGAGCGATGACAAACAAGTCGACGGACTGTGAGAACGTAATGTGTGCGATTGGATCGGGATTGTCGGGGGCGTAATCGTCAACCAGAACATGCGTGCCTGAGAGTGCGCGAAAAGTGAGGGGTTGAATGAACTCACAGGCCCTTTTAGTCATTGCGACTCGGACCTCGCAGCCCGCGCGCTGCAGTCCCCTGAGAACCTCGACCGCCTTGTAGGCAGCAATGCCGCCACTAACTCCCAAAGCGACTCTTGCTGTTATTGGTCGATTATTCTCAGACATTGCTGCTTAACGGATTCCGAAGATCAATGTAACATTGGCGAAAGACCGGTGCAATTTTATGAGCAGCGAAGCGCGTTATAATGCGACTCGATAACGAAAATAGGACAAAACCTCGGACAGGGCCACCCGCCGACATGGCAACTATCAAGGTAAGACTTTCTGTCATTGTTCTGCTGACCTTTCTACCACTCTGTTCAGCGCAATCACACCAGAAGCAGTCAGCGGATGATGAATTTGGACCAGTGGTGCGAGCTTATCTCGGTTATTTGCGGGATGAGCAGGAAGTAGTCGACGACCGAGTTAGCCGCAGGGAAATTAGCCCAACCTACTACCGGCGCAATTCAAATCGGATTAAAGCATTACGCCAAATGGCCATTCGCCTGGCCCGGGAAAGTCATAACGACTACCTGCCGGAGTTGGAAGCAGTGGCGCCAGCTGAATTTGGCCTTCTTTTCGAGCGCCCGCCAGTTCCGGCCAGTTTGAAGGTTGGAGAGGTTATCGCCAATAAATTCAGATATTTAGGTTCAGTGAGGTCGGTTGAAATCTTTTATGTTTTCGCACGGTTGGATCCCTATGAGCAGTCTGAGTTAAATGAAAAGTCTTCAAAGACTGCTGCAAGTCCAGACCCGGGCCAGGTAAAAGCCGGCACTCGAAGTCGACGAATTGGCCCATAGCGGTGATTTCATTGGCCGTTCAGATGCAAAAGATATGGACTCGCCGGAAGTGAAGTGCTATCTTCTCGGACCAGCCGAAAAAAGCACAGTTTCGTGGCAAACTCCGGCCAAATGATTGTTGACAGAGGGCTTCTATTAGTGTAATAAATCCCAAGTGTTAACGGCTTTAGCGAGCCAAAATCCTTTCAGCTTTACCAGGCTTTGCACAGACTGCTAACCGACAGGGAAGTGCACTTTAGGTTTCCACGACTGTAGCCTTACGGCACGCAATAAAGAATTCTTTGGTGTTTCACAATACGGGAGGAAAGTTAATGACTAGCAAAACTTGGAGCCGCAAGTCCATCGCGGCTTTTGTGGCAGTAGCCGTTTTGAGTGTTTACTCAATGGTTGTATTAGCGGCGCCGGGAACCAAGGCCTCAGGCGATCTGTCTGTCACTGGCCAGGTTACAGTAAACGGCCAAAAGGTCGTTTCCGGAGGAACCCTCTTTTCCGACTCAACAATCAGCACTTCGGATCAGAGCAGCGCGACGGTTAGCATCAGCAAACTAGGTCGTGTCGAATTGGCCCCTAATAGCAATCTGCGTCTGAGCTTCGCGGACAACAACATGACCGCAATGCTGGAGACGGGTAGCGCTCACGTTTCAACATCGGCAGGCGTTAACGTGAACTTGACGACCAAGGATGGTGCCGTACTGGTTGATGGAAGCCAGGCGACATCGTTCACCGTCAGTGCATCACGTGGTCGCACTTCAATTGCAACTCAAGCTGGTGTAGCGCAGCTTCGAGCAGGTGGCAGTGTTAAGCAGATTGCAGCTGGCGAAAGTGCCACTGCCGGAACGCCGAAACCAGCGGATGACGATGAGGGTCTGAGCGGTGGCGCCCTGGCCGTGTTGCTCCTGGCTATCGGTGGTGCTGTGGCGGGCGTCCTTTATGCCGCCTTTCACAACAATGACCTGAACTTCGGTGGTTCGGTAACTGTAGTCAGCCCGACTAAGTAAGTTCGTCGAGTTGCTCTAATAAATACTGCAGCAGCCGCTGTTGTCGCTGCAGTCAACCGATTTGACCTTGCGGGTCACGCGACGAGAGTCGTGCGTGACCCGCAAGGTTTTGAATGTCAGTCAATATTTCTTAAGCTCTTGCCCGGGTCTCAAACTAAATGCATATAGCAGTTATTGGTAGTGGTTATGTTGGTCTGGTTACTGGAGCATGCTTCGCTGAGTTTGGCGTCGATGTCACCTGTGTTGATGTTGACGATCAAAAAATTGAGCGTCTCCTCAATGGCGTAATGCCGATTTATGAGCCCGGATTAGAGCACCTGGTTGCTAAAAATACTCAAGCAGGACGTCTCAGATTTACCACTGATGTTCGTCAGGCAGTTGAACAGGCTCTGGTCATCTTCCTTGCCGTTGGCACACCTCCATTACCAGATGGATCACCCGATCTCAGCTACGTCGATTCAGCAGCGGCATCAGTTGCCCAGTATATGAACGGTTACAAGGTCGTCGTTACCAAGTCGACTGTTCCCATTGGCACCGGGGAGCGTATTCGTTCCTTGATCAATGAACGAAAGAAAACACGCGCCAATTTTGGAGTTGTCTCCAATCCTGAGTTTCTACGTGAAGGCGCCGCAATAAACGATTTCATGCGGCCCGACCGAGTTGTAATCGGCAGTCGTGATGAAGAGGCAATCGCGATCATGAAGGATCTCTACCGACCGCTTTATCTGATCGAAGCTCCTTTCGTCATCACATCTTTGGAAGCAGCCGAGTTGACGAAATATGCCGCGAACGCATTTCTGGCGACAAAGGTATCTTTCATTAACGAGATAGCAAACTTATGTGACAAGATTGGCTGCGATGTTCATGATGTCGCGCGCGGAATCGGCATGGACAAACGAATCGGCAGCAAGTTTCTTCATCCTGGTCCAGGCTTCGGCGGCTCCTGCTTTCCAAAGGATACGAGAGCGCTCTCGTCAGTTGCGAGGCAGTTTGGTAATGAGTCACTAATTGTTGATGCCGTCATTGAAGTGAACCGGCGCCAGTCGAGTGAGATGTTCGCAAAGATTGGCAAGCTGGTTGGTCCTCTTGAAGGTAAAAAGATTGCGGTACTAGGACTAGCCTTTAAACCTGAGACAGATGATATGCGCGAGGCTCCGGCAATCGGAATTATCCAGCACTTGACTGAGAGCGGTGCAACAGTCACTGCTTACGATCCGGTGGCAAAGGATGAAGCCGTAAAAGTCCTGCCAGACATTTCTTATGCTGATGATGAATATGATGCCGTTGCGGGTGCGGATGCTTTAGTGTTTGTCACTGAGTGGAATCAATTTCGCGCACTTGATATGACGCGGGTGCGCGATCTGATGAAATCACCTAAAGTCGCCGATCTGAGGAATATCTACGAGCCCGAGGATATGCGCGAAATGGGTTTTGAATACGTGGGGGTCGGACGATAGCTGGACCACATCTGTAGAGGATGAGACAAGGACACCGAAAAGAATGGGACTGACGGGAATTGTACTGGTTACAGGTGGCGCGGGGTTCATCGGTTCTCACATAGCTTCAGCCCTCCTTGCAAGTGGTGCACGTGTCCGTGTTCTTGATGATCTTTCAACGGGACACCGAGAAAACATTGACGAGATTGGTCCCGGCGTCGATTTTGTTGAAGGTAGTGTTGCTGATCCTGAGTCGCTCAATCGAGCATTAGATGGGGTCGAGTTGGTTTTTCATGAGGCAGCCATTCCTTCGGTTCCGCGCTCAGTTGAGGATCCGATGCAAACGCACATTGCTTCAGTTGATGGAACGTTTTCGTTGCTAATGGCCGCTCGTGACCAGAAGGTTCGGCGGCTGATTTATGCGGCATCATCTTCGGCTTATGGCGATCAGCCAACGCTGCCAAAGATCGAAGACATGTCTCCTGACCCTTTGTCACCTTATGCCGTCGCTAAGCTGGTCGGCGAGTATTACTGCAAAGTCTTCTCGCAAGTGTACAACCTGGAAACGATTTCACTCAGGTATTTCAACGTGTTTGGACCACGTCAGGATCCTGGCTCGCAGTATTCAGGGGTTGTGTCCAGATTCATCAGTTGTCTTTTGAACGGTGAGCGACCGGTCATCTATGGTGATGGCGAGCAATCAAGAGATTTTACGTACATCGACAACGTTGTCTCGGCAAACTTGAAAGCGGCTGAAGCAAAAGAGGGAATCGGAAGAGTATTCAACGTGGCAAACGGCGACCGCGTGACGTTGAATCAGCTGCTGGACGAGCTAAAGGATCTAACTGGTAATCCTAATGTGACGGCCGAATACAAAGAGACACGTGTTGGTGATGTGCGACATAGTCTTGCTGATGTGACTGCCGCTAAACAGCTTCTTGGTTATGAATCGATTGTTGGTTTGCGCGACGGGCTGCAGCGCACTATTGACTGGTGGAAGACAAGCCGGTTTGCCAACGCTTAGAGAGACAAAAGATTATCCACAGACTGCGCCGATTACTCAGATTCCTTTATTGGCAATTCATCAAAAATAGATCTTTACACCGAAGGTGTTGGAGTCTGTTTACTGTCGTCGTTTTTGGTTGCGGCCTAAGCCGCGCTGTGTAATCGGCGTAATCTGTGGATTGCCTTCAGTGGTGTCCTGCTGCTTCGGAATCCTCAGTTTCGAAAAATTTCTTCAAACTCTCTTCGTACGGAGCTCGCGCCACGCCTTTGTCCGTGATAATCGCGGCGATCAAATTATTTGGTGTCACATCGAAAGCCGGGTTATGAACAGATATTCCATCAGGAGCGAGTTGATGGTTCTTGATGTGAGTTATCTCCCTGGGATCGCGTTCCTCAATCGGAATTTCTTGTCCTGTCTTAAGTGAGAGATCGAGCGTCGTTAAAGGCGCAGCTACATAGAATGGTATGCCATGTTCTCGAGCCAGAACGGCGACCATGTATGTTCCGATCTTGTTTGCTGTATCTCCGTTTGCTGCTATTCGGTCTGCGCCAACAACGACTGCGTCAACCTTACCACTCTTCATTACATGTCCGGCCATATTGTCCGTGATGACAGTTACTGGAATATTATCTTTTGCCAATTCCCATGCAGTTAATCTCAAACCCTGGAGAAATGGTCTGGTCTCGTCAGCGATGACTGCAATGCGTTTGCCCGCATCCCTGGCCCCACGAATAACACCCAGTGCGGTTCCATAGTCACCGGCTGTAGCAAGAGCACCTGCATTGCAGTGGGTCAACACTGTAGCGCCATCTGCGATCAAGTCCGCTCCATTGCGACCAATCGCGCGGTTTGCAGCAATATCCTCTTTAAAGATCGCGAGCGCTTCGTCGACCATTGCCTTTTTTGCCAGATCGATATCGTTTGTGGCTTTGGCTTTCTGGAAAGCGGTGCGCATGCGTTCGATGGCCCAGAACAAGTTGACCGCCGTCGGACGAGTCTTGCCCATCACGTCGAAGATATAGTCGAGATCGTCTTCCAGATCGGCAACAGAGGTTCCCACTGACTGGCTGGCACCGAGTGCGATACCCATCGCGGCAGAGACCCCGATAGCCGGCGCACCACGGACTACCATCTTCTTAATTGCTTCCGCTACTTCGTCATACGAGCGCAGCATGAGGTATTTCTCTTCGCCCGGCAACAGGCGTTGGTCCAACATGCACACACCATCTTTTGTCCACTCGACAGTTTTAATCATCTTTTTATTCTGTTCCTGTTGGGATATTGACGCTGAATCTTACTGAAGCATCGGTTATGAGGCAACTTTGGAGTGCGCCGTCCCTGCGGCGCTTTGTTATACAATCCGTCGAAGAACAGAGCACTCCACAGCGGAAGCGCGAAGTTTGACACTCATCTATGCACGTGTTAGTGTCCGGTCAATTCGTTAGCTCTTTTTCAAAATACGTTTCGGGTGCCTCTTCAGGAATCCAGATTGTCGAAGTCTTGCGGTTCCAGGAGGAGAATAGGGAAGCGGGTGAGAATCCCGCGCGGTCGCGCCACTGTATTGAGAATGTCTAGCTTCTCAGAGTCAGGAGACCTGCCCGGAACTTTTTGCCTTCTCAACACTCGCGGAAAGGTGTTTGAGGCACTCGGGCCTGCCAATCCTTAAGTCCCGCCAATGCCTTCATCCTAACGAGTCTCTGAAGGTTGGCGAGGCTTTTTGCTTTTAAGATCACTAAAACTCGAACGGGCTTTAACCCTGGTTGCTCTTGCTCTTTCTCTGAGCTGTAATAACGCACGAGTAGCTTCAAACTCACTCTCAACGCGTTCCCTTAAAGATGACGCGGGCGTGACTGTGGTCCTGCCTCAACGAGTGGACCGAGTCGTATCACTTGCTCCTAATCTCACTGAAATTGCTTTTGCCGTTGGAGCCGGCGACCGCATTGTCGGCGATACGACGTACTGCGACTATCCTGAAGCCGCAAAACAAATTGCTAAAATAGGCGACACACTTCACCCGAGTATCGAACGAATCATTGCTCTGAAGCCGCAAGTTGTTCTCGTCTCAACAGCGTCACAACTCGAAGGCTTCACTCGACAACTGCATGATCAAAACATCTCAGTTTTCATTACTGACCCTCATGATCTTGAAGGTGTCTTTCGCTCAATCGAGCAAGTTAGCGAGATATTCGGAACCACCGGGGAGACTAAACAGCTTATCCAAACTCTGCGCAATAGAACGGCGGCTGTCGAAAACGCAGTAAAGTCGCAGCCGCCTGTTCGCCTCTTCTATCAACTTTCAGCAGAGCCTTTATACACGGCAGGACACGACGCGTTCGTCACAGATCTCATTCGTCGCGCCGGCGGTCTATCAGTCACTGCAGATGTTTCGGGTGCGTGGCCCAAATACAGCGCAGAGTCGGCGCTTGCAGCAAGACCAGATGCGATTATCTTGCCCACGGGAGGTTCAATGGGAGCTGCAAATACAACGGTTGCTGAACCACTACGAAAATCGCCGGCAGTCACAAACAACCGCGTCTACAAGATTAATGACGATACGCTCGTACGTCCTGGTCCAAGAGCGGTTGATGGGTTGGAAGAAATGGCAAGGGTACTTCATCCTGACGCGTTTAAGTGATCTTCAGCTCTTATTTGAACTATGGAGCCGATAATTATCGGTAAATAGTTTTGGTGCATACCAATTGATAATTGAGAAATGTCAACTCGTAACTATCAAATAATTAACTCGATGCGACTACGTGACGATAGTGACCTCTGCAAATAGTGGCCGCGTCACAGCTCGAAAGACACTCATTGCGTGCGGTGTCCTGATATTTGCGCTGTTTGGCGGTATTGGAATTATGGCGCTTGTTGGTAGCGAGACGCTGCCGGTTCGCGCAGCGTTTTGTTCGCTGGTTTCATTTGGTAATGCGACCTGTGGTCTAACGTCTGAGCAGTTCGACATTTTGTTTCAGATTCGTCTACCGCGAATCCTACTGGCCGCAGCAGTGGGCGGTTCACTGGCAACGGCAGGCGCCAGTTATCAAGCTCTTTTGAGAAATCCGCTGGCTGAGCCGTATCTCCTGGGTATATCAAACGGGGCTGCGGTCGGCACTATGATCGCGCTCGTTTTCTTTGGCGCGAATGAGTGGAGTCGGCCAACGCTCGCGTTCTCAGGAGCGTTGCTCGCAACGTTTGCAGTATATCGACTTGCTCGCGGTAGAGCTGGCGCTACGCCAGAAAGGCTGATCTTATCCGGGGTGATAGTAACGACTTTTCTTTCGTCAGTGATTGTGTTCGTCACCACATTGATGGACGCAACCCGAATCAGGTCTTTCACCTTTTGGTTGTTAGGCGATCTATCAGGCACAAGTAAGACTCTGCTGCCGTTGACGATCGGCATCGCAGTCTTAGGTGCGATCGTACTGTCACTGAATGCGCGTTCGTTGAATCTATTGATGCTCGGCGAACGGGACGCCTTTGACCTGGGTGTCGAGGTTGGGCGAGTGCGTCTGCTGGTTTTTATTGTCGCTAGTTTGCTGGTTGGTAGTTCAGTTGCGGCGAGTGGTTCGGTTGGTTACGTCGGTTTAGTAGTCCCTCATCTTGCACGACTCTCGCTCGGCAGTGATAACCGGATCACTATTCCTGCGGCTGCTCTTGGTGGCGCAATTTTTGTGATGGTAGCTGACACTTTAGCGCGCACTGTTATTGCGCCACGTGAATTACCGGTGGGGGCAATCACGGCTTTGATCGGAGCGCCTCTTTTTATCTATCTCTTGCGAAAGTCTTAAAGAAGCCAAACGACTGCCGCAAAGAAAGCAAAAAGGTTTTATGCTTGAAGCCAGTCAACTTTCTGTGCGGTATGGTCCAAATGTCGTCGTTGTGGACGTGACTCTCGCCTTACAACCCGGAGAGGTTACCGCGATTATCGGCCCAAATGGAGCCGGCAAGTCGACCTTGTTACAGACTTTTAACGGGCGGCTCAAACCAGCTGCAGGTCGAGTCACTCTCGATGGACAGTTACTCGATACGCTCAGCAGGCAGACGATTGCGAGACAAATAGCGGTAGTGGCCCAGGAAGCCGAGCTGCGATTTCCGGTTACGGTTCTGGAGTTTGTGCTTGGTGGTCGTTTCGCCTGGGCCAGCCACACCGGTTGGGGTTGGGAGACGGCACGAGATCTTCAGATTGCTGAACAGATCCTTTTTGAGACAGAACTCCTTACCTTGAACAGCAGATTGATGAGCGAACTGTCCGGAGGTGAACGGCAAAGAGCCGTGCTTGCTCGCGCGCTCGCCACTGAAGCGAAATATCTTCTACTGGACGAGCCGACAGCGAATCTCGACCTTTCACATCAGGCCGTATTGCTCGAGCTTGTTAGAAAGCGTTGCCAGACAGAAAGGGCCTCGGCACTAGTCGTAACTCACGACGTCAACCTGGCCGCTGAGTTTGCAGACAACATACTGGCCCTGAAGGAGGGAAAGGCGATTCAGTATGGACCACCCGGAAGGGTTTTAACCGCAAATCTCCTTCACGAAGTTTTTGGTGTAAGTGCTTTAGTCGATGCGCACCCGACCAGTGGTGCGCCCAGAGTAACGCCGGTCTATCGCTAGACTGGCTGATATTAAGAGATTCTGCGTCATTCTTCTGCGTGTCAGCGCCTTAGCGTTATGACGCTGATTTCGCCGAGAGGTCGCAATTTCTTAACCCATCGAATGATGGTGCCAGGGAAGACGGTGTAAGACCGTCGCTGCCCGCGCAACTGTAAGCAGTTACGAGGTTCCTCTAAAGTTTTTGCCACTGGATCAATCCGGGAAGGCGAGGAGCCAAGGCGATTCCAGCGAATCTTAAGCTGCAAGTCAGGAAACCTGCCCATCGTTCTTTACAGCTCGCACTGCGACGGGCAGGAGAAGCTAACGTGAGAGAAATAAGATCTAAGTTTTTCAGTTTTATCGCCGTAACATTCCTGACCTGCTTTTTTGCGGTCACATTCAATGCACAAAACGCAACGGTACTTAAAGGTACTGTCACGGACGATACCAACGCCAAGGTCGCCGGTGCTCAAGTCGTCCTATTCTCACGCACCGGTCTAAGACTTACTTCACAGACCGACGAGTCTGGCGCCTTCAGCTTCGATAATCTTCGATCTGAAATCTACATTGTAGAGGTCAAGGCCCCCGGGTTTGCCGTCTACGACTCGGAAGATATTAAGCTTGAGAGCAATCAGACGCGCGAGCTCGAAGTAAAACTGCGAGTTGCAGGCATTAACGAAAGCGTCGTCGTGACTGCCACCGGCACTCTTCAACGTGAAGAAGAAGTTGCCAAAGTAATAACTACTGTTACGGCGGAAGATATCGAAGCAAAACATACGTTGAGTTTGGCTGAGGATCTGAGAGGAACGCCGGGAGTGCGCATTCAGCAGCAAGGTTCGCCTGGCGCTCTAACTACAATTCGACTGCGAGGACAACGTAACTTTGATACTTCGGTCTTGATTGACGGCCTTCGGATACGCGATGCAGGCGATATCAATGGCTCTGCGTTATCTCTGATAGCTGACCTTGCCCCCCTGGGCGACGATAGAGTTGAAGTACTGCTTGGATCGGGTTCGTCCATTTACGGCACGCACGCGATTGGCGGTGTAATCAATATGATTCCCGAGATTCCGCAGCCTGGAATTCACTTAAGCGCAGGCTTTGAAGCCGGCGGTCTCGCAACCTATCGCGAGCGCCTGCAGTTAAGCGGTGGCAACAACAAACTCGGCTTTGAGGCTGGTGCGAGCCGGTTGGATGTTCGCCATGGTATCGATGGCAACGATCAATATGGGGATACAGTAATGAGCGGAAGACTCCAGTACAATCCGCTCCAAAACATCAATATTACCGGACGCTTCTATGGGACGATTGCGAATAGTCGGGTGAACGACAATCCCTTTGCGCTGCCGGCAGCCTTCACTTCTTCACAACAGTTTCCAGAGGCAACCGCCGGTGTAACGTTTGAACCGGATTTCAATAATCCGGATCAGGGACGTCGCACACGATTGCTGGTTGGGTCCGGAAGATTCACCCACAGCGTAAACGATCGAATCTCATATTCGATAGCTTATCAGCGAGTGGGGAGCAACCGGCGAAACTACAATGGTCCAGCAGTGGATCCTGAATTTGCAGCTTTCGTCCCGTTTGGGGATTTCGAATTTCTGAGTATCAACAAAGGCACCATTGATACGATTGATGGCCGTTTCAACTGGCAAATCTCCGACTCAAATCTTGCTACAGTTGGCGCCGAGTTTGAGCGTGAATCGTTCTTCCAGTCGTCGCAACCGTCTTTCAATGTCTTCAACAACACTACTGACCGGCAGCGTACTTATGCAGTATTTGGGCAGGACCAGCTGTCGTTCATGAACCAGCGCTTACAAATAGCGATAGGCGTTCGTGCTCAGGGATACCGGCTTCGTAGCGCTGATCGTCCGGGAGACTTACAAGCTCGGAATGCTGAAAGCTCAGTTACTGGAGATGGAGCAATCGCCTATCTCTTCCGTCACTCCGGTACGAAATTGCGAGCGCACATTGGAAATGGATTTCGTGCGCCTTCACTTTTCGAAAGATTTGGTGAGGGGACCATCAGTACTGGACCAGTTCGCTTCGGTGATCCGACGTTGAGAGCGGAACAGTCGATAAGCGTTGACGGCGGATTTGACCAACGTTTGGCGCATGACAAAGTCCTCTTTAGTGCGACTTACTTCTATACACGGCTGCAACGAGTGATTGCGTTTACGGGATTTGTCGACGATCCGCTTGGATTGGGCCGATTTAGCGGGTACGCGAATCAACCCGGTGGCCTTGCGCGTGGCGTTGAAACGTCAGTCGAGGCGTCCATCTGGAAAGGAGCAGATCTACGAGCGGGCTATACGTTCACCAACAGCGATCGCTTTGTACCAAGCCGCGGAATACAACCCGAATATGTAATCCCGGAAAATCAGTTTGGTTTTAATTTTCGGCAGAGGTATCACTCGTTACTAATAAATTTCGCGTTGAATCGCACGGGCTCTTACCTTGCTCCAGTCTTCGAAAATAATTTTCCGTTTCGGATGGCAGAGCTGACCTTTGACGGTTACACGAAAGGTGATCTGTTTGCGAGTTATGAAAGAAAGCAGACGGAGAAAGTGACGATAGTGTTATTTGGTGGCGTCGAAAACATTTTCAATCAAACCTATTATGAAAATGGATTCCTGGCGCCGGGAGCAGTTGGTCGAGGTGGAGTGAAAGTGAAGTTTTAAAAACAGAATCAGGTTGCAAGGTTAAGAAACTCTTGGGCGCAATTGCGTCACTTATCGAGTTCCTCCTTGCAACCTGAAAGTCAAAGTCCTAATTCGTTTTTGTAAACAGTCCGCCGGCGAGAAAAACAACTCCGAGCAGCAGGTGAATAGCGTGGTCTGCCTGTCCGAAGTGTAACGGTCCAACCATCCACAAATGATCTGCGCCGTTGCCGAGAGCCATTCCTAGAATTCCCAGCGCCAAATACACGACCCCAAAAACGAGTGAGAAGCCTTTCGCTCCAGCCACTGAACCTGCAAAGCCAAAATAGAGTGCGATTCCGCCGGTTACGAGGTGAACTACGTTATGTGCCGGTGTCAGGTGAGCTCCCAGCAAGCCCTGATTGACGAAACCAGCAATTCCGACTAATAGAAAGACAACTCCCAAAACCTTGCAAACAGTCTTTGCCATAATTCTCCAACTCCTTGTGTGAAAGTTGAAAAAAAGAGCGATGTCCCTCGGTTTTTTTCCGGAGGTTCGCGTTTCGGCGACGCTAATGAGCGACTAACTGTATTGCGGACGCATGTATATCAAAGAGTTTCAATGGTTGCAAAGTTTTTTGAGATAAATTGTGGGTTGAAGTTAGCAACATTTAGTAACTCTCAGTGCCACCTCCGTGTTCTTTGTGTCTCGGTGGTCAGCGCTCCTTCATTCCGCGGAGCCTGAGCTGGATTCTGTGTTAACCACCGAGACACAAAGAGTCCAACGCCGAAGGTGGCCAACACCTTCGGGTATTGGTTGCTCTCGGCCTAACCTGGGGTTTTTCTAAATGCTATACTTTCAACAATTCCGACCCCCGGATGGTTGCGACGACGCTGACAACAAAGACACAAAATCACTATGACGAATAATTGGGAAACTGTAATCGGCCTGGAGATTCACGCCCAGCTCAGCACTGAATCGAAGATCTTTTGTGGCTGTACGACGAGGTTTGGAGACGAACCAAACGCCAACACTTGCCCGGTCTGTTTGGGACTGCCTGGAGCGCTGCCAGTCATGAACCGGCGCGTCGTCGAATTAGGAGCGCGCGCAGCTCTTGCACTTGGATTAAAAATCAATGAGCAATCGATCTTTGCGCGCAAGAACTATTTCTATCCTGATCTTCCCAAGGGTTATCAGATTTCACAGTACGATCAACCATTCTCAGCTGACGGGGTGCTCGAGATCATGACGGCAGAACGTGATGATGCTGGTCATCCGATTGAATGGCAACCCAAGACGATTCACATAACCCGTTTGCATCTCGAAGAAGATGCGGGAAAGAACGTGCATGAAGGGTTACCGGATATTGATCGTTATTCCTATATCGATCTGAATCGCGCAGGCATTCCTTTAGCTGAGATTGTTACCGAGCCCGAGTTTCGATCTTCATGGGAAGCTTATGACTATGTAAATCACGTGCGACGAGCGCTGCAATGGGTCGGAGCTTCTGAAGCTGACATGGAAAAAGGAAACCTTCGTTGCGAAGCAAATGTTTCGGTTCGTAAGCGAGGGGACGAAAAGCTTGGGACAAAGGTTGAGCTGAAGAACCTCAACTCAGTTCGCTTTATGCAACGAGCGATCGAATTCGAAGTCGCGCGGCATATTCAGGTGCTTGAATCCGGAGGTACTCTACGACAGGAGACCAGGCTATGGGATGAAAAAGCGGTTGAAACTCGGGTGATGCGTTCCAAAGAGGAAGCCCACGACTATCGTTACTTTCCTGAGCCGGACTTGCCGCCGCTAATTGTCTCACCGGAGTTCATTGAACGCGTTAAGGAATCAATGCCGGAACTACCCGAACAAAGGCGGAAGCGTTTCATGGATTCGTATGAACTCTCTTTTGTGGACGCTTCGCAATTGGTTTCCGAGCGAGCACTCGCTGATTACTATGAAGAAGCTACAAAGAGTTCAGGAAATCCTCGTGCGACAGCTAACTGGATTCGCTCGGAGCTATTACGCGAGTTCGAGTCTGCCGGCATTGATGCCTCAGCTTCGCCAATTGCGGCAAAAGAGCTGGGCAGTCTTATTCGTATCATCGACAGTGGGCAGATTAGCGGAAAACAAGCTAAAGATGTCCTTATAGAGATGTTTAAGACAAGTAAGAGTGCTGAGGCGATCATTGCTGAAAAGGGGTTGGTCCAGGTGAGCGATACCGGTGAAATCGACAGTTTAATTGATGAAGTCATCACTGCTAATCCTGATCAGCTGGCCAGTTATCGGTCGGGCAAAGAAACACTGTTTGGATTTTTCGTGGGCCAGGTCATCAAGGCCTCAAAAGGCAAGGCCAATCCGAAAATCGTCAATGATCGACTAAAGATCAAACTTCAAGGTTAAGCTTGGAACTAAAAAACAAAGTTGCGCTCGTAACCGGCGGCACAAAGGGAATAGGAAAAGCGATTGCTAAAGCCCTGGTATTGGCAGGCGCGCGGGTTGTAATAACTGCTCGTCACGAGGATCAGGTTCACGAGGCCGTCGAGTCTCTGAAGAAGGTTGCGGATCCTAATATCGAGGGATTTGGCTGCGATGTTCGACAATATGAGCAGGTTCAAACTCTGATACGCAATGTTCATGAACGGTGCGGAGGGTTGGATATCCTCGTGAATAATGCGGGCATCGGAATGTTTGGTACGGTCGCCGAGATGGAGCCAGAAGATTTCAGAGCAGTTATCGAAACCAATCTGTTAGGTGTCTATTACTGTTGCCACGAGGCAATACCTCATCTGAAACGACGCGGTGGTGGATACATCATCAACATCTCTTCGCTGGCCGGCACGAATGCTCACCCAACAATGGCCGCTTACAATGCTTCAAAGTTTGGCTTGAACGGATTCAGTGAAGCACTGATGCAGGAAGTACGTTATGACCACATCAAGGTGAGCTACATCATGCCTGGCTCGGTTAATACTGAATTCGGTAACGACGAACCCAGTCCTTCCAAGAGTTGGCAACTCCAGCCTGAAGATGTCGCGGAGGTGGTGATGGATCTTTTGGCGCATCCTGAGCGAAGCCTTCCCAGTCGAGTCGAGATCAGACCAAGTAAACCGAGAAAGTGATATCTGATAATTGAGATTTGATAATTGCTAGTCTTAATTATCTGTTCTCAGTTGAAATGGAATGGTATGACAAAGCGCCGCCGGGCCGGCGCACTCCAAAATGAGAGCAGTTGTTCAGCGTGTAACGCGAGCCAGTGTCACCGTCGATGGTGAAGTCGTCGGGACGATCGGTCACGGTTTGCTGGTTTTGCTCGCAGTGACGAACGATGATCAGAAGTCGGATGCGGACTATCTTGGTGAGAAGATTGCGGCCTTACGGGTATTTGACGACGCTGAAGGACGGATGAATGTTTCGCTGAAGGATTCGGGCGGATCGTTGCTGGTTGTATCTCAGTTCACGCTTTATGGTGATGTACGACGCGGACTCAGACCATCCTGGAGTGATGCGGCAGCTCCAGAAAAGGCAGAACCGCTATATGATTATTTTGTCGAGCGCTGTCGAGGTTTGTTGGACCACGTCCAGACAGGCAGCTTTCGCAAAATGATGCAAGTTGAACTGATTAACGACGGACCAGTAACGATTCTCATTGACAGTAGAAAGTTATTCTAGCGTTCAGATCATATCGTCCGAGCCCTTTGATCGCTCTTCAAGTTCAAAGCGATCTCGATCTCGCTTCTCAATCTTATCGAGAAAGTCCAGTTCTTCGTTGTCTTCAAAACTCACACCCATAGCCTGCGCATTCTCTTCAACAAGCGATTGATCGGGCGTCGGGTTATCACCGGCGAAAGTCTCGGCGCCACTGTCGTTGACATCTTCCCAGTTGGCGTCAAGGTCGCCGCCGGCATCGCGTGGAGAGGCTGCCGTATTGTTGCGCAGTCGATTTGCGAGCAAATCCGGATCACGTGGTACGCGAGAAATTTCAGACTCCATAAACTCTTCAATTTCAGGATCCGGCACATATTCCGGGTCGTTCGCAAGATATTCGAAATCTTCCGCGTGTTTTCTCGGCATAAGCTGCCTCCCTCGGCAGTCTCTGCAGGCGAATCCCCGCAAAGTAGTTACATGTTCAATTTCAAATCTGGGGGCACCGAATTTTTGCAAACTATACCACAGCGCTTGTAGGGGTGGCACTCCGTGGCCACCCCCTAATTAAGGAAAACTCTCAACAAGAATTGCGCCCTCGGCCAAAACAGACAGCCAGACATTGTCAAACAGAAGAAGATGGGTGGCACTCGTGGCCTCCCTCACAAAACGCATTGCTTGACGATTAATCGGGCGGACTTTACACTGAAATTTGCACATAAACACTAAATTAATAACACGATCTATGCGCGTTCGCTGGAAAGGGTTTGAGCATCTCCATGCCTGAAAGTCCGTTCAATACTCTACAAACACTCGAGTCAGATTCCGGGTCCATCGGTCAGTTCTATTCATTGCCACATCTGGAACGAAGCGGCGTTGGGCCAATCTCCAGACTGCCGATAAGTATTCGAATAGTTTTGGAGTCGGTCCTTCGTAATTGCGACGGTTTGAAGATCACGGAAGCCAACGTTAAGGCGCTTGCCAACTGGCAACCCAACGCTGAACGTGTCGCCGAAATACCTTTCGTTGTTGCTCGAGTGCTACTGCAGGACTTCACCGGAGTGCCATTGCTTGTCGACCTGGCGGCGATGCGCTCTGCTGTTGCGCGCCTGGGAAAGAATACCGAACTTATCGAGCCACTGGTCCCTGTCGATCTGGTTATAGACCATTCAATTCAGGTCGATTTTTCCAGCATTAGAGATGCGCTGGAAAAGAACATGGAGATGGAGTTCAAACGCAATCGTTCGCGCTATCAGTTTCTAAAGTGGGGTACACAAGCCTTCAACGGCTTTCGCGTAATCCCCCCAGGTATCGGCATCTGCCATCAGGTCAATCTCGAATATCTTGCCAGATCAGTTTGGGATAAGAATGTTCTGTTTCCGGATACGTTGGTGGGTACCGACTCTCACACTACGATGATCAACGGCTTGGGAATCGTAGGTTGGGGTGTTGGCGGCATTGAAGCAGAAGCGGCCATGCTGGGCCAGCCGGTCTATTTTTTGACGCCTGATGTTGTTGGCGTGCACCTGAGTGGGTCTCTTCGCGATGGGGTTACCGCGACTGATCTTGTTTTGCGCGTTACCGAAATGATGCGCAAAGCCAAGGTTGTCGGAAAGTTTGTCGAGTTTCATGGTGAAGGTGCGGCCAGCTTATCCGTTACCGATCGTGCGACGATCGCTAACATGGCCCCTGAGTACGGAGCCACGATGGGATTCTTTCCGATCGATGAAGAGACCTGCAACTATCTGCTCGCCACCGGACGAACTCAGGAGCATGTTGATCTCGTTCGTCGCTATTACGAGACGCAGGGAATGTTCGGTATTCCTCGGAAGGGTGAATGCGATTACAGCGTCGTTTACGATCTCGACCTCGGTTCCATCGAACCAAGCGTCGCTGGTCCTAAACGACCTCAAGACCGGATCGAGCTACCACAACTGAAGGAGCAGTTTGAGCAACTGCTCGTCAAACCAATCGCAGACGGTGGCTACGGTAAGAGCAGGGATGAGTTGTGGACTCGTTACCACGTCAAGATTGGCGCCGACCGTCAGCGCAATATTGCCGGTGGCGGCGAACAGACAACAGAGAGTATTCCTGCTGTCAAGAAAGATAGCAACTCAGCCGCTAATACGAGTGTTTGGACAGAAACCGAGATGGTTAACAATCGTCCCACACCCGACTTTGTCCCCGAGATTCCAGAAGATGAGTTTCCCGGCGGTGACGAGTTAATCGGACACGGAGACGTATTAATTGCCGCAATCACGTCTTGCACCAACACTTCCAATCCGAGCGTGATGTTGGCGGCAGGTCTGTTAGCAAAAAAGGCAGTCGAGTTTGGACTCACAGTGAGTCCGAAGGTTAAGAACTCGCTTGCTCCAGGCTCAAGAGTCGTAACTGAATATCTCGAGCGAACAGGTCTACAGCCTTATTTAAACGAGTTAGGATTCAATCTTGCCGGTTACGGCTGTACGACCTGTATCGGAAACTCAGGTCCACTCGATCCCTCACTCGAACAGGTGGTGAATGATCGGGATGTCATTGCGGCTTCCGTACTTTCCGGTAATCGCAATTTTGAGGCTCGTGTTCACCAGAGCATCAAGGCCAACTTCCTGATGAGTCCTCCGCTGGTGGTAGCATTTGCGCTTGCAGGCCGGATCGACGTTGATATGTCGTCCGATCCAATTGGTACCGGAAAAAACGGCCAGGATGTCTATCTTCGTGATATTTGGCCCAGCATGCAGGAAATCAATGAGTTGCTATCATCAGCCTTCGACCCTGAGACATATCGCGAGTTGTATGGAAACTTTGCTGACCAGAATCCTCTTTGGAATGATATTCCAATGAGCTCTGGCGGTGTTTATCAGTGGGAACCAGATTCCACCTATATTCGGGAACCTCCTTACTTTGAAAAGTTCTCGAGCAAGCTCGACTCTTTAGCAGAAATTAAAGCAGCTCGTCCGCTCGCTATTTTTGGTGACTCGGTGACGACCGATCATATCAGTCCGGCCGGAGCCATCAAGCCTTCATCACCGGCAGGTCTTTACTTGCAGGAACGAGGCGTCGATATTCGCGACTTCAATAGTTACGGTGCGCGTCGAGGTAATCATGAAGCAATGGTGCGCGGAACCTTTGCGAATGTCCGCATTAAGAACCTGATGCTTCCGGGCGTCGAAGGAGGCGTCACAATTCATCAACCGACTGGCGACCGCATGAGCATTTATGATGCGTCGATGAGATATCAGGCGGATGGTGTGCCTCTCGTGATTTTTGCAGGTCAGGAATACGGCACCGGCAGCTCGCGAGACTGGGCTGCTAAAGGAACACGATTACTCGGTGTTAAAGCCGTTGTCGCTCAAAGTTTTGAGCGAATTCACAGAAGCAATTTAGTGGGCATGGGTGTCTTACCCTGCCAGTTCAAAGATGATACGAACGCTTCATCTTTGCGGCTCGATGGCAGCGAGAACTTTGATTTATTAGGAATTGAAGCGGGCATAAAACCACTGCAAGATGTAACGTTGGTTATTCATCGCGCCAGTGGCGCCATCGAGGAAATTCCAATTACTTTGCGCATCGATACGCCGATCGAAGTTGATTACTATCATCATGGTGGAATACTGCCCTACGTTCTCCGACAACTGCTGGCAGGCACCACTGATTACTAAGAGTTCGAACCAGGAGTCATATGTCATCTGCACAAATAGCTGAAAACAACACGCCAAGGAAGTACCAGCTTTTCATCGATGGACAATGGGTCGATGCCGAGTCAGGTAAGACTTTTGAAACACCAAATCCGGCTACGGGCCAAACACTGGCAGAAGTTGCCGAAGCTGACAAAGCCGACATTGATAAAGCTGTCAAAGCGGCTCGTCGTGCCTTCGAAGGCAAGTGGTCCAAGATGAGCGCTCGTGATCGCGGACGACTCCTATACAAGCTGTCGCAGCTTTTAGAAGAGAAGACTGCAGACCTTGCTGCCCTCGAAACAGCCGACAACGGAAAGCCCATCAAAGAGTCGTTATATATCGACTTGCCACAAGTAGTTGAGAACTTTGAGTACTTTGCGGGTTGGGCCACGAAGATCGAAGGCGAGACAATTCCGGTGCCGGGTAAGATGTTTAATTACACCTTGCGTGAGCCAATTGGAGTTTGTGGTCAGATCATTCCGTGGAATTTCCCCCTGTTGATGGCTGCGTGGAAACTCGCTCCGGCTCTGGCGGCAGGAAATACAGTAGTTCTGAAACCTGCCGAACAAACGCCCGTTGGCGCGATGGAGTTGGCCAGTTTGATCCAGGAAGCCGGTTTCCCCGAGGGTGTCGTCAATGTTGTACCGGGATATGGCGAGACCGCCGGTGCTGCACTTGCGGCTCACCCGGGTATCGATAAAGTAGCTTTTACAGGTTCTACAGAGGTTGGAAAACTTGTAGCCAAAGCAGCCGCAGAAAATCTCACGAAGGTTTCGCTTGAGCTTGGTGGAAAGGCGCCCAACATTGTATTCGCTGATTCTGATCTCGATCAGGCCGTTGCGGGTGCAATGATGGGTATTTTCTATAACCAGGGACAGGTCTGTTGCGCAGGCTCTCGACTGTTTGTAGAAGCAAGTGTCAAGGACGCTTTTGTCGGCAAATTGAAGGAGCGTGCAGAAAAAATTTCGGTGGGCGATCCAATGGACAAAGGAACGCAAATGGGCCCACAGGTTTCAGCAGAGCAGCTCGATCGCATCAAAGGATATGTGGACATCGCTCGATCCGAAGGAGCAGAAGTATTGACGGGTGGGTCTCCGCCGAGTTTGGATGCGGCCTTTGAAAAGGGATTCTTCTTCCGTCCCACGATTTTTTCGGAGGTGAACAATAAGATGCGCGTGGCGCAGGAAGAGATTTTTGGTCCAGTGGTGTCAGTGATCAGTTTTGAAAATGAGGAAGATCTGATAAAGCAGGCAAACGATACCATCTACGGCTTGTCTGCAGGCATTTGGACTCGCGACATCACCCGGGCGCACCGGTTTGCGAAAGAGATCAAAGCCGGTGTGGTTTGGATCAATACTTACAATATGTTTAATGCGGCTTCACCCTTTGGTGGTTACAAGCAGTCCGGGTACGGGCGCGAGATGGGTAAACACGCACTCGATCTCTACACGCAAGTAAAAAGCGTATGGGTTGACCTGTCGGGCCGGCCGATTGGTTGGTTTGGGAAATAAGGGATACTGGACCGATAAGATTGACGATAGGACCTAGAGGACATATAGCTCCTATTAAGCATGGTATTATTTCCGCATCCAAAACTCTCCCGCAATGAAAACTGCTCATTGGAGGAGAATCAATGTCAATAAGAAGATCATCCGCTGTTTTCGCAATCCTGGCTTGTACTGTTTTTATTACTGCCTGTCCCAGTCAAACCAACGTTGGAAAGATAAACGCCGATCCTGGGCGTTATCGTGGTAAAGAGGTAGCAATTGCGGGTAAGGTCACGGACAGTTACGGCTTTATGGGTGCCGGTGGTTATGAGCTCGATGATGGCACTGGAAAAATGTGGGTTGCGACTACTCGAGGCGTTCCCTCCCGCGGCGCATACGTTGGCGCCAAGGGCTACGTGAGAAGCGGCTTGACGTTCAGTGGCAGAACCTTCGGAACTGTGATCGAAGAGACTGAGCGTCACGTCAAGGGTAAATAAGGGAGTGGCACTCAACAGTCGCGGTAGTTTTCAAAATGGAAAACCAGACCGCAGAAAAGCGCGAGATCGTAAAAGAGCTGGACCTTGCTTTCGCGCGCTTGATTGACCGGCTGAAGGTTTTAGTCAAGTCTGTCTCTCCTGATTTGTTGTACCGACGCCCGCCGGTGGTCACGTTTGGCGAGAACATATTGCGGAGCGCCGCAATTCTCGAGCAAACATTCGGAGGGCTTACAACCAATCTCTGGGACGATCCTTTCGAGTGGACCCTACCCGAGACACTCTCTAGTCAGGATCGCATTATTGAATATCTCGCCGAGGTTGATGCCACTCGAGAACGTGCCTTTTGCTGCTTCAACGATGATGCGCTGACCAAGTACGTCTCTGCTCCGGCAGGCGAATTTGTGCTGCTCAGCGTACTGCTCGACGCACTGGTTCGTGCCAGCGATTACCATGGTCGAGCCGCAGCGAGTGTGAAAATCTATTCCGGTGAAAGTACGGTTCGGTTTATTATCTAGCCGCCAAATCGGATTTTACGGGTGAGGATTCTTCTGAATGTATTGTCCCCATTGCGGTCAATTGCAAACTACGAGCGCGATTAGATTTTGTTCGCGTTGTGGCTTTCCTCTCGACGGAGTTATCTATCTGCTCGGAAATGGCGGGTTGCTGCCTGCCTTCGACTCGCGGGATGAGCCTCAACCTATCTCTGCGAGAAGACGTGGAGTGAAGCAGGGAGGTCTTCTATTTCTCTCAGGCGCCGTCATCGTGCCTTTGCTCGCTGTCCTGGGTGATGCCGCTAATTCCAATTTTTTAAATCTTCTAATGACCTTAGCGGCCATCATCTGTTTCGCTGGTGGTCCCTTGAGAATGCTGTACGCCGGCATTTTTGAGGAGGGAGCACCCAATCCCTTTCGGCAAGGCAATAGACCCTACGTACAAGCTCCGATGCCGCCTCGGCAGTTTGCTTCTCAGGGACAAACAGCATTGCCACCCGCGCAAAGTCCACGACCAGTTACTTCGTGGCAGCCTCGCCCTGTGACCTCAGAGTTGGTTGGACCACCAAGCGTCACCGAAAACACGACCAGACTGCTCGATAAAGAAGACAGGACCGATCGTTAGCACTTGGAAAGTCTTAAGTGTCGAATCAGGCGAGACGGTCCGATCACTTTTCGTGATTGGATGCAGGCTGCCCTCTATGACCCCGGCTCCGGCTACTACAATCGCAAGGATCTGATTCGTTGGGGTCGCGCTGGTGACTATCGCACCAGCCCGGAGCTCAGCGGATTATTTGCTGCGACCTTTGCGAGATTCTTTGCCTCACTCTTTCGTCAAGTAGGTGAACCTCCTCTTTGGACCATCGTTGAATCTGGTGCAGGGAACGGTGAATTTGCAGCGGGAGTACTGGCTGCATTTAAAGAATCTTATCCGCCCATTTTTGCAGCCACGCGCTACGTGATCGACGACCAGAGTCAGGATGCTGGACGCCTGGCACGTGAAAGACTGGCGCAGGTCGATCGTAGAATCGAGTTCAGCTCGATTGGTGAAATTGGAAAGGTCGATCCGGGCATATTTTTTTCAAACGAGCTGGTAGACGCTTTTCCGGTAAGTCTGGTCACAGTTGAGAACGGAGAATTGCAGGAACTCTATGTTGAACTGGACTCCGCGATGCGATTTAGATATCTGGCCGGCCCACTTTCTACTCAAAAACTCCGGGGTTTCCTGGACCAGCACTCTATTGACCTAAAAGAAGGGCAGGTAATAGAGGTGAACCTACAAGTTTCTGACTGGCTATCTTCGATAGCTGAGAAGCTAACGGCCGGTTACTTGATCACTGTAGACTATGGAGCCGAACAGCAAGAACTTTACGGATTGCCTGAGCGTTTCAAGGGGACTCTGCGCGCGTTTCACCGTCATCGCTTTGTTGAAGTGCTGTCGGATCCGGGACGAAACGACATTACTGCAACGGTTAACTGGACTCAGATAAGAAGTGTTGGCGAGCAAGTGGGATTAATGAGCAACAGCCTTATGAGTCTCGATCAGTTCATGTTGCGTGAAGGCTTTCTGGAGGAATTACAACAACGACTTAAAGCCTCAAATAGCGAAGCGGAGAAATTGAAGCTGACTACCGAGGCTCGTGACATGATTCTCCCCACAGGTATGGCCTCGCATTTCCAGGTAATGATTCAAAAGAGAGTTTAGCGTGATGAAACATGCATTTGAATTGATTGACGTTTGCCATTCTATCGAAGATGGAATGATTACCTACAAGGGCTTACCAGGTCCGAAGATTTCAGATCATCTCAGTCGAGCCGAGTCGAAGAACTTTTATGAACCTGGAACCGAGTTTCACATCGGTAAGATTGAGATGGTGGCGAATACTGGCACCTATCTCGATAGCCCATTTCACAGATACCCTGACGGTGCGGACCTGGCAAGCCTCGATTTATATACACTAGCGAACCTTGATGCACTGGTAATCCGTTGCAATCAATCCAACGAACCAAAAATAGAACCATCACTCCTTGATAGTCTGGAGTTAGAAGGTAAGGCGGTCCTGCTTCATACGGGTTGGGATCGTTACTGGCGAACTGAAACATATGCGAACGGTCAGCATCCGTTTCTCAGCGAGGCTACCGCTAAACGACTCGTCGAAAGTAAGGTTACATTGGTTGGGATCGATTCATTCAATATCGATTCCACTGCACAAGGTACTCGTCCAGCGCATTCCATTCTATTGGCCCACAATATTCCAATAGTTGAACATCTTTGCGGATTGGACGAACTCCCTGACAGTGACTTTAAGTTTTTTGCAGTACCGGTAAAGTTACGAAACTTCGGTACTTTCCCGGTTCGAGCTTTTGGACTCGTCGAAGGGAGGACCTCGCCAAAGTGAGAGAATAAGACTTATAGGACCTATTGGACCGATAACTTAGTTGAAATGGAGAGAACCTTATGGCCTTAGCAGATTCAATGATTCAGGAATTCGATCATGAAATGGCAAACACGCGAAAAACTCTTGAGCGTGTGCCCGACGATAAGTTTAGTTGGAAGCCACACGACAAGTCGTTCTCAATGGGTAGTCTTGCTTCCCATCTCTCAAATCTACCTTATTGGACCAACGTTACCATTGAGATGGACGAGTTCGATATGGCTCCGGGCGGCCAACGAATGACGACCCCTGAAACACACAACCAGAAGGAGTTGTTGGCTGCCTTTGATGGCAACGTTACGAAAGCGAGAGCAGCACTGGCAGGCGTGAGCGACGAAAGATTATTCGGAATGTGGTCACTCAAGAACAATGGTCAGCACATGATATCGATGCCCAGGATTGCGGTTTTACGCAATTTCGTCTTAAACCATAACATTCATCACCGAGCACAACTGGGTGTGTATCTCAGGCTAAACGATATACCTGTTCCCTCGATCTATGGACCATCAGCAGATGAACCGATGTGAGGATGTTCAGAATAGTTCGAATTTTATCGTCAGATACTTCTTTGGGTTTTGACGAAAGTCGTAGATGAGTTTAACGCCTTCAGATGAAAGCTGATTTACATTCGTAAACAGCGTTTCGTCGGTAAGCAGTTTACCAACTGTTCCTTCACCCCGCTGGGCAGCGGCAACCAGATTGTCGACTCGTTCAGCGGTGGTGTTGAACCTGGCGACAGCCGCTCGAGTGTCATTATAAAGTTGTTCGTCGCGAATAAGTTTGCCGAGCGTCCCGTGTCCCGCATTGATATCCGTCACAATCAGGTTAAGCTGCTCAACCGACTTATCAATCCGATCCGCAGTGCGATTGATCCGATTATATAACTCGTCTTCAGTAAGAAACTTGCCGGCTGATCCACGTCCGGCACGAAGATCGTCAGTGATGGTCTTGAGTTGAATCGCAATCTGATTCGCGTTCTCATACAGAGCTGGATCGTTTATAAAGCGTCCTGCCGAACCGTTTCCGGATCTCACCTGACGCATTACATCCTCAGTCTCTCGAATAGTCGCGTTAAGGTTGTTATAGAGCGCCTCATCATTGAAGAGCCGTCCAACAGTTCCTTTTCCTTCTTTAACATCCTTTACGATGCCACTAATTTCGTCTGACAACTTGCTCAGCCGTTGCGCCAGATCGGTGCCAGACGTAGCGAAGTCGTTTACCGTATTCGAACTCGAGGAGGGTAGTATCGCGCCCTCGCTGACTGGTTGGCCCACAGCTGTACCGGGAGTGATATTGATCAACATCTCGTTTCCAAGCAGGCTGGGTGAACCTTGTTGGGCGGTTGAATCGGAGCGAATTCTGACGTTGGCAGGCTGGCCATCAATCGTTGAGTCGATCGTCAGGGTTGCTTCAACTCGAGGCGCGTTGGGAACATCTGACGGTGGCAGTAAACGAATTTGCTCTACTTTGCCCACCCGCACACCTGCCAAGCGTACTTCTGATCCTTCACGCAGGCCGTTCGCATCTACGAAACGCGCTTTCACGTGCAACTTCCTGCTAAATGGATTGATATCGCCTGAGGCGTTCAGCACTAAAAAGACTAAAATGCCAATCGCCAGAAGTACGAAAATGCCAACACGCAATTGGCTGAAGGTAACACTCCGTTTTGATGCAGGCATGGCGTGTAGTCAGGGACGCAAAAACTAAGGGGTCGTCCCCAGTCCTTTCTTAATGTCCGCGCAAAAACTTCTTGATGTAGGGGTCCTCGGCCCTGCGCAATGATTCATCAGTTCCGCTGAAAATAATTTTTCCCTGTTTCATCATCATAACTTTGCTATTGATCAAGCAGAGCCGTTCGCCTTCTCGCTCGAAGATCACATTACCTTCGTCATCAACCACGGCATACTCCGAACAGATATATTGGAGGTTGTTCATTTCGTGGGTCACGAAAATCGATGAGACGTCTTCCAGATCTCGGAGCTTCATCGCCAGCTCACATATGGTCCTGGCGGTTGGCGGATCGAGACCAGCGGTTGGCTCGTCAAAGAGCACAATCTTAGGGTCACCGATCAAGGCTCGCGCAATTCCCACTCGGCGGCGCATGCCACCTGAAAGTTCAATCGGCATCTTATCGATGGCATCTTCCAGGTTGACGAATCGCAGCATTCGCCTGACCTCCGGTTCGACCTCATCTTCGGGCACACCTTGCTCGTGCAGACGGTAAGCAACATTTTCATAAACTGAAAGCGAGTCGAACAGTGCGCCCTCTTGAAACACCATCCCAATCTTCTTGCGCACCTTCATCATCTGGTATTCCGAGTAATCAGTTATGTCTTCACCATCCACCAGGATTCTGCCAGTGTCTGGTTTCAACAGACCGAGAACAAGCTTGATGATGGTCGATTTGCCTCCGCCCGAGCCGCCCAGAATGATCCTGGTTTCGCCCTTCATTACTTTGAAGCTCAGGTGATCGAGGATCACCCGTTCATCAAACGCGAGCAGGACGTTGCGAAACTCGATTGCCGGAATAGCTCGCTCGCGATCGTCGACCTCATGGAAGGTCGACTCGGCAGCGTTCTCGCTCACCGTCGGAGAGCTGATGTGGATTGACTCATTCGACATGGTATCGTCGAGCATTTTAAGATGTCCCTAGAATAACCTGAAGTGCTTTTGCCAGGAAGAAGTCGGCAATGATTACGACAATTGAAGCCATCACTACCGCGCGAGTAGTAGAGCGTCCGACGCCTACCGTACCGCCCTCGGTGCTTAATCCTTGCCGGCAGGCTATTGTTGCAATGATCAAGGAAAAGGCCAGCGGCTTCACCACTCCGCCGATTAGATCGTCAGTAGTAATTCCGTCTCGCACTGCGGCGACAAAAACACTCGAAGAGATCGAATAGAGCGAAATGGCGGTCACCCAACCTCCAAAAATTCCCATTACGTCGGCGAGAACCGTCAGCAGAGGCAGACTAACAAGGAGTGCAAACATCCTTGGCGCCACCAGCTTTCGAATCGGATCAGTTCCGAGCGCTCGCATTGCGTCGATCTGTTGCGAAACAACCATCGAGCCGAGTTCAGCGGAAATAGCTGATCCAACGCGTCCGGTTACCATCAAGGCGCAGAGCACCGGACCCAGTTCGCGTACCAGCGAGATTGCGACCAGGTAACCGGTTTGTGATTGAGCTCCGTAGGCTTTAAGCGTAGGGAAGGTCTGGACTGTA
>Ga0163162_10000663_pt1 | contig 31885 bp, 28 predicted proteins | sample S55metaG_FD_115310 | JGI IMG/M metagenome (GOLD analysis project Ga0163162, IMG submission 115310) | Switchgrass rhizosphere microbial communities from Kellogg Biological Station, Michigan, USA - S5-5 metaG | ecosystem: Host-associated > Plants > Roots > Rhizosphere > Soil | place: USA... | reverse complement strand
TTGGTCGTAGTGTCTTTGGCCATGTTTAAACTGTCAGCACTTTCTTTGGCATCTTTATTTCCACCATTACAAGCCTGAAAGGCCAGGGCAGAAATAGCCATTACATAAATAAACTTTTTCATATACATTGTTTTTGTTGTATATGCATAACATGTTATAGTGATAAAGGGTTTTAGCTTTTTAGATATGAGGAGGTTTCTGATAACGCTCAGTTGATCAAAAAACTATGGCTGTTATGAGCTAGGTTGTAATAAGGCTGGAGATAATGCGAATTCTTTAACTAAAACAGGTAATCACAATGGTGATTTTAAGCCAATGGCTAAAATTCCGTTAATAAGGGTAGAAAAGTAATATTAGTTATCAATAGAAATCGTCATGCTGAACTTGTTTCAGCATCTTTCTTGATAAATCCTAGGTCTTGACATAATGAATTCCCGGACTTTGTTCCGGGAATAATTTTTTATGCTTTTACAATTTAACCTTTTTAGCTTTTGGTTCAGGTTTTTCGGGTAATTGGATCGATAAAATCAAATCAATACTTTCCGAATTAATTTCATAATCGGCTGCAATTTTTTCCCATCTTTTTAATTCTGCCTGTAAGGTTTCAATTTCCTTACCTAGTGATTCGATCTTATTCTGGATTGATTTTCTAACGTTCATGTTTGCCATAACACAAAATTATGATTTGATGGCATATCTAAAAACTTCTTTGTTGAAAGCGTGTATATAAAAAACGCTAAGTGTTCTATTTCAGCGAGTTTTATTCTTATAAAATTTTCAACAATAGTGAAGAACCGCGGAATTTGTGTGACATAGCATAAAATTGTGCAATCATTTGTTATTTTTACCCAACATCCCTGATAAATATGAAGAAAAACAATAGCTGCGATCTTAAAACCTGTTTTATGTGCCAACTCACGTTAAAAGAGTGGCATCCTGCTATTGAAGGTCATAAACGGAATTTTATCGCAAAAAAAGGGGAGGTGATTATCAAAGAAGGCGATCCTGTTAGCGGTGTTTATTTTGTAACATCAGGTAACGTGAAAGTACATAAGCAATGGGGGGATAAAGAACTGATTTTGCGTTTCGCAAATGATGGTGCCATAATTGGACATCGGGGAATCAGCAGTAGCATTTCTACTTACCCGATTTCCGCAACTGCATTAGAAACCACTAAACTTTGTTTTGTTGATATCGATTTTTTTAAAACTACCATAAAAGTAAACCAGGAATTTGCTTATGGTTTACTGATGTTTTATGCCGATGAACTGCATGCTTCGGAAAAGAAAATGCGTAATTTGGCTTTAATGTCGGTAAAAGGAAGACTTGCAGTAGCTATTTTAGGGTTAAGAGATCAATTTGGCTTAGATGAAGAAGGTTTTTTAAATCTGGCTTTAAGCCGTCAGGATCTGGCTGCCTTTACCGGTGCAACTTACGAAACCGTTTTTAGAACAATGAATGAGCTACTCGCTGAAAAATTAGTTGTAGTTAATGGAAAACAGATCGGCATTTTAAACGAGGCAGGACTAATTGATTTGAGTAGTAAATAATTAAGGTTTATACTTTTTAATTTTTTAAAATTCGATGTTGTCACACTGAGCGTAGTCGAAGTGTCTTTTCAAGACATTTGTTTCGCCAGGCTTAATTAATACCAAGTTTTTAAATTATTGATATTATATGTTGGGAATAGTTTTATGTGGTGGACAAAGTTTACGCATGGGCACCGATAAAGGTTTACTCAATCATCAGAATAAGCTTTGGGCTCAAGTGGTAGCTGATAAACTGATATCGCTAAACCTCCCCGTAAAGTTTTCAGTTAACCCATTGCAGCAATCCACTTATGCAGGTTATTTCGGCAATGAGCGATTGATAGTGGATGATCCTTCCCTTGATGTCAGAGGCCCTTTATTGGGCGTACTTTCTGCTCATTTATCAAATCCTGAAGAAGATTTGTTTTTATTGGCTTGCGACATCTTGTTGATGGAACCCAGGTTATTGGAAAAACTTATCCATTCCGCCAAAGCTGATGATGCTTTCGATGTCTATATTTTTACCAAAGACGGGCAACAAGAGCCCTTATGTGGGATTTATAAATCAGAAGGGTTAAAAAAAATTATCTTTATGCTTCAACATAATGCGCTGGTTAAGCATAGTATGAAATATGTATTAGGCAATTTACGGGTCAGCGAAATCGCTGTTGAGGACCATGATTATCGTTATTTCGGTAATTTTAATTCAAAAGAGGAAATAAAACGGCTATCGTCACCCTGACCTGTAGCGCAGCGGAAAGCTACAAAGTAAACCGAGCCTTAAGCGAACTCACCGCAGGTAATTCATTTCCGGGTCTATTTTCAAGAAAGATGCTGAAACAAGTTCAGCATGACGATCGAGTTGATGAGCGTTTAGAAAAAAATAAATTATTGCTTCAGATTTACAAAAGCTGTAATACTGATTGATCAATTTTAGTGAAATTATCTTTCTCCCCATCGCAAAGCGTACAGCAATAATCATCTGGTAAATCTTTAAATGCTGTACCCGGAGTAATGTCATTTTCAATTTCCCCGATCTGCTCGTTGTATACAGTTAAACAGTTATTACATTGATATAAAAAAATGCCATCTTTTATTGCAGTTTCTTCTATTTGGAAATTTTGTTTTTGTTTACCTGTTTTAATGGCATTTAAACGGTATTTGTAAAACTTAAATATCGAACGCCTTACTTGTTCTGGTAATAAAAAACTAGGATTACTTCTACTAAAAATTTCACCAGTACGCTCGTTAGGGCTAAAATCTTTCGCACACAAAATATCATAAACAGGAAATAGTTTTATACCCAGTAAATTAATAAGATGACGTTTTTGGATCAGGATACTACTGAAAACCTCACTTTTTTTACGCGTTTTAATGCCAAAGCAAATCCCGAATGTACGGGTATCATCAATGCTTAAATGTTTAACAAGGAAATTTTTTAATGCTAAGCCTTCGTTACAATTGTCTTCTACCTGAAAGTTAAGTTCGTTGGCCGCATGCCGCATATTGATCTCAAATTCTTCGAGCAAACTGTTCCAAAGGTTTTTGTCTTTTTCATCAATTCCTTTTATAATAATGGTTTTCCAGGAGGTACAGCACAACTGACCAAGTTTGGTTTCTAAACAAAGCTGACAGAGTTTTTTTAAAAACGCAATGTTGAAGAGTTCATCGCGCCTGTAAATACCCAGCCAATATTTATTGTTGTATCGGTTTAAACCTTCATAGTAGGGCAGGTTAAATGAAGATAGCGATACGGTATTTTCTGCTGGTTTAAGAATGAACCTTTCCGGATCTAATCGTGCAAAAAGATCTTCGCCATTAGCTAAAACATTATCAACAAAGCACCTTGGGTTGTTTGTAATAATGGTTTCTAATGCTCTAGTTACCTGTGCGATATGGTTAGTGTAGCAGAGTTGATTCCACTCGTAGGTTACATTGGTTTTAGGAAAGCGGATGATCAAATGCCAATAATGTTCTGATTGTGAAGAGGCAATCCAGTTAATATTTCCCGTTAACATGGGCGTAAAACTCTGATCACTATCGCAGATGTTCACTTTTATTGAAGGCTTAAAATCAATATCATCCAAAATATCTTTATACACACCTTCGGTAAGCCAGGTTTTTCGGATAAAAATCTCTTCGGCCGGGTATGAGCTGATGATGTTCGGGAAATTATTGCTGTCTACTCCATAGTCAATTCCAAGTTTATCCATTTCACCCGTAAAGATGTCAATATTGTAGCTCGTTGTATCAAGCAATAGCTGCTGGCGAAGGCCGAAACGAACATACTGAATCCTCGCTTTAGTTGCCGCAACCAGGATGTTGTACAGATTGCCCGGTGATATGATTCCACCCGGAAAGTTAATGATAATGGTTTGATACATAGCTTAACTGTTTAGAAGACCAAATTCTGCCATTGCTTTTGGGAAATTTTTGTTTTCATGCCCTGGCCTGCATAATTTTAAAAGCGCAAATCTTTGAATATTAGTGAGTTTTATCCATTGGTTTATAGAAAGGTGGAACTGCAGTTCAGCCAGTTTTTCTTTAAGCATTGCAGGGATTTGATGCAGATTTCCCCAGTCGGGTAAGGGTTCTATAGCCAAGGTTGTAGCCTGGTTGCCTGTGTATTTGGTAATCAGTCCAATCAGAAACTGATGATATTTATCTGTTTGTTTCTTGGTTGAAACTGGAAGTAGTGCCAGTAGGATTCTTTCGGATGGAAGAAATTTACTCCATTCGGCCAATTTTAATTTTATTCCTGCGTTATCCATTTTAAAACGCACGATCATGGGGATGCAACGCACATTTTCTTCAATAAAATCTTCTTCGAACTTAAAATATTCAATCCCTTTTAAATTTTTAAATTCTGAAGGAGTGAGTTTTATTTTCGTCATGTTATTTTAGTTTAAATATTCTTTAACAATCTATTGTCATTCCCGCGCAGGCGGGAATCTTAATGCAACCTACAAACCTGCCGTGGCATTACGATTCCCAATCAAGTTGGGAATGACGATACCCCGCGCCCGACCACCTCGACCCTGATTTTTTCCAAAACTTATTCTCAGGATGAAGAACCAACACAGTTTATGATTATTCTATTAAAGCAGGTTTTGGTTCTGTCTTAAGCACATTTACAAACGAATCTAAAATCGCTTTTACTTCTGGCCTGCAACTCCCACAACCCATTCCGGCACCTGTTAACTGGCAGAGCTGCAAATGATCTTTACAACCATCTTTAATTTTGTTGATAAGGTTGCCTTCCCCAACATTGTTGCAGCTGCATACGGTTTTGCCGATAATAGGTTCCGTTGTTTTACCGCTCCTCAACAGTTGAAGCCGCTTTTCGCTCAGCTCTATTTTATTTTCAATCAGGTTTCTAAATTCCAAAAACTCACTTTTATCGCCAATTAATATGGCCCCAACCAGTTTATCATTGTGTACAATGCACTTTTTATAGTAACGTTTGGCTTTATCAATAAAAACAATTTCCTCGTAAGTAGGGTCGTTGTTCGGGATTTCGGCCAAGCCTAAAGAGCAGAGTTCTAAACTGTGCATTTTTAGGATATTCATGAGCAGACTCCCTTGATAGAATTTCGCAATATCTCCACAGAGAAACCGCGCTACTATTTCTGCCTGTTGCTCTGCTGCCGCGGTAATACCGTACATCTGACCTTTAAATTCTGCAATTTCACCAATAGCATAAATGTCTTTTTCATTGGTTCTCAGGTATTCGTCAACCACAACTCCTCGTTTGCATTCAATTCCTGCTTCTTTAATCATTTCGGTATTTGGGACTGTCCCTATGGCGATCACCAAAGATTCGCAGTAGATCAATAGACCACTTTTTAAACGGATGCCTGAAATGTTTTTTTCTCCGATAATCCGGTCGGCTTCATCATTATAAAAAATCTCAATGCCTTTGCTGGTCAGTTCTTCATGTAGTAATTGACTGCCCAATGCATCCAACTGACGGCCCATTAATCTCGAAATCCGTTGGATAATCGTCACTTTTGATCCTGTTTCAGCCAAAGATGTAGCCAGTTCAATTCCCAATAAACCACCACCTACAATCACTACTTTTCCATTGGTGGTATCCACGTGTTTTTTAAAACTGTCGGCATCGTTACGGCTGCGCATGGTAAATATGCCGTTTAGTTTCGGGAGATCTTTAAGCACAAAAGCCCTGCTTCCGGTAGCCAGAAGCAGAATGTCGTAATAATGAACTTCTCCGTTGCTATCGGTAACGGTTTTGTCTTCTTTATTAATTTTGTCGATACCTAAACCACGGTGTAGTTTTATTCTGTAGTCCGTTTCCTCACTGTCACTCATTTTAATGAGGTTATGCCAGGGTAAAGTGCCAATAATATAATCAGGGAGAAGCACTCTGTTGTAAAATGGGAAATCCTCTTTACTAAAGATCTCAATATCATCTTCGGTATTTAAAGCCCTGTAGCTTTTAACAAAACCACAGGCACCGGCACCTGCACCAATCACGATAATCTTTTGCCGGGCTTTTTGATATAGTTTTACTTCTACTGCACTAAACTTAAAATCGGGTTCTTTGCTCTGCGGATCGACCAGGTTATTGGTGAGATTATTTACCCGGTTTAAATCACTTTTTAAGATTTTACCCCAGTGCATGGGCATAAAAACTACTCCGGGTTTAATATCCTCCGAAAATTTTGCTTTTACACGGACATTTCCACGTAAACTGGAAATTTCGATAATTTCATTGTCTTTAATGTTCCGTGTTCTGGCATCAATAGGATTAATTTCTAAAAAAGATTCGCTAATGTGCTGGTTCAGTTTATTTACCTTACCTGTTTTGCTGCGTGTATGCCATTGATCCCTGATTCTTCCCGTAGTTAAAATCAATGGATGTTCCGGTGTTAAAGCTTCCGATTGGTTCTGATCATCAAATGATAGAATATTGGCTTTTTTATCAGGTGTGTAAAACTGATGATCGGTAAATAACCTGGCTGTTCCAAATGCCTTTTCTTGCTTCGGATACGGCCATTGAACGGCTCTTTTCTCTCTTAAAATTTCATAATTAAGGCCACTAATATCGATATTGGTTCCTTCGGTAAGGGCTGCATGTTCATCATATATTTCGCTTGCATTTTTAAAACCGAAACCATGATAGCCCATTTTTTTTGCAAACCGGCAGATGATTTCCGAATCTGGCAGCGCTTCTCCAGGTGCTTCGGTTACTTTGCTGAGGTAAGAAATATAACGCCCAGCGTTAGTCATGGTGCCTTCTTTCTCAACCCAGGCTGCTGCTGGTAAAACTACATCAGCATATTTTAATGTTTCTACAGTATTGCTAATGTCTTGAACAACTACAAATTTTGCTTTTTTTAAGCCTTCTTCGGCCATTCGGACATCAGGCAGGCTGATTAAAGGATTGGTACATAAAATCCATATTGCTTTCAATTTACCGGTATTCAGCTCATCGAACATTTCGGTGGCAGTTAACCCTGGTTTAGACTCTATAGTACCCAAGGGGATCTGCCAAAATTTCTCGACCTCATTGCGGTGATTCTCATTGCCTAAAACACGGTGTGCCGGTAATAAATTACTTAAACCGCCAACTTCTCGTCCACCCATGGCATTTGGTTGCCCGGTAAGTGAAAAAGGTCCGCTTCCTGGTTTGCCTATATGACCTGTAATCAGGTTCAGGTTAATGAGCGAAAGGTTCTTGTTCGTGCCCACCACACTTTGATTAAGTCCCATCGTCCACATGCTGATAAAACCTTTTGCATTGCCGATATAAGACGCAGCCAAACGGATATCACTTTCTTCGATACCACAAATAGCTGCTGCCTCTGCCAATGAGGTCCCGAAAACAGTAGCACGGTATTTTTCATAACCATTAGTACTGTTAGTGATAAAATCAAGATCAACTTTTCCATCTTCAATCAAACATCTGCCAATGGCGTTGTGTAGGGTAATATCGGTACCCGGATTAATCTGTAAATGAACATTGGCGATTGAACAGGTTTGTGTTTTCCTGGGGTCGCTAACAATAATTTTTAAATGAGGATTTTTCTGTTTTGCGGCTTCAACACGGCGCCACAGGATAGGATGGCACCATGCTGGATTTGCGCCTGCAACAAAAATACAATCGGCAGTTTCAATATCATCGTAACTAATGGGCACGGTATCTTCACCTAAGCTCATTTTATAACCAACAACCGCACTGCTCATACATAAGCGGCTGTTGGTATCGATGTTATTGCTGCCGATAAAACCTTTGATTAATTTATTTACTACGTAATATTCTTCTGTTAAACATTGTCCGCTGGCATAAAAGGCCACGCTATCCGGACCGTGTTTTTTAATCAATGCTTTAAAAACGGCTGCTGTTCTTTCCAGTGCGGTATCCCAGCTTACCCTTTGGAGAGGCATGTTTTTGTTGTAGCGCATTTCGGGGTAGAGCAGCCTGTCGCTTTTGTCATTTGCTGTATAATGAAGATTCATGCCTTTACTGCACAGCATACCTTTGTTTACAGGATGGTTTTTGTCTCCTTCAACAGTTATGCGCTCATGGATATCTTTATTTACCACAATACCACAGCCCACTCCGCAATAACAGCAGGTGGTTGTTTTGTTAGGCGATATGTTTTTTTCTTCTTTCAAATGATCGGCTTGTATAGTAGATTTTGTTAACGTTATTTATTTGCCAGGGGTAAGCACCAGGTCTTCTATTTGTGATGTTTTTTGTGCCATAACGGTTCTGAAAATGAATACTGCCACGCCAATTCCGAGGATAATAAAGCCAAGTAAGGTAAACGCGCTGGTATAATCGATCAGATCTTTTTGAACGCTAAGTCCGTTTTCAATTACATTTTTAGACGCGTGACTGGCCTTAGCTTTAAACATAAAGGCGATAAGCATGGCGCCGATATTTCCACCAGCACCTACAATACCTGCTACACTACCAACTGCAAGCGGATTAATGAATGGAACAAGGCTGTAAGTTGCACCATTGGCCATTTTTAAACTTAAGCCGAAAACAAACATCATGAAAATGGCCATCCCGATATTGCCCGATTTTGCAAACCAGATTAAACCAACCCCTTCTACCAAAAGCAACAAGGCGAGCAAAAGTGTTTTGCCATCAAATCCCCAGGTTTTACCAATTTTATCGGCAACAATTCCGCCCAATGGTCTGGCGAAAATATTAATCCAGCCAAAAATGCCTGCAACCATTCCGGCCACAGCTATGGTTGCGCCAAATGAATCTGTAAAAAAGATCGGTGCAAAGTTGTCTACCGTAATTTCTACACCAAAACAGGCTGCGTAGGCAATGGTTAAAATCCAGGTACGGTAATCTTTTGCAGCGAGCAAGAAGGTATTTTTGTTGCTTTTTACGTCTTCATCTTTCAGGTTTTTAAAATCTCCCTGGGGGCTATCCAATGTGAAACGGTGATATAAAAAAGCACAGATCAAAAGCATTACGCCAGGAAAAATCATGGCATAACGCCAGCTGTCTTCAGTACTGCAAAAACCAAGAGCCGTAAAACCGGATGCAATTAATGGCATAAATAAATTGGCTGCACCACCGCCAGCGTTTCCAAAACCTCCTGCCGTTGCATTGGCTGTCCCTTTAATATTGGGTGCAAACATAATCGAAGTATGAAATTGGGTAATGACGAATGATGCACCAATTACGCCAATGGCCAGGCGGAAAAGCAAAAAAGAAGTGTAAGAGTGACTGGTTCCGATTAATAAAACCGGAATCGCGCAAAGCACCAGAAGCCAGGTATAGATCAGTTTTGGGCCAAATTTATCAATCAATCTGCCAATGAGTAAGCGGGCAATAATAGTAGCCGATACCGAGGCAATTTGAATGTTACCCACCTGATCTTTGGTAAGGTGAAGCTGTTCTCTTGCTATCTTCATCAAAGGCGCCATTCCGAACCAGGCGAAGAAACAGAAGAAGAAAGTTAACCAGGTAATATGAAAGGTCTTCATCTGAACACCTTTGAGCGAAAATATATTTAATTTATCTAGCGGTTTAGTAATGGTGCTTAGTGTCATAACGTTCGGTTTAAGCGTAAATGAATAGGTTCTTTTAAAATTTATAGCCAAAACCTACACCAACGTTCCATTCGCCATTTTTGACTGCAGTTTTAGGGTTGTAATATAAGGGCACTTGTAAAGCGATATGGCGAAAGGCTGTTGTTAAGCCAAAACCAAGATTAGGGGTTAGGGCTGCATTTTTTGGCGCTCCGGCAGCCACTTTATCTTCTTTAATTCTTAAACTGGGCAATAGTCCCAATAAAACGGTGTAAGGTTTTTTACTGAATTTGATGCCCGGGCCTGTACAGTTTATAAAAGCACCATGATCAACATATCCGGCAACAATAGTACCGTCGAATAAAACAGCTTTAGTTTGCGATTTAGCTGAAAAAGAGAACAAGGTAAGTGCGAGGCAGCCTGTTATGGCTACATAATTAGAAATTTTCATGTCGGTTTGGTTTGGGTTAAATTTTAATCCCGAAAAGTTTAAATCTTAAGTGGTCAGGTTAAGATTTTGGCGTTGTACCAATATAAACAGTTCCGTTTTCTATCTTTACAGGATAGGTTTTTATGGCGCATTCGTCGCCGCTTAAACATTCGCCGGTACTCAATGAGAATGTTTTTTTATGGAAAGGGCAGGCTACCTTAGGTTCATCAGTAGTAGAGCCAATCATTCCACGGCTTAATGCCATTTGCTTTTTGTGCGGGCATTCATTTTGTGTGGCGTACCATTCATTTCTCCTGGTGAAATAGAAAAGTGCAATCTGATCTTCACCATGTTTTACGCAAACGCCACCATTCTCAATGGCATCTTCGACTCGGCAGGCTGCAAGCCAATTTGATTGTTCATTCATCATTTAGGGGTTTATTAGGTTTGTAACGGTTCTTGATTAAACTGTTTTCCATTCGGCTGTTCTTTTTTGTCCGCGCATTTCAACAAATTCTATGGTTGGGTCTTTGTCTTCCGGTGCATTTACAAAATGAGAGAACCGCTTTCTGATGGCAGGATTTTCAACGGCTTCTTTCCACTCGCATTTGTAAGAAGCGATTAAATTTTCAATTTCATTTTCCCATTGAGCGGCCATCCCTAAACTATCGTTGATGATTACGTTCCGCAGGTAATCTATTCCACCTTCCATTTTGTTCAGCCAGGTTGCGGTTCGGGTAAGAGGATCAGCTGTGCGGATGTAAAACATCAAAAATCTGTCGATGTATTGGATACAGGTTTCGCTGTCGAGATCTGTTGCCAGTAAAAGAGCATGTTGAGGCTTGCTTCCTCCATTTCCGCATACATATAAATTCCAGCCTTTTTCTGTGGCTATAATCCCAAAATCTTTACTTTGGGCTTCTGCACATTCCCTGATACAGCCACTTACCGCTGATTTAAATTTATGCGGCGCACGGATACCTCTGTATCTCTCTTCGATTCTGATGGCAAAACTCACGCTATCATGCAAACCAAATCTGCACCAGGTACTGCCCACACAGCTTTTAACTGTTCTTAAGCCTTTTCCGTAAGCATGCCCGCTTTCAAAACCTGCTGCGATTAGTTCCTCCCAGATAATAGGAAGGTCGTTAAGGTGTGCCCCAAACATATCAATCCGCTGACCACCTGTAATTTTGGTGTAGAGGTTGTATTTTTTAGCTACTTCGCCAATTACTATCAATTTATCAGGCGTAATTTCTCCACCCGGAACCCTAGGTACTACAGAATATGAGCCGCCTTTTTGAATGTTAGCCAGAAAACGGTCGTTACTATCCTGTGCCACATCGTTTCCTTTTTTAAGGATCATTTCATTCCACAGGCTGGCTAGGAGCGATGATACCAATGGTTTACATACTTCGCAACCATCATTTTTGCCCAATGTATCTAGTACTTCATCATAACTTTTTAATTCATGAATATGAATGAGGTCAAAAAGTTCTTGCCTACTATAATTAAAGTGTTCACAGATAACGTTTTTAATGTATTTGCCCTGCGATTTTAAAGTATAAGTCATTAAATCTTTAACCATTGGCAAACAACCACCACAGCCTGTGCCTGCTTTGGTGCATTTCTTCAGGTCATCGATGTTTTCGCAAGAGCCATCAGCAACTGCCGAGCAGATGTCGCCTTTACTAACACCTTCACAGCTACAGATCAATGCACCGTCTGGTAAACCTGTAATTCCGGCTCCGCCTGCAGGTTCGCTTCCGCCACGTGCACCCAGAATTAGTTCCTCAGGGTTTTCTGGTAATACAATCCGGTTATTAGAGGTTTGCAACAGCAGGTTATATGCTGTTGCATCTCCAATTAATATACCTCCTAAAAGGTATTGCCCGTCATTACTAACATTTATTCTTTTATAAACTCCTTTGTGTTTGTTTTCGAAGATGATGGTACGGCAATCCGGCTCGGTGATAAAATTATCTCCAAAACTGGCCACATCAATGCCGATTAGTTTGAGTTTGGTGCTCATATCAAATCCGGTAAATGTTTTATCACCTTCGCAAAGATTTGCGGCCAATACCTCGGCCATTTCGTAGCCTGGCGCAATCAAACCATAAATCATTCCATCGTATAAAGCACATTCGCCAATGGCAAATACCGCTGGATCGTTGGTCTGCATTTTTTTGTCAACTACAATTCCGCCCCGTGGACCAACTTCAATGCCGCAGGCTTTCGCTAGTTCATCGCGTGGTTTTATGCCGGCAGAGATCACCAGCATGTCGACATCTAAAGCGGTATCATCACTAAACTTTAATGCACTAATACAGGCATCACCTTCAATGCTCGTGGTATTTTTATTTAAATGGATCTGTAAGCCTAAATCTGCCAGCTTCGATTTAAGCATATCGCTACCTGCAGCATCAATTTGCCTGGGCATTAAGCGCGGTGCAAATTCAATAATACTCGTTTTTTCAATCCCCAGATCAATTAAGGCTTTAGCGGCTTCTAGTCCTAATAAACCGCCTCCTATAACTGAAGCTGTTTTAGCCTTTTTTGCGTAACTACTAATGAGATCAAGATCTTCTATAGTACGGTAAACAAAAACGCCTTCTTTTTCAATGCCAGGGATGTTAGGAACGAAAGCGCCTGAACCAGTAGCAAAAACAAGAATATCGTAGTTGTAATCCACACCATTGGCAGTATAAACTTTTTGGAGGTCGCGGTCTATTTTAGTAACCGGGTTATTGAGAAATAGGCTAATATTTTGTTCCTGATACCAATTTTCTGTAGAAAGGGAGAGGTTATCGGCGGTTTTGCCATTAAAATATTCACTTAAATGAACACGATCGTAAGCTCTACGGGGTTCCTCTCCAAAAACAACAAGATTAAAAGAAGAAGTTTTTGATCTAATCTTTTCGCAGAATTTATATCCCACCATTCCATTTCCTATTACGATTATTTGTGGTTCTTTCATAAATCTTAAAGGTGTTTAGTGTTTTTTAGTTCCTGATTATTTGTTTTGATGTGGTTTTTATTAAAAAAATCGATATACAAACACATAATTTAATGTTTATATGATTTTTAATATTCAAATATAGGTTATAATTAAATTAAAAGTTATTAAATCATGATTTTTATCATAAAATATTTAACTTTTTAATAAATTATCATCACTTTTATATTTAAATAGTTAAATAATTAAAATTATGAATCAAAAAAATACTGATTTTGGACTTTTTATAATGGGTGGAGGTCCAGGGGATCCTGAATTAATCACAATGAAAGCTTTTAATGTGTTAAAAAGAGCAGAAGTTATTCTTTATGACAACTTAAGTAATGAAAAATTACTGGAAATTGCTCCGAAAACATGCAAAATGATCTATGTTGGCAAGCAACCCTATGAAAAATACACCCCACAAGAGAAAATAAATGAATTAATAGTCGAAAATGCCCAAAATTACCAGGTAGTAGTGCGTTTAAAGGGTGGAGATCCTTTTATTTTTGGCAGAGGTTTTGAAGAACTGATTTATGCGGAGGCCAGGGGCATTAAATGTCATTATATCCCAGGTATAAGTAGTATGCAGGGTGCAGGTTTTATTGATGTGCCCTTAACTCACCGGGGAATTAGTGAAAGTGTCTGGATACTTACCGGAACTAAAAAGGACGGGAGCTTAACCAACGATTTAAAATGTGCCATGAAAAGTTCGGCTACAGTGGTGATATATATGGGGATGAAAAAAGTTGGCGAAATTTCTAAAGCTTATTGCGATGCGGGTTTAGGTGATATGCCTGCCGCAATTATTCAGCATGCTACCTTACCCAATCAAAAGCAAGTAGTATGTTCAGTGCAAAATTTACAGGAATCTGCAGAACAGGCGGGTTTAACTTATCCGGCTATTATTATTATAGGTAATGTGGTGCAAGCTAAAGCCTATGCGAATTTAAATCAGGCAGAATTATTGTCAGCTTAGATAGTTTATTAGTTCAATGGTCATTGGTTCATTAGTCGTTGGTTCATTAGTCATTGGTTAACCTGTTAATTGATACATCTTAACTCTCTTAAGTTCTTAATGGTCAGCTAATGGGTTAAGTGTTTAAATTGGTTAATTGACTCCCAGCACCAAACTAAACAGCCCTTCGACTCCGCTCAGGGTGACCAATCTAAATAATCTACTCAAGACTTTGGACTACAGACTGAGGACTTCGGACTGAATACTAACCTAAAAATACTTATCAAGCGTTAACCCATAGGTAAGGTTCAGGTTTTCGCTACGCGTAATATTCAATTTATTATAATTCAGTGCCGTAGTGAGGCTTATCCATTTGCGGAGTTTTAAACCAAGTGTAGTGGTAGAGCGGATGATGTGATCGCCTTTTCTATCGAAAGAATTTTGTAAAAAATGATTCCCGTCAATCGTAATCAGTTCCTTTATGGCAAAATGATATTGTAACCTTAATGAATTCCGATAAGTGTGGTAGCTATCGCCTACAATTAAACTACTTTGATCAAATAATACCCCGTCGCTCAGGTTGATATAGGCATTGGGTTTGTCTAATACGCTATAGGCGATGCCTCCGCCAGCCAGCAATTGGTTTTTTAATTTTAACGAATAACTGGTATTATAATTTACCAAACCCCAATAATAAAAGTGCGGGAAGGTTTTGTATAGGTTAAAGTTTAAGGTGGTCGAAAAATCGTTGTTGGTTAAATCACTATTCTGCTTGCCATAAAGCCATGCGGTAGTTGAATTTAAAACAAAACTTTTCTTTTTCATACCAAAATTAAGCGCATTGTTTAATAAATAGGCACGGTCTTCATTGGTGCGGTTAATCGATCCGGTTGAAGTAAGCAGTACATGGTAATTGGTACTATCGGCATATTGAGCGTTTGATTTAAAATAGCATATAAAAAAGACAAATGGCAGTACTATAAACTTCATAAGCAACTTAACATTTATCGCTATCAATATGTTTAGTTAGAATTTAATTCTGGTCGTACCATTTTGGTACTGGTATATATTCCCTGTTCCAGATTATTTCATTATTTTCATTTTTATAACCGGCGGATATCAATACGATACGTGGCTCTTCTGCTACAATTTCTTTTTTAAACTGGTAAGCATCAACGGCTAAATGCTGATAAAGTTTATCCTGTTCTATTTTATTATCTGCTAATAGAATCAAAGCATTTTCGCCTGTTTTAAGGGTATAAATAAATGCACCTTTTACTTTCATGATAGTTTTTAATGTAAGACAATAAAAACCATGATATGTTTTGTTCGATTTTGATTAGAGAACATAAAGCCCGATCAACAAAAAAGCCCGCAGGATTTAACTCGCAGGCTTCCGATGATTAATATGGGTTGATTAGTTTAGCGTTAATTCAATTACAGGAATTTCAAAATCAGGCTTTTTCTTGGGTAGCTTTAATACCAGCGTATTACCAGTTGATTTTTCATTGTCGATCTGTACCTCCGAATTATCATGTAAAAACTGTGCATATTTCGTTTTGTCTTTATAACCTTCTAAAGTAATGGAATCAGTATTAGGATATTCGAACAAGTGCACATATAATTTTTTGGTGTCTTTGTTATAGGTAAGTTTTACCCCTTCAGGTGCTTTAAATTCGGATGAAGCAAAAGTACAGTGATAAATCGATTTCGAATTCGCGTGCATCCAAAGGCTTAGGCTATCTAAAGCAATGTTTGCTCTGTTATCAAATTCGCCGCGGGCAGTAGGACCAACATTTAACAATAGGTTGCCGCCATTGGCTACCGAAGTAATTAATAGGTCCAGTAATTTTCTATTGCTTTTCCAGGTGTTTTCATCGCGATGGTATCCCCATGAGCCTGAAAAGGTTTGACAGGTTTCCCAAACTTTTCCGCGGTATTTTTCCAATTCTTTCGGACTAACCTGTTCGGGTGTTTCAAAATCTGTACCATCTTCATAATCATTAAGATCCAAACGGTTATCTACAATAATTTGTGGCTGCAGTTTTCTAATTTGCTTAAGTAATGCAACCGAGCCCCAATCATCACGGCCTTTACCGTGTTTGCCGGGATATGAAAAGTCGGCCCATAGAATATCGATTTTCCCATACCTGGTTAACAGTTCCGTTACCTGATCGTATAGATATTTACGATATTTAGCCATATCCCTGTTTTTGTTTAATGCTGCATATTCAGCTTCGTTATCATTATTGGGTTTTAAGGGATGATACCTATCAACTGTAAAATCAGGATGGTGCCAATCAATAAGCGAATAATAAAACCCTACTTTGATGCCTTCTTCGCGGAAAGCTTCCACAAATTCTTTTACCAGGTCTCTTTTTGCCTGTGTATTGATGGCTTTATAATCGGTGTATTTGCTATCAAACAAGGTAAAGCCTTCATGGTGTTTGGTGGTGAGTACGGCATATTTCATTCCTGCCGCTTTAGCTTCCTTTGCCCACTGTTTGGGGTTGAATAAATCAGGATTAAACTGATCGAAATATTTCTGGTAGTTTTCGTTGGTGATGTGTTCATTGCTTTTAACCCATTCGTGGCGCGCTGGCAATGCATACAAACCCCAGTGGATGAACATGCCAAAACGGGCATCTGTCCACCATTCCATTCTTTTGGTTTTTTCGGCAGCAGTTTCATTCCCTAATCTTTTTTGAGCAAAACCAGGTAAGGTTAAGCCCAATATAAACAAAGCGGATAAAATTGTTTTTCTCATTTTCGGTTTCTTTTGGTTAGCATTTAATAGGCTAATTTACTGAGGTATATCCTTTCAAAATGGCGGCCTATGAGCAAAATATTAAGTTAAATTGGTTTAAATGCTAACGGGCAAGGTTTAGGTTCTTAAAACTTTGCAGAAGATGTTCTTGTTAATTAATTAGTAAACTTAATTAGATAAGAAGCGATGAAAACACAAAAAACACCTGCCAAACAAAATAAACAACCTGGTATAGAAGCGAAGATGGATCCAAAACCTGAAGTAATTAAAACAAATTATAAAGGTGCAGGAAAACTGACTGATAAGGTTGCGCTGATTACTGGTGGAGACAGTGGGATCGGCCGTTCGGTAGCTGTCCATTTTGCCAGGGAAGGCGCTGATGTAGCCATTGTTTACCTGGACGAAGATATTGATGCTAAAGAAACCCAGAGAATGGTTGAAGAAGAAGGTAAAAATTGTTTGTTGATTAAAGGTGATGTTAAAAAACCTGATTTTTGTAAAAAAGCTGTAGAATCAACAGTTAAAAAGTTTGGAAAGATCAATATTCTCGTAAATAATGCCGGAATGCAGGTTCCACAAAAAGATCCGAAAAAGATCGACAATAAACAGTTGGAAGATACTTTCCGTACCAATATATTTGGCTATTTTTACTTTGCAAATGAGGTATTAGCGCATTTTCAAGCGGGCGATACCATTATTAATACTACCTCGGTAACAGCTTACCGTTCTTCGCCAAATCTGATCGATTACTCTTCAACAAAAGGAGCGATAACATCTTTTACCCGTTCGCTGGCTACAAATTTAGCCAAAACCGGTATCCGCGTAAATGCTGTGGCACCTGGCCCGGTGTGGACACCACTTATTGTATCTACCTTTGATGAAAAAAAAATTAAATCATTTGGTTCTGAAACAGCAATGGAAAGAGCAGGCCAGCCCTCAGAGCTTGGACCGTCTTATGTATTTCTGGCCTCAGAAGATGCTTCCTTTATTACGGGACAGGTAATACACGTTAATGGCGGTGAAGTGGTAAATGGGTAATTTATGTTACCTTTAACTACTACATCAAACTATGGCAACAGATTCATCTAAAAATTGGCGTTTTAAGCTTCACGAAATTATTTATGAATCAAATACGCCGGCTGGTAAAGCTTTTGATGTGGGCCTGTTAATTGCTATTTTTTCCAGCATTATTGTGGTGATGCTTGATAGTGTGGTTAGTATCCACCAGCAATATGGTAAGTTGTTTAACATTACCGAGTGGATTTTTGCCACACTTTTTACCATCGAGTACATTTTAAGGCTGGTCAGCATTAGAAAACCGATCCGATATGTAATCAGCCCTTTAGGAATTATTGATCTGATCGCATTATTACCATCTTATTTAAGTATATTTTTTATTGGTGCACAATCTTTACTGGTTTTTAGGGCGCTAAGGCTGCTGCGTGTTTTCAGGATATTTAAACTCGGACATTTTTTAACAGAGATTAATTTTTTAACCCGGGCATTAAAAAACAGTGTCCGCAAAATTTGTATATTTTTGCTTACTGTTTTAACCATTACCGTAATTTTAGGGTCTATTATGTACCTGGTAGAAAAGCGCGAAAATGGTTTTTCAAATATCCCAGAAAGTATCTATTGGGCCATTGTAACCATTACAACGGTTGGATATGGCGATATTTCACCTATTACACCATTAGGAAAATTCGTAGCCTCAGTAGTGATGTTGATCGGTTATGCAATCATCGCCGTGCCTACAGGAATTATTACCCATGATATTGCGCTTGCAGCAAGGGAGAAAAAGGAAATGCCAGAATCTTGTCCGGGCTGTAGCAGGGAAGGACATGACAGCGATGCCTTATTCTGTAAATATTGTGGATCATCTTTGTTTAAATAAAAATGCCAGACAATTTTTGCCTGGCATCTTATACCCTCGATTTAAAATGTTTTATAACATTTCTTCATCTTCCTTTTCGTAGGCGTTTGGATCTTTGTCCAGCTCTTCTACATCTGATTCGTTGTAGTCTTCCGAATCACTTTCCAAAGCGTCATCATCTTCATTTTCAGGGTCTTCAATCTCTTCATTAAGCTGTGTGCCTTCGCCATCAGCAAAAGGAATTTCATCTTCGGTATACTCATCATCTTCAGATGGTTCCGGAGTAGCATGACCTTCAGATGCATTTCCTTCAGAGCGATTGATCTGGAATTGTTCAATATTTTGAATTTCTTCTTCTGGTTGGTTGTTTTCTTGATTTTCCATAGTGTAAGTTTTTATAATAGAACAGGGTAAAATTGGATTAAGTTTAGTGGAAATTTAAAATCTTAACCCCCTGATGTTGTATGGTAGTTAAATAAGAAAGTTTATTGTTGAAACTTTTTAAATGTTGCCAGGGTTCTATAAATGCGTTATACCTTAATTACTTAATTATGAAAAACCGTTTCAAAACCAGGGAAATAGCAGTAGTAGGAATGATTATTTCAGCTACTTCATTTAATGCAATTGCAAAAACCGATTGGCATTATCCAACCTTAACTGATTATACACAAAGGCAAGATACCATAACTACTGCGCAATTTTTGCAACAGGCGGCAATTGCAGGAATGAAAGAGGTTTTAACAGGAAAGCTTGCTGCAGATAAAGCAACCGATAAAAAAATTAAAGCATTTGGCCAAATGATGGTTGATGATCATATTAAGGCCAATGAAGAATTAAGGTTATTAGCAAAACTCAAAAAAGTAGCGCTGCCTATGAGTAATCCGGAGGGTGGGCAACGGCCTGACGGCAGGGTTGATTCTGCTCCTGAAAATTTGAAAGATACTTCCCGTACCAAAAATGCCGGGGGCGAAGCGGGTAATACCGGTTTGGCACAAAAAACGATTAATGAAACAACAGAAGCTGAAGTAACCCAAGCGATAAATCAGTTGAATAATTTAAGTGGAAGTGCGTTTGATAAAACTTATGTGGAAATGATGGTTTCGGATCATCAAAAAGCTGTTTCCTTGTTTGAAAAAGCAGCTCAATCTTCTGACGTTGACGTTAAAACATATGCACGGAAATATTTACCCATACTAAAAAAGCATTTAAAGCAAGTGAGTGCTTTAGCCGGAAAATAGTTTTTAATAATATTTCAAGGAAACAGAAGAGCTGGTTTAATGTATTAAGCCGGCTCTTTGCATATATGGTGTTTTTCAATCTTTTCCTTATAAATTTATTAGTATCACAAAGAAATCTCTTGCGAAATCAAAAACTTGTTTAACTTTATTAAACTAAAACGATTTATTAAGCTTTTTGATGTAAAAAACTAATCAAATATGAAAAAATACCTATTGCTATCTATTTTGTTGCTGTGTTTTACAATGAAATTATTTAGCGCACCTATTGAACTATTATCGCCCGATAAGCGTATTAAAATATCGGTAAATATTAAAGATAAGATCGGTTATGCTGTTACTTTTAATGGCGATCCGTTTTTAACCGATTCATATCTTCAGTTAAATCTGGATCAAGCTAAACTGGGTGCTCATGCAAAACTGATCAAAAAGACACTTTCTACAGTCAATACTATTTCTAACCCGGTAATTCCACTTAAAAACAGTACGGTGGTAAACCATTATAACCTGTTGAAACTCGATTTTAAAGGCGATTTCAGTATCGAATTCAGGGCTTATAACGATGGGATTGCTTATCGCTTCATTACCAATAAAAAAGATTCAATCAGGATAAACAGTGAAGATGTGCACCTCAATTTTAATGATAATGTAAAAGCCGCATATCTGGAAACGGGTAGTTTTAAAACCGCTTACGAAATTCTGTACCGTCAGGATGAACTTGGAAAAGTAAATAAGGATAAAATGAGTGTGCTGCCAATTTTATTCAATACCGGTAAATATAAAGCACTATTATCAGAAGCTGATTTATACGATTACCCGTGTTTATTTGTAAAAGCAGTAAACGATAAAAGTATTGATGCCGTTTTTCCGAAAGTGCCTTTGGCTTTTGGAGAAGAGGGCGACAGAAGCAAGAAGACTTTAAAAGAAGCCGATTATATTGCCGCAACTACTGGAAAAAGATCCTTTCCATGGCGTTTTTTGGTGATTAGCGATAAAGACACCCAATTGGCAGCCAACCAAATGGTGTATAAACTGAGTACCCCTAACCAGTTGCAGGATACGAAATGGATAAAACCTGGTCAGGTGACCTGGGAGTGGTGGCACAACGCCTATGTTTATGGGGTAGATTTTAAATCAGGTTATAATCAGGATACCTATAAATATTACATCGATTTTGCTTCAAAATTTGGTATTCCTTACATCATTATGGACGAAGGATGGGCAAAAACCACCTTAAATCCTTTCGAGCCAAATCCAACTATCAACCTGCAGGAACTGATTGCTTATGGCAAACAAAAAAATGTAAAAATTGTACTTTGGTTTACCTGGCTGGCGGTAGAAAATAACTTTAATATTTTCGAAACCCTGGAGAAATGGGGCATTGCAGGGGTAAAAATTGATTTCATGGATAGGAGCGACCAGTGGATGGTGAATTATTATACACGCGTAGCCAAAGAAGCGGCCAAACACCATATTTTAGTCGATTTCCATGGAGCATTTAAACCTGCAGGTTTAGAGGTGGCTTATCCAAACGTACTTTCTTATGAAGGGGTTATCGGAATGGAGCAAAACATTGGAGGCGGTCTGGCTACTCCAAACAACAATTTGTTTCTTCCATTTTTGCGTAATGCTGTAGGGCCTATGGATTACACTCCGGGAGCTATGCGTTCGGCACATAAGCAAGATTACAAGCCCAGCTGGGTAAATACCATGAGCATTGGTACAAGGGCACATCAGCTGGCTATGTATATTGTTTTTGAAAGTGGTTTTCAAATGTTGGCCGATAATCCTTTTAACTATTTAAGAGAGCCTGAAACCACATCGTTCATTACAAGCGTTCCCGTAACCTGGGATGAAACCAGAATTCTGGATGCAAACGTTGGCGAATATATCGTTACCGCAAAACGTAAGGGCGAAAAATGGTTTATCGGTGCTATGGGCAACGATCAAAAACACGACCTGAAAGTTGAGGCTGGTTTTTTGAAACCAAATACAAATTACCAGATCACCCTGATCAAAGATGGCATCAATGCTGATTTTCAGGCGATGGATTTTAAACGTATCGTAAAACCAATCAAAGCAGGAGAAACAATCGACATCAATATGGTAAAAGATGGCGGATTTGTAGCAGTGATTGAGCCGGTTAAATAAGGTAGAAAGGTAGAAGGTTGAGGGTAATTATTCTAAGAAATATATTGATAGTAAAAAATAGCCTGGTAAAGCGAGCATCTTAATGAGATCGGCTCCCTTTTTATTGGAAAGAATAGCCGCTATACTAAAGGATAGCACTATCCTTTGGTATAGTAATAGCTTTTTGATACTTTGTATCCATAATTTTGCCAGACATAAAAAGGCAAAAAATGAAAATATTACATCTTATATCAAGCCCTAGAGGCAAGGAATCTTTCAGTATTAAATTGGGAAATGCCATCGTAGAAAAATTACAGGCTGCAAATCCCGGTAGTACTTTAACAACTCACGACCTTACCAATACCCCATTTCCACATTTGGAAGAGGTACACATCAATTCTTTTTTTACACCGCAAGAAAATCATACCGCAGAATTTACGGAAGCAATAAAACATTCAAATGAGGCCATTGCCGAACTTAAAGATGCTGATGTGATTGTAATCGGTGCGCCGTTGTATAATTTCGGTATTCCTTCCACTTTAAAAGCATGGATCGATCATATTGCACGTGCCGGTCAAACATTTAGCTACTCAGAAAAAGGCCCTGAAGGTTTGGTGAAAAACAAAAAAGTATATCTGGCGATTTCTTCCGGTGGTGTATATTCAGAAGGACCGATGAAACCTTATGATTTTACAGAATCTTATCTAAGATCTGTTCTTGGTTTTATGGGTATGACCGATATCACTGCATACCGTGCAGAAGGCGTAAGCATTCCAGATTTGAAAGATCTGGCTTTAGATCAAGCAATCGAAAGTATAGCCATTTAAGCAGTTTATTAGTCATTAGTTCATTGTTATTGGTTTAATTATTAGATTTTCATTCTACTGAAAACTTTTGACTAATGACTATGGACTAATGACTCTGTACTAAACTAGGCTGCCAGATACTTTTCAACCCTGTAAGCAAAATCGTTCAGGTCGAATGGTTTGTTAATAAAATCTTCCGCATCGCATTTAGCCTTAACTGCACTCAGGTGATTATTGGCCGACATCACCATTACCGGAATGTGATGTGTTTTGATATTTCCTTTCAATGCATTACAGATTTCCAGGCCGTTTCCATCAGGTAACATAATATCAAGAATGACCATGTCCGGTAGCTGTTTACTCATTTGAAACCAAAACTCCTTTGTGTTTGGACAGGCTTTTACCTCGTGAAGCTCTTCGATTAATAGAAATTCGATAATTTCTCTAATATTCGGATTGTCTTCCACTACATAGATGCACTTTTTCATAAGCTCAACTTTTGTTATATGGATAACTGATCTAACTATCAGATGTTTAAGATATTTATGCACAATTTATGAGTTATCAACCTCATTTTAGCTCATGTCATGCATTTCTATAATTTTTACCTTGACTAAAAAAAACATAAAAATAAATTTTGATACTAATTTTTTTAGTATAGATTTGCTTTTGGAGAAACAGAATAAAAAAATTATCATCGAGTTTATTCGATGTATAATGAATGATTTTAAACAAAAGACATCTTTCTCGGTTTTTTTGCTGATATATTTATTTTTTCTATGACCGTTACCGTTTTAGCCATACTCGAAACAGATTTTAAACCAGATCTTTCATTAGGTAGAATTATGAATGAAAGACTAAAGGTAGCTGCTGCAGATCTGCAGGATATTCATTTACAACATTTACATGCAATTGGGCAACGTAGTGATGATTTGGTGGTTTACATCAGTTATAACCCAAAATATAAAATCAGGTGGCGTGTTGTTAATGATGTGCCAGAAGATGTAGAAAACTTTGTAGCTCAAACTTGCGGTAATTTAGGTTACATTCAATGGAAAACCGCATCAATTAATGTTTTTAAGGGAAGTGAATAGTTATGAAATACTTTTACAAAAAAAAAGATCGTCATCTCGACTGAAGCGCAGCAGAATGGAGAGATCTATCTAGACAGATTTTGCTTCGCAGAGCCTTCGGTTTCTCGACTGCGTTGCACCCGATAGCTATCGTGTCCGCTCGAAATGTCGACCGCTTAGATCTAGAGTCGCCACCCTATTATATTAATGCTCAATAAGAAGAATTGACAATCGTCTAAACCAAAAATCCTCCACCCAATAAATCATTGCCTTCATAAAATACAGCCGATTGGCCAGGAGCAATTGCTGAAACATGATGATCGAATACCACGCGCATTTTATCTTTTTCCTGAACAATTGTGCTTAACATACCTGCATCTTTGTAACGGATTTTGGTAATCACATCACTCATTGGTTCCTCAATGCTGGCATATTTAATTAAATTAATATTACGCACCATAGCTTCACGGCGTTCAAGCTCATCAGCTTTGCCTAAAACAACTGTATTGCTTTCTGGCAGGATCTGCGTTACAAACATAGGCTCACCAAAGGCAACACCTAATCCTTTACGTTGACCGATGGTATAAAAAGGATAACCTTTATGTTGTCCAACGACCATTCCATTACTTAAAATAAAATTTCCGCCAGCCACTCTGTCTTCTAAATCGGCAACTTTATGTTTTAAGAAAGCCCTGTAATCGTTATCCGGCACAAAACAGATTTCATAACTTTCCGATTTTTTGGCAAGTTCTTCCTGCCCCATATCCAAAGCCATCTGTCTGATTTCAGACTTCGCAAAACTGCCCAATGGGAATTTAGTGCGCGAAAGGTTTTCTTGAGAAACACCCCACAGTACATAAGATTGATCTTTATTTTCGTCTTTACCTTTAGAAATTACATAACGGCCGCTATCTTGTTGGCGGATATTGGCATAATGCCCCGTTGCAATAAATTCGCAATCCAGTTTATTGGCACGTTTTAAAAGTGCTTCCCATTTAATATGCGTATTACATAAAACACAAGGATTTGGTGTTCTTCCGGCAAGATATTCATCTACAAAATTATCTATCACATAATCGCCAAATTCATCCCTGATATCCAGAATATAATGGGGGAATCCATAATTTACGGCAAGCGTCCGGGCATCATTAATGCTATCCAGTGAGCAACAACCAGTTTCCTTACTGCTACCACCAGAAGTAGCATAATCCCAGGTCTTCATGGTTAATCCAATAACCTCATAACCCTGCTCATGCAACATTACAGCCGCTACCGAACTATCAACCCCGCCACTCATGGCCACCAGAATTCTACCGTGTTTACTCATCTTAAAAATATAAGGTTGCAAAAATAAGGTTTATTTAGCTGAAATTATTTAAAGGAAGTCAGTTACTTGTAAAAAGCGGCGACTAAACAGTTTGCAATTATCTTAGTTATGCTCACAGGTGGCTTAGTTAGTTAATATTATTTTGAAAATGAGCGGTATGTGTTAATGGCTGTCTGCAGTCCTGCTATCCCTTCAAGTCCTCGCTGCGCTGTGGGCTTTTCGTTCTATCAGGTTTATTGAACAAAGGTTGAGGAGTGTTAACCTGCGGGGTTTTTCCGTAAAAAAAGAACCATAGTTTTTGGTTAAATAAACCCGACCAGCAGCGTTATCCCGATTTAAAGATCAGTTTTAAATTAAGGAAAATATTTAATCGGGATTAAGCAGAGGGCGGGACGGCTGCAACCGAAGAAACACGGAAACTGCTTTTCGAAAAAACAATATATTTTGCGATAGTTCATTTGGTTTTCAAATCTGTGAGGTTTGAAATATAACAAATTGTATCTTCAAGAGTTTAAAATGAATTTTCGTTTTGCTTAAACGTTTTAGTGTTGTGTTTTATGCATATTTAAAGATAAATTTATACCTTAGAATTTTCAATAAAAACAAGCTAATTTTAAATGATATGATTAAAAAAGTTATCCTGCCTTGTCTTTTGCTTTCAGCCATGATGGCATCGGCACAGCAGAATTTAGTGCAGTATGTTAAACCCATTATCGGCACTTCTAAAATGGGACATACCTATCCGGGTGCAACTGTTCCCTTTGGCGCAGTGCAGCTAAGCCCCGAAACGGATACTTTATCCTACGAAGTAAATGGAAAATACAATGGCGATGTATATAAATATTGTGCAGGGTACAAGTACGAAGATAAAACCATCACGGGGTTTAGTCATACCCATTTTAGCGGTACCGGTCACTCTGATCTGGGCGATTTTCTCATTATGCCTACACAAGGAAAACTGCAATTAAATCCTGGTACGGCATCAAATCCTAAAGGTGGTTACCGGTCTGCATTTTCTCATGCAAATGAGGTTGCGGAGGCAGGTTATTACAAAGTGAAGTTAGATGATGATAACATTACCGCCGAATTAACCTCAACCACCAGGGTAGGCATGCACCAGTATACTTTTCCTAAATCAGATCAATCCCATATTATCCTCGATTTGATGGCCGGTATTTACAATTATGAAGAAAAAACCGTTTGGACATATGTTCGTGTAGTTAACGATACTTTGGTTACCGGTTACCGCCAGACTAATGGATGGGCGAGGACCAGAACCGTTTATTTTGCGATGAGTTTTTCTAAACCTTTTAAAAGTTACGGGCGCAAAAGCTATGATGCTAAACAAGCTTACAGGGGCTTTTGGGGAAAGTTTAACCAGGAGCAGAACTTCCCTGAAATTGCAGGCAAGAAGTTAAAAATGTTCTTCGATTTTGATACTCAGGAAGGGGAGAAAATCAAAATTAAATTTGCTTTATCTCCGGTCAGTCAGGAAAATGCCGTGCAGAATATGCGTGCAGAAATTTCGGGCTGGGATTTTGAAAAAGTAAAAGCACAAGCACAGGCTACATGGAATAAAGAGTTGAATAAAATTCAGGTAAACACATCTAATGATAATAAAATAAACTTTTATACTGCCTTATATCATGCCTATATTAACCCAACAACATATACCGATATAAATGGAGAGTATAAGGGTTTAGATCAGGGCGTGCATAAAGCAGATGGATTTACCAATTACACCACCTTCTCTCTTTGGGATACCTACCGGGCTTTACATCCATTTTTTAATATTACCCAGCCAGGCCGTAGTAATGATATGGTAAAATCGATGTTGGCACATTACGATCAGAGCAGCCTGCACATGTTACCCATCTGGTCGCATTATGCCAACGATAACTGGTGTATGAGCGGTTACCATAGTGTTTCGGTAATTTCTGACGCGATTATAAAAGGTACTTATACGGGAGATCCGAACAAAGCTTTAGATGCTTGTGTAGCAACAGCCAAACATCGCGATTATGAAGGGATTGGCTATTATATGGACAAAGGTTATATCCCGGCAGAAAAATCGGGCATTTCGGTTTCCAATAATTTAGAATATTCTTATGATGATTGGTCGATTGCACAATTGGCTAAAAAATTAAATAGGATGGATGTTTACGATGAGTTTATCAAACGTGCTAACAACTGGAAAAACAACTATGACAGTGCTTCAGGTTTTATGCGTCCGAAATTAGCAGATGGAACATTTAAAAAACAATTTGATCCAAAAGATACCGAAGGGCAAGGTTTTATTGAAGGTAATAGCTGGAACTATAGTTTCTTTGTGCCACAAGATCCAGCTACTTTGATCGAAATGATGGGCGGTAAAAAGAAATTCGCTACACGTTTAGATACTTTGTTTACGATGCATTTGCCTGACGAGTTTTTTGCGCATACTGAAGACATTACCCGCGAAGGTATTATTGGCGGCTATGTGCATGGTAATGAGCCTGCGCACCATATCGCTTACCTTTACAACTGGACCGATCAGCCATGGAAAACACAGGCGCAGGTTCGTCATATCCTTAATATGCAATACAAACCTACTGCCGATGGTTTAGGTGGAAATGATGACTGCGGACAGATGAGTGCCTGGTACATGTTCTCTTCCCTAGGGTTTTACCCGGTAGCGCCAGGTTCTGATGTGTACTCGTTAGGTAGTCCTTTGGTAGACCATGCGGTAATCAATTTAGAGAACGGCAAAACTTTCACAGTTGAGGCTATTAAGCAGAGCGATAAAAATGTTTATGTAGAGAAAGTTTTATTGAACGGCAAGGAAATTACCGATCATAAAATTAAGCATGCTGATATCACCAATGGTGGAAAACTTACTTTTTACATGAGCGCAAAACCCAAGAAATAATTTTCTCATCCCTGTACAAATTAAACCGTCGGCTATTTTTAGTCGACGGTTTTTTTTATCTTCAGAATGTCTTCACTTCGATCGCAGTGCGACCTAGCCGAGAACCCGAAGGCTCAGCGAAGCTAAATCTGTCTCGAGATAGATCTCTCCACTCCACTGCGTTCCGGTCGAGATGACGATCTTTCCAGGAAGTCGTCACCCTGAACTCGTTTCAGGGTCTTTTATCATGGGTAATTAATAGCGGTAAAATGATGATTTTTCTTTTGGATCTGTCATTGTGGGCATAGTCTAAGTTCATTATCAACCAAATTTCCGTGTTTTCCGTGGCTAAAAACTACAGCAACTATTTAGCGTAGGTTTAAAAATAAATTTTGATATCTAAACTATCTATCGTAATATTGCGATGTAAAATTATGGGGCTTACCAAAACAGAAATATTCACCGAAGAACAAAATCAAATGGCAGCTTTGTTAAAAGCGATGGCACATCCTGCGCGGATAGCCATTCTTCAGCGGATACTGAAATCAAATACCTGTATTTGTGGTGATCTGGTTGATGAATTGGGCTTAGCACAGGCGACCATTTCCCAACATTTAAAAGAGCTTAAAAATGCCGGTATTATCCAGGGAACTATTGAAGGAGTAAGCGTTTGTTATTGTATTGAACCTAAAACGTGGAAATTGCTTCAAAATCAGTTGGGTAATTTCTTCTCATCGTATAAAGGCGAGCAAAACTGCTGTTAAAATTTTTATATAAATCAATCGTTAAATTGCAATATTATGATTAATATTTTATCTAGAGAATGGAGCAGCTTCAAAGCTGAACTTCTACAACATTCGGAATTGCTGTTGCAGTTCCAATATGCTACTGATAAGTGGGTAAATGCCAATTACCACATTACTGAAATTAAACAAGCGCCAATTACCTCGGTAGATTGTGGTGGCGTAATGAACGCCTGGACAGAAATTATTGTGCAGTTATGGGAGCCTACTGAAGAGGAAAAGGGTAGGGCAATGCAGGTTAAAAAAGCATTATCCATCATCGAACTGGTAGAAAGTAAAATGTCGCTAAACCCCAAAGGTATGGTGAAAATTGAATTCGGCAATTCAGCATTTGATACCAGGCAAATGTATCCCGCTGAATTCAAGATTGATGGCGACAATCTGATTATAAACCTCACACCCGATGCTACACAATGTAAGGCGATCAGCCGCGGTGGAAGTTGTGGTACCACTGCAACGGGTGAGGAATGTTGTGCGCCTGCTCAGCCTGAAAAAAGAAAAATTGAGTTGGTTAACCTCGCTGCTGATCAAAATAGTTGCACACCAGGCAGCGGTTGTTATTAAGATTAGATTTAAAATAATGAAAAATATATTGGTGCTTTGCACAGGAAACAGCTGCCGTAGTCAACTTGCAGAAGGTTATTTGAAATATTTTGCTCAAAATAAAGCTAAAATCTACAGCGCAGGTATCGAAGTACATGGTGTAAACCCCAGGGCAGTTAAAATAATGGCGGAAGATGGGATCGATATTTCAGATCAGACTTCGAATAATATCGAAGAATACTTTGATGTTCCTTTCGATTATGTGATTACCGTATGTGATCATGCGAAAGAAAGTTGTCCGTATTTCCCAACGCAGGCCATAAAACTGCACCATAATTTTCCCGATCCGGCTAAAGCGGTAGGTACTGAAAGCGAAATCATGGCGCAATTCAGCAGTACGAGAGATTTGGTTAAAGCTTACATGGAGGATTTTGTAAATGAAAATTTAAAAGAATAACATGTCAGCAAACAATTGTACGCCTGTAGTTAAACGAAAAAAGCTTAGTTTTTTAGACCGCTATTTAACCATTTGGATTTTCTTATCGATGCTTTTAGGGGTATCGCTGGGCTATTTATTTCCTTCGTCTGCGCTATTAATCAATTCATTTTCCATTGGAAGTACCAACATTCTTTTAGCCATCGGATTAATCCTGATGATGTACCCTCCCTTAGCAAAAGTTAAATACCAGAATTTAGGTGAAGTATTTAAAAACGTAAAAATATTAAGCACATCGCTCGTTTTAAACTGGGTAATCGGCCCAATGCTGATGTTTTTCCTGGCCATTGCATTTTTACATGACTATCCTGAATACATGGTCGGCTTAATTATGATCGGTTTGGCGCGATGCATTGCCATGGTGGTGGTCTGGAATGATCTTGCCGATGGTAATCGCGACTACGCTGCAGGTTTAATCGCCCTGAACAGTATCTTTCAGGTATTGTTTTATAGCCTGTTTGCCTATTTTTTTATTACAGTTTTACCTCCGTTATTCGGGTTAAAAGGCTTGGCTGTATCCATTTCTATTGTAGAGATTGCGAAAAGTGTAGGGATTTACCTTGGAATTCCTTCTTTGTTGGGTATTTTAAGTCAAAAAATACTGATTAAATGGAAAGGCGAAAAGTGGTTCCGCTCAATTTTTATCCCAATGATTTCTCCCATAACTTTAATCGCACTATTATTTACCATAGTGGTAATGTTCAGTTTAAAAGGAGAACTAATTGTGCAGATCCCAATGGATGTGCTGCGGATTGCCTTGCCTTTGGTTATTTATTTCGTGGTAATGTTTGTGATCAGTTTCTTTGCCGGCAAATATTTTGGTGCAGATTATAGCAAAAGTACTGCTATTGCTTTTACCGCTACCGGTAACAACTTCGAGTTGGCAATTGCTGTGGCCATTGGTGTATTTGGTATTCATTCCGGGCAGGCTTTCGCCGGTGTTATTGGTCCGTTGGTAGAGGTACCCGCTTTAATTGCGCTGGTTAATTTGGCGCAATGGTTTAGAAGGAGATATTTTGAAGGGTAAGATTATCAATATTTAATCCTAAATTACAAATCTAAATTTTATCCTTGGCTCCTTAATCTGATTATCTCTGAAAACAATTTACATCTTGCTATTGGGTAGCTTATTGCTGTTTGGTAGTTTTTCGCCAAAAACAAATCTAAGAAAAGAACCCGTTGCTACTTGCTATGGACTAAATCCTTGTGGTGCATGTTCAAGTTGTTCATACTGTAAATATTGCAATAGTGGTGGTACCTGCGGTATATGTAGTTCAAGAAGTACTAAACCTGAAAGATTTTATGTTTCACCTAAGAAAAATACTACTTCTGCATCTGTTTATGTAGGGCAATGTAAAGCATTAACAAAAAAAGGAACAAGGTGTAAAAGGAGTGGGGGAAGCAGCGGCTATTGCTGGCAACACAGTAAATAAATACAGTTTATCGTCCATTAAAATTTATCTGTATGTTCCAATTACTGATGTCACTTTTTGTTCAGGCGCAATTTATAGGCTTTGGGTTTTGGAGCATCTGGTATTGTGTTTTTCATGTATCTCCAACTATACAAAAATTAGATCGCACACCTAGTTTAGTAATCAAGTATGCGGCATGTATTTATTTTATCGTCAAAATAAGTTTAGCCCTATTTAATATTTTCTCCGCTAAAGCTGATGAAAGATATGGCTATGTAGATTTTTATTTTGGACCTGGTTGGGTCATTTCATGGATCGATGTGATCTGGTACCTGATATTAAGCCAATTACTTTGGATCAATTTTTTATTAAAATCCCGATGGTACAGGCTTTTCAATGGCTTGCTAGCGATTATTCCACTTTTTTTGATAAACAGATTCTTGGAATGGTACGACGCGACTTCTTATAGTACATATTTGAGCATTGAACAAGTAAATCTTGCTGTCTTTTATTTGATCAATTTGAGTATTTATTTAATGATGATGGTCGTTATCCAATTCTTCATGGATAGATGGAAAAGATTTAGAAACGAGTCTTTA